>Ga0193713_1000020_pt1 | contig 44522 bp, 36 predicted proteins | sample H3a2metaG_FD_143054 | JGI IMG/M metagenome (GOLD analysis project Ga0193713, IMG submission 143054) | Soil microbial communities from a riparian zone of the East river system, Colorado, United States - H3a2 | ecosystem: Environmental > Terrestrial > Soil > Riparian zone | place: USA: East River... | reverse complement strand
GGATTGATTTGTGCGCCCGGCGGCGTGGGCTTAAGCATGTGCTCCGCGTTCTTCACGATCACCAGCTTCGCGGGGACGCCGTTGGCCTGAAGCTTCTGGAAAAACTCCCGAGACTGCCCCAGCGGCACGAGCGTGTCTTTGTCGCCCTGAATAATCAGGAAGGGTGGGTCGTTGCTCGTTACGTAGGTTATCGGGCTGGCTCTTCTGCGGTCGGCTTCATCCTGATTGAAAATCTCCTGGCATCGCGGCGTAACACAGTAATCAGTTGCGGCCAAATCTGCGGGGCCGTACATGTCAACCACCGCCTGAATGCGCGCGGAGTCGCGCTGATGTTCACCCGACAAAAAGTCGCTGTCATCGCTCGTACCTAGCAGCGAGACTAAATGGCCGCCGGCGCTCCAGCCCCAGGCGCCGAAGCGTTGCGGATCGATGTGCAACTCGGTGGCATGCGCGCGCAAATAACGCACGGCGCATTTCACGTCTTCGATCATCGCCGGAAATTTGTTGTGCGGGCCCTGCGCGTCGGTATAGAACAGACGATAGTTGACGGCCGCCACCAGAAACCCGCGCGAGATCAGTTCGTGAATCTGCTCCGCGCCACCTTGCGCCTTGTCGCCATGTCGCCAACCACCACCGTGGACATACAGCAGGGCGAGCGCGGGCTTCTTTGAAGACTTGAGCGGATAATAAATGTCCATCTGTTGCCCGTTAGCTCTGCCACAGTATTCGACATTCGATCCCACTCGATCAAACGTGAACTTCTGTGAGCTTACCGGCCCTTCCGCAGTCTCTTCTTGCAGCTCTTGACCGGTATTTACGGTTTGGCCCGGCGCGATGTTTTCCGGCGTGGTGGCGCCTTTCGACCTCGCAACGTGTTGCGAGCCACAGACCAAAGCCAGCAAGCTGCTTACGCACAGTGCCGCGAAGAAAGGTTTTGTTCTCATTTTTCACCTCCTTTAAGAAACACGGTCGATTCCTCTGTTATAGCTGCTTATGCGCCTTGAAAAACTTCACGATCTCCGCAGCCGCCCAAGGTGGATACACGTGCGCGCCAGGATGAATCAGGGTCTTGACGGGCGTTTGCGTCGTTGACGGATAAAGAGTGCATTCCGTTCCGTTTGTCGCTCCGTTCGGCACCGGGCACGGCTGCCCCTGACCCGTCGCGTTATCAACCGGACGATCGTCATTATCAATCGTGGCTTTTTGCTTGGCGAAGGGATCAGTCGTGTCCATCTTGCCGGCAATCGCGATCACCGCTCGTGGTTGCGTGAGATGTTCAGGCGGATTAAAGAGCCGGCCCGCGACTTCGCCGACCGCGGCTAACTGCTGGCCACGCTCGGCCCATAGCAAGTAACTGAAGCCGGCGCCATTCGAAAAGCCCGTGGCGTAAACTCGTTGGTTGTCAACGGTGAATTTCTCGTGCATAGCCGCGAGCATGGCGTCGAAGAAATCCAGGTCTTTGTTTCCAACATTCCCTTGCGCCTGGTTCGCTTCAAGTTGCCACCCCGGATGATTTCCGCCGGGATCGACCGGACTTGGTCTATCGACTCCCTGCGGATATACGACGATGGCTCCGGGCCAAAGGGTCTGGATATGCATCAACTGCGACGCGCCCTGCATGTTGCCGCCGTGGCCGTGAAACGCAAACACCAGCGGTAACTTTTCGCCTTTGATTCCGATCGTCGGCGCGTAAACCAGCGCCTCGCGCTTCTCGCCGTCAACGGTGCACGTCAATTTCAATGGCCCTGAGGCGGAGCTGACGGATCCTGAAGCCAAGAATTCGCAAGTCGAAAGATGGGGTTTTGCGCTCACGATGCGCATCGAAACGAGAAAGAGCGTTCCCGCAATTAGAATCTGCAAACGAGTTGTCATGGTGATCTCCTCCTTTGATTGAAAAGTTTCTTGTTGAGAATCCTCCGGTTCGGGGGCGTGTTCATCTGTAATTCCAACTCCAACTCAACGCCTCGGGTGATGGACAAAGAACTCCCACATTGAGTCGGTCGCAGAAAAATTGTCATTGTTCTGAAGGCTGGGCCATTCATGCGTACCATTCTTAAAAGTATACAAGATGACCTCGCTCCCATCCTTGCAACCGCCATAGCCATCGATGCGCAAATTGTTATTTGGCTTGGTCGTTTTCTGTGGTGATGAAACGCAGCCGTCTGCGCTTACCCAGAACTTGATCGAGTCGGCCACTGAGAGACAATCCACCATACTGCCGCCGCCGTCGTAATAGATGGTGCCGTCCTTCCTGCCATGAAAGGCGATCACCGGGACCGGATCGGACGGTGTGGGAATTATCCGAATCGAGCCGTCAGGGGCTCTATTACCGACGGTTCCCGATGCGATGCCGACGGCTGCGAGTCGATGCGAAAGCTTCGCTCCGAGGAGATAGCTCATGATGGCCCCTGATGAGAAACCGCAACAGTAGATGCGTCTGCGGTCTATGCGCAGGTCATGTTCCAACTTGTCTAACAAGCCGCGGATGAATCCGACATCGTCCACTCCATTGCTACTGAGGTCGCTCAAATTGCTGTTCCAAACCGAAGGATGTCCCAGAGCGTTGGGATAAACGGCAATGAAGTTCTCTTGATCCGCCTTCGCGCTCATTCCCGACTTGCTCTCGATCGATTCAGCGGTTCCTCCCATGCCGTGCAGGACAAAAACAAGAGGCAGGTGAGTCGAGGAGTTATAACCAGGCGGGATGTGTAGAATATATGAGCGCGCCACGCCATCCACGGTAATGCTCTGGTTGGAATCGCCCACAATCACGATAGACTCCGGCGTAGTGGCAATCACCTTGGCTTTCTTGACCTGGTCGTCCTGAGCCAGGCTCGTGGTGAGCAAGAGTATGAGGCTGATTGTTGTCAGCATTAAGACTTCCTCCTTTAATTCATTAATTCAAATGATCAGGGCTGCTTGTGCGCCTTAAAAAACTTAACGAACTCGGCAGATGCCCATGAGGGATATTCGTGGCCCCCGGTAAAGAAGAGAGCCTTGACCGGCGCCTGCACGGATGACTGATATAGAACACAGCAATCGCCGCATGCCTGGCCTTGTTGCAAAGGAGCGTTATTGACCTTCCGCTCAATGTTGATGGTTTCAGCCTGCCACTCAAGCAGGACCGAGCCATCCATTAGGCCTGTGATGTGCATGACAGGCAGCGGCTTGGTGAGTTCAGTCGGCCCTGGCGTCTCGCCCTCTTCTGTAGGCAGTTTGTTCGATAAACACCCCGCAACTGGCCCGATTGCCGCCAGAGTCTGCGCGCGTTTGGCCCACAGCACATAGCAGAAGATTGCTCCATTCGAGAAACCGGCAGCGTAGATGCGACGATCATCGACGGCAAACTTCTGCCGCATCGTCTCGAGCATGCGGTCGAAAAACTTGAGATCCCGATCATCATATTCACCGGGCCAGAGTTGCCAGCCGGGAGCGTGTCCATGTATATCGTGGACTGCGCCTCGCCCAGGCAAGCCTTGCGGATAGATCACCACGGCCTCGGGCCAGACCGTCTGAAAGTTCATCTGGTTGGCGGTGTTTTCCATCTTGCCGCCATGACCATGAAAAGCAAAAATCACCGGATGCTTCTCGCCGGGGGGCTCGGCTGTGGGCGCAAAGACCAGCGCCTCCCGTTGGTCGCTGCCTACCGTCCAGGTCATAACTTTTCCCTGACCAGTCGCAGATGAAGCAAGAGCCAACAAGGCGGATGCGATTAACATTTGAATTTTCATAACTGAGTTCCTTTCATTTAACGTGGATCTGTTCAATTTTTGTTTGTCGGATGCGCAGGTGTTCTGCCGAAGATTTGCCCGACTGCGATGCGCAGCCCGCCGCCGTCGGCATACCCGTGCATGATCCAAAAAGAGTTGTCCGTTGGATCGACGGAGATACCGCCCACGTCGAGATCACGTTCGGGCTTGCCGCACTCCTTGTTCCTGTTCTTGCATGCGTCGCTGTTTGGCTGTGAAGGATCGCACGCGACCTTCGCCTCATTGCATGAGTCTAGTTGACGGCGGTCCGCGTCATTTCCTTTTTGCAGCGTGCGACCGGGGCTAATGTCGCGGGCGGCGCTAAAGAAAAAACTGTACGCAACCTGCGGGAAAACATGTTCGCCGGAACGCATGTAAACAAGCGCCACGTCGTCGTTCTTATTTACTTCGACTGCCGGCGTTCCCGCGAAAACATGGCCGATTGAATCCGGTTCGTCGGGAAAGCGATCGCCGACAGAATCGTCAAACTCCACTATGTTAGGATTGCCAATCTTCACGTTGACGAGCCGGATTGAAGTAACACAATCCAGCGAGCCGAACGTGCGGCAATCGTGGAAAGTCGCGTACACCCGCCCGTGTTCAAACGCTGCCTTCATCCCAGAGTTGCTCGTATTCGTCATCTGAAACTTGAACGGGTGCTCGAGCGAAGTGGTGGAGGGCTGCGGCGCATCATGCGGCCGAAAGAATTTACTGATCGGCACATCAATGCGCGACAGCCGACCGGGTGTCTCGTTGAAGAACCAAAGCGCCAGGGATGCCTGATTCCCCACGAACTCGGTGCCGGCGAAGAGCGCGTCGAATTGCGATGGCACGAAGCCGTGGTGAACTGCCGGCTGAACAATCGAGGTGACAATCGCGCCCTGCGCATCCTTGAGGTTCCAGAACTGGAAAGCCTTCGGCGAAGAATTAGGCTTCTTGCCGCGCGCGAGCGTGTCGGCCTCGACTATGCTGACAGTAGATGAACTCTGACCAGCAGCGCCGGCCGAGTGTTCTTCCAAAACGAATTTTGGGCTGATGCCGAGCGAGGGATAATCAGCGCCGTGAGTCATCGACGACTCGTTGGCTGGCCAGTGTCCGTCGTTCGGAACTGAGTCCCACCAGTAGAGGTACCAACCGTCGCGCGGGTCTGGGGTGATCGAAACGGCGACGGCAAGCTTGCCGCGCCGCGCCGCCTGCACCGCCGGGCTCTCGGCCTGAATCTTGTCTGCGATGGCCAGCGAGACGACCCAGAAGCGGTCGCGGTATTCGTCATAAACAATGCGGGTATCGTAAAAGTTGTTGATGTGGCAATCGAAATTCGCCTGATTGCAATCAGACTCTTCTTTGGCTGACAGGTTAAGGTTCGCGTTGATGTCGTCAACCATCGGCGCAAACAGATCATTGGTACGGACTGGCGCCGTGCGAGTGACGAGTCCGATGGGCGTGCTGGGTCCTGTCGTTCGGTTACTCTCACCTATGCTGGCACCCAACGCCGGCGCAGACTTCACCCTTATGAAGTCTCCGCTCGCCTTGTCCAGGTAAGCAATTTTGCTGTACGCGCTGACGAGCAGACAGTCACGGCCAGCGGCGATCTGCGGATCTCCGATGCCGATGCTGTTGTTGAGCTTCCAGCTCGTGAAGGCCTTTGGAGAACTATTCGAACCGTGCAAACGTGATGTGCCCGCGCATTTCGCCGGCATGTTACATTCGGGGCCGGGCGTTCTGTCTTCAAAGTCGTCAAAACGACCCCCATCATCGCCGCGGTTGATCCTTGGCAGACGCGTCTGCTGCGAACGACTGTTGCTTGCGTGGTCGTCCGGTGGATACTTGAATGGGCCATGCACCACCAGTCGCTTCGAATCCGCTTGCACCTGTGGTAAAAGCGCAAGGCAACTGACCGTCGCAATTACAATAATAAATGCTTTCGAGTTTTCTGATTGAATGAGTTTTTTCACGAATCCTTCTTTCTCTTTTCCCGCTGCGAACTCGTGTTCGATTCTACTTTTCGCCAGTCGCTCCTAACCATTCTCGGCTCAGCTCCGCCACGGCGGATTCGTCCTGTGGCGAATTTGTTTGTTTCGATCTTATCACTCACGTTTTGGATTTGCGCGGCCTGCCGTTCAAGGCGCGAAATGAGGACTTGTATCTCTTTCTGTTGCTTCTCGACAGCGGCTTGGAAGTTGCACTCTAACGCCGCGACTTTTTTGTGTTCTTTGAGGAATTCGTTGAGCAACATGGCGTTGATCTGCTCATAGCGGACCGTCTGCGGCTTGCCCTCCCGATCGCGAATGACCAGATCGGGACTCACTTTTTCTACGTCTTCGGCCACCAGGCCAAACTGCGGGATGCTCTGCGGGTCAATTTCTTTCTTGTAGCGAAAGCTAACCGGCCTCAGAGCTAGAATAACTTCGCTGGCGGTGCCCATCGGCTTGATCTCATTTTTGAATCGCGCCGATGAGGTCATCGTGCCCAGCTTGCCGTTTCCATTCACAAAAACTGCAGCACCACCAGAAGCCGTTGCTCCGCTGATTCCCCTGATAAAGGTGTCAGTAATATCTGTATTGCCGATTCGGATCGTGTTGCTCTCGCCAGCTACGCCCTGAACGCCGCTCCCAATATCGATATTATTGTCACCCGTTAGATTGTCGCCAGCATTGAAACCGATGGCAGTGTTGTTGCTGCCGGTCGTGTTTTCAGAAAGCGCACCACTGCCCATGGCCGTGTTGCCGCTGCTGAGATTGAAATGGAGGGCCTCATGGCCAGTGGCAGTGTTGTCGTTGCCGGTCGCGTTGCCACTAAGCGCGCTTAAGCCAGTGGCCGTGTTGCGGTCGCCGGTGGTGTTGTTTTCGAGCGCTTGCAGACCGACAGCCGTGTTGACACCACCGGTGGTGTTGTTGAAGAGCGCGGAATCACCGATAGCCGTGTTGCTGCCGCCGGTGGTGTTGCTGAAGAGCGCTTGACGACCAATGGCTGTATTATCACTGCCTTCTGTGTTGCTCTGGAGCGCAGACGTTCCATTGGCCGTGTTGTTCTGACCGATGGTGTTGCTGAACAGGGCAAATGCTCCGCTGGCCGTATTCCCGCCGCCGGTGGTGTTGCTTAAAAGTGCCCCCGCGCCTGTGGCCGTGTTTTCACTAGCAGTGTTGCCAAGGAGTGCCCCAGCGCCGACACCCGTACAGAAGCTACCGTCAGTGAGGCTTAGAAGCGAATATATTCCGATCGCAGTATTGTATGTGCCGGTGGTAAGACTAAGGAGGGCATTCGCGCCCTCTGCAGTGTTGCCTCCTGTGTAGCCGCCGTCCGGCGCCGGACTCACTGCCTGCGTCCTTTGCGGAAGCGCAAAGGCGGCGAGCGCAAGGAAGCCAAGCGCCAAGAGTATTGTTGTTATTCTGTTGTTTCGATTTTTCATAGTTTGATTTCCTTTCATTGGCTTTCGTGTTTTGGCCTTCTGTGATTTCTGGTTACTGCGAATTCGTGTTAGATCTGATCACTGACCTTTTGGATTTGCGGGGCGTTATTTCTGTAGTGGCAGCCGTGGCGGCTGCAGTTTCATTTGAAAAGGGGGCGGCACGCCCGCCGCCACAAATTAGAAGCTTCCATATTGCAGCTGCAGCCGAGGTCGGCAACCCCGGCCACAAGCTATCATCCTGGGATAGTTTTACGGGTTATTGAGGACCACTTTTGCCGCCGGCTTACTGACTTCGAGCCGAGCGCTCACTTTCTCGATTTGCGCTGCCTGATCTCTCACAGTTGCCGTGAGCGCTGCGAGTTCCTTCCTCAACTCTTGGACCGTGTTGTGTTCTTTGAGGAACTCGTTGAGCAGCATCGCGTTCACCTGCTCGTAGCGCACGCTGTACGGTTTTCCTTCTTTGTCGCGCACTATCAGGTCAGGATTCACCTTCTCCACTTCTTCGGCCACCAGCCCAAACTGCGATGTTCGTGCCGGGTCAATCTCCTTCTTGTAACGGAAGGTAACCGGTTTGAGTGCGAAGAGCGTTTCGCTCGCCTGATCCATTAGCTTAATATCATCTTTAAACCGCCGGGACGAAGTCATAGTGCCGAGTCTGCCGTTTGTATTTACCAAAACGGCGATTCCTCCCCCAGAGGTGTCACCAAAGATATTACCGATATAGCAACTATCGTTTACGTCGTTACCTGCGACGTTCGTGCCGATACAAATAACGTTATTGGCCGTGGTGACGCCGCTGCCGGCTCCAAAGCCCAAGGCAACATTGTTGTTGCCGGTGGTGTTGGCACCGAGCGCACCACGACCGACGGCCGTGTTGCTGTCGCCGTTATTGCTAAAGAGCGCATTAAGACCCACGGCCGTATTGCTGCTGCCGGTGGTGTTGGTAATGGCGGCAGCGGCACCGATGACGGTATTAAGGCTGCCGCTGGTGTTGACACCGAGCGCAAAACTACCGACGGCCGTGTTGCCATCGGCGTTATTGGCAACAAGGAGCGCCTCGTCACCAATGGCTGTGTTGTCGTTGCCTGCGGTGCTGCTAAAGAGCGCGAACGTTCCGTTGGCCGTGTTGTTGGTGCCGGCAATGTTGCTTAAAAGCGCTCCGGCGCCAGTGGCCGTGTTTCGGCCGCTCGTGTTAGCAAGGAGCGCTCCAGCGCCAACACCCGTGCAGAAGCTGCTGTCGGTGAGGCTTAGAAGTGAATATATCCCGATTGCCGTGTTGTATGTGCCGGTGCTACGGCTCAAAAGGGCGTTGGTTCCTTCAGCCGTGTTGCCTCCGGCATAGCCTCCATCGGGTGCCGGGCTGACCGCTTGCGTCATCTGCGGAAGCGCAAAGGAACCAAGCGCGAAGAGTATCGTTGTGAGTATAATGTTTCGATTTTTCATAAGTTAATTTTTCCTTTCATCAAGGTTCTAACGAACTGGGGGACGTAAGTTCCGGAATAATTTTCGAAAAGTTGGATCCGGGACGGTTCATCCCGATTTGTAGGGCGTTTGACTCGTTCGCTCCCGCTCTCTCGCCCAGATGGGCTGCCCGTCTATGTCGCTCGCGCCCCGCGGCTCCATTCTGTGAAACGCCTTGGTCGGGATCTGACACAGACGCCCTGCAACTCGCGCTCCGGCGGATGGTATTTACGCTTGTAAAAGAATCCGACAATGGGCAGCCTGTGCTTTAGATGAGATCGGAGACGGCGGCGGGGGGCTTAGCCGAACCGCGCGGGTTCGGCACGACGCGCTGGAGCCTGATTCTTTCCGCCGCGGGCTCGAACGCCGATGAGCGAAATGCGCGCGAAGCGCTCGCCGAACTTTGCCGGACGTACTGGCGGCCTGTCTTCGTGTTTGTAAGTCGTCAGGGTTATCCTGTGGAGGAAGCGCAGGATCTCACCCAGGATTTTTTCGCCATGATCCTGGAGAGCAACTGGCTTCGGCGCGCCGACGAACATCGCGGCCGCTTCCGCTCGTTTCTGCTTAAGTCGCTTCAGAATTTTCTCAGTCACGCCGAAGAGAGAACTCGCGCGGTTAAACGCGGTGGGAGAATAGAGTTCGTTTCCTGGGACGAATGGATGGCCGAAGCGCCCTCGCAGTTGTCCGTCCCGGCTGAGACCCTCCAGTATATTCTGCCGGAGCAACTTTTTGATCTCCGTTGGGCGGCAACAGTTGTAGAACACGCCCTGCAACGTCTCCGCGAGGAATGCGAAGGCAAAGGCCGGCTCCGTCTGTTCGAAACGTTGAGCGCTCACCTTGCCCCGGGATGCAGCGAGGTAACGTATGCCAATCTCGCGGCTGCTTTGGGAATCGCAGAGACAATGGTAAAAAAGCAGCTCCACAATTTGCGGAAGCGTTACCGGTGGTTCTTGCGCGATGAAGTCGCGCACACTGTGGACAACCTGGCGGATATTGACGACGAGATTCGCCATCTCTGTGCCGTGCTCGCAGAGACTAACTGATGAAAGCTGTGGCAGATCTCTCCAGTTCAGTGGCGGGCATCGTGGAAGGCGCAGGAAAATGCGAGCATTGTGGTGCTACCACCCGTCTCGGCAACGGTTGCTGCGTGAGTTGTCTCCTCAAAGAAAACTTCGAAGCAGAGGTCGAAGCGTCCGCGGAGGTTTTCGAGCGCGTGCTGGGAGAGACGAATGTGCCTGACAAGGAATGGCGGCTCGGCAATTACGAAATTCTGGAGGAAATCGGACGCGGCGGGATGGGTGTGATTTACCGTGCACGGCAGCGCCACTCTGGACGGATCGTGGCATTGAAGCGTGTCGTCACATACCACGCGGATTCGCATGAGACACTCGCGCGGTTCCGTCGTGAGGCGGGAGCAGCCGCCAGTCTCGATCACCCGAATATTCTTCCCGTTTACGAGGTCAGCGAAACAGAGGACGGACTTCCGTTTTTCAGTATGAAATTCGCTACCGGAGGAAGCTTGCGCACTGGCGCGTTCGGCATTCGCGGCGAACCGCGCGAATGTGTACGGCTGATGGCGAAGATCGCCCGCGCCATTGAGTATGCGCACACGCAAGGGATTCTTCACCGCGATCTTCAGCCGGGAAATATTTTGCTGGACGCGCGCGGCGAACCGCTGGTGAGCGATTTCGGCCTGGCGAAATGGCTCGATGAAGAGAGCGACCTCACCCGAACATTAACCACGTTTGGCACTCCCGGTTACGTCGCTCCAGAGCAGGCTGAGGGCGCTCACTTCGGTCCGGCGGCGGATACTTATAGCCTCGGCGCGATCCTGTTCAATGTGCTTGCCGGCCGGCCGCCTTTCATCGGCGCGAATGCGCTCTCGGTTATCCAGCAGGCAGCTGCAACGTCGGCGCCAAAGCTGCGCTCATTGGTGCCATCGGTCGATCGCGATCTCGAAACAGTTGTCGCGCGTTGTCTCGAACGCGATCCCAAAGCGCGGTATCAGAGCGCTGGTGCGCTTGCGGAAGATCTCGAGCGCTGGCTGGAGGAACGACCGATCATCGCGCGGCCCGTGCGTGCACCAGCGCGAGTTTTCCGCTGGTCGCGGCGAAATCCAATTTTAGCGAGCGCGGGTACTGCATGTCTTTTGCTCGCGCTTGCCGTTGTTTGGCTACTCGGGGAAAAGTTTCTTGCGCCTGAAACCCGGGCACCCGAAAAGAGCATCGCCGTGTTGCCGTTCGAGAATCTCAGTGGTAACGAGCAAAACTCCTATTTTGCCGATGGCGTGCAGGACGAAATTCTGACGGACCTGGCCAGGATCGCAGATCTGAAGGTGATCGGGCGCACCTCCGTGATGCAATACAAGAGCGGCGTGGCGCGCGATCTGCGCAAGATCGGCCAGCAACTCGGGGTGGCACATCTGGTGGAGGGAACTGTTGAGCGCTCTGGCAATCGCGTGCGCGTCAACGCGCAACTGGTCGATGCGCGCACCGACCGCCGTTCATGGGGGCAGATCTACGAGCGCGATCTTGCAGACGTATTCGCGATTGAAAATGAAGTCGCAACAGCGATTGCCGGCGAACTCAATGCGAAACTCTCAGCAAATGAAAAGAGTGAAATCGAACGTCCCAAAACCAGCGACATCCCTGCGTTCGATCTCTACACCCGCGCGAACAATCTTCTTCTAACGGCGAGCTTTAGAGATGATGACAGAGGGCATCTGCGGCAGGCGGCCGACCTGTTGAATCAGGCTGTCGTGCGAGACCCGGCGTTTTTTCAGGCTTATTGCCAACTGGCCTATACTCATGATCGCCTTTACTTCGATGGCTTCGATCATACTCCCGCGCGCCTTGCCCTGGCGGAAGCGGCAATCCAGACGGCGTTTCGCCTACGTCCGGATGCAGGTGAAGCACACCTTGCGCGTGCCCAAAATCTTTATTGGGGATACCTCGATTATGATGGCGCTCTGGCGCAACTTGAAGTTGCTCGTCAGAGCCTCCCAAACGATGCGCGGATATTCCAGTTGATGGGCTACATCCAGAGGCGGCAGGGGCGCTGGGACGAATCCGCGCGAGACCTTGAACGCGCAGTTGAGCTCGACCCGCACGATCTCGAGACGTTGCACCAGATCGCGACCAATTACGACCTTTTCCGAAGCTACACTGAAGAAACATTGGTATTGGATCGTGCTCTGGCCGTCGAACCGAACCACGCTGAGACCAAAGTGATCCGCGCGAACGTGGACCTGGATTGGAAAGCCGATACCCAGCCATTGCATCAGGTGATCGATGAAATCCGCGCGAGAAACCCGGCTGGCGTGCAGGGTATCGCCAATAATTGGCTTATCTGCGCGTTGGCCGAGCGCGACGCCGTCGCCGCAAAAAACGCTTTAATTGCGCTGGGCGAAACGCCTTTCGTGGATGGAAGTGTTCAATGGAATCGCCCGCTCGTCGAAGGCCTTATCGCGCGCATGATGAAAGATGATGCGAAAGCGCGCGCCGCTTTCACGGCAGCCCGCGCGGACCAGGAGAAGGTCGTGCAGGCCGAACCAAATCACGCCCCATCGCGTTGTGTGCTTGGTTTGATCGACGCTGCTCTTGGGCGAAAAGAGGAAGCATTGCGCGAAGGCCGCCGCGCGGTCGAGCTTCTTCCGGTGGAAAAGGACGCAATCAGAGGCAAGGCGATGATCAGGTATTTGGCGAAGATTGCCGCATGGGTTGGCGACAACGATCTGGCTTGCGAACAGCTCACTATTGCCAGCCACGTTCCGAGTGGCGTCAGCTATGGCCAACTCAAACTGATGCCCTGGTGGGATCCGCTTCGTGGCGACCCGCGTTTTGAAAAAATCGTCGCTTCCCTCGCGCCGAAGGCCAGCGATAAGTAGCCTGCGCCACTGCTGAACTATTGAGCTGATTGGAAAACGGCGTGCAATGGCGGTCCTATGATCACTAAAATCGAACCATGAACCGCTATGGAATTGCGATCCACCTGGCTCGTAGAAGTAGTTACCGCTGCGCGGCGCTTTGCGGATCGATCTTGTTATCGACTCATGCTTATGCAGCCAATCCATTTTTGGATGCGCCAGACGACAAGCCGGTGTCCGCCGAATTTCGAGGAACCGAGTGGGGCGACGAGATTCAGCAGGACGAGATCCCGCTCACGGCGCGAGTCGTGACGACGCGTGTTGCCAGGATGCCGTGGGGCGCAATTTTCAAAATCGAATTCACCGATTTCAAATCGAGCGCGCCACAGAAGCGTGAAATCCGGCCGGATTATTTCATCGTGACAGATGACCGCATCGTTCTGTTAAACGAAGAGGACAATGACCCTGCGGTTAAGAAGATCTCGGCGTTGCACAAACCGCCAGAATTCGGGCAGGGCGACGTCTACGGAATTACGGCGGGTAAATTCAGTCACGAAGATGGCTTATGGAAAACGACAATCAGCCTGAAAGGCGATCTATGCGTTTACGATGCGAGCCATCCCTCCGGTCATTTCAAAAAGATCGTTTGGAAAAAAGGAGTTGGATTAGTTGAGTATGCGAGCCGCTACGGAGCGCACGCTGATGGTTTTCGTCTGAAACGGCAGAAATGACGGCCGTTCCTGACTGAGTTGTCGTGCTACGGGAGAATTTCGCTGAGACAACAAAAGCCGGTGAGGAACATCAAGGAATGGATCTAGCCCCGACGCTAAAGAAGCATTTCGGCTACGAACAATTCCGGCCGTTGCAGCGTGAGATAATCAGCGACGCGCTCGCAGGGCGCGATGTGCTTGTGCTGATGCCCACGGGCGGTGGGAAATCGCTCTGTTTTCAACTGCCGGCTCTGATACGCGAAGGGCTAACCATTGTAGTTTCGCCGCTTATTTCGCTCATGAAAGATCAGGTCGATGCGCTGCAGACCAGCGGGATCCCAGCGACTTACTTGAACTCTACGCTGGATCGCCAGGGCGCTGTAGTGCGTTGGCGCGGGCTGCATCGCGGAGAGTACCGGATGCTTTACGTCGCGCCGGAGCGGTTGATGCTCGATACGTTTTTGGAGCGTGCGGTGAACTGGAACATCGCGCAGTTCGCCATCGACGAGGCACATTGCATCAGCGAATGGGGCCATGATTTCCGGCCGGAATATCGCGAGCTCAAGAAATTGCGGACGCATTTTCCGGACGTGCCAATGATGGCGCTCACTGCAACGGCCACGGACCGGGTGCGGGCCGATATTGTAAAGCAACTGAAGCTGCGGGAGCCGCGCTGTTACGTCGCCAGCTTTAACCGGCCAAATCTCACTTACCGCGTTGTTCCAAAAGCGGTGCCCTACGAGCAGTTGCTCGAGTTTATCCGCAGCCGGCCTAACGATAGCGGCATCGTTTACTGCGCAAGCCGAAAGAGCGCCGACTCCCTGGCCCGGAATCTCAAGGAAGACGGCGTAAGCGCGAAGCCGTATCACGCCGGCCTAACCAGCGCCGAGCGTACGAAAAATCAGGAAGCGTTCCTGCGAGACGATGTCCGCGTGGTCACTGCGACAATTGCATTCGGAATGGGCATCAACAAACCAAACGTCCGCTTCGTGGTGCATTACGATCTCCCGAAAAACCTGGAGAGCTATTATCAGGAGACCGGGCGCGCAGGCCGGGACGGATTGCCAAGCGAATGCGTGCTGCTGTTCAGCGCCAGCGATGTGGCCAAACAGCTCCATTTCATCGACGAAAAGAGTGAAAGCGAAGCGCGAATCGCCCGAGCGCAACTTCAACAAATGGTTCATTACGCCGAGACGCGCGAATGCCGGCGCGTGACTTTGCTCCGATATTTTGGCGAAGAATATACAAAGCCATCGTGTGACGGATGCGACAATTGCCTGAACCCGCGCGAAACGTTCGATGGCACGATTCCAGCTCAGAAGTTTCTCTCCTGCGTACATCGTATCCACGCGAAAACCGGATTCGGATTTGGGTTGAATCATATCGTCGATGTTTTGCGTGGCGCAGACACGGAGGCCATCCGGCAACGAAGCCACAATGAATTGTCCACTTACGGGATCGGCCGCGAATTGAAACGCGAAGCATGGCAGGCGATCGGACGCGAGTTGCTGCGCCTGGGACTGATCGAATGCGCGCCTGGAAAGTTCACTACGCTAGCGCTTACACGACCCGGCCGGGAGGCGTTACGCCAACGGACACCAATCATATTAACGAAGCAGATTGAAGTTGTCTCGCAGTCGCGGGATCAAAGAGCTCGCGCGGGCGCGATCGAATGCGACGAAGCATTGTTCGAACGTTTACGCGGCCTGCGCCGCAAACTCGCCGACGAACGCAACGTGCCAGCCTACGTCATCTTTTCCGATGTCTCGCTCCGCGAAATGGCGAGAAATTATCCGACGACCGCGACTGAGTTTCGCCGAATTCCTGGCGTGGGAGAGCAAAAGCTGAAGGATTTTGCCGAGGCGTTCCTTAGCGAGATCAAAAATTATCTCGACGCCAATTCACGCCGGACATTTTCCAGTGGTCTCGATCCTTTGCGTCCACCGCGTCGTTCACGCTTGAATGACAGCCAGAAAGAAACGCTCCGGCGTTTCCGCAGCGGCGAATCGGTGAACGATATTTCCCGCGCGCGCGGATTCGTGCAAAGCACCATTTACGATCACCTCGAAGCCGCGATTAAATCGGGCGAATCCCTCGAGCCTGATCGGTTCTTCACTGCCGCGCAACGCGAGGAAATCGCGTGGGCGTTTCAGAAAGTCGCTGACGGCAAACTCGCAGACGTAAGATCATTACTCGACGGCAAGTACGACTATGCCGAACTGCGCATTTTCCGCGCGCTGGCCGCGCACTAATGTCGTTTTCATGATTTGCGTTGGAGCTCCTCTTCGCTCAAAATCGATTTTTTTCTCTGGACAAGCTATGCAAATTCTGGCGAGAAGCTGAGAAGAGCCATGCAATTTCTCCTTGATTGGCCAGTGCCGCTTTCATTTCTGACCGTCTCGGTAGTTGCGGCGGCCATCGCCCTATCGGGGCTTTACCTTGTACGAAAGAAGTACCCGACGGAAGTGCTAAAGGAGAACCACGAGGTAGCGGCGATCATTTTTAATGCTTTCGGTCTGTTTTACGGGGTGATGGTCGCGTTCGTCGTTTTTGTTACGTGGAGCGGATACTCCGACGCCACAAAAAATCTGGAAATGGAAGCTAACGAGGTCGCCGATATTTTTCATAGTACGCAAGCGTTCTCGGACTCGGCGCGTCGAACAATACGGCAGGGGCTCATGGATTATGTGGTCTCGGTTTATGGCGACGAATTGAAAAGAATGTCTCAGGGGGAGATAGCTCTTCATTCCGGCAAGGCACTGCCAGCGCTGTTAACTGCGTTCTATCAGATGGATGAGAAATCGATTCCCAACAGAGAGCTCTATGCCGAAACATTGGATAGGTTAAACGCCCTGGCTCAGTATCGCCGACTTAGGATATTTGCCGGGAACGACACTGTGCCTCTAGCCATCTGGTTAGTGCTGCTCGTGGGCGCCGTATTCACTGTTTCGTACACCTTTTTCTTCGGAATGAAAAACATCAGGGCGCAATACGTGATTGCCACCACACTCACTGTAACGATCACCTTGATTTTGTTTTTGATCTACGTCCTCGATCATCCCTTTACAGGGACGAGCGAGGTAAGCGCGCAACCGCTCAAGGACGTGATGGAGATTATGCAAAGGGGGGAGTGAGCGCTCCCCTACTCGCTTCAAAGCTGCGGCAAATTAACGCCGCTTCTTCCTTGTCGGTTTTCCTTTGCGCTTGGTTTTGGCCATTCTGCGCAGCTCCGCTTTGCTCATCGATTTGTACATTCCTCGCGAAGCGCCCTTGAGCGACGACTTGGAGCGTTTACCGCGCTTGGCCGAGAGCGCAGCTCAGGCAGCCATTTGTTGTTTTTTTGATTTCGCAGGCATACAAAAAGGTTTCGCGTCTCAAACAGGAATCGGATTTATCACCTCATCGCATAAGTCACATCAATTCTCCTTACGAGAAAAGGTTGAGAGCCCTTTAAGGGATGGCAAACGGCGCGGGTAAGAACCACTAAGCTTCATTTCGTTTCGCGATATGGTTGTTGGTGCTGATACAAACGTAATCGTCCCTTCATATCCTCATATTCTCGAGACGAGACCTCGGAGAACTGCAGAGCCTGATTTTCGCTATCTATTGCGCTTGCAAAGTCTCCGGCTTCGGCACGTGCGGCTGCCAGCGTATCAATATAATCTCTTCGTTTCCAATGTGTCAGCTCACAGGCTTGGGTCGCGGCTCGAACGGCTGTCTTGCCATCTCGACAGCTTGAATTCGGTGATGTAGCCAACTGCCACGCTATGCTGTTTAAGAATCGCGGACGCTGCTCGGCTTCGATACCATCGATATTTTCCACTGCATTCACCCAGTCCGCGCGAGCTTCATCCAGCCTCTTCTGGCGAACGTAAATTGCCCCGCGATCCACATAAGCCGGAGCGTACTTCGGATTTAATTGCAACACTTCTGCGAAATCTTGAAGTGCCTCGCGTACGCGTCCGCATTCGCGATGGTTGATACCACGATTGTAATAGGCTTGGAAGAAATTCGGATCTAGCCGGATGGCTTCATCATAATCTCGCGCGGATTGTTCCCGCCGGTTAAGATAGCCTAGCACGGTAGCTCGGTTGCAAAGGAGCACCGCGTGATTGCGTACGCCCGGATGGGAGTCCAATCCCTGGCTGTAAAATTTTAGGGCTTCATCATATTTGCGTTCTGATGCTGCCTTAATCCCTTTGTTGAGCAGTTTGTAGGCGCGCCTCTCCCAGGCGAAATCTCTTTCCCAGTAGGCTTCCGCAAGCCAGGGAGAAATTCGAATCGCTGATTCGAAACTGGCTATAGCAGCATCACATTGTCCGTCTGCTAAGAATGCGTTACCGCGCTCTACATAAAGGCCTGCATTATCTGGATCGCATCGAATCGCCTCACTGAAGTCGGCAACAGCCTTGCCAAACTCCCTCTTATTAAGAGAGGCTATCGCGCGATTGTGATAGGCATCTCTTGAGTTCTGATCCAGTCGGAGAGCCTCGTTCGTATCGTCTAGAGCCTTCTCGATCTCCCCCTTGCTGATGTACGCGAAGCTTCGTCCCACGTACGCCTCGACTAAGCCCGGATGAAGGCGCAGCGCTTCTGTAAAATCAGAAAGAGCGCGATCCAGCAATCCTTTGCTGTTGTAGGCGACACCACGGTTCGAATAAACAATTCCAGCTCCATACGCTCCCAATCGCATGCGCAGGGCCGCATCGTATTTAGAGATCGCTGTATCAAAATCACCTGTGTTAGCGGCAGTGACTCCTTCATCCCAAAGTTTCATGCCACGCTGAAAGCTAATTAGCTGATATGTCGCGAAAGAGATACCTGCTGTTGCAGCAAGAACTGCACAAACCGCTATGCTCCACCCGACATTCGCAGATCTAGTCACCGTCGACCCGAAAATCCTAGAACGTTATGCGACTCGGCTTTGCGCCAGAAAAAGTAAGCCGGCACACCGGTTAACACGATGAGGATGCCAATTCCCGAAGTTGCGGGGGCGAGAAAACCAAGATCGACAATCAACAACCCGGCAAGCAAGATCGAGATGATCGGCACGACCGGATAACCCCAGGTGCGGTATGGGCGCTCTGCATCGGGTCTCGTGCGCCGCAAAATCATCAAGCCAACAACCATTAGAAGATAAAAGAGCAGATCCGCCGAGATGATGTATTCGAGCAGTTGATTGTAAACATTTCCGTAAGTAACCGTGTGTGTCTTGGCGTTGATTGTCACCGTCCGCGGCAGAGTTAGGAGCGCAGTCCAGATTCCCTGTGCCGCTAACGCCGCCGCTGGAACATGAAAGCGATTGGTGGTCCCGATTTTTTCGAAGAACAGACGGTCGCGGGCCATCGCATAGTAAACGCGAGCTCCGGAAAGAATGAGGCCGTTGTTGCAACCGAAGGTGGAAATCATGATCGCAGCCGCCATGCAAATCGCACCGGGACGACCGAAGACTGCGTTCATCATTGCCACAGCGACTCGATTTTGCGGCGCGTGCTCGATTTCCGAAAACGGCAACACAGCGACGTAGGCAAGATTGGCCAGCAAATAGAGAATGACGACGATGCCGCAGCCCACCACCAGCGCGCGCACAAGATTTTTTCCCGGGTCGCGTATTTCGCTGCCGATAAACGTGACATTTGTCCAGGCGGTTTGCGCGAAGAGCGGTCCCACCATTGATTTTCCAAAAAGCAGCGCGAGCGCAAGTCCACCAACGAATGTGAAACCGGGCTGAGCGTTTTGTGGGCTCCAACCGTTGACCCACGAATCCCACCAGTTCGCACTTAGTGCTGCGGACCTCGCATTCCAGCCTAACGACAAACCAATCACCACCACGGCGATGAGCGCGGCCGTTTTTGCAAACGTGAATGTGTTCTGGACAATTTTTCCAACTTCGAGTCCGCGCGTGTTTGTCCAGGTTAGCAACGCGATTAAGCCGATCGCGACAAGCTGTTCGATCGACAAGCTAATCGCATAGCCGCCCCATGAAATCGGCGCGATGAAATAATTGTCCGGCGAAACCGCCTCCACAAAAACGCCGAGGAATTTTGCAAACGCAATCGCTACCGCAGCGATGGTCCCGGTTTGAATCACCAGAAACAAAGTCCAGCCATACAAAAACCCAATGGACTTTCCGTATGCTTCGCGCAAGAAAACGTAAACTCCGCCTGCGCGCGGCATCATGGTTGCCAGTTCCGAGCAACAAAGGGCGCCCGTAATCGTTAACAAACCGGCGATTGCCCATGCGAGAAGCAGCCAGCCTGGCGCGCCGCTCAGCCGAGACGATTCGGCCGAGGTGATGAAGATGCCTGAGCCTATCATCGAGCCCATCACGATCATCGTGGCGTCGATCGGTCCGAGCGCGCGAACGAGATCGGACTGCTGGCAACTAGCGATCTTATCGCTCACAACAAACTTTGCGGCGCGCTGATTCTGACGCCTTCGCGTTCGAGGCGCGACCGCAATTTACGCGCGAATTCAACTGCGCCGGGCGTATCGCCGTGGACACAAATTGTCTCGGTCCGCACATCTACATCGCGGCCCTCGACGGAGCGCACTTTGCCTTCGCGCAACATCCGCAGAACGCGTTCAGCGGCTTCGTTTGTATCACGAAGCAATGCATCCGGTCGGGTGCGCGGAACCAGCCATCCGTCATTCAGGTAATTGCGATCGGCGAAAACTTCGCGTGCGATTTGCAGCCCCTGCGCCTCGCCTGCACGGGCAAGCTCGCTTTTGTCGGGCGCGAACAGAATTAACTTCGCCTCGACCGATTTGATGGCTCGCGCAATGGCATCGGCGAGGTTTTCGTCGCGCACCGCCATGTTATAGAGAGCGCCGTGCGGTTTGACGTGGTTCGGTTGCACGTCCAGAGCGGAGGCGATCGCTTGAAAAATTCCCAGCTGATACGCCACAGCGTCGAACACTTCCTGATCACTTACCTTCAGTTCCTTGCGTCCGAAATTTTCGCGATCGAAAAAACTCGGATGTGCTCCCACAGCGACTCCGTGCTTCTTCGCCGACGAAACAGCAGCATGCATGGTATCCGAATCGCCGGCATGAAATCCCGTCGCGATATTCGCTGAGCTGATGAACTCGAACAGTTCATCATCGTGGCCTGCGCCTTCGCCGAGATCGGCATTTAGATCGATGGATAGTTTCACGAGCTTCGGAGACTGATACCGACGCGAAAACGCTGGAACTCGCGTTCGCGTTCCAGCAAAAGCCGATGCGCGTCGGCCAGAGAGACTTCGGAGAAGCGAGCGTGATCGCCGGCACGAAGTTGTGCCGCAACGCCAAGATCAACGGTGATCACGTGGCCTATTTTCGGATATCCGCCAATGGTTTGGCAATCTCCCAAAAGTAAAATTGGCTTTCCGCTCGGCGGGACCTGAATCGTACCCGGCGCGACCGCTTCGGAGATAAGGTCGACATTATCCATTCGCTCAAGTTTTGGTCCATCAAGACGCACGCCCATACGGTCGGAATCTGACAAAACAGCGAAAGCTTCACTCGTTAGGCGTCGAATCGATGAAGCGTTGAAGCGGTTCCAATCGACTCCGGGTATGAAGCGCAACATCGGATCGCGCTTTGCCGGACTCGCCCAGTCGTGCGGTGCCGTCCACGTGGAAATTCCTGTAGCCGGAGGCGATGAGCCCGGCCTTGTGCCAAGCGGAAGAGCATCGCCGTCGCGCAATGTGCGGCCTTCAAATCCGCCGAACTGTGCGCGTAAATCCGTGGAGCAACTCCCGAGAACAACGCCCACATCGACTCCGCCCGCGATCGCCAGCCAGCATCGGCAACCAATTTGAGACCTCCCGAACTTCACTTCTTCGCCAGCATGCACCCGCGCCGCATGACCTGCGGGCAAGGGTTTCGCTCCAACACGCACGTCGAATTCGCCACCGCACCAGGCGACGACTCGTTCATCCTCAAAATGCAATCGCAAGCTGCCGAGCGTAATTTCGAGTCCGGCCGCCGCCTCATCGTTACTGGCGAGTAGATTGGCCACGCGCAACGCAAACGGGTCGAGCGCGCCGCTGGTCGAAACGCCAAACTGGCGGAACCCAGTTCGGCCCAAATCCTGCACGGAGCTCAGAAATCCCGCGCGCTCAACAATCACCTTCATCGCATTGTCATCCTGAATGAAGTGAAGGATCTCACACAACTGCGTTGGTCAGACCGATTCATCTGCCCATCGGCTACTTCGAATGTGAGGTCTCTCTCCCGCGGCTGCGGGATCGGGATGACCTTTCGATTGCTTCAACGCTTCAAACTTTTCCCGGGTGATCGCGCGAAAGCGCACCCGATCGCCCGCGCGTAAAAGCGCAGGCGGATCTTTTGTTGGATCAAAAAGTTTTAAGGGCGTGCGTCCGATGAGATTCCAACCGCCGGGCGAGCGCAACGGATAAATTCCCGTTTGCGCACCACCAATCCCCACCGAGCCAGGAGGGATTTCTTTTCGCGGCGCGTCGCGCCGCGGCGTCGCTAAATTCCTCGCAAGGCCGCTCAAAAACGGAAAACCGGGAACGAACCCAATGCAGGCCGCTCGGTATTCGCCTGTGCTATGAAGATCGACCACTTCAATCGTGGAAATTTTTGCATGTTCGGCGACGTGATCCAGATCAGGAGCAAATTCTGAATCGTAGCAGACAGGGATTTCAACCGTGCGCGACGATCGCGCGGTTCGGCCGGGGTCAGCGCCCCCGGCTACAGCAGCGCGAATACGTGTTGCAAACCAAACGAATAACTTATCCGGTGTTTCAGTCGCCTTGGCGACGGTAATCGGGTCGAAGAAAACTGAGACACTTGTGTAAGCAGGCGCGAGTTCAATGACCCCTGGAATTGCTGCGTTTCGAATCCGCTGAAATGTACGAAGCACCTCGTCCAGAGTTTCCTCAGGCGCGTCCTCAAATCGCTCGCGCACACGCACGATAAGAGCGGAATCGCCGAGGGGAACAATTTCCATTGGCCCTATGGAAGCTACTCTGCGCGCTTCGCCGCAATCTCGATGTTGATTGGAACGGTTTGGCTGATGCCAGAGACTGTCTCGGTCGCCGGAGCGAACATCAGGTTGAAGTCGCGTCGCGTGATTGGATCGACCGTAACAGCCCAGCGTGTCCGGCTCGTGTCGTTGAGCGGTGTAAGTAATTTCACATGAAGTGTGATCGGCTTGGTCACGCCGTGGATGGTCAGGTCGCCCAGAATGTCGCCGCTTTGCGGGCCCGTCTGTTTTACGCTTCGGCTCTTGAACGTGATCTGAGGATATTTGTCGACATTAAAAAATTCCGCGCTGCGCAGATGATCGTCGCGCTTTTTGATCCGCGTATCGATGCTGCGCACGTCGATCTGCGCCGTTACCGCGGAATTCTCTGGATGCTCGCGGTTGACGTCGATCTTACCATTGAACTTGGTGAATTTTCCCTGCGTGGTTCCCAGAAATTGATGCACACTGAAACCGATCGTCGAGCCTGACGGATCAAACCTGTATGTCTCGTTCGCCAATGCGGCGGAACTCAAACTGACGACTGCGACTGCAGCGACAAGATTAGGCAATTTCATTTCGAATTCTCCTTTGTGCTCTTTTTCGCCTCCGTCGACAGCGTTTTCAAGAGCGGCGTACGAGAGAGCGGCAATCGCCCGAACAAATTTCCCAGCGCAAAAGCGGGGTCGGCCTTCAATTTTTTCTGGTCGTGCACGCCGGCAATCCGCGCCAGCTCTGTCTCGAAATGCGAAACCGCGCGAGGCGTCGGATCGTTTGTATCGAGGTAACCGAAAGCCCTGTGTAACAGCATAAACAATTCCGGTTCCCGGTGATCTCGCTCTGTACAGATCTCAATTAGCTCGACAAAATACGCCGCCGTCTGCGTGCACAGATAATTGCGGCGAATCCCGGCAAATGGATTTTTCAGCACCACTTCAGTAAGTGTGTGCAAATCCGACTTCCTGCTTCGGGCGATGGAAACTTCAGCTAAAAAAAATAAATCCAGCTTTCCCGCAAACGGACTTTTAGGTCGGCGCGCGCCTTTGGCGATCGTTTGGATACAACCGAACGATTCCGTGCACCACGAAATGATCAGACTCGTGTCGCTGAATTTTCGTTTCCGTAACAGGATGGCAGCGGTGCTTTCCATTCGACGCAAAGTAATACACGAACGATTGAAGCGTTACAGCGCGCAAGCAGAGTCATCCTGAGCGTAGCAAAGCGGAGTCGAAGGATCCCGTGGCGCTGCCGTAAGGTACTAAAACGGGATTCCTCGACTTCGCTCGGAATGACGTTCTGTTCTAATCTTGATTTTGCAGATGCCGACAAGAACCACGGAAACCGCGCGCGTACCAGAAGACGTCAGCGGGCGGCTACATCGTGTGCCCGTTGGTAGCGTGACCTGGCGGCATACATTCCGCGCACTACGGCATCGCAATTATCGACTGTTTTTTTGGGGGCAACTGGTCTCGCTCATTGGAACGTGGATGCAGCAAACCGCGATGAGTTGGTTCGTCTATCAAATCACCAATTCAAAGCTGCTGCTGGGAATCGTCGCCGCCATCGGATCCGCTCCGATGATGTTGTCATCGATCTGGGGCGGCTCGCTCGCCGATCGTCATCCGAAACGATCGATCCTCCTGGCGACCCAGACGGCGCAAATGGTCTGTGCGTTCTTTCTTGCAGCCGGTGTCTGGGCGGGTTTCGCCACGCCGTCGTTCATTATCGTTATCGCTGCATTGAACGGCGTCGCCATGGGCTTCGATATGCCAGCGCGCCAGGCGTTCACAGTCGAAATGACAAGCCGCGAAGATTTGCTAAACGCGATCTCGCTTAATAGCTCGATCGTCAATGGCGCGCGTGTGGTCGGTCCATCGGTTGCTGGATTACTGATTGGTTGGGTTGGCGTCGCAATGTGTTTTTTCCTAAACGGTCTCACGTTTGTTGCGGTAATTGCCGGTTTGCTGATGATGCGCTTACCACAGTTTCAGCGGACGGCGCACGTCGTCTCTGCCAGCGAACACGCCTGGAACGGCATCGTCTATTCACTGAGACATCAGCGAGTGCGGACGATCCTGCTGCTCTTCCTTGCAGTGGGAGTCTTCGGGTGGTCATACGGTGTGCTAATGCCGGCTTTCGCGCGCGACGTGCTCGGTCGCGGTGCGAACGGTTACGGCATTTTGATGTCGGCGAGTGGGACGGGCGCCTTCATCGGGGCACTCGTTGTAGCCACTTACGGACATCTATTTACGCCGCGAAGACTGGCTCTAGGGGGCGTCTGGTTGTTTTCGATTGCGCTATTCGCTCTTTCGCTGAGCCGAAATTTTTACGTCGCACTGGGATTTCTCTTCGTTGCCGGATTTGGGATGCTGCTGTTTTTCTCCACATCCAACACCGTGCTACAAACGATCGTGCCGGATGAAATGCGTGGGCGCGTCATGGGCGTGTGGTCGCTTGTCTTCGGCGCAATGATTCCACTGGGCAGTCTCGAAGCCGGAGCGGTCGCGCATTGGCTGGGCACACCGTTCGCGCTCGCGTTTGGCGCGATTGTTTGCGCCGTCTCGGCGTTGGTGACGCTGTTCGTGATTCAGCGCCGTGAGGCGAGGAATTCAAAATAAACCCGAACGACGCCTTACGGCAGCGGCACGAGGGTGCGATCAGCGGTTTATAATATGCAGAGCGCGCTTCTCCACATTTAGCGCGGCTTCCCTGACGGCCTCGCTCAGAGTTGGGTGCGAGTGAGTTGTGCGGCCGATATCTTCGGAGCTGCCACCAAACTCAATGACCGAAACTGCCTCGGCGATTAGCTCCGAAGCGGCATGGTGCAGAATGTGTGCGCCAAGAATGCGATCGGTCTTAGCGTCGGCAACGAACTTCACCATTCCTTCCACGTCATCACTACAAAGTGCGCGGCTGTTAGCACGGAACGGAAACTTGCCGATACGCACATCGATCCCTTTTTCCTTCGCTTGATCTTCGGTAAGACCAACGCCGGCCAGCTCGGGATTTGTATAAATGATACCGGCAATGGCGTCGTAGTTCACGTGGCCGGCTTTGCCCGCAATGATTTCCACGCAGGCGATCCCTTCGTCCTCGGCCTTGTGTGCCAGCATCGGACCCGTAATCACATCGCCGATGGCGTAAATGCCTTCGACGTTCGTGCGAAAATGTTCGTCTACTTTGATGCGCTTCTTTTCGTCAAACTCCACGCCGACTTTTTCTGCGCCCAAGCCGTCCGAGAACGGCCGACGTCCGACTGACACAAGCACCGTGTCGGCTTCGAATTTCACTTCTTCCTTGTCTTTGGTCGCAATTACCGTGGCGCGACCGTTGTCGATCTTCACAGCGCTAACCTTTGTTTCCAGGTGAAACGTCATGCCCTGAGCGGTGAGCAAACGCTGAAGCAGGTTCGAGAGCTCCAGGTCGAACCCGAGCGCGATGCGGGGCAGAAATTCCAACATCGTCACTTCCGAGCCGAGCCGGTTCCAAACAGAGCCCAATTCCAAGCCGACCGCCCCTGCACCGATCACGATGAGCTTCTTTGGAGCTTCGCTGAACGTAAGCGCTTCGGTGCTGCTGACGATTGTTTTCCCATCAAATTTCGCGAATGGCAGCTCAACCGGCGCGCTCCCGGTAGCGATAACGATATTTTTTGTCTCGATCTCCTGCGTCTCGCCCTTGGAGGATTTAACGGAGACTTTTCCAGGCGCGGTAATCGTGGCCGTGCCTTCGAAGACGGTCACCTTGTTCGTCTTCATCAACGAGCGCACTCCACTGTTAAATGTCTTCACAACTTTGTCCTTGCGCTGTTGCATCTTCGCCAGATCGACATGCGCGCCGTCGATCACGATGCCGTGCTTCGCTGCTTCCTTCTTAACGAACATGAAATGATCGCTCGAAGTCAGTAGTGCTTTGCTCGGGATGCAGCCCACATTCAGGCAAGTGCCACCAAGCTCCTTGTCCTTTTCGACCAGGGCAGTTTTCAGACCGAGCTGACCGGAGCGAATCGCAGCAATATAACCGCCAGGTCCCGAACCAATGATAACAACATCAAATTTTTCCATATGTCATTGTGTCATTCCCACCGAAGTGGAGCAATCGCCGTGACTAAAGCGGCAGAGCACCGCCTCACTCCAAAACGTGGCCGTCGTTGCAAAGTCACATGTGCGATTGCGCCTTGGGGTGCCGCAGTGCTCTGCCGCTTTTACTCTAAAAATCCAGCGGGAGCTTTTTCGGATCCTCGATGCAATCCTTCACTTTGATCAGAAAAGTGACGGCTTCCTTCCCGTCGATTGCTCTGTGATCGTAACTGAGCGCCAGATACATCATCGGCCGAACTTCCACTTTCCCGTCCACGCCAACGGGTCGCGGCATGATTTTGTGCATGCCGAGGATTCCGCTTTGTGGCGGATTCAAAATCGGTGTGGCGAAAAGCGATCCATACACTCCGCCGTTCGTGATGGTGAATGTGCCGCCCTGTAAATCTTCAATTTTTAGTTTCCCGTCACGCGCTCTGCTGGCGTAATCGGCGATGTCACGCTCCAAGTCCGCGAAACTTTTTTTGTCCGCATCGCGCACAACCGGAACCACGAGTCCCCGCTCTGTGCCGACGGCTACGCCAATGTCGTAGAAATTGTTTTGGATGAAATCCTCATCCTCAATGCGGCCGTTGACTACCGGCACGGCTTTAAGCGCCTCTACGCATGCTTTAACAAAGAACGACATTAAGCCCAGTTTGACCCCGTTCTTTTTCGTAAACTCATCCTGTTTGTTCCGGCGCAACTCCTGAACGGCGCTCATGTCGCACTCGTTGAAAGTCGTCAGGATCGCCGCGGTGTGCTGGGCCATCACAAGCTGCTGCGCGATCTTGCGGCGCAGCGGCGACATCTTTTTGCGCACAAACCGCCCGTCGCCTGATGGTTCAACTTCGCGAGCTTCAATTTTTTCTTCCGCTTTGCCGCGCTGTTGTACCGCAGCCAGCACATCTGCTTTCGTTAGGCGACCTCCTTCGCCTGTGCCGCGAATTTTCCCGGGCTCGAGCTTTTCCTCTTCAATAATCCGGCGGACCGCCGGCGAAAGAGCTGTCGCTGATTCCGGTTTACCGTGGTCATCCGCCTTCGCCGAGGCTACGGCGGACAGGCCGCCCGCGGCTACAGATTGCTTCTCTTCCACAGGCTTCTTTTCGGCTTTAGCTTCCTTTTTCTCCTCAGGTTCCGTCTTTTTTTCCGCAGGCTTCTCAGCCTTCTTCGCTTCGGGGACTTTCTTTTCCTCCGGTGGCCGCTTCGAATCCTCGATTATGGCAACTACCTCGCCAATCTTCACCTCCTGCCCCTCGGGCACTTTCGTTTCGAGCATGCCGGCTTTTTCAGCGACGATTTCGGTAGAAACCTTATCGGTCTCGAGCGTGAAGAGGGCTTCGCCTTCGCTTACGAACTCGCCGGATTTCTTGTGCCAGGCAGAGACAACACCGCTGGTGATCGATTCACCTACCGAGGGAATTTTAACTTCAATCGCCATAGGTGAGAATTACGTAAGCTAATCGAGCGTCGCGGTCGAGATGCGTTTCGTCAACAGATGAGGCGAATGCGGCGGCTCAAACCGCAAACGCGTCAGCGACCAAGCGGGCCTGTTCGCGCTTATGTCTAGTCAGCGCGCCAACGGCGGGGCTGGCGCTCGCTTCCCGACCGGCATATGCGATTTCACTGCAAAAGATCGTGCGCAGACGTGGCTCGATGAAAGTCCACGCCCCCATGTTTTCCGATTCTTCCTGGCACCAGACGAGCTTCGCGTTCTTTGAAAATGGCTTGAGCATTTCGCGCAATTTCTTTTCTGCCAGCGGATAAAGCTGTTCTATGCGAATGATCGCAACGTCGTCGATTTTGCGCTGGGTCCGGTAATTGAGCAGATCGTAATAAACTTTGCCGGAGCAAAAGACGATCCGCTTTATCTTCTCTGCAGAACCTGTTTCAGGTGCGCCGAGAATTTCCTCGAACCGGCCATGGATGAATTCTTCGGCAAGCGAGGAAGCAAAGCCGGCACGCAACAGACTTTTCGGGGTCATGATGATCAGGGGCTTGATGAAGTCGCGCTTCATCTGGCGCCGCAACACATGAAAATACTGCGCTGCCGTAGTCAGATTGCAGACCTGCATGTTGTCCTCGGCGCAGGCTTGGAGAAAACGCTCGAGCCGCGCGCTGGAATGCTCGGGGCCCTGACCTTCATAGCCATGCGGAAGCAGCAAGACAATCCCACTCGGCCGCTGCCATTTCGATTCCGCTGAAACGATGAATTGATCGATAATGGTCTGCGCGCCGTTGGAGAAATCACCGAACTGCGCTTCCCACAAACAAAGCATCTTCGGATAGTCGAGCGAGTAGCCATAATCGAACCCGAGCACCGCAGCCTCTGAGAGCGGGCTGTTGTAAATGCAAATGCGGGCTTGCTTCTGGGCGAGATGCATGAGCGGCACGTAGGGTTTCCCCGTCTTTGCGTCGTAAAGCACAGAGTGCCGTGTGCTAAAAGTGCCGCGTGAGCTATCCTGGCCTGACAATCGGATCGGAATTCCCTCTAGAAGCAGCGATCCAAACGCGAGCGCTTCGGCATAATGCCACTCATAGGGACCGCCCTCCTCGAAAACTTTGCGCTGATGATCAAGGACAATGCGCTTGATTTTCGGCTGGATTTCGAAGCCTTCCGGAACGCGGGTGAGACCATCGACAATAGTCTTAAGCGTTTTCTGGCTGATCGCAGTCGGCTCAGACTCGCTCGAGTACTCAGGTTGAAATATCGCTGTGGATTCTCTGAACCTGGCTTTCTCGCTGGCCTTGCGTTTCTCGATGGCGTCGACTTCATCTCGCGTCATTTCGAGCCGCAAACCGAACTCGGTTTCCAGCGAGACGGCATCGTCTTCGCTCAGCGTTCCCGCTTCCAGCAACTCGCGTTTGTAAAGCTGCGTGACTGATGGGCGCTTCTCGATTTTTGCGTAGAGATCAGGCTGGGTAAATGAGGGCTCGTCGCCTTCGTTGTGGCCATAGCGACGATAGCAATACATGTCGATTACCACGTCGCGCCCGAATCGCTGACGAAAATCAAATGCCATATCGCTAACAAATTTAACCGCCAGCGGATCGTCGCCGTTCACGTGAAAGATCGGCGCCTCGATCATCTTCGCGATATCGGTGGAGTACATCGAGGAACGCGCATCTTTCGGAAGGGTAGTGAACCCGATCTGGTTGTTCACAACGATGTGGATGGTTCCGCCCGTGCTGTACCCGGGTAACTGCGACAAATTGAGCGTCTCAGCCACGATCCCCTGCGCGATGAAGGCAGCGTCGCCGTGCACCAGCAGCGGCAGGACTTTGCGCCTATGCTCGGTGTCCCCGCGAAGTCGTTGCCTGGCGCGCGCTTGTCCTTCGACTACTGGATCGACAGCTTCCAGGTGGCTCGGGTTCGACGAGAGCCGGATCTCGACCTCCGCACGCGAGGCAAGTCTGCGTACCGAGTGATAACCGAGGTGATATTTCACATCGCCGTCGCCGGCTGCCAACTCGGGAACATAATTTTCGCTAAACTCGGTAAAGATGACCTTGAGCGATTTGCGCAGAAAATTTGCAAGGATATTGAGTCGGCCCCGATGCGCCATACCCATGCAAATCTCCTCGACGCCGCCTTCCGGACATTTGTGCAGGATCGTGTCCAGAATCACCATGAGCGATTCCGAACCCTGAAGTGAGAACCTTTTCTGCCCCACGTAACGCGTATGCAGGAAAATCTCGAAGGATTCCGCTTCAAGCAGCGCCCGCAACAGGGCCACCTGCACTGCTGCTGGAGTCGAATGCTTGTGCGGTCGCGTCTCCAATCGCTTGCGGATCCAGTCACGCACTCGCGGGTCCTGAATGTGCATGAATTCGGAACCAATGGAGTCGCCATAAATTCTTTCCAGGCCGGAAACCATCTCGCGCAACGTCATGGGCCGATTGTCGAGGAAGAATTTGGATGAAACGCGAAGGTCCAGGTCCGACTCGCTGAAGCCGAACTCGCGAAGACTCAGCAATGGATTTTGCGGCCGCGTCTCTTCCAGGGGATCGACCCGCGCAATGGTATGACCAAGCGAACAATACGCGTAAATGAGACCATCAACGCGCGTCTGTAACGCCGCTTCGCGAGCCGCGGCTGCCGACGCGCCGTCCCGCTGCGGTAGATTTCCAAGCTCGAACCCTTCGAAAAAGGCTGACCATCCAGAATCGACCGACTCAGGATTCCGCTGCCAGCGGCGATAATTCTCTTCGATCAGTTCTAAATTTGCGCGAGCACTAATTGAAGTGCGCATAGCGAACTTAATCTCCGATGATTACGCGGTGCGGCAAGTTGACAGTGCGCAGGCAGCCTCGTTACTTGGTGCGCAAGGTTCCAACAGAGATCGTAGAATGGTTGGAGGCGATCTGAGGATGAAGACAAACCCACATCAAAAACTGTTTGTTGCGCTACTGATTCTGGCGCAAACAGGAGCTTGTTTTGGCCAGGCCGATCCAGCTTCGGAGCCATCTGTGCTGGCAGTGGCAAAGGTTTTGCCTGCGGTTGTGAATATTAACACCGAACGCGTGGTGAAGCGCACTGTGCGCGATCCGGTTGAGGATTTTTACGCGCAGTTCTTCGGCTACAATCGAGTCCGCCCGCGCCAAATTCGCCAGACTCTGCAAAGCCTCGGCTCGGGTTTCATTGTCGATCCGGCAGGCTACATCGTTACCAACCAGCACGTGGTTGAGCGCGCCGCGGACTTGAAGATTCACGTGACGACGAACGACGGCAAAACCTACAATGCGCACTACATTACCGGCGATGATAAGACCGATCTGGCGTTCATCAAGATCGACGCCGAGACCGCATTTCCTTTTATTAACCTTGATAATATTTCCCCGAACCTGCTGGGCCAGACGGTAATCGTGGTAGGCAATGCGGTTGGATATGGTAGTTCGATCAGCCGCGGAGTTCTTAGCGCGGTCAAACGCGACATCACCGTGGACGATACGGAGTATAAGGGACTGGTACAGACTGACGCGGCAATTAATCCGGGTAACAGTGGCGGACCGGTGATCGATCTATCCGGCCGGTTGGTTGGTATTAGCTCGGCGAAAATGGCTTTCACGCCGCAAGGCGTGCCGACTCAGGGAATGGGTTTTGCAATTCCGGCGGACGTAGTGCGCGATAGCGTCAACCTATTCAAGAAGGTCGCGCAAAAACAGGCCACACCAAAGAATCAGCCTGCGTCCGCCGCGAATACCTCCGCGTCGAATGCGGAAAAGCTATTTGGGCTGCAGCTACAGGATTTGAGTCGATCTCTAAGCGATGCGCTGGGTTACATCCGAGGACGTGGGGTTTTGATTACCGCAGTCGAACCGGATAGCCCGGCAGATGAAGCAGGGCTTGAGCGCGGCCTGGTGATTTATCGGGCGGGCAACTCAGAAACGAATTCCGTCAAACAAATCGAGGAATTGCTTCGAAGTGTCCAGAGCGGCACGAAACTCGAATTCACGGTTGGCGTAATCCGTACGGGCCGACAAAGCCGGCAGCTCGCCACTTTGAGCATGACGGCGCGTTAAAAAAAACGGCAACGCAATCGGGGTTCAGTTGTCTCATGGAAATATTGCAAAATGATTAAGGTCGAAAATCTGACAAAACGCTACGCTGGCCAGCCTGCCATCCGGGATTTGAATTTCGAGGTTAGCCGAGGCGAAATCATGGGATTTCTTGGGCCCAACGGTGCGGGCAAAACCACCACGATGCGCATTTTGGCCAGCTTCATGCCGCCAACCTCCGGCCGCGCCACGATCGCGGGATTCGACGTTTTTGAACAATCGCTGCAGGCCCGAGCGCATCTCGGCTACATGCCGGAAAACGTGCCGCTCTACAGCGACATGCGCGTAACCGAGTACCTGCGTTACCGCGCGGCCCTTAAGGCTGTCCAACATCGTCGCATCACCGAGCGTGTTGGCGACGTAAAAGAACTTTGTGGTCTCAAGAGCGTAGAGAACAAGCTGATCGGGGCCCTATCCAAGGGATATCGGCAGAGGGTGGGACTCGCGGACGCGCTGCTCGCTGAACCGGACCTGCTAATTCTGGATGAGCCGACAATCGGCCTCGATCCAAACCAAATCCGGCAGGTGCGCGAGCTAATCAAGAACTTGGGCGAGCAGCATACTATTTTGCTTTCGACGCACATCCTGCCAGAGGTGGAGATGACATGCAGCCGCGTGATCATCATTCACAAAGGACGAATCGAAGCATGCGATACTCCGGAAAATTTACTGGGAAAAATCAGGCAGGCCGGCGGTGTTGTTCTTGAAGCAAAAGTGGGAACAGATAACGGCGCGGACGAGCTAAAAAAGATTTCAGGTGTGCGGGAAGTGATCACCGATGGGGAGGACGATTGGAAGAGATTTTCCCTGCGGGTCGAATCAGGAGTCGATGTGCGCGAAGAGGTTTTCCGCCTGGCGACAGAGCGCCACTGGGCCGTGCGCGAGCTGACTCAGCGTCGAGCAACGCTTGAGGATGTGTTCGTGGAAATCACGCACGCAGACGCAGTGTAACTATGTCGGCAAAATGGCTCGGGGCCCAATACCCAATATTTGATTTATGAGGAAATTCTACGCTCTTTTTTCGCGCGAAGTACGCGGCTATTTCCACTCCCCGATTGCCTACATCGTGCTCATCTTTTTCCTGATAGTCAGCGGGATCGATTTCTATTTCCAGGTCTCCTTCATGAACCAGCGCCAGGTGCAGTATACGGTGCAGGAGGCATTTTTTAACTCGGTCTTCTTTTGGTTTGCCTTTGTTCTGATTTTTCCGCTCATCACGATGCGTCTGTTTGCTGAAGAATTTAAGCTCGGGACGATTGAGCCACTGACGACTGTCCCGGTACGTGACTGGCAGGTAGTACTTGCGAAATTTTTCGGCGCGCTGGTTTTCTACGTGATTCTCTGGATCCCGACGCTGCTTTACTTTGCCATCTTTCTCAAAGTGACGAACGAGCCGGCTGCGCATTCTGCCGGAGCATACGCCGGGTCTTATCTGATGCTCTTATTACTCGGAATGTTTTATCTCTCGATTGGTTGTCTAACATCCGTTCTAACCCGAAACCAAATCATCGCAGCGGTCATCTCTTTTTGCGCAATTACGCTGCTATTTTTCCTCGGTCTGGTTCAGTTCATTCTGCTCGATGTGAGCTCCGAAACGCGCGACCTGCTGGGGTACTTCTCTGCGATCGAACATATGGGGACGTTCTCGCGTGGCGTGATCGATACACGGCCAATCGTTCTCTACGTGAGCATGACCATCGTGATGCTGGTGCTCACCCACCAGGCATTCCAATCCCGCAAATGGAGGCTTTGAGCGATGGCTGAGGAAACAAACGCGCGCAGGACACGTTCCCGGAAAAAAATTCGTCGGCTTCGAATCGGTTTCAACGTTCTCGCGCAAATCTTGCTCATCTTATTTCTGGTCGCGATGGTGAACTCGATCGCCTTCAAACACTACGCCCGCTGGGATTTTTCCCGCGATCAAAAATATGCGCTCTCAGACAAAACGAAGCGTTTCCTCGATACGCTCAAGGGCAAGATGCGCATCACGGTTTTCTTTCCGCCTACCACGCCGATTACCACGGATGTTCAGAATTTGCTGACGGAATATCAGTATGCCGGTAAAGGAAAGATCGATATTGAGCACATTGATCCCGAGCGCAATCTTTCCCGGGCAAAGGAGTTGTTTGACAAATACAAGGTCGTTACCGACGAGCCTCTTCTGGTAGTCGATTACGAAGGACGCAACAAAACGGTGAAGGCGTCGGAGATGGCTGACATCGACCAGAGCGGAATGGCCCTAGGTGAAGGCCCTCGTGTAGCCGCGTTCAAAGGCGAACAAGCCATCACCAGCGCAATGATCGATCTTGTGGAGGGGAAAAAGAAGACCCTTGGCTACGTTCTCGGTCACAAGGAACCACCACTCACGGAAGGCAGCGCGATTTCCGTCCTGAAGACATTCATCGAGAATGAAAACATCCAGTTCAAAGAACTAAACCTTCTCGATCTGGATGCGATTCCCGAGGACGTAAAAACCGTCATGATAATTGGGCCGCAGTACGATTTTTCGGACCGCGAAATGAAATTGCTGCGCAACTTCTGGGACAAACAGGGGCGGATTTTGCTTCTCCTCGATCCAGCAGCGAAAACGCCGAAGTTAGACGCGTTTGTCAGCGAGCTAGGCGTAAAGGTGAATGACGACAGACTAATGGTTTTTCTGCGAACCGGGATCCAGGAACTGGCACTGACACGAGATGTTCAAGCGCGTTTCCTGGGCGACAGCCCGATCACAAGACGACTAGCCGATGTGCGGGCGCTCTTTTTAGGCGGTACTTCCTCGCTCACGCTCGAGCCCGACCGCGCCCGCGTTGCCAACATCCGGATCGAACCACTGATCCAGGCGGAAAAAGGCTATTTTGCCGAGACCGATTATAAGACGGACAATCAAGCAAAATTGCAGGCTGACGCGAAACGGGACGACAATACACAAATAACAATAGGCGCAGCCATTGAAAAAGGTGGTAGCGCAGATGAGCGGGTTCAGCTGAACTCATCGCGCCTGGTAGTCGTTAGCAATGCGACGTTCGTTCAAGACAATGCAATTACGCAAGATCAGCAGGGGCTCGATTTTATGTCCGGCAGTGTGAACTGGCTGCTGAGCCGGGAACAGCTGATCGGTATCGCACCAAAAGTTTCAAAACCTCTCACCTTCAGTTTGAATGGAGACGCGTTGACTCGTCTGCGCTGGATCGTTCTCGTTTTCATGCCGTTGATCCCCGCAGTAATCGGAACGGTGGTTTGGTGGCAACGGCGCGTGTAGCACATACGATGGGACTTGAGCGTCGCGATAACATGAATCTTCGGGCGAGCGCGCCCCTCGCGGCACATTATCGACAGCACCGAAGGCTTCCCGCGCTCCTTTGCTAAGATATGAATTGGAGAACTACGCTAATCCTCGCTGTCGTTGTGCTCGCTGTGTTCGCTTACCTCAGGTTCTTTGAGATGAAACAGCCGAGCACTGGGGAAGCGAGACGGCAGGCTCAAAACGTGGTGAATTTCGATCGAAACAAGATCGATGGTGTGGTCATTCAAAATGGCGATGAAAAGATAGAAATACGACGCCACGACAATAAATGGCGCCTCGAAACGCCTTTCAAGGATCAAGCAGATGGTGCCTTGGTCGAGAATTTGTTGTCGGACTTGGAGACCTGGCAGAAAGAGGGAACAATTCCGGCGAAAGATATCGACGCCGATAAGAGCAAGCTGAATGAATACGGCCTCAACCGGCCAAAGCTTAAGCTAAAATTGATCGGTTCTGACAGACCACCCGAAGTCCTATTTGGAAAGGACGCTGCGTTGGAAGGCCGGATGTATGTCCGTTTTGAGAATTCCAAGGAAACGTTTCTAGCCAAACAATCGGTCAAGAAGGACATCGACAAAAAGGCGGAAGAATTCCGCGACAAAAAATTAACTAATTTGACCACTGCACAGGTGCGCCGCACGGCGTTAAAGACGCCTGCTGGTGAAATGGAGTTGGAGAAGAAGGGCGACCATTGGGACATCGTGAAACCGCTTCGCGCGCGGGCGGATGACGAGAAAGTCGGCGACCTGATTGCGCAAGTCACAACGGCGCGCATTCAACAATTTGTGGCTGACGATCACGGCGACCTGCGACCTTACGGGCTGGCGGAGCCACGCGGGTCGATCACGTTATTTAGCCAGGAAGGGAAAAAGGACCAAAAGGTTGAGATCGCTGACTCGATTAAAGTCTTTGGCCAGGAGGACAAAGGTCAAATGCTGCAAATCGGCAGCGTGCCTGAGAAGGAAAAGAATCAGGTATATGTCCGGTTTGCTCCTCGCGGGGCCGTTTACACATTGCCCAAGAAGATTGAGGAGGTCCTCAACATTAAGCCAGCCGATTTACGCGACTATCATTTGGTCCGGATTGACACAAACGTTCTCGATCGGATCACGATCGATGTTCCAGGCAAAGGTAAGACTGTTCTTGCGCGCAAGGATGGAAATTGGACGATCGCCAGCCGAAATAATGCGCCCGCAGATTCGGGCGCCGTCCGACGCTTGATTGATACGTTGCAAAATCAGCGAGTGACAAAGTTCGTGGAAGACGTCGCTTCGAATCTGCCAAAATACGGCCTGGACAAACCACATCTGCAATTAACGTTTAGCTCGTTCGCGTCGGAGAACACTGCCGAGACCAAAGCGGGTGAGCAGCCGTTTGCTGCACTTGCCTTTGGAAAGGAAGACGGAGACAATGTTTACGCGCGACTTGCCGATGAGCCGTTTGTCGTGGCGGTGCGTCGCGGCTTGCTTGACCAGATCTCAGCCGATCCTTTGCAATGGCAGGAGTTATCGATCTTTAAGTTTAAACCTGACGAAATTCATCGTCTGAGCATAACGACGGACAAAGAGCTGTCGCTGGAACGCGGCGAAAATAATCAGTGGCATTGGCTAAAAGGCAGTGGTGAGATCGATGGGACAAATGTGCAGTCGCTACTCAACAGGTTGTCGAGTTTGCACGCACTACGTTGGCTCGGAGCAACGAAGCCTCAAGATGGCTTCGAAAAGCCGCAGTTGACTCTTGCACTCAAAACTTCGTCTGACAATAAGGTATCCCATAAGCTGATCATCGGCGCTCCGGCCAGTGACGGAACATGGTGCGCTCATGTAGACGGCCGCGAAGGTACGTTTGTGATTAGCAATTCGGATTTGAATAGCTTGAGGTTACCTCTTGTGGCGCGACCATCGCCCATGCCAAGTCCGACGCCGAGCGTTACGCCCTGACCCGTAAACACCTTCGCCGTCAGAGACTCTGTGCGGTGTAAATCGTCACGATGCCGTAACTCAACGGCTGAAGCGTCGCGTGCCGAAAGCCGCTCGCTTCGATTAAATCGATCATTGCACAGCCGCTGGGAAATTCTTCGATCGAATCCCCGAGGTAGTCGTAGGCGCTTTTCTTTCTAGTCAAAAAAGAGCCCAGCAATGGCAGGCAACGATGCAAATAGAAACGATAGATGGTACGCACAATCGATATTGTTGGCAGCGAAAACTCAAGCACTAACAAATGGCCGTCTCGCCTAAGCACCCGCGACATCTCAGCAAGCGCGCCTTTCCAATTCTCCATGTTACGCAACCCGAAAGCGATGGTAACGCAATCAAAGGAATCATCGGGGAATGGCAGCTTCATCGCGTCGGCAAGCATGGTTTGGCGCACCCCTTTCCCCTGCGCCAGTTCCAGCATTTCAGGCAGGAAATCCACCCCTGTGACTTCCGCATCCGGCAGCTGCTTCTGCAGCGCAAGCGCCAAATCTCCTGTGCCAGTAGCAAGATCGACAATTTTGCCCGGCCCCCAGCTTGCGACCGTGTTGGCAGCACGTTTTCGCCAGTAAAAATCCATCCCGCAGCTAAGCGTGTGATTAGCCAGATCGTACCGTCTGGCAATGGCGCCAAACATTTGCCGAACTCGTGCGGGCTCTGTTGCGGTACCGGATTTTGTCATTTGAATGTGGATAAACGTCAGCTCACGATTCTATGATAGCTCACTTCTTGTTTACCACATGGATGTAACTAATGCGTGAAAGCCACCAGCCAGAAATGTTAGGCATAAAGTTTGTTATAAAAAAGGATTGCTAATGCGACGAACCCGGCTATGTCACAAGCATGGATATATCTGTTAAAGCTTTAGAAGAAGCAGTTTCAATACGCCGGCAAATTGACAATCTGGCAAAACGTCTTTCCTCTATCCTGGGAGGTGCGCCTGCCAGACCCACAACAGCGGCCAGACCCACAACACCCGCCAGACCGACAGCAGCCTCTACGCGGGCAGGGCGTTACTTTTCGCCTTCAACTCGGGCCAAGCTTGCAGCCGCTGCCAGGGCCCGTTGGGCGAGACTAAAGGGCGGGACGAAACCAACCGCTACCAGAAAAAAAGGCGCGCTTACGCCTGCTGGTCGGAGAAAGCTCTCTGAGCTCATGAGGGCCCGCTGGGCAGCAAGAAGAAAGACTGCAGGAACGAAGAAGGCAGCACCTTCAGCAAAGAAAGGTGGCCTGACACCTGCCGGACGAAGAAGGCTGTCGCAGTTGATGAAGGCTCGCTGGGCGGCGCGACGGAAAGCTGCGGGGCGCAAGTAGTCGAATCAATACAACCGGAATCCGCAGCTTGCCGATAGTCTTCGCTTCCAAATAGGTCGCGGGGGCTCGGGCACTGCTCGCGAGAGGACTCGAACCTCCACGGGTTTCCCCATACGGTCCTGAGCCGTACGCGTCTGCCAATTCCGCCACGCGAGCAAAACCGGTGGCCTTACAATGCGCGGGTGCCTGTCGCCTGCAAGGTCAAACCGAGTCAATGCAAAGGACGAAGGCCGGATAGTCAGAACTTAGGCCGAACGTTTCTTCCGTGCGCGAACTTCCAATTGGTGCGCTTTGCGTACCTGGCCAAGCGAGCGCAAAAGGTCGGCATAATTGGATACAACGATCTCGTAATCCTTCAACGGTTTATCCTTCACCTGCTCCCACATTTTGAGAGAAGCCTGATAAAGCTCTGCCGCTTTGGCATAATCGCCGCGCGAATGATAGACGACCGCCAGATTGCATTTTGACTGCGCAATGTCGGCAAGCGGAGGTGGGTCTAAATTCTCGCGAATGGCCAGCGCGCGAAGATGTATTTTCTCTGCTTCAGTGAATCGGCGTTCATTCGTGTAAAACACGGCGAGGTTATTCAGCACTGACGCCACATCGGCATGGTCCGGCCCGAGTTGTTTCTCGTAAATGTGCAATGCGCGCAAGTAGCACGGTTCAGCTGCCTTTTGTCGTCCCGACTTACGCAAAATCAGAGCAACATTGTTTAACATGGTGCCGAGATCCGAATAATGAATATCTTCGATTTCGGCACCGGCGGCGATTGCTTTCTGATAGAAATTAATGGCCTCTTCAGACTGGCCAAGACCATCGCATAGAAATGCAAGCCGCCTCGCGGAACGGTAGATGGCACGCTGGTCTGGTGGGTTTACCTTTTCCAGAATTGCATGCGCCTTGAGCAAATATCCTTTGGCCGCCGCGCGATCACCCTTTTGATCGAGAAGCTGCCCTAGCTTCTCAAAACTGGTCGCCAGCGAAAGGTCGGTGCCGCTGAAGGCGCGCTTGGCGATTTCCAGCGCTGTTTCGGCAACGCGGATCGCCTGGGGCAACCGGTCTGTAGCGCGCAGAGTATCGAGTTTGTCGTTGAGGATGGTCCAAAGCTTTTCTTCACCTTTCATTACTCATCACCAACCCTCGCTTATTTGGGTAACTAGCCGGACGGCGAGGTCCTCAGTCGCAAGGGGCAAAGCCTGACGCTCATCACTAGTCACGTCGCTGCTTACGAAGAAGGTGGTCGTTCCGATCGCATCGTTCGGGGCTACCAGTGGTTTGCCGTCCCGTCCAGTCAGCGAGTACCTTACCACTAGCCAGAGACTAAATTCGGTCGTGGCGAGGATGTTGCCACGCACCGAGCGGGCCGGTGCTCGAGTGATCCGGGATATTTCACCTGTCAGAGTGGCATCCGCTTTATCCCCATTGGTAATCTGGAACGTCCCATCTTGTTGTAACTGTTTGATCACAGTATCGGTAACCAACACTTCGATCCGGGGAACGAGCGTGCGATTCTTAAAAGTGGGTACTGCGATCGTGTGAACATCGCGAAGATAATATGGCTTGACTGGACCAATGTGATAGCCAAGGCAACCACCCAGGGCCAGGCAGAATAGGGTGGCAAATAAGGCTTTCAAGGCGCCGGTGAGGCGGACGCTCCGGGAGAAGCCGATGCCTCGGAAGTCGGCAACGTGTTGGAGCTTGAGCTTGTACCCGGTGGAGCCAGTAGTGGGTCAGGTGCGGTGGTGGTATCAGGAGCAAGCGAAGCTGGTGGCGGAAGCGAATTATCGCTCTCCGACGTCGGCAACGGTGCTTCGTTATTTGCCGGACCTGGTTTTGCCGACCCGCTTTCGGCAGTTCGCGCGCCGTGCATGTCACTCTTTTTCTTGCCGGCCTGTTGTCCCATAGGAAGCGCCGGCTGAAGCGCCGCATCTCCAAATTTTGCGCGCAGCTGATCAATCCGTTTCTTTGCCTCGTTGCTTTCCTGAGAACCTGGCTGCTGGCGAATCACTTCGTTGTAGTAGATAACCGCGGCGCGATAATATTTCTGCTTGTCGTAGAATTTTGCGACCTTGTATGAGTTGGCCGTTTGCTTGTGCTCGAGAATTTCGAGGTTAGCGCGCGCCTGGGCTGCTTTCTCACTCTTAGGATAATGGAAGAGGAAATCTTCAAACGCAGTCTTGGCGTTCGCTGAGGCGGCGGCGTCCTTTGTGCCTAATTGGGCAGCGGTAAACCAAATGTAGCCGATCTGGTATTGGGCATCCACGGCGATAGGCTCGTTAGGAAACTTGTCCACAACAGCCTGGTATGCTTGAATGGCCGCATCATTGGCGCCTTGTTTCTCGCGAGCAAGACCGATATCAAATTGCGCCCGGGCGGTATATTTTCCGTAGGGCGCGGTTCGGACCACGTTGGCGAAAACAGTCACAGCACGATCCAATGCCGAGGCAACCGGAATGCCAAGGACCCTCAACTTTTTGCCGTTAAGATAAATTTCGCCGATTCGGAACTGCGCCTCGATGGCCTCGTCGAAATGCGGACTGCCGGGATATTTTTCCACTAACTGCGAAAATGAATCCGCCGCCGCAAAAAAGTTATGCTCTTGTTCCTGTAATTGAGCGGCACGATAAAGCGCTTCCGGGGCCACCTTGTCTTTGGGATGGCGTTTGACGAGACTTTTGTAAGCTCTGATCGCGCGCTTGGTGTTGCCTTCTTTTTCGGCAGCCTGGCCAATCTGGAATAGGTCCACAGCATCGCCGCTCAGTTCTTCTTCTACGCCGCCTGGGCCTACGTACTCAGGTTTTTTACCCGGTTTGAAGACAACAGAGGCCTTGCCGGATTCGGGCAAAAGAAATGCCGCAACCCCGAAAACTAGAAGCACACGAATAGCGAAATGCATGGGTGTGGCAGGGTAGTTGACTTATGCGCTCAGTCAAGTTTCGGAGGCCGCCAGGACCCGTGGAATATTCACCATATTTCCAAAAGTGAACCCTTTTCCAAGGACAGAAGACTGGCTACCGTTGCAATCTCGTTTTGAATCTGACCGATCAGCAGAAGATACGCATCGGCTCGTGCGCGTGGAGCTTTGAAGACTGGCGTGGCGTTTTCTATCCACAGGGTTTGCCAGAAGCTCACTGGTTGGAATTTTATGCCAACTATTTCACGGCAGTTGAAGTGGATTCGACTTTTCATGCTGTTCCGACGGAAAACAGCGTTTGGCGTTGGGTCCAGATGACTCCCAGTGACTTCCGTTTCACCTGTAAGCTTCCCCGTCAGATCACACATGCTTCCCGGCTACACGATTGCACCGCCGAGCTAAATTCGTTTCTCCGCGCCATCGAACCGCTTGGAGCAAAACTCGACGTTATCCTGATCCAGCTTCCGCCCTCCTTCGCACCAAAGGATGGCAAGCTGGCGCTGCGCAATTTTCTTGGCCAACTGCCAGGGGATTTCCGCTTCGCGGTTGAATTTCGTCACGCCGGATGGCATCGGCCGCAGTTCATCCGGCTTTTGGAAAAGCATCGCGTCTGCTGGGTCTGGGCGGACATCACTCCCCTTAACGAGCGAAACCTTGCACCTTTCGAATTCCTCCCTCGCACTTCTGATTTTCTCTATCTGCGTCTTCTTGGCGATTACACAACCAAATACGACGTAGATGGCGGGCACATCCATCGCTACAAAAAGTTGCTATGGAAACGCGAAGCTGCGCTTGAAAGCTGGTCGCTTAAGATTGAGCGGCATCTTTCCGACGTGCGCAATGTCTGGGCATTCGTTAGTAATCATTTCGAAGGGTTTGCGCCTGAAACCTGCCAGCGCCTCGCCCAACGTTTGGGGCTTAAGGCAAGCCTGCCTTCAGAGACGGAACAAGCGACCTCAGCGCAGAAACGGTCGCAGCTCGATCTTCAGTTATAGCAGCGGTCCGGCGCAAACAGCGCGCATAACACGTTGGTGGTCTTCGAAGATGCAGATCTGGCGAATCCCAAAGGCCGCCATCTTTTGCGCAAGCCTTGGGTAATTTTCGCCCAGTTGCGCATGCGAGTGCGCGTCGGAGGCAATCGTAAAAGGAATCCCTTTCTCTATTGCAAGTTCAATGATCCGATCGCTTGGATAGAGTTCGTTCACGGGCTTGCGCCACCCAGCGGTGGAAAGTTCGATTGCGAGATTCCGCGCGCGAATAAAATCGAGCGTTTCATTGACGATGGCTCCGATTTCCGCACCGGGGCGATGACCATGAATCTTAATAAGATCGAGATGAGCAAGGCAATCGATTAACCCGGTTGCCGCCATTTCGCGAACACGGCGCAAATAATTGGCGTAAAGCGCATCGACGTCATGGCCTTCGAATTGCTCCCCGCCAGCTGGCACGCTATCGAACATCTGGTCGTCGCGATCAAGGAAGTGCACCGAGCCAAGGACAAAATCGAGGTTGTCCCAATGCTTCTCAATCCATTTTCGGCCCGCCTGCGAGTGAATGGGATCGTTATCGAGCTCAATGCCAGCGCGGATTCTCAGATCGGGATTTCTCTCCCGCAAACGATCGATTTCATCGAAGTCGATTCCGGCGTGATAACGATCGTGATCGGTAAAGGCTATGTCGGTCAAACCGAACTTCCGCGCAGAATCCGCCCAGGGCTGGAGCAACGCCGGCGTGTAATGCTGCACCCGATGTCCCTGTGGATGAGTGTGGTAATCGGAGAAAAGGTGATAGTTCGAAGTTGATAGTTGATTAACGGACACGATTCAGCTCCACCAACTATCGACTATCAACTTCTCACGGCACAGTCAGGAATTTTTGCCGAACACGCAACTCCGGGTACTGAGGGAAAAAAACCTCGGCGATAAAGACCTTGTTTGGCGTCAGGTCGCGCGTTGCGATTGTTTCGTTATACTCAATCCTCTCCTGCGGGTTAATCAAAATCGTGGCGGGTTTCTCCGCGATAGCGTGGTTGTCGGACCACTTTGTGAGGATATTTCCTTCGGAATTCATTAAATAAATTTCAATCCGTTGGTTCGTCGGAAAATCGAGCGTTACAGGGCGCTTGGATATGTTTGCGAGTGTCAATTTTATCCCAAGCTGGCGAACTTCAGACAGCTTGATGGTTTGCGGTGTGATTTGCAGATCGACCGTAAGGCCGCGAAGTCTGGCATCCTTGTATTGGGGAACCGAATCCGGAGAAAATGGGTGGAGGAGGCGGCCCAACCAACCGCGCTTGCGTGGGGGTGTGGACGTCGGCAAGGCGTCTTGAGCAAATATGCTCCCGACGACGAAAAACATCAGAATGTGCAAGGCTGCTCGTCCCTTCATGGGCAGGTTAAAACAGACCCGAAAGCTTTCGAGGTTGCAAAAACCCTGTCAAACCCTTTATCCAATCCGCATGAAAACTCTCTGTGCATTCGCGTTTTGCCTGGTTTTCGCCGCTACCGAAGGCGTGGCGAAACAACGACATTGCACGTTCCGGTTGCATGCACAAGCAAACCCAAAGGACACGGAGGTCTTTGCGACATCCGTTCGTGCTCGCGCATCGGGCAAGGATGTCGCAATCGAAAAGATTCCGCGAATTTCGGAAAACGACGTCATCGCATTTTATCCTTACGCGGCCGCGAACGGAACTTATGGTGCATTGTTTCAGCTCGACGAACATGGACGAGTCGCCCTCGACGCCTTGAGCATCGAACGCAGAGGCAGTTTGCTCTTTGTGTTCATCAATGGCCGACCAATCACCGAACTGGAAATCGACAGGCGCGTTTCTGACGGAAAAATCTACATCCCTTCCGGCCTAACTTCGGCGGATATCGAATTAATGAAAAAAGACTGGCGCATGATTGGACAACGCAAGCGGTAACACGCTACCGGGAACTGACTGGCGCCTCCTGCAACACATGAATCGTCTTTTGACGGTGACTTTTTTCGCGTTCGCTTTGGTACGCTCCACAGCGATGGGAGAGAATCAGACTGTCGATCTCGTCCTGCCAACTGATAATGAAGCCCTGTTTTCAGGCGGCGGGGCTGCATTCTACCAGTACATCGAACGCAACTACAACGACGTGAAATCCACGCCATGGGAAGGCGGTCAATACGGTTTTGTGCGTGATCCCACGGACACGGCAGGTGGCGTTGTTTATACACGTTT
>Ga0193713_1000019_pt1 | contig 44807 bp, 45 predicted proteins | sample H3a2metaG_FD_143054 | JGI IMG/M metagenome (GOLD analysis project Ga0193713, IMG submission 143054) | Soil microbial communities from a riparian zone of the East river system, Colorado, United States - H3a2 | ecosystem: Environmental > Terrestrial > Soil > Riparian zone | place: USA: East River... | reverse complement strand
CTGTTTTGGCTTCGCGCATCCGTTTTTCGCGCCAGTTGGAGCGATGTTTCACAATCCAATCGAGCAGTGCCTTTTCGAAACCGATGTCTTTGCCGGCTTTCTCGCTCTCGATCCACTTGTGCTTCAAAATTTCCGCGCGCTCGGCGAGGAATTCCTTGTAGAGAACAGAATTTTTAACGAATTGAGATCGATCTTTTTCTGAAGATGGCATCTCGCGATTTTCTTTCATAAAATTCGGGGCCAATCAATCACATCGAATCACGGAATTCGACGAGGCACCCTGCCGATTTATTTAGTCTCGTTCGCGCTCAAGCATGCGAATGCCTCGCTAAGGCAAAGTTTTGCGAAGATTTTCGGCGATTCTCTTAAACTCGGCTGTAACAAGAGATTCCCGATCTTCGCCTACAATCGGCATCCCGCGGTCGCCCGCTTCGCGCGTGGCAATATCAATCGGAATTTGACCCAGCAACGGCACGCGCAGGCGTTTCGCTTCGCGTTCGCCGCCGCCGCTTCCAAAAATATCGTAACGATTGCCGTCTGATGGAGAGACGAAGTAACTCATATTCTCAATCAGCCCAAGCACCTGTACGTTGACCTTGTCGAACATCGTCGCAGCTTTGCGCGCATCGATCAGGGCCACCTCTTGCGGCGTCGTCACAATAATCGCTCCGGAAAGTGCGACCGTTTGCACAATCGTCAGCTGGATATCGCCGGTGCCGGGCGGAAGATCGAGTACCAGATAATCGAGTTCGCCCCATTCGACTTGCCGCAGAAATTGTTGGGTGTAGCGCGTCACCATCGGTCCGCGCAAAATAGCGGGCGCGGTATCGTCGAGCAGAAATCCCATCGACATCAAACGCAAGCCGTATTGCTCGATCGGAACGATCTTGTTTTCTTCCGTTGCCATCGGCCGTTCCCGCGTGCCGAACATGAGCGAAATGCTAGGGCCATAGATGTCGCAGTCACACAAGCCGACACGCGCCTTGGTTTGCGCGAGCGCGAGCGCGAGATTTGCTGCAACAGTCGATTTACCGACACCGCCCTTGCCGCTCGCCACCGCAATGGCGTGCTTGATCCCCGGAATTCGCGTAGCGCCCACACCAGCCGCGGCCCCAGCCGGTGGCGCGTGGATGTCGATCAAAACTTTCGCGCCTCGGACGCCATCTATCGCACGCAGGACCTTTTCGGCATCGTTTTTAATCGTTGCCGGAACATTCGGATCGTTGGTCGCCAGCGCGAGTTGCACCTTTATTTCGCCATTGGCGATGTTGATTGACTTGACCAAGCCAAACGAAACAATGTCGCGGGTAAAACCGGGGTATCTAACCGACTTTAGTGCGTCGCGAATTTGTTCTTCTGAAACAAGCATTGCGACAAATTTACGTGCGGCTTCAGCGGAGTAAAACACGCAAAAGATTCGATATAAATGTGGACTTGACCTTCAGTTGCCACCAGACACGATGGACGGTATGAAAACACAACTTTCTTTCCGAATCATTTTCACTGGCGCTCTGCTCGCCGTATTGGGTGCGTGCGCTACTTATGCGCCCGCCGGTTCAGGGCCCCTGGTTGGGACGTGGACAAACTCGCTTGGCGCAGTCTGGACGATCAAAGCCGACAACACCTTCGATGTCGTCAATCCGAAACGTCACATCCGGGGCAATCTAACAATTGCCGGGGATACTGTCACAATCCAGGAGACGGGTGGCAAAACCGCGAAAGGCTGCAAGGGCCCTGGTGTCTACAAGTTTAGCCGGACCAGCGCAAACACCCTCGCGTTCACGTTGGTCAAGGATAGCTGCAAGGAGCGGATCAAAAACGTGACGATCGCCTGGCATCGAAAGTAACTTTCGAGCCAATTAAGCACAACGTAGGCTGAAGTTCCCGAGCCCGCGGCGGTCAGACGCGGTCTTTCAGGTCCGTCTTACCTCCGCTGCGCGCACAATGGACGCAACAGAAGATCTTGCCCTCCTGCTCGACGCCATGGCCAATGACCCGGCACTGGCAGTGAGGGCAAACCGGTGCAAGCGCATGGATCGCGCACTCGAAGCTATCGAAGGTGTGCCGCTTTCCGGCGACGGTTAGGTCGAACGACTTGTCATATTCGTTTTCGCAAACTTCGCACCTAGCCATACTAACACTTTTTCGTGTGCGGAGGTCTTTTCGGTGGTGTCCAGGAGGTAGAGATCGCCTAGCGAAGCGATATCGCGTGCCCTCAGTCCAGTCGGGCAGGCAGCAACCCTAATCCGACTCGTCTTCCACCGGCTCAGCCCGGCGCACTTCTGTTTCTTCGGGGGCGCGACGTTTCCCAGTGCCGTTCGCTTGTTGTCCTCTGTAAATCTCCTTAAAAATATCGGCGATCATTGGCGCAGCGGCGCTCCCTCCATGCACTTTGCTGTCCACGTCGCCCTCGTAGAGCGCAGCGAACGCGAATCGTGGTTGATCGGCTGGTAAAAATCCCGCGAACCACGCCGCCGTGCGCTCTTTGTTCTTCGGTCCCCATTGCGCAGTGCCGGTTTTCCCGGCGACTTCAACGTTATCGAGGCTTGCTTGATGTGCGGTGCCCCCCGGCCCATTGACGACGTCGATCACCCCCGTGTGCAATTGCTCCAGTGTCTCAGATGAGAGATCGAGTGTCTTTCTCGCACGGACGGAATAGCCAGTAACAATTTTGTTATCGAATGTCTGCACCTGTTGGACGAGACGCGCCTGATAAAATGTGCCGCCGTTCGCCACGATTCCCATGGCTTGCGCCATTTGCAGTGGGGTAACCTGCATGTCGCCTTGACCAATCGATAAGTTTGCGATGTCGCCATTCAGCAATCTGCGGCCGTGCGTTGCCTTCATGTATTCATCGTTTGGCACGCGGCCTTCCGCCTCGCCGCGCAACGGAATGCCGCATTTCGCCCCAAACCCAAGCTTTAGTGCCCAATCAATGATTGCTTCGCCGCCGGTTTTGATTCCGGCCTGATAGAACCAGGTATCGCACGATTCGGTGAGCGCCTGAACAAAATTCAGCGCACCACGATCGCCTTTTTTCCAGTTGTGAAAAGTGACATTGCCAATCTGGATTGCCGGCACGCATTCGAATCGATCATCGGGATGAACAGCGCCGCTCTCGAGCGCTGCAATACCTACCACGATTTTGAATGTCGATCCCGGCGGATAAGACGACCGAAATGCGCGTGGCAAGAGGGGAATATTTGGATCGTCCTGCAAGGATTTAAACTTTTCCGATGAGATCGACGGAATGAAAAGGTTCGGGTCGTAAGTTGGCCACGACGCCAGCGCGAGAATGTCTCCGTTGTTTGGATCGACAACCACAATCGCGCCGCGTTTGGCTTTTGCCTCCAGAGCTTGTTCCGCGAGCTCCTGGAGGTGAAGATCAAGCGTGGTGACAACGTTGTAACCGGGCACTGGCGGCGTAAGCAATTTCTCGGAAGTTTTCCGGCCATCTTTGTCGAACGTCAGTTTGTATTCGCCGTGCTTGCCAGCGAGCATTTCGTTGAATGTTTGCTCAAGTCCCTCGCGTCCCTCGGTTTCGGGCCAAAGCGTTTCGTGATTATCAACGATACCGTCAGGGTTGCGTCCGGTTTTTCCAGTGTAACCGACGATCTGTCCAGCTAGTCTGCCATTGGGATATGTGCGCACATAAACTGGCCGCACGATTATTCCGGCTGGCAAATTGTCTTTGACCTCTTTGTACTCCGACTGGCTGAGATTCTGCACGATCTCAAAAGGCATAATCCCACGGTTACGATAATTCCGCAGGATCGCTTCGTCTGAGATCCTGAGCGTGCGGCCGATTAACTTTTCCGCCTTGTCGATCTTTTCCCGGACGAAGCTGAGCGCCTGCGCGTCGGAAAAATCGAGCGGCGTGGGAAAATTGATCGCGAGATTGTAACTGAGCCGATTTTGTGCGAGCGGCACGCCGTTCCGGTCCGTTATTTGCCCGCGCGGCGCCGGGACATCGAGGATATAGGTGCGTGCTAGCTTTTGCGTTTCGAATGTCGGGACAATGGTCTCTTCTTCCACGGCCGGGCTTGCGCTTGGGACAGTCGATGGCTGTAAGATCTGCGCAGAAGCGGCGAGCGGAGTGAAAAACAGAACTATGGCAAACCCCAAGTTACGCAGATTTTCACAGATTTGGGCAAACATCATCTCAGCTAATCCGCGTTGATCTGCGAAATCTGCGGTAATTCAATGTCGCTGCAAGAAGCGATGCACTTCTTCAGCCAGCTTGGGACCAATCCCTTCCGTGGACGCAATTTCGTCCACCGTCGCTTTGCGCAGACGATTCACGGAACCAAACTTTCGTAAGAGCAGATTCTTCCGGTTCTGACTCACACCTGGGCAATCATCAAGAATGCTTTCGCCGATGCGCTTTTTCATGAGCAATTGATGATAGGCGTTGGCGAAACGATGTGCTTCATCGCGGATGCGCTGGAGCAAGCGCAATGCACCGGAATCAAGCGGCAATTGCAGGGGCAGCGCCCGCCCTGGGCGATAAATCTCCTCGTGTTCCTTTGCCAGTCCGATAATCGGAAGATCATGCAGCCCGAGCCGTTGCAGCTCGCGGCACGCGGCGGAGAGTTGCCCCTTTCCACCATCGACAATGATCAAGTCGGGCAGACGAACGTACGATTGCAGGTTGCGGATTGCGGATTGCGGATTGGTAAGGCGTTGCGCAATTTCCAATGCATTCTCTTGCGAGTATTCCGCGGCGTTCACGGGAACGCTTTCCGGTTTCCCGTTTCCGGTTTCCGCAATCGATAGCAAGACCCGCGAATATCTTCGCCTAACAACTTCGGCCATGCTGGCGAAATCATCCTGTCCTTCAACGGTTCGGACCCGATATCGTCGATAATTATCTTTGTCCGGCACACCATCTCGGAAGCAAACCATCGAGGCAACGACGTGCGTTGTGGAAATGTTCGAGATATCGAAGCATTCCATGACGCGCGGCGGACGCGGCAGTTGCAGTACATCGGCCAGTGCCTGGACTTCTGCTATTGGATCGATTGCGCTCGGCAAACTGCCGCGGGTAAAGCGGCGGGTCGGCTTTGTCGTGCTGCGCAAATCTTCAACCATGTTCCGAAGTTCGGCCGCTTTTTCGAAATCCATTTTCTCCGCCGCTTTACGCATCTCCTCTTCGAGCGCGCCGATCATCTCCCGCGAGCGCCCCTCGAGAAACTCACAAGCCTGTGCGACACGCTCGCGATATTGCTCGGCGCTAATTTCGCTCAAACGCATCGGCACCTGATACGTTGACGATTTCAATTCCCGCTCCGTCGGTGAACCGCGTCCGAAGGTGAGCACTCCAAATTTCTTGCGCATAAAGTTCAGCGTTTGCCGCAGCGCGCCGGCATGGGCGTACGGCCCGAAGTAGCGGGCGCCATCGTCCTTTTTAAACCGCGCCAGCCGGAAACGCGGCCATTCCTCGGAGGTGTCGATCTTTACCAGAAGGAAGCGTTTGTCATCACGAAAGGAAACGTTGTAACGCGGCCGGTATTCCTTGATTAGTTTGCCTTCGAGCAAGAGCGATTCCGCCTCGCTGCGCACGGTGTGCGTCTCGAAATCCCAAACGGCATCGAGCATGGCGCGCGTCTTTAAATCGGCCTGCGCCATTTTCGATGGCAGGAAATAGGAGCTCACGCGTTTGCGCAGGTCCCGCGCTTTGCCGACATAAATAACCCGATTAAAGCGATCGCGCATCAGGTAGACGCCGGGTTTATGCGGCACTTCGTGCACTCTCTTTTGCAAATCCGGTTTCTCTTTCGTCAATGATGCCATTGTTGTTGGGCGGCAATGTACGCTTCACGGCAAGATCGACAATCAGCGGGTGGATCGAGCAGTCCCTTGCTCGATGTTAGAATACGGCGGCGAAGCCGCATTAATTTAGCATCGCCCCGCGGAGGCGGGCGATCGCACCTTTTAAAAGACGCGACGGCGCGGCAGCGCTGACTGCACCATCATGAGCTCGCTCACGTTTTCCGGTGTCAACAAACCGACCAATCGCTTCATGCTGTCGAGCACGGGCACCGCAGGACAATTGCATTCCTGCATAATCCGGAATGCTTCTTCAAAACGTGTACCAGTCGTAACGGTGGGAATATCGCGCCTCATCACGTCGCCCACGCGAAGCTGCGCATCGTCTTTGCGCAGCGCCGCAATCAGATCGTGTCGCGTGAGCACACCGGCGACGTTTCCTTTTTCATTAACGACCGGAAAATCGTGCTGAGAAGTCGCCAGGAGAGCGTCCACCGCTTCCTGCAGGGTTGCGTTTTCCGGAAGGGTGTGGAACTCGCGGACCATCGCGCTCGAGACTGGAAACCGGCGCGAGACATCTTTCATCTGCGCGAGCGCCGCTTCCTGAGACGCGCCGATGTAAACGAAAAGTGCGATGAAGATCAGGAATGGATTCCAAATTAGCCCGATGAATCCAAAGACAAAGGCAAAGCCCTGGCCGATGCTGGCCGCGACCTGTGTGGCGCGCGCATAACTCAGCCGCGTTGCAAGCAACGCGCGCAAGACGCGCCCGCCATCCATTGGAAACGCGGGTAGCAAATTGAAGAGGAGCAGCAGGATGTTGATGGTGAGCAACTGGGCAATGAGACCGCCTCCTTCGATCGTTGAGGGATTAAGCAACGCCCGCGACTCGCCGGCCACAAACAACCCGAGCGCGATCACCACGTTCACCATCGGCCCAGCCAGGGCAATCACCAATTCCTGCATAGGCTTCTCCGGCATCCGTTCCAATCGCGCGACCCCGCCGATTGGAAGCAACGTGATGTCCGGGGTGTTGATCCCAAAAGCCTTCGCTGCAAGCGCGTGCCCAAATTCGTGCAGAACGACACAAGCAAAAAGCAGCAGGATGAAGAGCACCCGCGCCGCCGCTGCCGCCGAACCACCTTCGGCATAATACCCGAAAGCAAGCCAGCCGATCAGCAGCAAAAAGGTGACGTGAATCCGCAATTGAATTCCGGCAACACGAAAGATTGGGAGAGACCAGCCCATTAGCTTGTATTCACAGTTATTCCTAAATCGCGCATCATCTGCGCCAGCGGGGTAGACCCAGCAAGATAATCGCGATTCGCGCGCGCCAAAATGACTTTATGCGGGTTGCATTTCTTCGAGACTGAAACAAGAAATGGAGACATTTGACGTGGCAATCGTCGGTGGGGGCCCGGCTGGATCGAGCTGCGCGGCGTTTTGCGCCCTAGCCGGTTTGCGAACGCTCGTTCTTGAGCGGGAAAAATTTCCACGCGAAAAGGTTTGTGGCGATTGCCTGAATCCGTCGTGCTGGCCCGTACTTGATCGCCTCGACCTCACCCAGCATGTCCGGGCTCTCCCGCATGCGAAACTTGATTTTGTCGAGTTTATCGCAGTCGGCGGCCGAAAAGTGGTTATCGATCTTCCGTCTGGCGATGAGTGCGAGTTCGCTGTCAAACGCAGCGTTTTCGACGATCGCTTGCTAAGGCGCGCTAGCGAGCTCGGTGCCGACATTTACGAAGAGACAACGGTCACAGCGTTGACTAACAGTCACGGTTGGAAGATTGAAACGGCGAGTGGAGAACGCTTTGTCACGCGAACGTTGGTCGGCGCTGATGGCCGCAACTCGACTGTAGCACGCCTCTGCAACTTATTGCCGCGACCCGAACGCGAGCGCATTGCGTTGCAATCGCATCTGCCGCTGCCGCGCAACTTTGGCAATTCGGCGGTGCTGCAATTTCTCCCGAACGGTTATTCCGGCCTGGCGCCGGTGAACGACCACGAGCTAAATGTGTGCCTGGTGGCGAAACCACGCGAGATAGAGGCACTCAAAGTGTGGGCAACAAAACTATTTGGCGTTACCCCGAATCACGCTTGGCGAACGATCACGCCGCTTACTCGGGACGCGCTTTCGCCGGCGCACGAGAATTTGTTGTTTATCGGCGATGCCGCCCGCGTGGTGGAGCCGTTTACTGGGGAAGGAATCTATTATGCTCTTCGCTCCGGCGAACTGGCGGCGCAGGCAATCATTAAGATGCTTCGAGGCGAAGATCGACAATCAACTTTGCGTGATTTCGCTCGGACCTGCGCAGAAATGTATCGTGGCAGATTGTGGATTAATCGTCTGGCACGCGCTTCGGTCTTGTCGCCGCGACTGGGATCGTTCTTTGTTCATGCGGCCCGAATTAATCCCTCGATTTTGCGATTGTTGACCGCGAAAATCGTCAGATCGAATTGATCGCGCGACACGCTTTCACCGTGTTCGACATCAACATAGCTATCGTCATCGGCCCGACGCCGCCGGGCACTGGCGTGATTGCACTCGCTTTCTTTGCCACTTCGTCAAACGCGACATCGCCGGCCAGGCGATAACCGCGTTCGCTGGCCGCGTCCTCCACGCGATTAATACCAACATCGACAACGGCCGCTCCATCGCGCACATGTTCAGCTTTCACGAAATTCGCCTGGCCCATTGCCGCGATCAAAATGTCGGCCGAGCGTGTAATCTCTGCGAGATTCCGGCTGCGCGAGTGCACGACGGTAACTGTGGCGTCGGCGTCCTTGTTTTTTTGCATAAGCAAGAGGGCGAGCGGCTTGCCGACGATCATGCTGCGCCCGAGGATGACGATGTGCGCGCCGCTGATGTCGATCTTGCTTTCGATGAGCAGACGTTGCACGCCAAGCGGGGTACATGGAACGAGTCCGGTCGGATCTCCGAGCGCGAGTTTTGCAATATTCTCCGGATGAAAACCGTCCACGTCTTTGCGCGGATCGAGTGAACGCACGATGGCCGCTTCATCGATCTGCCTAGGCGGCGGAGATTGCACCAGAATTCCATGAATCGCCGGCTCACGATTCAGCTCTTCGACGCGAGCGAGTAATTCCGAGTAGGTTGTCGATGCAGGCAGCTCGAGCTTCACCGAATAAAGACCAAGCTCGCGACACATTTTGTCTTTTGAGCGGACGTAAGCACGAGAGGCCGGATTATCTCCCACCAAAATGACGGCGAGACCGGGCGTGACGTCTCTCGATTTTAGTTGTGCAATCTCGCGGCGAAGATCGACATAGATTTTTTCGGCAATTGCGCGCCCGTCGATTACTTTCGCCATGTGCGAACCTAGATGACTCAGCGTTGTTCAACCAGCGCCATCATGGCATCCTGCAAACGCAAACGCTCGGCTTCAAAGTCATCGACCGTGTTTGCCGATCTTACGCGATACGGCTGGCCGATGATCACACGAATTCTGGCGAATGGGCGCGGCAGAACGAATCGATCCCAGCTCTTGAGCCGCCAGCAACTCGAGTATTCCATGTTGACAGGCAGAACTGCCGCTCCGGATTTTTGCGCAAGAAAAATGATGCCCGGACCAAGTTCGTAGGCCGGACCGCGCGGGCCGTCCGGCGTGATGACTACGTCGCGACCCGATGCGAGCACATTCGTTAACTGGAGAATTGCGCTCGCGCCCAAACGCGAACTGGAGCCGCGGACGACATCAAAACCGAAACGCGCGATTGCATCAGCGAGCAGGTCTCCGTCGCGACTCGCGCTGATCAGAGCCGCACCGCGCCGATTTGAAAAAAAACGCCGCAGCACGAACGGGAAAATCAGTAATCGATTGTGCCAGAGAGCGCCGATGTAATTTTGATCCACCGGTTTTCCAATTACGCCTGCGCGATCATCGATTTCATAACGCAGCGTGCGCACCCAAAGCTGCAAGAGGCGAAATCCGACCGCGATCAACCAACGCGCGGATCGACCTTCGATCTTCAAGGTTTACGAGAAGGTTTTGCCGCGTCATCGCCCCAACGATAAGCGCTTGGGTTGGGTAAGCCGATTTGATCGAGAATGCGCCACACTACCGTATCGACGACAGCGGTGACGGAATCTGGCCGACTGTAGAAAGAAGGAATTGCGGGCAGCACAATCGCCCCCGCCTCGATCAAGGTCACGGCGTTACGCGCGTGAATCAAATTCCACGGCGTCTCGCGTGGAACGAGAATTAACTTTCGGCGTTCTTTCAGGAAAACATCGGCGGCGCGCAATAAGGCGCTGTCGCTGGAACCGGAAGCGATTCGCCCAAGAGTGGCCATTGAGCAGGGAACGATCACCATCGCATCGAACCGGGCCGAACCACTCACAAACGGGACGTTGAGATCATTTTCCGGATGTTGCGAGATGCTCCGAGGAATCTTGAAATCCTCGAGCTCCTGCTTCGCAACTAATTGCGCGTGCGCACTCATGACGAGATGAACCTCGTGCGCGCGGCAATCGATCTGCTCGAGCAATCTTTGCAGATAAATCGTTCCGCTCGCACCAGTCGCGGCAATTACAAGTTTCATCCTGAGAAATTATCCTGAGTTTGAATTTAATCCGGTACAGGGGCAATAAGATACGGCATGATCAAAAAACTCTTACATACCCGCTATCGGGTGCGCGATCTGGAGAAGACAGTCTCGTTTTATAAGGATGTGCTCGGACTCAAGGAGCTTCGTCGCCACACCTCGGGCCGCGGCTCGCAGCTGGTTTTTTTGAAAGCGCCTGAGGGGGACGAGGAGATCGAGATTTGCAAATTCGACGAGAGTGGGCCGGTCGTGGTCGGTTCTGATCTTACGCATCTCGCTTTTGAGGTGGACGACCTGGAAAAGTTTGCGCGGGAAGCGGCAGCGAAAGGCTATCCGTTGTCGGATGGACCGCATTCAACCGGCAGTACCAAAATTGCTTTCATCGACGCGCCGGAAGGGTACGAGGTCGAGCTGATCGAGCGCGGGGCGAAGTCATAGGTTGAAGTTCTGCGTGTTGCCGAGCGACTTGCGCCAATCGAATTTATATCGCTAATTTCTGACTCATGAAATTGTGGCGCAATCGGGTCTTGCTCCTCTGGGCGTTGACATTTGCGCTTACTGCATGGGGTCAGGACACCGAAGACGAGGCGGTCCGGCCAAGCGGTATCACATCCGGGCCCGTTCGGAAGGCGCGAGCGGTTACAGCAAAAGATAAAGAGGATGTCGATGCCTCGTCCAGCCCTGTTCAGAAGTCGACGAAATCGAGTCGTGCACGCTCGCACCGGACGCATGCAAAGCCGAAGCAAACACCAGAATCAACACCGGCGCCGACGGATTACATGCCCAATGGCATACCGAAGACCGGCGCGGCTTCAGTGATTGTGGTGGACGCGAATAACGGCCAAATATTGTACGAAAAAAATGCAGACGAAGTGCGCGCCGCTGCCAGCACGCAAAAATTGCTTACGGCTCTGATCGTCGCCGAGCACGGTTTTTTGGATCAGCCTGTTACTGTCCAGACAGTGGACACCATGGCCGATCCGGTGAAGCTGAATATTAAACCCGGCGACACATATCAGCGAATCGATCTGCTCCGAGCATTGCTCGTGAAAAGCCCAAACGACGTCGCGCGATGTCTGGCGCGTGATAATGCGGGCAGTGTGGAAGCATTTGCGGAAGTCATGAATAGGCGCGCGCGCGAAGTCGGGGCGACTCATTCGCATTTCGTGAATCCGAACGGATTACCCGTGCCCGGTCAATACTCGTCGGCGCGCGATCTTTCACTTATCGCCCGTGTGGCCTACGCCAATTCGACAATCCGCTCGATTGTTTGTCTTCCGCAGCTTGTCTTTCGCTATGCCAACGGCCGGACCCGTGAGCTCGAAAACACAAACAAAGTTCTCAAACGGCTTCCTTACTGTAACGGTATGAAGACCGGTTACACGGAGGCCGCTGGGCATTGCCTGATTTGCAGCGGTGCGCGGCCAGGCCGCGACATCATCGTCGTCGTACTCGGCGACAGCAAAGCGGGTGTGTGGCGCGACGCATCTGCGCTGCTTTCCTGGGGTCTCTGGAGTCTGAATAATAATGCATCTCCGACCCGCCCGAGTCTCACAGGAGTCGCCGAGCACGTGCACTAGAAGTCGGACGCTTTCAGCGGTGCGTCCCGACATTTCGGCTCAGGGAAAGCTCAAATAAAATGCGCGATCTTTTCCAGGAGCAATTGCAGACGCTCCGCGCGCGCTCGCTGGAGCGCAAGCTGCGCGAAATCAGCAGCGCGCAAGGACCGAAAGTCCAGATCGGTCGGCGCCGGCTGATCAATTTTTCCTCCAACGATTATCTCGGCCTCGCGGGCGATTCTCGATTGCGCGAGGCAGCAATTGGCGCGATCACAGAATTTGGGGTCGGCGCCGGAGCTTCGCGGCTGATTAGCGGGACACAATCGCCACATTTGCGTTTGGAACGAGCGTTGGCGAAATGGAAAGGAACGGAAGCAGGGCTTTGTTTCAGCAGTGGATACGCGGCTGCGCTCGGGACGATTCCGGCCTTGGTTTCCAAAAGTGATGTGGTCCTGCTCGACAAACTCTGTCATGCCTCGTTGATTGACGGGGCAAAATTGAGTGGCGCCGTCCTGCGAGTATTTCCACATAATCATCTTGGCAAACTGGAGAGTCATCTCCAATGGGCTCAGCGCGAACACAAGGGCAAGTCCATCGTTATCCTGAGTGAGTCTGTCTTTTCCATGGACGGTGATCGTGCGCCGCTGCGTGAATTAGTTGAATTAAAAAGACGATTCGGCGCGCTCTTACTGCTTGATGAGGCCCACGCTGTCGGGGTGATCGGCCCGAATGGCCGTGGACTGGCCGCAGCGGAGAACTTGAATGAAGATGTCGACGTCCAGATGGGAACGTTGAGCAAGGCACTGGGCGCAAGTGGCGGGTACATCTGCGGTTCCCGCAGTCTCATTGAATGGTTGATTAATCGAGCGCGTTCCTTCATCTATTCGACTGCGCCGCCGCCCGGAATTGCGGCTGCGGCTTTGGCCGCAGTTAGTTTTCTCACGTCCCCTGAAGGCGAAGAACGGAGGCGTTTGCTTTGGGAACGAATCGCACTAATGCAGGATCTTCTCCCTCGCAATGAACTGAATGAAAAAGCTGGCGTTGCGAACAGCGCGATATTTCCGTGGATCGTTGGCGACGAGCAAGCCGCAATCGACCTGGCGTCGGCGCTGCAAACGGAAGGATTTTTCGTTCCAGCGATTCGTTATCCAACCGTGGCCAAAAGCTCCGCACGCTTGCGCATCACTGTGACCGCGTTACACGAAGAAAATCAAATCCGATCACTCTGCCAGGCAATCAAACAGCTAAGCGCCTGAACGCGTAGGAAGCGCGTCGCTCCGCAGGGCGCGCCGGATTACCCAACCAGAAACCGACCCAAGATGGGTTTCAACTTTTCGACCGTTGCGGCTGGCCAAAGCTTGCGGTTGGTGACGAGCGCGGTATCGAGCGCAAAATGTTCCGGCCAGCTCGGCTCCTTCGGAATGCGCGGAACCACGTCGACGAGCACCTTCCCGGCCGTTTCCGCGTTCGCGATCAAATGACCGATGACGATCTGCGCGGAGACTGGTTCCTCCTCAATCTTCCAGCAATCGTAATCGGTGATCATGGCCATGGTGGCGAGCGCGATCTCCGCTTCCCGAGCCAGTTTCGCTTCCGCAATATTTGTCATCCCGATCACGTCGAAACCGTAGCGGCGATTCAGTTCCGATTCTGCGCGCGTGGAAAACGCCGGCCCGTCCATGTTCACGTACGTGCCGCCATTGTGAACTGTGACGCCGGCAGACTTCGCCGATTCGGCCAAAAGGTTTCGAAGCTTTGTGCTGATTGGCTCAGCGAAGGCGATATGCGCGGCTATGCCCTCGCCGAAAAACGTGTGAGCGGCGCGCAAACTCGTGCGATCATAAAATTGTGACGGCAGCAAGACATCTCGCGGCGCGTATTTCTCCTGTAGACTGCCCACGGCGGTCACCGAAATGATCCAGCGGACGTTGAGCGAGCGCAGCGCGTAAATGTTGGCGCGGTGATTTAATTCATGCGGCAGAATTCGGTGACCGCGCCCATGTCGCGGTAAGAAATAAACCTGCCGACCACTCACCTTGCCGCCGATGAGCACGTCCGATGGTGATCCAAATGGAGTGTCGATCTTGTGTTCGGTCGCATCGCGCAGCTCTTCCATCTGATACAAACCGCTGCCACCGATGATCCCGATCGCTGGAGGCTCATTTTTCATTTGTGCCGCGATTAAATCCCAAAGATCAAGCAGATGGAAAGTGGATAATGGCGGAGCGTGCGCTGCCGTGTATTATTTTTGTTGGCCCATGCCGAAATTTTTTATCAAGACCTACGGCTGCCAGATGAATGAGCGCGACTCGGAACAAGTCGCGCTTTCACTGACGGCGCGCGGCTACGAGCGCGTCGCAGAGGAAACAGAGGCCGACTTGGTGCTATTGAACACTTGCAGCGTGCGCGATATGGCCGACCAAAAAGCGCTCGGCAAAATGGGAATGCTTGGCCGCATCGCAAAAGAGCGGCCGCATGTTGTGTTCGGTTTCCTTGGCTGTATGGCGCAGGCGCGTGGCGAGTCTCTGCTGAAGAATTTGCCGCATGTCGATCTGGTGGTCGGAACCCAGAAATTTCATCGCGTCGCGGATTACGTTCAAGAACTTGTCGCGAAGAAGACGGCGCGCTCTGGTCCGAGCCGGACTGGCACTCTCGCCCCCTACTACTCTCCGAATTGCGCGATGGACGATCCGCGTTTCTCGATCGTCGATATCGCCGAAGAGCCCGGCTCGCAGGAAACAATTCGCGAGCAGCAACTCGCACCGCGGCAGGGGACCGCTTTCGTTTCGATCATGCAGGGCTGCAACATGCATTGCACCTTCTGCATCGTCCCACAGACGCGTGGCGCGGAGCGCAGCCGCTCGATCAATGAGATCGTACGCGAAGTGCGGGACCTGGTGGCGCGCGGAGTGAAGGAAGTCACGCTGCTCGGGCAAATTGTGAATTTGTATGGCCGGCACGAGTTTCCGAAGATCGACAATAAGAGCCCATTTGTGCAGTTGCTCGAAGCGGTGCACCAGGTCGACGGGCTGGATCGGCTCCGCTTTACTTCGCCGCATCCAATCGGATTCCGGGATGACTTGATCGACGCAATCGCGCGTCTGCCAAAATTGGCCGAACACGTTCACCTCCCACTGCAATCCGGTTCCAACAAAATCCTCAAAGCGATGCACCGCGCTTATACCGCGGAAAAATATGTCGATCTTGTTCACCGAATCCAAGAGGCGCGAAAAGGCATCGCGATTACGACCGACATCATTGTTGGCTTCCCCGGCGAAACCGAGACCGATTATAGGCGAACGCGCGATCTGGTTGAACAAATCCAGTTCGATAACGCGTTCATTTTCCGGTATTCACCACGACGCGACACGCCCGCTGTGGAAATGCCGGAGCAAATTGAGGAGCCCGTCAACGACAAGCGGAACCAGGATTTGCTTCGGGTGGTGAACGAATCAGCCCGACGCGCGAACGAGCGATTGGTTGGTCGCGATGTCGAAGTTCTTTGCGAGGGACAGAGCAAAACGAATCAGGCGCGCTTAATGGGCCGCACGCGCACGAACAAGATTGTCGTGTTTGAAAGCGATGAGAGACTCGCCGGAGAGATTTTCGATGTACGCGTTGAACAAGCAAATGGATTCAGCTTGTATGGCACGCCGGTCCTGCCAACTTCATGCGCATCCAATGGCGATCACGTCCGCCACAGAACGGATTCGCCGCGGCGAACATGATTTACCACCTGTCCTTGCAAACCGCAGGAATCACCGCGGGCGCGTTCCTCATTTTGATCAGTTTGCCAGGATTGCTCAAACCAGACTTCGCCAATGCCGCGCAATGCTTTCCGCGCTCTCGTGTCGCCGGAGTTGTTCTGTTGACTGTCTCTCTTCTCTGGACGTTTTGGTTGCTAGCGACGATCGAGATGGGGGAATTTGCAGCTTTCCGGCGGCCACTCCTCATCGCGCTACCGATTGGGTACGTGCTCGTGCTGCGTTTCGTCGACGAGTTCCTCGCTGTGCGCGCGTTGGGAATTCTCTGCTTGCTTGCCGTCGAACCGCTGCTCGATGCGGCGTTTTTGCGCTACGAAACGAGCCGGTTGCTTGTGACCGTATTTGCTTACTTGCTTGTCGTCGCCGGCTTGTTCTGGGTCACGATGCCGTATTTGCTTCGCGATCAAATTAATTGGAGCGCACGAAGCGCCTTCCGCTGGCGTTTCTTGCACGGCGTGGCACTGCTCTACGGAGCGGCCATGCTCGGTTTCGCGTTTACGCGATATTAAAACCCAGTGGCCGCCGCGTCGTCGGCGGTTGGACTGAACGGCTGGCGCTAAACAGCCTTTACAGAACAACATGAAACGCATTCTGGTCATACGTGGCGGCGCGATCGGCGACTTCATCCTGACCTTGCCGGCGCTCAAGGTACTGCGTGACGCCTACCCTCGCGAACACATTGAGATTCTCGGTTACAAGCATATCGCTGTGCTTGCGGAAAATCGGTTTTACGCCCAAGCGGTTCGTTCGATCGAATACGGACCGCTCTCCAGTTTTTTTGCGAAGAATTCCGAGTTGCCTCCAGAGTTGGCAGATTATTTTGCGAGTTTTGATTTAATCATTAGCTATCTCTACGATCCGGATGAAATCTTTGAAAAAAATCTGCGCCAGTGCGGGGTTAAACGGCTGATTCGCGGACCGGCGACGATCGACGAGCGCGAGCATGCCTCGCGCCAGCTCGCACGGCCGCTGGAGGAATTGGGTGTACCCATTGATGATTTCGCCGCAAGAATCTTCCCATTGGAGACAGACCGGATTGCACTCGAAAAACTGCTCGCTCGATCTTCCAAGCCGGTCGTCGTGCTTCATCCCGGCAGCGGAAGTGAAAAGAAGAATTGGCCGCTCGAAAATTGGATCGACATCGGCAATTACCTGCTTAGCTCGGATAATTTTCGAGGATCGCTGGTCATTGTTTCCGGCGAAGCAGACGAAGATCGAGCGAAAGAGCTTCGAGCGACTCTGAAAAACGAGCGCGTTCAGTTTGCGAGAAATATTCCGTTGCCGGTGCTCGCCACGCTATTCGAAGATGCGATTTTCCTTGGACACGACAGCGGAATTTCGCAGCTTGCCGCCGCCGCGGATGCAAATTGCATTTTACTTTTCGGTCCGACCAATCCAAAGATTTGGGCGCCTAGAAATCAAAAGGTGCAAGTAATCCAAGCACCAACCGGCGACATGCCGTCGCTCGGATTCGAGGCCGTTCGCGATGTACTAATCAACAGGCTGGAAGCCCTATCTTCCGGGAAACAAGTCAGGAGCTGATGCGCATCGGCATCAGCACGTAAAGAAACGGCGTCTGAATTTTCAAGACACCGGGGCTCATTTCGTCAATGAGATCGAGAAAAACCTCGTCCTCCGTCAGGTTACGCAACGGGGCCATAAGAAACTCGGGATTGAAAGCGATGGAAAAATCACGGCCTTTGTAGACGACGGCAAGCGATTCCTTCGCCTCGCCGACCTCCGGCGTATTGGCCGTGATCTCGATGTTGTTCTTGCTGAAATTCAGTTTGATCGAGTTCGATTTGTCGCTCGCCAGCAACGAAACGCGTCGCAATGAATTCAGGAACGTCTCGCGCTCGAGCGTGACCCGCTCCTTTGCTTCCGATGGGATGACCTGCTTGTAATTTGGATAGTTGCCTTCGATCAACTTGGAGACGAGCAGGGTCTTATTGAGATCGAACGCGATTTGCCCGCTGCCCATGCTCACTTTCACTTCGCCATCGTCGGCAAGCAGACGCTGTAGCTCCGTGACCGCTTTGGTCGGGACGATGATGTCGGCTTCATGGCTGCGCGGAAATTCCAGTTCGATGTCGAGCATAGCGAGCCGGCGCCCATCCGTGGCCACAAGGGTGAGTTTGTTGTCCTTGAAACTGAAAAGGACGCCATTGAGCACGTAACGGGTCTCGTCCGTCGAAATGGCATACGAAGTTTTGCGCAAGCCATCGCGCAGTTCTTTTTGTCGAACCGTCACAACCTTCGCGTCCTCAAATTTCGGCAGGGGTGGAAACTCTTCCTCGGGCAATCCAAGAATCTTGAAAAAGCTTTGCCCGCTTCGGATGGAGGCGGCGTTCTTTCCATCAACGTCGATCTGAATTCCGCTGGAAGGCAGCTCACGAATAATGTTGAAAAGGCGGCGCGCCGGGAGCGTGGTCGCACCCTCCTTTTCCACTTCGGCTTCGAAACTGCCCCGCACACCCACATCGAGATCGGTCGTGGTGAGATGAACTTCGTTGCCGTTTGCCTGCAACAAAACATTGGAAAGGATGGGAAGAGTCGTGCGCGTGCTTACTACGTTTTGAACCTGTTGCAGGCCCTCAAGCAGCTTTTCTTTCGTGACATTGAATTTCATGATGGAAAGGAGCGCTTAAGATGTAAGGCTTTCAATTTTGTTCGGCAACCGTAAAGTCGTAACCGGCAAGATCGGCAAGTCGGTAAAGCGGTTCAGCCGAACCAGCCGGGCGATTGAGGTCAATCGCCGCTACCTCTGCAACGAGCTGTCGATGAAGGAAATCGCCTGGCGAAGATTGTCCTGCTCGCCCATGCGTTTCTTCACCAGTTTGCAGGCGTGCAGGACGGTACCGTGATCGCGTCCGCCAAATGCCTCCCCAATTTCATTGAGCGATGCCTTGGTAAGCTCGCGCGCCAGATACATCGCGACCTGCCGCGGAAACGCGATGCTGGCCGGGCGCCGTTTGCTCGTCATATCGGCGACTCGCACATCAAAGTGTTCTGCCACGCGCCGCTGGATTTGTTCGATCGTAATGGAATGCCGTCCCTCTTCCTGCAAAATATCTTTCAGCAGATGCTCGACGACTTCCTGTGTGAGCTCTTTTCCACTAAGTGACGCAAAGGAGGCAGCGCGCATGAGCGCGCCCTCGAGGCGACGCACGTTCGAGCGAATGCGGTTGGCGATAAACTCGAAAACCTCATCCTGCAGCTTGATTTGTAACGTGCGCGCTTTTTTGCGCAAGATCGCCATGCGCGTCTCGACATCCGGCGGCTGAAGCTCAGCGGTAAGCCCCCACTCGAAGCGAGAAACCAACCGGTGCTCCAGGTTCGAGATCTCCGAAGCGGGCCGGTCGCTGGAAAGCACGATCTGTTTATGTCCGTCGAAAAGCGTGTTGAACGTGTGAAAAAATTCTTCCTGGGAACGCTCCTTGCCCCCAAGGAACTGGATGTCGTCAATCAAAAGGACGTCGGCCTGGCGATAACGCTTTCGGAATTTGACCAGATTACTATGCTGGATGGCGTCGATGAACTCGTTGATGAATAGTTCGCTGGAGAGATACATCACCTTGGTATTCTTCTTCTTCGCCCAAACATATTGGCCAATGGCTTGCATTAGGTGCGTCTTGCCGAGACCGACGCCGCCGTAAACGAACAGCGGGTTGTAAGTACGCGACGGCGTCTGCGCGACCGCTAGACTGGCGGCGTGCGCAATCTCGTTGTTCGGCCCGACCACAAACGATTCGAACGTGTTTCGCGGATTGAGCCCGGCCACGCTCGCGGCCGCTTTCGTGTCGCGCCGTAACTCTGGTGAAAGCTCTTTCAGCGCGGCTGCATCCTCCACCGATATTTGTGCGGCAGGGCCACCCGACGGAGAGGAAAAGTTTATGCCGCGCGGGCCGCCCAAGGTAATGATTATGGCGTTCTGCAAGGCGGCCATATAATTACTCTCGATCCAAAACTGATAGATGTTATTTGGAACGCAGAAGGTGAGCGATTTATCACCGGCTTCAACCAATTCAACGGCGGAAAACCAGCGTTTGAATGAATCGGCACTCAACTGCGACTTTAACGTGGCGGACAACCGCTGCCACAGTTGAGTACATTTCTTGTCCATAGCGACTTGTTAACAGCGTTACACAACCGCCACAAAGGCTGATACCGGGGAAAATCGACTGGAGAAGCGAAGTTGATGCTCGGTTGTTGCCTCAACTGATTCGCATAGAAATTGCCGACAGAATTTAGGGAAAGTCTCGAAACACGAGGGGGAAATGCTTTCTTTGCCGTTCAAGAGTTGCCGGATTTCGGCGGGATCGACATCTGAGTCACGTCTTTTCTCTGGAGGGGTTGAGGGATCGTTCATTCTGGGTGCTAAAGTTTCTTAGGAAATGTTCACATCTTATTCACATCGACGCCCTTTTCGCCCTGCCAGCGGGCTGGAGATTAGAAACCTGCGACGAGATCGACAAGAAAAAAACTGAATTTTATTTTTCGTCGCACAAAAAAAAATCTTGACGGAAAAATCAAAATGACAGTGTCCCAAGAAGTCAAAACTGACTTTCCTTACGCAGTTGACCGAATTGACGCGCACGCGCATTTTTGCCGCCTTCGGAGCGACACCCGCGGGAGCGCTCCTGGATCGAAATGAATCCGATGCGGACTGAAATGAGGAACCGAAAGCGAATTGCGTCGTCAATTTCAACGCCAGCCGGGCAATGAGTCGAATTCTTTCAACTGGATTAGTCGCTTTCTGCTTCACTGTGTCATCGGCGGGTGCGGCCGAAGAGCTATTGCCGCCGTTTGGCTTTCGGTGGAATGACTCGATGGCGCGGGTGGACGCGGTGCTGCACGGGGCGAAAGCGAAGATCGTGTCGCGGGAAAAAAAGGAGAACCGGGAGATTTGGATCGTGGAAGGCCTCGTTCACCCCGGATTGAAGCGCACCCTCTTTACTTTTAAGGAGCGATCGCTCCTCGGAGTGGAACTGCAATATGAATATCCAGACCGGACGATCGAATGGTACAACCAGCGGATGGGAGAAATTCGGAAATACTTCGACGAGAAGTACGGAACAGGAAAACTAGTCTCGCGGTCCCGCGACACCGACACCGATGTCATCCAGACGCTGGTCGGCTATCAATGGATGGTCGGGGCGACGATGCTTGAACTCTTTTATTTTTCAGCCCAGCACGACACGCTTGTTTACCGCACCATCAGCGTTGACTACAAAGCGCTCTGATTTTGCGGAAGGTGGATCGAGCAGTCCTTGCTCGATGCTAGATAATGGCGGCGAAGCCGTAATTGTTTAACATCGGTCGACAGAGCGGACGATCCACCTCTGTTTAAGAGCCCACCGCCTTCACAAGGCCGCGGCGCGGAAAGCAGGTCGACCGCTACAATGTCTCGCCCACAAGCGCTTGTTCGTCCTGCGGGCGAATGCGCTTGCCGCGTTTGGTCTGCTTTTGCAAGCGTTTCAAGCGGCTCGACAAAGCGGCCTTTGCCGCTGAATTCATGCGATCGATAAAAAGAATTCCATTAAGATGATCGACTTCGTGCTGAATCGCGCGCGCGAGCAAGCCGCTCGCTTCGATTTCAATTTTGTCGCCTTCCAAAGTTTGCGCGCGGGCCATTGCTAATTCCGCGCGCTCGATTTCTCCGGTAATTTCCGGAAAGCTCAAACACCCTTCCGTCCCAATTTCTGTTTCGCCGCTGAGTTCGATCTCCGGATTAATTAACACAAGCGGCATCGACGCCGTTGGATCGACGTCTTTGCCATTTAACTTTAGGGTGCTTGGGCGATCCTCGATTTGCGAAACGTCGAGGACGGTGAGCTGCAAAGCTTCGCTCACCTGCTGTGCCGCGAGCCCGATGCCGTTGGCAGCATGCATTGTCTCGATCATGTTAGCGGCCAGGTCGCGAATGTGATCGTCGATCTTCTCGATCTGTTTGCCCTTCGCCCGCAGAATCGGATCGCCGTATTGCAAGATCGACAAGATCATTTCTCTTCGCGAGTAAAGGCCGGTAAATTTCTCACGCCCGCCAGCTTTAACGCGTCCATCACTTTAATGATCGTGCCGAAGGATGCTTTTTTGTCGGCTTGCAGCGCGAGCGTGGACTTACGAGCCTCCGGCAGGTCGCGTACCGCGCCCCCCAGTTCGTCCACGCCCATCGCTCGCCCGTCCAATTTGATCTCGTCGCTTTCATCGACACTTACGATTGCGTGCTCGAGTTCAGCCGGCAGCTTCTTCGCCGTTTTGGATTCCGGCAGATTAATCTGGACCTCCGGTTGGTCTTTTTTAAACGTCGTCGAAACGACAAAGAAAATGAGAAGGATGATCAGAATATCGACCAGCGAAACGATAATGATCGTGGGCGCTCTGCGTTTGCGGACGACGAAGTTCATAGCGTGAAATCCACCGCACGTTTCAAACGACTGGCGTCGGCGTTGGCTCCGCTGTCAGCGGCGGAGATTTTGTGGGCATCACATCGCGGGAGGAGCGTCCATAGTAGCATTTGCTAATTAACTCGACGACAAGCGTTTCCATTTCCACGGACATCACTTCCACCTTTTTCGAGAAATAACTGAAGGCGATCAGAGTCGGCACCGCAATCGAAAGTCCGAAGACCGTTGCATTCAGCGCTTCGGCAATGCCGAGGGCGATCTGACGCGTATCCGACGCGCCCGAGCTCAAGCCAAGATTCGAAAAAACATGCACCAAGCCCGAGACCGCGCCGATCAAACCGAGAAGCGGTGCGATCCCAGTGATCACTTCGAGAACGATGAGACCTTTCTCCAAGCGAACCATTTCGTGGCGCGCACGTGTTTCCACCACTTCCACGTTCTCCGAACGCGGCCCGCGCAAATGCTGGAGCGCAACGCGCGCGATCCGGGCGAGCGATGAGGGGTCATGATGCACGAGCCGCGACAGCAGCTCCGGACTCCCACCGGGCACGAGCCGTTCGATTTCGCTTTGGATCAAGAGCGGCATCACATTTTTTTCTCGCAAAGCGATGCCCCGCAGAATGATCGTCGTCACCGAAACGATCGAGCATGCAAGCAGAGGCCACATAAAGAGCCCGCCCTTGACGAAAAAGCTCATAATTGTCTGCGCCGTTCCCGGCGCTTCGGCGATTATCCAGGACGCGACCATTAATTTGGATAAATGATGAAGTTCATGCCCTCGATTTCCAGGCCTTCTGTCGGTAAAGTGTTGGCGAGGTCGTCAGGAATCGGCGGAAGCTGCGATTCGAGCACCGACTGCACACAAATATTGGCAAAGGACTCGTTCGATGTGTTCTCGGTAATTTTGAGGTTCTTCACGCGTCCGCTCCGGTCAACATAAAATCGGAGCTGCAGAGTGCCGATACTGATTAAGTCGCGCTTCTGATCCACGTAAGTATACCAGCGCGATCCAATTGAATCCTTCAGTATTTTTTCGTAGCGCCCAAGTGGAGTGCCTAGCGCGTTCACCGAAGAGATCCCTCGATTCGTGATGTTCCCGGAGATGCGCGTTCGATCCCTTAATGGACGATACGCGGATCGCGCTTGCGCCGATGCCGGCTTAACGGACGGCTCGACCGCGGGAGTGGGTCGTGCGGTTAACATCGCAAATTGCTCACTTGCAGTCATCGGAGCCGGCTCTGGTGTCTGCTGTGGCGTTTCCAAAGGCTTTGCCTTTTCTTGCGGCGCCGCACTGGGTTGCGGGATTGCCCCTTTCATTTCCGGCGTATACGCATGCGTTTCCAAATCAACAAACGGACGATCCTTGCCCTGTTGGGATGGCAACGGTGCTTCCCCCGTGGCGGGAAGTTCGCTTGCCGCAATCGAATTGGCGTTTGATTCAAAAGTTTTCTCCCTTGGCGGCTCGGCCGATTGCTTCGACTCGTCCGTCTCCATGAAGGCGGCATTCTTCGGGACGAGCGGCTTGGAGGGAAGATCGACAAGCGTCAGTTCGACCGGCTTTTCTTGGACGGGAAGTACTGGCGAGAAAGCCCCGCCCAACGCCGCCAGCGTGTAGGCGACCACCAAATGAATGAAAAGCGCTGCCAGCAGCGCCCACAAAACTTTTCGAGCTTCTTGCTTGCGATCGATCGTTCCGTCACCCGGCTGGGCGAACATGATCTCGGCCGTCGTCATGAAAGCGGTCTTTGAATGATAGAAAAGGGGTTGCGCTTCAGGCTTTCTCGCTGAGCGAACGGAACATTATCTCACCCAATGGCCTCTGACAAATTGCCAGCCTGGGAGGAACTCCTCGCCGCGGCGACACGTGGCTCACTTCCTGGCGGCGGCAGCGCGGACCCGCGATTTCGCATTTTTGTTCATTCGGGCATAATGAAACAAATACTGCTGCGCGTAGCCGCCATGTTCACCAAAATAGTTCTCAGAAAATGTGCGCAGTTGCCCCGTCGCGATCCTTTTGTTTCGCGGGAAATATTGTTGTCGCAAAACACGCTCGATCCAGACATCCATCGGAAAGGCGCGCAGACGTTCGTAGGCAAAGAGCATCACACAATTGGCGACTTTCGCGCCGACACCCGGAAGGTCGCAGAGGTTTGCGCGAAGATCGGCATCAGAAAGTGACGACCACGCTTCCAGATCTGCTGTGCCCGAACTGACGAGCCGTGCCGCTGCCAGGAGGTTCTTTGCGCGATAACCGAGCGCGCATTTGCGCAACTCACCTTCGGAACTTTTGGCGAGGCGCGCCGCAGAGGGAAATGTATGGACGACATAATTGTCGATCCTTCGACCCCGCTCAGGACAAGCCTTGCGTGCGACGCCGAACCGTTCACGCAACGCTTTCGAAATTTGCCGGATATGCGCGACCTGTTTCATCGACGAACAGATGAACGTGGCCAGGCATTCCCATTTCGGCTGACGAATGATCCGCAACCCGCGACAGAAATTCCGGGCTGTGATCATGATCGGATCGTTCGGGAACGACGCACAGATTTCCGCGAGCGGATGATCGAGCCCGAAATAATCCGCGACTACCGTCGAGAGTGATTGTCGCCGAGGCGACCCGGTCGGCGTCTCGCGACCACGAACTTTCAATACGTTACCACGCTGCTCTACGTAAACCGCCATCTCCGCGATCGCGCCCACAAATCCCTCTCCACATTCTTCCCAGTGAAAGACCTGGCCGGAATCGAGCGTCATCGCGAGATCGAAGGCAGGCGCGGGAACCTCGATCAGGTTCATACCCGAAATATTGGCCGAAAAATGACGAAGCACGAATGACCACTGGTGAATGAATGACGAAGGACGATTTCGTCATTTGCCTGCCGCGCCGAAGTTTGGCGAAGGCGGGAGCATTCGGCCTTCCTTCGTTATTCGACAATCGACATTTGTCATTGATAAATAACACCGACGTGGACGCCCGGGTTGCGATTGATGGTACGGTTTTGCTTCTCTATTTCGTCCTTATCATCTCCATCGGCCTCTACATGGGCCGGAAGGAAGAAGACCTCAAAGACTTCGCACTCGGCGGCCGGCGTATTCCGTGGTGGGCCGTGCTCGCCTCGATCATCGCCGCGGAAACGAGCGCGGGCACATTCTTCGGCACACCGGGCGAAGGCTTTGCGCTCCGCAATTACACTTATCTGCAGCTCGCCCTCGGCACGATCCTCGCGCGCATCCTCGTCAGCTACATTTTCATCAAACCGTACTACGATTACAAAGTTTACTCGATCTACGAATATCTGACTGCGCGCTTCGGCGGTGCGACGAAGAATGCGGCCTCCGCGGTTTTCATGATCACTCGATTGCTCGCGTCCGGTGCACGTTTGTATGTGGCGGCGATCGCGCTCGCGCTGGCTTACGAGATGATCTCGGGCAGGCGCCCCGAGCAAGCTGAGACGCTGCTGATTTATATCGGATCAACGATTGCGATCGTGATCCTTACCGCGATCTACACAACACTTGGCGGCATCAAAGCAGTCATTTGGACGGACTTTATTCAAGCTTCAATCATGATTGGCAGCGCGCTGGTTGCACTCGGCCTGCTTTACTCGGCCATCCCCGGCGGTTGGAATGAAATCGTTGCGCGCCACGGCGGATTCGGCATTTCCGATTTTCTAACCACGGGTCTCGATCCGGCCAAGACAGGCTGGGAAAAAATAAAAGGAATGTTTGAGACCGAGTACACGATTTTTGCCGGATTGATTGGATCAACATTTATCACCATGGCGACGCACGGCACCGATCAGGACATGGTGCAGCGCATGTTGACCGCGCCCGATATTCGCCGCAGCCGGCGCTCGCTCATTCTTTCAGGACTCGCCGACATCCCCATTGTGCTCACTTTTTTGAGCATCGGTTTGTTGCTCTGGACCTATTATCAGGCGCATCCCGATCCCACTCTCCCCAAAACGCCTAACGAGACTTTCTGCCATTTCATTCTTTACGAAATGCCTGTGGGCCTGCGCGGACTTTTAATCGCCGGAATTTTCGCCACTGCGATGGGATCATTGAGCACGGCGCTAAACGCCCTGGCCACCAGTTTCACCCGCGACTGGTACGAGAGCTACATCAATCCCAATGCCACGAGCGAACAAAGCCTCCGCGCCGTGCGCTGGGCCACGGTTTGGTTCGCGATTCTGATGATCGTCGTTGCATCGACCACGTCCTATCTCGTAATCGTGCACCCTAACGTGCGGATCATCCCAATCGTGCTTGGGATTTTCGGTTACACCTATGGCTCGCTGCTCGGGGTTTTTCTCTGCGGCATGTTCACCAGGCGGCGTGGCAACAACTCCGGCAACATCATCGCCATGATCGTCGGTTTCATCGTCGTCGCGATCTTGAGCGGGCTACCCAATAGCATCGCCAGCATCTTCGGTGGACAGCTCTATCCTCAGCCGAGCTGGCTACCAATCCTGGTATTCCCGTGGTGGATCTGCTTCGGAACCATTGTCACGTTTTGTGTGGCGGTTCTGTTCAAGACTCGCCGCGAGCATTATCCGCCAGGGGTGACTTAACGGCGAGATTGAAACAGGTTGACCGCGCGGGCATCACTGAAATACTTGAACCGTTAGCGGCGGCCTTGACACAACCTTCAACCACGCAATCCCATGCCCCACATCGTGACCGATAAATGCAACGGCTGCAAGTTCACCGACTGTGTGGAGGTGTGTCCCGTGGCTTGCTTCTACGAAATGGACAACCAGGTGGTCATTCACCCGGAGGATTGCATTGATTGCATGGCATGTGTGGACGTCTGCCCGGTGCACGCCATCTATGAGGAGAACGACCTTCCGCCCGAATTCGCGAAAGATATCGAGTTCAACGCGGTTCAGTCCAGGCAGCTGAAGGACTCGGGCGCGCCGGCAATCACCGCTCGCAAGGATGCCTTGCCCGGCGCCGCGGAGCGAAAAACGGTCCTGGGTTATTGAGTGACAATCTATTTACTGCGGCTGACGCAGCCGCCGCTACAATTTTTTCTCACCCGCTAACTTGATCGATAAATCGCGCAATTGTCGCGGATCGACCTCAGCGGGCGACTGCGTCATCAAATCGAGGCCGCGATTATTTTTCGGGAATGCCATGACGTCGCGGATCGATTGTTCGCCGCAAATCAGCATGACAAGGCGATCAAGCCCGAGCGCGATCCCGCCATGCGGCGGTGCGCCGAGGCGCAATGCCCGCAACAAGTGGCCAAAGAGCGATTGTTGATCTTCCGCGCTCACGCCAAGCGCTTCGAACATTTTCTCCTGCAATTGAGGTTCATGAATACGCATGCTGCCGCCACCGATCTCGACACCGTTGAGAACAACGTCGTAAGCTTCCGCGCGAATTTCACCGAACTTCTTCGCATCGAATAGTGGGACATCGTCCGCTTTCGGCCGTGTAAACGGATGATGCATCGCGTTCCATTTATTCTCCTCGGCGCTCCATTGCAGCAGCGGAAAATCTGTGACCCACAGAAAATCCCAGTGCGAGCCGGACGGGCGGTGAGCAGAGGTGCGGTGCAAATCTTGCAGCTCCGCGACACGCAACCGGATACGTCCAAGCACTTCGCAGGCAATTTCCCATTTGTCCGCGCCAAACAAAATCAAATCGCCTTCTTCAATTTTTAATTTCGATTGCAGCGCGGCCTTCTCCGTGCTGCTAAAGAATTTCACGATAGGCGATTTCCATTCGCCGTTCTCGATCTTGATGAAGGCGAGCCCTTTTGCGCCGAACACCTTCGCGGTTTCGGTCAGCTCCTCGATTTGGCCGGTTGTGATTCCGGCGAATCCTTTCGCGTTGATCGCCTTTACCACGCCGCCGGAATCGAGCGCGCTTCGAAACACTTTGAAACCACTCGAGCGAAAATCGTCGCTAAGATCGACAAGCGGCACGCCGAAGCGTCGATCGGGTTTGTCGCTGCCGTAGCGATTGATCGCCTCGCGATATGTGAGCCGGTCGAACGGCGTTTTGATGTCGATGTCGCGAGCGGCCTTGAAAATAGCAGCTAGCATTCCTTCAGTGACCGCGAAAATGTCGTCGGGCGTGACGAACGACGCTTCGATATCTATTTGAGTGAACTCCGGTTGCCTGTCCGCGCGCAAGTCTTCGTCGCGAAAACAGCGCGCGATCTGGAAATATTTTTCCACGCCCGCGACCATGAGCAGCTGCTTATATTGCTGCGGCGCTTGCGGCAGCGCATAAAACTTGCCGGGGGCAAGCCGGCTCGGCACCAAAAAGTCGCGCGCGCCTTCTGGGGTACTCTTCGATAAAATCGGCGTCTCAACTTCGATGTAACCCTGGCTGTCGAGATAATCGCGCGTTGCTTTGGCGACGCGGTGACGAACTCGCAAATTGCGGGACAACTGCGGACGTCGCAGATCGTAGTAACGATAGGTCATCCGCAGATCTTCATTGTGAATTTCGGCGTCGATCGGAAACGGTAAGGTGTCCGCGCGATTCAGAATTTGCAGACGATTCGGAATGACCTCGATGTCACCGGTTGCGAGTTTTGGATTTTCTGTTCCGGGCACGCGCGCCGCCACTCGACCCGAGACTTCGATCACGTCTTCGCTGCCCAAACTACGCGCTTCCTTGGCGACTTCTGCGTTTTCCTCCGGGCGAAAAACCACCTGGGTAAGCCCCTCTCGGTCGCGGAGATCGGTGAAGATGACGCCGCCATGGTCACGCGAGACGTGCACCCAACCGGCGAGCGTGACTTGCTTGCCGATGTCAGTTTTGCGCAATGAATTGCAATGGTGAGTGCGGTACATCGTTTTTGTCATGCTGAGCGAAGTCGAAGCACCTCTCAAGTTATGATTACTGGTAGGGACGGACCCGCGGGCGGGTCTTCAAACAAGTCGGCGCGACCGGCGGTCGCGCCACACCTTAATAAAATAAATTCGCTACGTGCGCGAGCAGTTCTGTATGCGGCACCAAGACCTGCTCGGTCGTCTCAAGGCGCTTCACTTTCACTTGCGGCCATTCGTCTCCGAATAAAATGGCAAGTCGCGCGCCGAGTTGTTCGGCGGTTTGAAATTGCTTGGCGACTTTCTCGGGTGTGAGCGCGTAATCGACGCGGTAGCCGCGATCTCGAAGTTGCTGGACATGCGCGAGCGCATGCGGGCGGCGCTCTTCCTTTGCGATGACAATGTAGATGTCGGTCTTGTGCTCGGCAGTGATTGCTTGTTGCATCTTCTCTCGCGCTCTCGCGGTTTCATTAATCAATTCGCCCAGCACGACGTCGCCCATGGCAAAGCCAAGCGCAGGCATGGAAACCGCTCCGTCGCTAAGTTGCCCGATCAAATTGTCGTAGCGGCCGCCGCCGGCGATAGCGCGAAGTTTTCCTGCGCGATCGAATACTTCGAAGACGATACCGGTGTAATACGCGAGGCCGCGGACAATCCGGACATCGACATCAGCGAAATCGGCCAACCCGCGGCCGCGCAGACTGTTGACGAGTTGGTCGAGCTTCTCGCTTTTGCCGCCTCCGCCCAGGATCTTCAGCACCGGATCAGCGAGTCCTCCAAGTTTCTCGACCGTTTTCTCTCGCGGCTCGCGCCCAAATTTGTCGATTACTTGCAACACATCGTCCCACCGATCAGGTGGAACATTTTTCTCGCGCAGAAAATCCGTCCAAAATTCCCGATCGCTGATCCGGACGACGACATCTTTTTCCGTGAAACCGAAGGCGCGCAAGAGATCAATGCAAAGCGCGAGCAACTCGATGTCCGCGGCGAGCGCATTTTCCCCAACGATGTCGCAGTTAAGTTGAAAATGTTCGCGCAAGCGGCCGCGTTGTTGTTTTTCGTGGCGAAAAAATCGGCCAATGGAAAACCATTTGAGCGGCTTTTTGAATTCGCGCTCGTGCGCGGCAATTACGCGAGCCAACGTTGGCGTGAGCTCGGGACGCATCGCCACTTCGCGCTCGCCCTTGTCGGTGAAGTTAAAAAGTTGGTCAACGATTTCGGCGCCGCTCTTTTTTTTATACAATTCAGTCGGTTCGAGGACCGGCCCGTCCCACTCCACAAAGCCATAGCGGCGAGAAACTTCGCGCCAGCCCGCGAAGATGTAATTCCGCGCTGCGCAATTCTCGGGCAGAAAGTCACGAAAGCCGGGTAGTGCCTGCATAAGTTATTTAGCCTTGGCGCAAGACAGGCAATTACGCGCTTCGATGCGACCACGCGAGGTGGAACTTACGATAACAGGATGCAGTTGAATAAAGTCCGGCGTTAAGCGGTCGGATACATTCACAATGGAGAACATCCATTTAATCAAAGCAGAGGGACAAATATGAAACAAACGAGATTAGTGAAAATATTGGCAGGGGGAGCGGCCTGCGCGGCAGCGCTCGGCATAGCGCTCGCGCAAGAGACCACGACCACGACGACTACACGGGACCCTGTGACGGGCACGACGACAACTGAGTCGGCGACGACCACAAGCACAGGCACGATTGCGGCTTACACGCCGGATTCGGATTATATCATGTTCCGCACGTCGACGGCTACAGCCCCGGTTCGGTATTACTACACAAAAGACACGACCATTCTGGATCCAGAAGGGCATACCGTGACCTGGTCGGCGATTCGGCCGGACATGCCGGCGACGGTCTATTACACGAATGTTGGCGACCGCGTGGTTGTTCGCAAAGTCATCCTGAGCCAGCCGGCAGCGGTCTATGAAACGAAAGAAACCACAACGACGACAACAAAGCCTTAATCGCGAAAAGTCGTTCGTTTGGTAGAATCAAAGGCGCTCGCGGAAGATTTCGTGAGCGCCTTTTTTCTGGTAGGGGCAGTTCACTGAACCTGCCGCATTCTTTTCCCAAGCGGGCGACTCCCTTCAATCCTCGTAGCCGTTTGGAAATTTCTGGTGCCATCTCCAGGCGCTCTCGATAATGCGATCGAGCGATTGAAACTGCGGCTTCCACCCAAGCTCGCGCTTGATTTTTTCCGAGGAAGCGATCAGTCGCGGAGGGTCGCCGAGCCGGCGGGGCTTTTCGACGGTGTCGATCTTTCGCCCGGTGATTTTCCGGCAGGCAGCGATCACTTCATGCACGCTGGAGCCGCCGCCGGTGCCAAGGTTGTAATATTCGCTCTCGCCCGCATTCAGGGCCAGAATGTGCGCCTGCGCAAGGTCGATAATGTGGATGTAGTCGCGAACGCAGGTGCCGTCCGGCGTCTCATAATCGGTGCCGTAAATTTCCGCATGCAGTTTTTGACCGAGCGCGGCCTTAAGCACGTTTGGGATCAAGTGGGTCTCGATCCGGTGACCTTCGCCGAAATTCCCGGATGCACCGGCCGCATTGAAATAACGCAGGGAAACGAACTTCACACCGTGAATCTCGTCGTACCAGCGCAAGATCTTTTCGTAGGCGAGCTTGGATTCGCCGTACGGATTGATTGGGCGCGCCGGCGCAGTTTCGTCGATCGGCACGCGCTCCGGCAGACCGAAGATCGCGCAGGTCGACGAAAAAACGAGCCGCCTCACCTGCGTTGCCACCATGGCATCGAGGAGGTTCAAGCCGTTCGAGATGTTGTTGCGAAAATATTTGGATGGATCGCGCATTGATTCGCCGACGAGCGCACTTGCGGCGAAATGCATTACTGCGTCCGGGCGTACACTCGACAGCGCAACTTCGATTTGGCCGCGGTCGGCCAAATCGCCCTCGATGAATTTCGCGCGCGAATCCACGGCGCGGCGATGGCCTTCGCCAAGATTATCGAAGACGGCAGCCTCATGGCCTTCATCAAGAAGCAGCTCCGTGCAAATGCTTCCGATATAGCCCGCACCGCCAACGACGAGAATTTTCATCCGGCGAAATTCCGGCGTGCCTGAGCCGCGTGTCAAAAGAAAGCGTAAGCGGCTACGTTTTTTTCTTTTGCTGAGGTTTTTTGGAATCCAAGCTGGCGATCAGCCCTTTTTTCTGCTGCGTCTTTTTCCGCTGCAAACTCGCAACCATCTGCCGCGCGCAGTGGTTTTTGCAGCGCGGCGCGAGCACTTTTAAGCTTTCTTCCTCCGACCCCCATTGCAAAATATCGAGATCGACATGGCGCACGCCCCACTGTTTCATGTCGAGGCGGCTCGGCTTGTAGAGATCGATCGTGTCCGTCCCGACCAGCGCTATTCCGTAGTCGTCGATCACGTATTCTTCATTCGTGGCGGCGATTCGAAAACGAGTCCCAAGCGGATAGCGCGACCAGTCGGACGCGGCGCTCATTACATGGCGCCCGGAAAGATGAGCGCCGAGCGCGTTGTGCGCTCCACCTCTCTCGGTATGAGTATAGGCAGTAGTCCGCACGTTTCCCATGTGACGCACAGCGGTGGGCTTCGGCTGCACCGCACAGCCAACGACCAGGCAAGCGACAATTCCTGCCAGTGTAAGGTTAAGGCACTTCGGCATTTGCAATATCGCGGCCCTCAATAGCAATTGAAGCGGTCACTGGCAAGCTATAATTTGCAGCGCGACTCCCGCCGATTTAGTTCGGGGTTGTCGATCTTCCTTCTATGCGCGCTTTGTCATCGAGTCAGGTTGCCGTCGGCAATAACGTTCTGCTCGACGGGCGACTCGCTCTTTTTCACAAGCGGGAACGCTGGCTCGCCGTAGCCGATCTTCATTTCGGATACGAACTAAGCCAACGCGCAGCCGGGAACCTTTTTCCGCTTTGGGGAATGCAAACAATTGAAAAGCGCCTCAAAGAATTGCTCCGCACATATAATCCGTTGCGTCTGATTATTCTTGGCGATCTTGTCCATGATCGTGCCGCGGCGCGCGAAGCCACACACTTGGTCAAGCGGCTTAGCAGGTATTGCAACGTTCTGCTGATTGCAGGCAATCATGATCACGAGCTCACCAACGTGATTGATCTGGTTGATTCGTGGACAACGAAACGATTTCATTTTCACCATGGCCATTGCATGATCGATTGCCCGGACCGCATCCAAATCATCGGTCATTATCATCCAGCGGGAACAATGGCTGACGGCGCAGGTTTGCGATTGAAACTGCCTGCCCTGGTGCAGCGACGGGATTGCTGGATTATGCCCGCCTTCTCGCCATGGTCGGGCGGGACGGGTTTTACACCGGATCAGAGAAGTCGGGTCTGGCTGTGCTCGCCGCAACGCATTATCCGTCTCGAGGAGGCAGCCTGATGCGCCCTACGATCGGGCGCTGTCGGACAGGTGCGTCGTGCAATGTGGACAGCGCTCCGCTTTGATCGGGATCGTCATCGCACACGCGGGACATTCCTTGGAGACAGGCTCTTTCTCTGTCGGTCGGTTCATTTTGTTGATTCCGCGCACAAGCAGAAAAACCGCAAAGGCGACGATCGCGAAATTAATCACCAGAGTGATGAAATTGCCGTAGTTCCATGTGACAGCGCCCATTTTCACTGCGTCTGCCGGTGTGTTAAATGCAGCCGCGCCGTCTTTCGCGGCTCTGAGAACAACAAACTTGTTTGAGAAATCGAGGCCGCCTGTGAGCAGGCTGATCGGCGGCATAATGATGTCTTTGACTAACGAGCTAATAATCGAACCGAAAGCCGCACCGATGATCACGCCCACCGCGAGATCGACGGCGTTACCTTTGATTGCGAATTCTTTGAATTCTTTCCAAATCCTCTTCATCTGACGATGTTAACGAGCGTTTATCCCAAACTCTGGAATTATTTTGTCACAAAGTTAACAACCTTTTTACCTACAACCAGAGCCTTCACGTAATTTCTAGGTACTTTCGGCAAGGCCTTCGCGGCGTCTTTGGCTTCTTCGTCGCTCGCTGAAACTGAGATGTTAATAACACCTACAAAACGACCATCTACTTGCACAACTCTTTCACTGTCTGCTTCAACAAGGACCTGTTCGTCATACTTGGGCCACCGTTGCTCAGTAATGTCGCCTTCCGCTCGAAGTTTTTCCCACAACTCGGAGCTAAGATGTGGCGCGAATGGATTAAGCAGAACAAGGAATGTTCGCATCGCCGATAAAGGAATAGTTTCCGCGTTTGTAAATGCGTTCACGAAAATCATCATCTGCGAAATCGCGGTGTTGAAAGAGAGAGATTCGATGTCTTTGGTCACTTTCTTGATCGTAGCATGCGTGACCTTCTGCTGCGCTTTGTTTGGCTCTATATTTTTGAGCTTGGCGGATAATTCCCACTCGCCCGCCTGGTTTTCGGCCATCAGCAAGCGCCAGACGCGGGCGAGAAAACGGGCCACGCCTTCGACGCCACGCATGCTCCATGGTTTCATTTGCTCGAGCGGGCCCATAAACATCTCGTAGCAGCGAAATGCGTCCGCGCCGTACTGGTCGATTACGTCATCCGGATTGACGATGTTACCACGCGACTTCGACATCTTCTGGTTGTCTTCGCCAAGAACAATTCCCTGATTCACCAGGCGCTGGAACGGCTCCGGCTTCGACAAATAGCCACGATCGAAGAGCACCTTGTGCCAGAAGCGCGCGTAAAGCAGATGCAACACCGCGTGTTCGGTTCCGCCGACGTAAAGATCGACACCGCCGGGCTTCTCGCCACTCATCCAGTAACGTTCCGCTTCCTTACCCACGAAACGTTCGTCATTCTGAGGATCGCAAAACCTTAAGTAATACCAGCATGAGCCCGCCCACTGCGGCATCGTGTTGGTCTCGCGCAATGCCTTCCCCGAGTAACGCACCCATTCTTTCGCTTTCGCCAGCGGCGGCTCGCCCGTCCCGGTCGGTTTGTAATCGTCAAGCGGTGGCGGAACGACCGGCAGCTCGCGTTCGTCGAGAGCGCGATACTTGTCATTCTCCCAAACGATCGGGAGAGGTTCGCCCCAATAACGCTGACGGGAAAAAAGCCAGTCGCGCAGTTTGTAACTGATCGCGCTTTTCCCGTGATTATGTTCCTCCAGCCATGCGATGATCTTCTTTTTCGCTACTTGAGTAGACAGGCCGTTTATGACCGGCGAGTTAATCGCGACGCCGTCGCCAATAAACCCGATCGATTCTTCGGATGTTTTGCCCTCCACTTGAACAACTGGTAGGATCGACAACTTGAATTTGCGGGCGAATTCCAAATCTCGCTCGTCATGGGCGGGCACGCCCATGATTGCGCCGGTTCCGTAACCGAGCAGAACGTAATCCGCGATCCAGATTGGAATCTTCTCATTGTTTACAGGATTGGCCGCGTAAGCCCCGGTGAACACACCGGTCTTCTCCTTCGCAAGCTCAGTCCGTTCCAAGTCGCTTTTGCGCGCGGCGCGCTCGCGATACTCTCGAACCGCCGGCCACTGTTCTTCGGTGACAACTAGATCGACAAATGAATGCTCCGGAGCCAGCACCATGTAAGTCGCGCCGTAAAGTGTGTCCGGCCGAGTAGTGAAGACGCGGATTTTTTGTTCCTTGTCGAGCCTGAATTCTACTTCTGCGCCTTCGCTGCGACCAATCCAGTTTCGCTGAAGTAATTTGATTCCTTCCGGCCAATCGAGATCATCGAGTTCTTTGATCAGCCGCTCAGCATAAGCAGTGATGCGTAGCATCCATTGACGCATCGGTCGTCGGACGACGGGAAAACCGCCGATTTCGCTTTTTCCGTCGACCACCTCTTCGTTGGCCAGGACGGTACCGAGTTCCGGACACCAATTGACCGGCACATCGGCAACATAGGCCAGTCGAACGCTGTCAGGATTTTCTCCGCGATAAGTCGAGATTGGCTCGGCCTTGTTCGTCTCCGGGTTAAACCACGAATTGTATATCTGAAGAAATATCCACTGCGTCCACTTGAAATACCGCGGCTCGGTCGTGTTGATCTCTCGTTGCCAATCGTAAGAAAAACCGATGCGTTTCAGCTGCAATTTGAATTTGGCTACGTTCTCGCGGGTGGTCACGGCAGGGTGCTGGCCGCTTTTGATTGCGTATTGCTCGGCCGGCAAACCGAACGCGTCCCAGCCCATCGGATGCAAGACATTAAATCCGCGCATTCTCTTGTACCGCGCGACGATATCCGTGGCGGTGTAGCCTTCGGGATGTCCAACGTGCAAGCCTGCGCCGCTCGGATAGGGGAACATATCGAGAATGTAAAATTTCGCCTTGGCCGGATCGAAGTTCTTCTCGCCCGGATTTGGCGCATGAAAATTCTGCCGCTCCTCCCAGATTGCCTGCCATTTTGGCTCGATCTGATCAAATGGATATGGTTTTCGGCGCTCGCTCATGAAGTCTTAGATAGAATGAACAGGAATGCTCAGGATCGTTAAGCGTTGGAATACAATTGCCGAAAGTAACGCAGTTGATCGTGTAAATCCTGTCAAACATGCAGCAATTAATTGTCGCCACGCGCAACCGAAATAAGACACGCGAGATTCAACAGATTCTTGGGCCGAAGTTCGAGTTGCGCGATCTGACAGCGTATCCGGAGATTTCTGAAATAGTGGAAAGTGGAAAGTCCTTCGAAGAGAATGCAAAGCTGAAGGCGATCGCGGTTTCAAAGGAATTATCTGGCTTGGTAATTGCAGATGATTCGGGACTGGAGGTTGCGGCTCTCGACGGCGCGCCTGGAATTTATTCGGCGCGTTATGCCGGTGACAAGGCAACGGATAAGGATGCCCGACGTTGATTACTGGGCGAGCTTGGGCGAATCGGTGCGCAACGCAATCAACGTCGGGCACGATTTCGTTGTGTCCTAGCACTGGCGCGCAATGGTCAGATGCTTGGCACGTTTGAAGGAATCGCCGACGGCGCAATTGTCGATCAACCCCGCGGGTCGCGCGGATTCGGTTACGATCCGATTTTCGTTCCGAACGGATTTGGGCACACTTTTGCTGAGTTGCCTGTCGAATTGAAGAATAGAATCAGCCACCGGGCACAAGCAATTCGCGCCCTTGCCGCTAAACTTGCAGCTCTTAAGCCGAGCGATTAAGGCTTCGGCGGTGGTGGTGGTGGTGGTGGAGCGCCGGGAGGCGGAGCCTGAGCGGCGGGGCCAGAAGCTGCTCTGATCTGATACCCAACTTTTGTGATTCCGACCGACCGAACTTTGTCGAGAACTCCAATGACATCGCCATACATGGCCATTGGGGCGGCGCTGATCGAGATTTTGATGTCCGGATTTGACCGGTGAAGTTCATAAACGCGCGGGAGGACCTGGTCATCTGCTACGTACTGGTTATCGAAGAACACAGCGTTTCCTTCCAGCACTTTTATGGAGATAAAATCCTTTACTCCACTTGGCGGAGGCCCCACCGCAGCCGGCAAATTGACGCGAATCCCTTTCATGTGGGTTTGGCTCAAGCTTACCATCATAAAACTGGCAAGCAGAAAGAACATGATATCGATCAATGGAATGATCTCGATGCGCGCTCGTTTATGCGGAACTGGTGAAGATACTCTCATAGCTCAGATTGTTAGAATTTAATACGAGGCGCCCGTCATCGTGAATGTAATGGGAATTCTGACTTGGGAAACGGTCCCAGGCCTAAATCGCCACTGCCGGAACGCACTGAGGGCGGCATTATCCAGTATCGGGCTACCAGTGCTTTGTGTCATGGAACCTTCGGTCACGTTGCCGCTTGCTGCATCAACCTGCACGACGCAAACCCCACTCCCGGTGATCTTACGAGAACGCGCCTCGTACGGATACTGGGGACGCGGCGCGTTTATGGCGAGAGCCTTCGCTCGGGACATCGTCATCGCTTGGGCTTTGATTGGCGTGAATTTTTGTTGCGCCGATGGTGGCGGTCGCGGTGGAGGTGTTCTCTCTTCGACAAACTCCGGCTTAATCTCTGGCGGCGGCGGAGGCTCGGGGAGCGGAATATCTTCTGGCGGTGGAGTGGCCTCAGGTGGCGCCAATGTCGCTTCGACGACCGTTGGTGCATTAGGAGGAATCTCTGCCACCGGTGCCTCGTGCCTTTGAGCAAGTGCAACCGCGGTGAGGTGAATTGCCACTGCACCACCCAGAGCCGTCCACAAATGCCAACGCGGGGCTGGCTGGAAAAGTAACGGTTTTACTGGCGTTGTGGCCATATCAAAAAATTACCCCTGGGGCCCTGGAACTCCCTTGAGCGCCTCGCTCGTAATTTCAAAGGAGATTTTGTAGAATCCCGCCGAGCGGAGCATATCAAGCAGATGGCTAACGTTGAGGTGAGCCGAGTCGCGATCACCGCGCAAAAACACTTTCGCTTCAGGTGACGATTGATGCACCTTTACCAGGCGCTGTTGCAGATCAGCGTCTGTAACTTCGTCCTTGTCGAAGAAGTAATGGCCGTCTTTATCAACCGACACGCTGATGTACTCGCGCTTTGCCTGAGTTTCGCCCGAGCTGCCTCTGGGCAGATTTACTTTAATCCCCTTCATGTGGACCTGGCTCAAGCTCACCATCATAAAACTGGCCAGCAGAAAAAACATGATGTCGATCAACGGGATGATCTCGATCCGCGCTTTCTTACGGGGAATTGGCGAGGTTAGGTACATTGGATACCTTTAGATCGACGAACCTTTCCCGGTAGCTTGGTGTGTCCCAGCGATCTCCATCTCGCGCGCCGCGCCTTGTGCTCCTAACATCACTTCCAAATTCGTGGCTGCCGTCTGCAGTTCGAACTCTAAGTTAGACACTCTGGAAGTGAAAAAGTTAAACGGCACGAGCGCGAAGATGGCGATACCGAGACCACACGCGGTGGCAATCAGCGCTTCTGCAATACCGCCGGTGACTGCTTGCACCGCCAGCTCTTCGTTGCCAAGGAAACTAAATGAACGAATCAAACCCGTGATCGTGCCCAAGAGACCGAGCAGCGGAGCCAGCGTGACCAGCGTGTCCATGACCACGAGAAACCGGCCGGCGCGTTTGATCTCAATACCAGCAGCGACCTGCAATGCACCTTGCAGCGAAGCGTGTTGGTGATTTAGGCCATTCCACATCATGCGCAAAACCGGATCGCGCGATCCGCGGGAAAGCCTGGAGGCTTCGGCGATATCGCCATTTTCGATTGCGGTGAATACTTTCTCGATACGTTTCGGATCGCGCCGAAACCAGCGGCCGCCCCACCAAAAGATTCGCTCGATCACCACCGTGAGCCCGACAATCGACACGATCAAAATCGGCCACATAATGGGGCCACCCTTGCGGAACTTGTCGATCAACCAGTTACTGCCGAGCACGCCGCCGCTGGTTTTCTCTTCGGCAGTCGGCGAAGGGCTCTGAGCGGTGGCCGGTGCAGGACTTAACGTAGCGCTGATCGTCGCGCCTGGGGCGGCTGGTGAAGTAACCGCACCCGGAGGCGCCGGCGCGGCAGGTCCTCCTGGAGGCGCACTTGAGGCCGGCAGCTGTGCCGGTGCGGCGGGGTTCGCCAGAGCCCCCGGACTCCCAGCCGGAGCAGGAGCCCCAGGCGCAGGTCCAGCTGGAGATGTTTGTGGCGGTGCTGGAGGCGGAGGATTTTGCGCGAGCGAAGTCAATGCAAGCGCGAGTGAACATAGGCAGGCACTAAGTAATGTTTTCATAATTGAGGCAGGATTTTTGGTGGCCGACTTGATTGCGGCACGAGTTTTTGATTATGGCAAACGGTTTAATTGCGAGTCGAGCAAAACTTTTCACCTTTTTTAGCGGACACTTCGCTTTTACGAAAGTCGCATTTCTGATTCGCATTATCTGCACTGGCGGGATGTAAGGCAAGTCCGCCAAATTTTGCGGAGTCGCCAAGTTCAGGCGATTTCCGCACCGGACTAGTCGCACCTGGCGCCCGTAACGCGGTTTCGCAGCGGCGGCCAATCGCCGATCTTCGCTTCCAATTCATCGTCCGCGCGAATCGCACCTACACCGGAAGGTGTTCCGGTTAGAATGACATCGCCCGGCATCAGGGTCATCGCCCGACTGGCGAACGAGACGATTTCTGCGACCGAATAGATCATCTGACTTGTGCGCGCTTGCTGCCGCACTTCCCCATTTTGCCGGAGCTCGATCGGCAGATCACTGACATCGACATCGGAATACACGAACGGCCCGACGGGTGTGTAAGTATCAAAAGATTTACAGCGACCGAATTGCTTTTCGCTCCTTTGCAAATCACGGTCGCTGATATCAAGCCCGACCGTGTAGCCGAAAACATGATCGAGCGCGCGTTTCGCGGGCACGTTTTTCGCCAACGCACCGATCACCATCGCCAGCTCGACTTCAAAATCGGTTTGATGCTCGGGAAATGCGATCTCGATTGTGCCGTTATGCGGCAGGAGCGACGTCGGCGCTTTGAACCAGATCAATGGAGTGCCTAACGGCGTCCGCCTCATTTCCGCGATGTGATCTGCGTAATTAAGCCCGACCGCGATCAATTTTGATGGTGCAACCGGAATATCGACATCTACATCCGCGAGTTTTCGCACTTCGCCCGTCGGTGCGATGTCGATCCAATGCGGATGCGCCAATGCGTGCACCTCGTCGCCACGTAATTCGCCGTAAAAAAATTCATCGCCTGATACAAATCCACCGAATGTGCGCATCTAAATGAAGGTAGGGATGGTTCATCCGAACCGTCCGCGGTCGTGTGAATGGAGCTAAAAGGCGATTGGGGTCAATCGCCGCTACCTCGCGGCACCGCCGCGACGAAGTCACGCACGGTCTTTTGTTCCGGAATCGAAAACGCTGCACCGTCTCGCGCGAACCAAAACGCACTCGATGAGCCGCCGTCGAGATTGAGTGCACGGGAAATTTTGAAGCGGTCTGCGATCTGCGTGGTCGCCAGAATTTTTGCTAATTCGGTCAGCGTAATCTCGGAGCAAACTCCGAGCGCCACACGATCTAAAGCTCCGATCGCGGCGAAGGTTCTCCGGGCAGATCGCGTCTCCTCGAGGCCGCGCACAGGTCGGCCAAGATCGACAACGAGTGGTCCGCACTGAACTGCAGCACTGACTTTTCGTTGTTGTGAAAATTCGCGAACTCGTGCGATCTGCACTCCGTGCGTTGACGCACTGAGCACACCGGTAATCAATCGAGCGCGTTGCAATGGCGCAACCACTTTGCCATCGGTGATCAATAAGCCGATAGGCGCGAAGTCCGGACTGAAATATCCGCCGTTCACGCCGGCCAGACATTTCCCGCGAGTCATCACTTCGGCGAGATTGCTGGCGCCATCCTCATTTTGAATCACGCGCAACGTGCACGATTTCGTGGAGAAAATAGCAAGATCGACAACGGCACGGTCATTTATGCCGGCGTTCTCCAAGATAACATGCTGATGCACAATGCCGACGCCTCCCGCCTCTGAATCGGCCGAGAGAATTGTCCAATTCCCGTGCGCCGTCGTCGCAACGGCCAGGAAAAGGACGGCGACCCTAAGCTTCGGCACCGTGTTTGTTCAGCAAAGCTTGAAACCGTGGATCGTTTCGCAATGGGTCCCAAATCGGATTTATTTTCAGACCCTGCACGGTGACACCACTCGGCCGGCTCAACAGTCCGTCGAGAATTTCGATCGCGCGATCGCTGTCGCCAAGAATGGCGTGAACTTCGGCCACCCCAGCCGCAATTTCCGGACCGCCAAAGGCGTCTTTGCTCTCCGGAAGCAGTTCGGTAGCGCGTTGCGCTTCAGCCAGCGCGGCATCTTTTTCTTTGAGATAGGCGAGAACTTTTGCGAGCTGAACATGTATGTCCGCCGCATCCGGGCTTTGCTTCAGTTGTGCTTCGAGGAGGTTTTTTGCTTTCAGGAAGGCGGCTCGCGCGCCGGCTTCGTCCTGAAGCGCCTTTCGCGCAAAGCCGATGAGATAATACTTGCGACTCAAGGCTGCGGGGTAAATCGGCGCGAGCAGATCGTCCGGCAGGCTTTCCGCTTCCTGCAATCCTTCTCTGTACTTACGTTGCAAGATAAAGACGTCCGCGCGCTCACTGGCGATCTTCGCTTTCTGCTCGTTGGTCATTGGGATCGATTTCACAGCCTCAAATGCGTTCTCGGCGACGCTGAAATCACCTTTCTCAAAGATGGCCAGATTGGACTTGACCTCCAACGGTTCTAACGCATTGGGGTCAATGGCGAGCGCGCGGTCGATGGTTTTGTTGGCCGCGTCGTAATTTCGGAGCATCGCGTAATTAAAAGTGAGGTTTTGCAGCGGCCAGATGTCTTTCGGATTTAAACTAACAGCTTTCTCGAGATTGGCGGTCGATTCGGCCCATTTTCCCTGCCGCCGCTGGATTGCGCCGATGGCGAGATAGGCTTCCGATTCGTTAGGCAATCCGCGCTGTGCGATTTCGAATTCTCTCAAAGCCGCGTCATAGTTGTTATCACCGTAATAATATGAGAATCCCACAGCCAGATGCGCTTCCGGCAGGTCAGGCTGCAATCGGAGGGCGCGTTCGGCGAGAGTGCGCGCTTTTTCGCGGCGTTCCGACGTGCGGTTGAAATTGTGCACGATCCAACTTTGCAACAGCGAGGAGCGCGCCAGGGCGACCGCAAAATTGGGGTCAAGTTGAACGGCGCGATCGTAAAGCTGCTCACTTTGTTTCAGTTTGTCGAAATCATCAAGGATGCACCCGAGATTATTTGCCTGGACAAAGGCGAGATAGGCCTCGCCATTCTCGGTGGGTTTGCGCTCTATTCGCGCTTGTTCGGCGGGTGACAATTTGGCCTGCAGTTCGCCCACGATCTTTTTTGCGAGATCGGTCTGAATTGCGAATACATCGGTCAAGTCCCGATCGTAATCTTCAGCCCAAATGTGTTGATCGTTGTCGGTGTTAATTAACTGCACGTTTACGCGCACCCGATTGCCAATGCGGCGAACGCTGCCTTCGAGAATGGTAGCCACACCCAGCGCCTTTCCGATCTCACGAACGTTGGATGCTTTCCCTCGATATGGCATAACCGATGTACGTGAAATCACTTTCAGGTCGCCGATTTTGGACAGATTGGTGAGCACGTCATCCTGAATGCCATCTGCGAAATAGGCGTTCTCTTTTTCGTCGCTCAGATTTTCAAATGGCAACACCGCAATCGACTTGTCGATCTTGTGCGCCGAAGCGCGAGGCAATAGAAAGAATCCTGCTACGATCAAAACCGGCACGGTCGAGCCGGCGACTAATAAGGCGTTACGGCGGCGGCGCCTGCGCACTTCGGTTTCGGCTCGCTTCAATCGCGGAGGGCTCGGATTGCCGAGCTCTGTTGTATAGAGATTGACGATGGAAATCGTTTCGCCGTGCTTCACCTCGCATCGGCCGACATCGTGCAGGTAGGGACGCCATTCCGGATAATGCTGCAAATCTTCGGCGACGTGCTTTGAAAGCAGGATGTGCCCGGCATCGCCGCAATCCATCACCCGTTGCGCAATATTAATCCCAGCGCCCGCAATATTCGCGCGCTCGTTGACGTCAGCGACCTCATTGACCGGGCCGCTGTGAATGCCCATCCGGACTTGGAGTTTCGGATGTTCCTTCAAGGCCTGAGCGATCTCCAAAGCGCAGCGCACCGGTTCTTCCGGACTGTTGCGAAAGACCAACGCCATTCCGTCGCCAGTAGGTAAACGTATCAATCTACCTTCCGCTTCCGCCGAACGGAAATGTTCCGTCCCGCGGACGGAATCGTTGAGCTCACCAAGCAGATCGCTCTGCTCGCTAATTAGCAGCTTGGAATAGCCTACGACGTCGATGAACAAAACGTGTCCGATTTCGAGCCGGAGATTGCCTTTGGCTTGGGCGGACATAACGGCGGGCGATTGCAACATCTCTAACAATGAGACAACGGCAAGATCGACATGTTCACTGAAGTCACGCCATCGTAACGAAGCGTTACTTTATTCCTGTGGCGAAGACGATTTGAAAATGCGGACTCTGCTTCTCGCGCGCGACGATGCTCACTTCGATTTCCCGGAAGCCGGCCTTTTCCAAAAATTGATGCAACTCCACCTCGCTAAATCCGAGCCAGTGGTCGGCATACAAGTCACGCGCTCGTTCGAACCGATGGCTCAAAAGATCGAGAATCACCAACCGGCCGCCGCGCTTCAAAATCTGGTGCGCGGCCGCGATGGCCCGCTGCGGATGAATGGCGTGATGCAACGCCTGGCTCAGAATAGCAAGATCGACACTGTTTTTCGCGATTGGCGGATCTTCGATATCGCCGAGCCGGTATCGGAGATTCTTGAAGCCGTGCTTTTTTGCGAGTTTGGATCCGAATTCGACCATTTTCGGCGAATTATCAATTGCGATAACTTTGCGCGCGTTTTTGGCTAGCAACTGCGAAAGCGTGCCTTCGCCGGCTCCAAGGTCCGCTACGGTGAGCCGTGGGAGCAGCGTTATGAGAGCGTGGGCCAGAGCCTGCCACGATCGCCCCGGGCAATACCTCCGGCCAAATTTTCCCGCGAGTTCATCGAAGTATTCTCGCGCCTTGTCCTGGCGTTTGCGTAGAACAAGCTTGAGACTCGTGCGATCGCGCGACGTTTCTGGCAGCTCGCGCGCAAGCGTCCGGCTCAACTCCGCGACACGCGCCCGCCGGGAACCCTCTCCATTTTCGCTGGCGCCATAGTAAACATTTTTTCCGGCCCGCCGATCTTCGACCACACCGGCGCGCTTGAGTTGCGCGAGGTGACTTGAAATGCGCGATTGGCCCATGCCCAGAATTTGTTGCAGCTCCGCTACCGAGAGCTCTTCCTGCTCGAGAAGAAGGAGCAGGCGCAAGCGGGTTGGGTCCGCGAGCAGTCGCAGGAAATTAATCGTTGACGCCATCGTATCGTCCAACGATATATCGACGTATCATGATTGGTCAATA
>Ga0193713_1000017_pt1 | contig 45272 bp, 74 predicted proteins | sample H3a2metaG_FD_143054 | JGI IMG/M metagenome (GOLD analysis project Ga0193713, IMG submission 143054) | Soil microbial communities from a riparian zone of the East river system, Colorado, United States - H3a2 | ecosystem: Environmental > Terrestrial > Soil > Riparian zone | place: USA: East River... | reverse complement strand
GGGGCTCAGCCGTACACCACGCTGATCCACAACACTCCAGGAGTGGTTGCCGCCAACAACTTCCTGTCGGTGTTCAATCCGGTGGGTTCGGGCAAGACGGTCACCATCGCCCAGTTCATCTGCTTCCCGTATGCCACGGGCGCAGCGGCGCCCACCGACAACATGCAGGTGTGGCGCACTACGGCCGCGAGTGCTGGCACGCTGCTTGCCGCAGCGAACATCAGCAAGTTTGCCACGGCTCAGTCGAACAGCATCGCCGAAGTCCGGACAGGAAACCCTACGGCTACGCTGCTGGGCACGGTTCCGGTACTGGCCCTCCCGCCCGCCATTACTGCTGCCGCTGCTGGCGTCAGCTCTACGATCAACATCGTTCCCCCGACCGGGGCTCTGTTTATCTGCGCTCCCGGCGAGGGCGTTATAGCGCGTACCCCTCTGGGTGTCGTCAACCAGATCTGGAGCCTTGGGTTCTCCTGGCTCGAACAGTAAGGAGTCATCATGGCTACGAGTTTCGATCAGCTTGTCTCGCGAGTCAAGCAGCAGCTTCTCGGATACACGAGGGATCAGGCTTCGATCTCGTACCTCGCGTCTCCGATGACAGCGACGGCCACCACCTTCACGGTGGATCCGTCCACAGTAACGAACATCTCCCGAGGACTGGTTGAGATCGGCTCCGAGCTTATCCTTGTGAAGTCGTTCGATCAGTCCTCGGGTAACGTCACCGTTCTCGGTGGCGTCAACGGGCGGGGAGTCGAAGGGACTTCCGCTGCTACCCACTCGGTCAACGACTTTGTCACCGACGACCCTATGTACCCGAAGGCTCGCATCATGGAAGCGATCAACGATGCGATCAACGGTACCTACCCCGACCTCTGGGTGTTCTCCGAGTACGAGTTCCCGAAGATCGCAGCACGTTACGAGTACCCCGTCCCGGCCGAGGTCGAGGATATCTATAAGGTCTACGTCAACACCATCGGCCCTTCGGCTGTGTGGTTCCCGCTCTCTTCGTGGCGCTTCAACCCCCAGGCTTCCACGACTTCTGGCCAGGTGAAGCCGACCCCGGCTCCGACCGGCAAGTCTATCCAGATCATGCGTGACTTCATCGTCCCCGGACGGAACATCCGAGTGACATACTCCAAGAAGCCGAACACCATGACCAACCTCTCCGACGACTTCGAGACGACCACAGGCTACCCGGACAGGTATCTAGACCTGATTGTGTACGGCGCCTGCTGGCGCCTCCTCCCCGCATACGAAGCCGCAAGGCTTCAGCAGTCCCAGATCGAGGCGACCGAGCGCGCTCCGCTGGTCCCGACCGGTGCTGGCTCTCAGGCTGCTCAGTACTACCTGTCGCTGTATACCCGGCGACTGGTCGAGGAACGAGACCGCCTGTTCCGCTTGTTCGAGAACAACCAGGCCTTCAACGGATAAGGAGCGGACATGGCCAACTCTCGTTACTACTCTTCTATCGCGCTTCCCACCACCCTTACGGGTGGTGTGACCAACTCGGGTACCAGTATCGCTGTAGCCTCGACGTCAGGGTTCCCCGGCTCTTTGCCGTACATCCTGGCGCTGGACTACGGCACCGCCACCGAAGAACTGGTGCTGGTGACCGGCGTAGCTGCCTTGACGCTCACAGTCACCCGAGCCTACGACGGTACGGCTGGCTCCAGCCACAACACCGGGGCCGTGGTTCGCCACGTAAGCTCCGCGATTGACTTCACTGACAGCAGGACCCACGAGGCTTCCAGTACGGGCGTACACGGCGTCACAGGGGCCGTGGTGGGTACGTCTGACTCGCAGTCTCTGAGCAACAAGACGCTAATCCTCGCCAGCGGCTCTCTGAAGAACATCACGATGTTCAACCAGGGCCCTTCTGGCATCACCTCTATCGTCGGGGACTCGACCAACCCGAACGCGAACCGGCTGGAGATCAAAGACAACGAGGTAGCCCTCAATACCATGGTCTTCGTGCAGTCCACAGGCGCGATCAAGTCGGTCAAGAACGCATCGGACACCGACGGTACGTACAAGCACAGGGTTACCGACAACGACGGTACTACCGACAGGTTCGCTGTCCTTGCTGGCGGCACGCTGTCTGTGGTTCCCACCTCGACCACCACGTTCGTAGGTCTGGACGTGGTGGCCCCTGACACCACTGTAACCAAGAGGGCTATCAGGGTCGCCGCTTCCGGCGGCGGTACAGAGCGGTTCACGGTGTTCAACGATGGACACACAACTATCGTCGGTCAGGCTGCTGCTCAGACTGTACTCAAGGTGACCGCTGCCGCGTCACCTTCGGTCGACGTGTTCAACGTGTCGGACAGTGGGGCTAACACTCTGGCGGCGGTACAGTCCACCGGCAAGTTCCTGATGAACAAGGGCGCCACAATCGCTCAGCCCGGCGTCACCTCAGGCGCCGTCCTCCAGGTGGGCGGGTCGAACGTCGGCTACACAGGCAACCTTGAGCAGTGGGTTGGTCCCGGCAACACCATCGTTGCGCAGATCAACGAGATAGGAAGCCTCTCGCTTAGCGGTGTCGGTCAAATGCTGTTCGCCGCCAAGGGGGCAGACACGACCAGATCCACCGCTACAACTTCAGATGACCCTGATCTCACGTTCTCAGTGTCAGCCAACTCTACCTATGTGGTCGAGGGCTTCTTCTCTTGGCTCACTTCGGACGCGACGAACGCAGACATCAACTTGGACTTCACCGTTCCCGCTGGCGGAACTGGGCTGTGGTCCGGTATCGGCCAGCCGGTAGGTGCTACCACCACCGACGGGGTTGTTCGCACGATGACTACCGTCATCGATGCGGCCAGAACGTACGGCGCGAACACCGACGCTGGCAACCCTCTTGGAATCTTTATGCGGGGAATCCTCAAGACCACAACTGCTGGGACCTACGCGGCAGCCTGGGCCAGGACCGGAGCCTCTGGCTCTCTGACTCTTCAGCAGTTTTCATTCATGCGCCTTGTGCGCGTACTGTAAGGAGTCACTGTGGCCGACATCGTCAACCGGATACCATTCGAAATCAGCAGCTTCGGGACAGGGGGCGGGGGGAGCTACGCACTTTCCGACTACCGATTCGACTACGCGCTCGGGGGTATCCCGTTCATGTCGGCCACACGTGACCAGTGGCCGTACACCGAGGGCATGGCTGAGATCCGCAAGCAGCAGTACGACGCCAGTGCTGAGCCTGGAGAGCAGTCCCTGTACGGCTGGTGGCTTCGGTCCCAGTCGAACTTCACTGGCGGCGCAGGCCTGATCTACCAGGACCCCGACATCCAAAACCCGTACACCAGGGCGTTCGACTTGAGGTACGCCGACTCCTTGGGAGTCGACCCGTGGACCGGTGGTCAGCTCACGCTTCTTCGTGACGTCACCAACAAGCTGAACCTGACGTCGACCATAGCCAAGACTCAAGGGTACGTCCGGTCCAACGGAGTGGACTCCGCCTGGGTGGTCGACGGTGGTAACTACTGGAACGTGGACAACTCGGGTACTGGTGGTATTGTCTTCACCTCGGTCGGCTCACTGCTCGACCTGTCGGGTACAGGCAACCGCAGCCTGATCCTGATGACCGACGGGGTTTGGAGCGGCGTCGACAACGCCGCGCCCACCAAGATGTTCAGCTTCCCCACGACACCGACCGCTGGCGCTATCGGCTACTTCAAGAACCGCGTGGTCGTAGCTATCGATAACGTGGTGTACTTCGCCCCGCTGAACACAGGTGCGACGCTGGACATCACCACCGGCGCCAACCACTCATTTGTGTACACCGCTGTGGACACCACCTGGAAGTGGACCTCGGTCGCCGAGGGCCCTACCGCTATCTACGCGTCGGGCAAGAACTCCACCCAGTCCAGCATCTTCAAGTTCTCTATCGACTTCTCCGGCACCACCGAACAGGTGCTGCCTACCACTACCGCCTCGATGCCTACCGGCGAACGGATCAACAGTATCTACGGGTACATCGGATCGTTCATGGGCATAGCTACCGACCACGGTTTCCGGGTCGGCGAGTTCAACGGTAACGGTGACGTGGTCTACGGACCACTGCTGTTCACCCTGACCGGTGGATGCACAGGCATCGTAGGCTACGACCGCTTTATGTACGTAGGGTCCGACACGGTCCACGATGGCACCTCAGGGCTCTTCAGGGTGGACTTGGGTGCCGCCATCCAGGAGCAGTCCACGCAGGCTGTGAGGTACGCCTACGCCCGCGATGTCTACACTCGCACCGGCACCGGTCCGGTGCAGTCGGTGTCTATCCTCGGCGCCAGCTCGCGCCCTATCTTCACAGTCAAAAGCTTCGCAGTACTGCTTACCGACGCCACTACGTTGGTACCTTCTGGCTACCTGAAGACAGGGCGGATCAGGTACAACACCGAGGAGCCCAAGCTATATCGGTTCGTATCTCTCCGCACCCCCACCCCTCTTCAGGGTAACGTCAGCTTCTCCCTCCTGACTCAGGACGGGCAGGAGATTCCGTACATCACGTACGGTCCCACGTTCGGGCCCAACGTGGGAGACGTTTCAACACCACAGCCTGCCACCAGGCAGGTGTGGGTAGCTCTCAAGTTCACCCTCACTCGCAACCAGTCCGATGCCACTATCGGCGGCATCCTCAACGGGTGGCAAGTCAAGGCCCTGCCTGGCGCTACTCGGCAACGTCTCATCACACAGACATTCTTGCTGTTCGATGAGGAAATGGACAAGGGCGGGCAGAGGGTAGGCACCGACGGCTACGCACGCTCCAGACTCCAGTCCTTTCAGAGCCTGGCCAAGATCGGAGATGTCACTGTCTTCCAGGAACTGGCAGAGAACATGTCCACCTTGGTGATAATCGACGACTGGAAATACACACAGCTCGGACCGCCTGGTCCGAATGCTTCCACGCTCGGCGGGTACCTCACTGTTGTTCTTCGAACTGTCGCCGAGTCTACCTAGGGGGGTAGAGAACGCGTGATCGACACAGCCATGTTGTCTACAGCGGTGCTGTCTATCGGCACTGCTGTCGGCGGCTTCGCTGGAGGCCGGGTTTCCGGCCGCACCAGCGCTAGCCAGATAGCGACCGACACGGTCGACCTGCTCCAAGCTCAGATCGAGACGTTAAAAGATGACAAGCAGAACCGGGATGCGGAACTCTCGGAGCTGCGCACACGGGTTTCAACTCTCGAGAGCCTCGTTACCCAGCGCGCTGAGGTAGACTTGGTTCACGAAGAGGTTCGAGGCGCCCGAGTGGTGCTCGACAAGATCGCAATCAGAGTTGGTGCATGATGGAGCATGATCAGCAAGAGCTGGTACCTACGTGGTACAAGCCCCAGCCGTTCAGTCCGGCCACGGTGTACACACCGGATGTCATCAGGGATATCCAGCGTACGCTTCAGGTCCCATCGACAGGCGTGCTTGACGCACGCACCACGTCCCACATCCGTGGGCTTCAGCACGTTTTAGACATCAAGCCCAGCGGGATCATAGACCTCGAGACCGCGATCCAGATCGAAAGGCTTCGTAACCGATATGTCTGAGGAGACGAATGAGCAAGTGGATCAAGCCAGCACGGACGGCGATACAGTCGCTGATCGCCCTTATCCCTGTGGTTCCGCTACTGGTCCCTGCACTTGGCCTGAGTGCGACAGTGGGAGTGGGTGCCAGTTTGGTGACGGCAGCTTCACTAGCCTCGGCGGCTATGCAGATACCAGCAGTGGAGAAACTGCTGTCGATTCTCGGATTGGATTCGAGGAGCCCCATCCCTTCGGATGGGTCGGACCCTGAGAGTAAGTAGAACGAAAAGAAGGCCCCGGCGTCAAGCCGGGGCCCCTTTTTTTATGTCCTCTTACTTCTCCGGATCGTCGAGCATCTCGCTGAACAGAGCGTTGGCGATGATCTCTGCCTGTCGAGCGTTCTCGAAGGTCTCTTCGGTGTTGTGCAGCGCCATCGTCTCCTTGGCCATCTGCTCGGCCTGAACCGCCTGCTGGTATGCGTCGTAGCTCTTACCCATTTTACGCTCCTCGATCCTCAAGATCAAACGGCCCCTTGCCCTGCTCACCCTCACGTGCCTCATCGAAGTTGTTGAACCTCAAGAGTTGTTCGACTTCCTGGACGAACCACTTACGAGCTTCCTCCTCGTCGACCGGGATGTCCTCGTACAGGTTGGTCCAATCCCCATCGAACACGAAGTAAACGGTAGCGCCAGCGGCGATACCCTCGCGCTCACCCTCGACCCGGATGGACCCCTCGGACTTGACTGCTTCACTCATCTTCTTCACCCTTACGCAGCGCCTCTGGGATGTAGATGTCGGACTCGGAGCGACCCGTCAGGGTCGCCCACTCCTTGCGGTAGCTCTCTTCAGTGTCGTTCATCTTCATCTCCAGGCTGCTTGGGCTTCGGCTCGAGGATGGGTGTGGCGCCAGGCCACTTGCTGTCGTCGTCGTTGTACACTACTACCCTCGCTATCTTGGCGTGTTCGATGAGGTTCAGGCACTGCCGACAAGGTTCGTCGGTCACGTACAGCGTCGCTCCAGCGCAAGCCGCAAGGCCTGCTTGAAGGATGGCGTTATGTTCGGCGTGGATGGCGTGACAGGGGAAGGCGTTATAGTCTGACCCGGGCGGCACTTCGGACACAGGCATTTGTCCTCTAGGACATCCCCCATCCACACAATGTCGTAGCCCGCTAGCGACTCCGTTGAATCCATTGCCGATCACCTTCCTGTCTTGGACAACCACGGCCCCCACCTGACGGCGGGAGCACGTGGCCATCGTAGACCACAGGGTGGCCAGGTCCAGAAAGAACTGGTCCCATGTGGGTCGGGTCATCCCGCCGGACACCCGCAATGCGGGGGAAAGTGCGGGGGGTTGGTGCAGTTATGGTCAGCCACGCCATTCACCCTTCGCGTTCTTGCTGTCGCCCTCGGCCTTGTTCGCCTCGTACTGGGCGTCGAACTGGTCTGCCTTCTGCTGTGACTCCTCGGAACTCGGGTGCGGTCCGTTGCCGTACGGGCCCTGCTGCTCCGGCTCCCCGCTATGCTTACCCATTATCGGTTCAACTCCTGGATGTAGTAGGTGTCGTGCGAAAGTCCGACGAGCTTGGTGGACGGGACATCGAAGGACATGTCCTGCGGGTCGATGTCGCTGCCGAAGGCCTCGGCGATAGCGCTGAGGTCGTCCCATGCCTCGTCCTCGGTCGTGAAGAACTTGCCGCCGACCACCTCGGACAGGTCTTCCTGAGAGTCGTCGGGAGACCACTCGTTGATGATGATGTAAACGCTGTCGATCTCGGACACCTTCAGCTCCTCTAGCGCTTCGTGCTTCCAGTTGGTAAAGTCCTTGGTCAACTCCCGCTGCTTGCGGTAGTTTCCCCACGCCCCGTATCCGTTGCGACTCTCGCTCTTGCTCACTTCTTAATCCTACCTAGGAGGTAGTCCTTGCCAGCCTTGAGGAACATCGAGTTGCTGTCCTCACCGTCAGGCATCTTCATGCGGATGACGTTGGTCAGGTTCTCTGACATGCTCGTCCACAAGTCCTTGCCTGCATTGTCTCCGTCCTCAGCCAAGTATACACGGCTGAAGTCCTCGAAGACGTTGACGTAGTGCTCTTTCCAGCTCTCTGATCCGGAGATGCCGACCGCCGGTACGCCGATCTGCTGCCAGATCAGGGCGTCGATCTCCCCTTCGGTCACCACGCACCACTCGTCCGCCCAGTCGAGCACCTGAACACCGTACAAGCGGACCTCGGTGCCTTTGCGCTTGTCGTACTTCTGGTGGAACCCGGTGACCTCCTTGCAGTTGTGAGGCTCGAGGCACCTGAAGACCATAGCCACCGGACCGGCGTCGGTGAGGTACGGGATGGCCAACCGGCCATCCATCCTCTCGTGACCCGGGAGTGGGTTACGAACTACGCCAAGTCCTTTTGAACGAGCGAACTCCAGATCCAGACCGCGTGCCTCCAGCCATTCGGCCGCGTCTCCCAGATGCTCCGCGTACTGGAGTGTCGCTCGCTCCAGATATCTCCGTTGCTCTTTGGACAGCCCTGGCATAATCAACCCCTTCGGCCTGCATGATCACTTGGACTGCGCTTCCGGTGGGGCAGTCTCCGTTGGCGTGACAGTTGTAGAGCTGTTCGTTTGTGTTGACCGACCCCGACGCGTCCCGGTCTTTGTGGAACGGACACTTGTATGCCCGCCATCCGTAGCCCTCAGGCGCAGACTGTCCACCAAAGTGCTCCAGGATGGGTGAGATCGGGAAGGTCGGGAACTCACGGTCGGTCCCGCTTCTTCCACGCATCTAATCCCCTCTCAGGGTGACGATGGCATCGGCCATCGTCCTTACCGTACCGCGTGGTGTCCGGCTTCTTCGGCACCCCGCACCGACAGGCTGGCGCTAGAGGGTCACTCCCCCTCACAGGGCCCACCAGAGCTTGCGTGCATGGGCTTCATTTTCCACCTTGGCCAGCACGGACCGGAGACCGACGGCGTACTCGCCGTCGCCGTACACCACCTCATCGTCGCCGTAGTACACCTCATCGTACACGCAGGAGTGAAGATGCTCAAGCTCTTTGTCAGTCAGTTCCATCGAGGTACTCCTCGGATTCGTAGTAGCAGTCGTTGCCGTTTATGTACTCGTACAGCTCTTCGATGAACCGAGGGCAGTCGGCCCAGTATCCGTAGTTGAAGTCGACCTCACCACTCCGAGTCGCCAGCCTGGCGGTCAGCTCGAAGCTGTCGTCTCGGGTCCACGAGGAGTAGCAGCCGCAGATCCAGCCCACGTCGGTGGTGATCACAGACACGTCGCCGGGAGCGCCGTGAACCTTGGGGTCGTAGATGCTGGAGTCGAAGAACTTCTCCAGCATCCAACCGTTGACCTGCTCATCAATCAGCGTCATCGGGCTTCACCTTTCCTATCACTCTGAATGCTGGCGGACTGTACAGGTAGACGAACACCCTATGGGCGGCGTCCTTGTCGTCTCGCAGGTGGGCGAGGATGGAGTTGCAGGGCTTGCAAAGCAAGCCTCTGACGAATCCGGATCGATGATCGTGATCTACAGCAAGCTTGCGCGCCTTGCCGGTGGCTCGCTGGCAGATGTAGCACGAACCTCCCTGCGCCTCATAGAGGGCCCAGTATTGCTCGGCTGTCAGTCCGTACCGGGCCATGATTCCACGGGCCCAGGCAGCCTCCTTGAGGGCGTCCCTGCGCTCCCTCTGACACGTCGCACACCGTGGGCCGGGCGCCTTGAGCGCCCGAGTGGTTGACCCGCAGTCCTTGCACCCCCTTTGAGTCACGTCAGGCTCCGGTTCTTTACGAGCTGCTTGAGGCCTGCGATGTCGTACGTGGTGTACTTGGACGCGAGAGCCTTATCGGCGTACCCACCCCAGTAGCTGCCGCACATCAGTGGATCGGCCCCTGATTGCACGCACTTAGGTGCGTGGCCAAGCCCGACCGAGTGTCCGAGTTCGTGGCTCACCACGTGACGTCGGTAGACCTCACCCTTGGTGTCCCAGTTGGACTTGGAGAACATCACCTTCGAGCTGTCCGAGTGGTTCTGGTACGAACACATGTACGAGTACGATCGATCGGTCGCCGAGTCCAGCCTGATCACAATGCGATGGCTGCCCGAGCTGGTGTGGCCAGGGCAGTTGCTGCCCCTGTAGGACGGCGCCACCGTGGTGCTCACCTTGAACGTGACGCCTGTGTTCTTCTGTAGCTCGGCGGCTGTCAGCTTGGCGTAGCTGGACATCTTGGTTTGGGTGTACGTGTCGTAAAACTCCACGTACCAGGTCTTGGTGTCGAGGTACTGAATCCCCGCCTCGCTGGCTATGTGCCAGCCTGCGGTGCCGTAGACACGGTTGGCTGCGGATGCTTGTGTTGCCGGGCCGAAGGCCACCGCAAGAGCGGTAGCCACGACGATAGACTTCCTGTTCATCCCACTATCGCTTTGCAGTTGATGCACTGATTGACGTACTTACCATCGATCCACACCGCGACAATGCACGGCTTGTCGCAACACATCAGCGGTCCTCCGGGTCTGCCTCTTCGAGGCCATAGCCGTAGTGGTAGCCATCCCAGTTGTCGACGCCTGCGTCTCGCAGGTTCTGAAGAAAGCCCGAGTCGGCAACAAGCGAATCGTACTCGCCCTCACCCAGGATCCAGACGTCATCCTTGTGTACAGCCATCAGCTCTCCCAGACGTTGATCTTATCTTCCTTGTCGGTCCACGGCCCATCGACGAACAGGCTCTCCACCGGTTCGGGCTGGTCCATCTCTTCGATCAGACAGATGGCGGGGTTTGCCATCATCTTGAAATACTTCTTGCCCATCGGATCCTGCGGACCGAACCGGTTCTTCACTGTGGCGACGTCCAGAGTTCCAGCGTAAGCGTCACCCCAAAGAGTGAGAATGAGCGTTGGTAGCTGATTCGCCTTACCCATGATCGCTGACCTGGGGGGCGGCGATCCACCCTTGGCGCTCTCACTTGTATGGTGAACAATGGTGACAGCAGTCTCTTGCTCACGTGCTAGATCCTTAAGCTCGGCCATCAGTGCCCAGTAGTTCTGCTCCCCCGCTCCTTCGTAGTCGATGTCCATCATGATGTCGATGACAGTGTGGTGAGGGTACTCACCCTTCAGCTCACGGAAGGCTTCTGCCTCCCGCCACATGTGCTCAAGCGTGGGGCTGGACTTGAAGGACCACCGGATGTGACCCATATCCTTGAGAGTATCGTAGGCGAGCTGCTTTTGCGCCATCACCCACGACTCGGTCTCGTCGGTAGGCGTGCCGGTCAGCATGGAGAGAGACCGGCTGGCCATGGTGAAGTCGTCCGAGTCGGACGAGTGATACAGGGTGGGCACCTTGGTGCCCATGCGTCGGACGATGTTCAGTCCGAGCACCGTCTTCATAGAACCAGGAGGTCCGGCGATCATACTGATAGAACCACGCCGGAACGTCATCTTGTTCTCATCGAAGATAGGCCACGGGGATGGAAGCGGTTCTCCCGAGGAGACGCCGCGCTTGACGGTACGGTGCAGGGTTTTTATGGCGTCACTCCAACTTGGGTTGAGTACTGCGCGGACCCCTGCGAGGGTCACCCCTCAGAGCTGCCCTTGAAGTCGATGTCCGGCACGATGACCGACGGCTTGAAGATCACCTTGTACTGGGTGACGCTCACCTTGGCAGCCTCGCCCTGCTCCACGAAGTATGAGACGTTGTCGCTGAGCCCAAGGAAATGCTTCTTGTACTCGCCGGGGCCAACCTTGCAGGTAACCTCAAGCTGAGACTCCTCGCTGTCTACAGCGATAGAGCACAGACCCTCGATGACCATAAGGTACTTGTCGGTGATGCCGTTGAACATCACGATCCGGCGATTGATCTTGAAGTTATCAGCATCCTTAGACAGGTTGCTGGACGCCACATCGGCGTCACTGGAACAGGCAGCCACGCCGAAGGTGAGCATAGCCAGCGAGCCAGCGATAGCGACAGTCTTCTTGCGGTTCACGGTTTCTCCTTGGGTTGAGTGCTACGTGGACCCGGCAGGAATTGAACCTGCATCACGTGCAGCTCCTGCGGAGCCGACTCCGTGGCTTTAACGTTAAGCGACGAGCCCTGCAGGCACCCCCGAAGGGGTGCCCTTCCTCAGTTGTCCGGGAAGATCTTCCGGAGGTAGGCCTCGGCGCCTTCGCGGGCGTCATTCACGCCCGCACTGTAGGACCCAGCGGTCTCTAGGTTCTCTTCGACGTAGTCATCAATCTCCTTGTGGAGATCAACGATGATCAGATCGATCAGCGGCATCAGCCGCTGGCCTTGACCAGCTTGACCACGTGAGTCTTGATGTTGCCCTCACGCTTGACGAGCTTCTTGCCGAGGGTGTCGCCTTCGTTGATCTCCCCGCCAGCCTCCTGCACCGCAGCCTTCAGGCCTTCTCGCTCATCCTTCGAGTTGAACGGGATGCGAACCGACGTGCCCTCAGGGGTGGTAACGGTCACCATCACCTGGTGGACCGGGTTGAGGCCTGCGGCCGTAGCCTCCTGCTTGGCAACGCCCTTGGGCTTACCGTCGACCCAGAACTTCTGGAGTCCGATGCGGTTGTTGACGCTGTCCCACTCGAAGACCGGGGCGTCCGTCGAGATAGAGGTGACGACGCCGGTAACGGCCTCGCCAACAGTCTTGAGGTTGACGACCTTGGCGCTGTCTCCGCCGCCGAACAGATCATTCAGTGTAGCCATTGAGTCTTGTTCTCCTTTTGTTTTTGTGTATCCGACTTGCTCCCAGTCTATCTGGAAGCTCACCAGTCGATTGTTGCTACCTTGGCAGGCGCTTCCGGCGCCTTGCTTCCAGTCTCCCACGGCTTGGGCTTGGCGTCAACCGTGGCGCCCTTGTTCCAGGGGGCGTCGCCGTGCTTGGTGAACTCAGTACCGCCTACCGTCACGGTATCACCAACCTCGTGCTCAGGAACCTCTGTGACGCCGCCCAAGCCCTCGTCCAGCAGCTCCTTGGCCTGGTCCTCGACCTCGCCCTCTGGGTCGCTCACAGGGGCGCTCACGTCCACCGCAGCACCCACCTTGAACCCCTGGGAGAACAGGTTCAGGTAGACCGCAGCCGCCACGCCGAGAGCGTGGCTATCAGCGACGGACTCCAGACCCAGCTCTTCGGGCGTGGCCCGAACCTTCACGTTGCCGAAAGCTACGGTCGGTAGCGTGATCTCGATCTCAGCCATGGTTGTCTGTCTCCACCTTCTCGTCTTCGTTCTGGCAGGCGAGGCAGTAGTACTCGCCATCGATGTGATCGTAGTACATCTCATCCTCGCCGTGCTCATAGCACGACGCCTCAGCGTATTTCACGTTGAACCAATCGTCGTCTTCTCGACTGCCCATCAGTACCCTTCGATCATGAACGGTCCATCCACGATCTTCATCCAGCCCTCCGGCTGACGTTGATGCACCGAGGTGATCAGCTTGACGTGCATGCCATCCTCATCATCATCCCAGTCCAGCGTGACGTTCACGCCTTCGGCGCGCGCCTCCCGAATGGCCTTCGCTATCAGGATAGCGTGGTGTTCGGCCGGTGTCATCAGACTGTCCACACAGGGGTCGCGCTGTCGTCGGTCGGGTCCGTCAGATTCAGCGCCCATCCGCGCTCGATGACCAGCTTGTAACCCTGCTGCTCGGCCCGGGTGAGCGCCAAGAAGATAGCGTTCGCCGCCTGCTGAAGGGTCCTAATAGGGGAGTCCGTCGTCTGCTGATCGGTCATAGTACTTGCTCCTCGGCGTAACGCCTGCGTTGACGAGACAGTTCTCTTGGTTGAAACAGAAGCGACAGTTGAAGCCAGCGTTGGTCTGGTACTTCTTGTCCTGCATCAGATCGTACACCGCTTGGTACTTCTTGCCAACCTCTAGCGGGTCGACCTTCGAGAGGTCGACGTACCTGGTACTGGCCGAGCCAGGCTTGAGCATCACGTACCTGCCATGCCACTTCAGTTCAGCGAAAGCATCCTTGCCTTCGGTCATCAGGGCTTTGTACGTGATGAGCTGGAAGTTGTCAGGCTTGGTGCTGCCTGTCTTCCAGTCCCAGATCACCGGACCCTTCTTCTTGTGCTCACCGATGATGTCGATGAACGCTTTGATCGGTACAGACAGGCCTGGCAGCCTGCCTGAGGCGTCGTACTCCACGTGCCATACATCGATGTCTTCCAGCTCCTCCAGGGCCTTAGAGAAGCACTCACGCACCAGCGTGAGGGCTTTATGCCCCGTCACCGGGTCAGCCCTGGGGCCTCCCGCCAACCACTTGGAGGTATCAGGTTCGATCAGCATCTGCTTTTCGATCAGCGGGTAGAAGTAGTCCTCCGCCTTCGGGAGGGACCCGTCCGGGGTCCCCCATTCCGTAAGCCAGAACTCGATCATGTCGTGTACCGCAGACCCGATAGGGATGTACCAGGTCTGCTTCTCTTCCGCCTTCCGGATCTTGGAGAGATACCATGAGCGGGGACAGGATGTGTACGTCTTGTACTGACTGAAGCTGATGTAGTCCATGTCTCCAGTTTATCACCCCTCCTCACACCATGCGCAGTAAGGAGTCACCTTACCAGTGGACTTCCTAAGACGCCACTTGGTGACTGTTGTGTCCTTGTGAACCTTGCACTCCCAACCGAACCACTCGTCTCGATCGTAGGTCGGAACCCTGGTGGTAGCCAGGCGAGTGGGCTCCAGCCCACCTCGCACAGACCAGTGTCGATCGGAGTCTGTCGACTCTTCGAGGCAACGCTTCTTTATAGGGCAGGAAGCACAGTAAGTCAAGGCCTCCTTGACCTTCATCTCATTGAACTTCCGGATCTCGAAGTTGTTTAGATCTTCGAGCCCTGGATCAGTACCCTGAGACATCTGGAACAGCTCTGGATTGATGCCGCCGCAAGCGGCATCATCTGTCCACACATGCTCACGAGGCAGTCCCCTGAAGGGATCAAAGGAGTACCTGACCAGCTTGCCTGTGTACTGATAGTCCAAGTCTCGGACCTGATCGAGTCCGTTGGTTGTCGTGTCCTTCACTGACCTGTTCCACTTAGTCATGCAGTTTCCCTCCCCGCTAGGGACGCGCCTCAGCGCGGCCTACCGGTGTCTACTGAGTAGATACTAGGCGCATGCTTGCACCATGTTCGACCGTCGCCGTCGCTGGGGCTCCGTCGAGTCGATGTGCTCTGGCGCCTAACTAGCCTCTTGTTAGAGACAACGCGGATGCATTCCCATCCATTCCCGGCTTCAGGAAAGTTTCTGTTGGATCTGTCCGATCCGGCTGATGCCAGCCTGCCGGACAGCCTTGACTCCCACAGCCTGCGGTCGATCGGCCTTCCCTCGGGCGTCGGGTAGCTCTAGGCGGGCCGCAGCGGCGGCACTGACGGCCCTGCAGGGCTCGTGCACCCACTTCCCTACCCACTTGACCAACAGCTCGCCAGCGGGGTACTCAGAGGCGCAGAGATTGCAGCGTCCTGCGTATCGAGCCTTCACGGAACTCCTCTCAGATTTTTTTGAGGTATGTGACCTACGTCACACCTCTTCGGTCTTGCCATCCTGTAGGACAATCGGCTGATCGGCCCAACGTTGCCTTACGTAGCCTGCGTGCAGCCCTACAACCTTCTGTAGTACGTAGGACACGTTCTTCTCGCCGTAGTACGCCAGCAGTACGTTCAGGTCCTTCGCGAACTGGTCTGTCATACGTACCGTGACCTGCTTACGGTCACGCATGTCGGGGTGGAGTGGCTTTGTATTACCGCTGACCTGCATGTTTCACCTCTGTGCTACAATTAGAGTATGGCCAAGACTAAGACTACGCTCATCGTGCCCGACGTGCAATACCCCTACTGTGATCGAGTGGTACTCGACAAGATTCTGCATGTCGCCGAGCGGTACCAGCCCGACCAGGTAGTACAGATCGGGGATGGCATCGACTTCCCTCAGGTATCGCAGTGGTCCAAGGGTACGGCAGGCGAGTACGCCGACACCCTACAGGAGCACATAGACGGCTATCGGCAGGACTTCCTGGTCCCGCTTCGGGAGGCTGCCCCTCAGACGAAGATCACCTGGATCGAGGGTAACCATGACCTTAGACTTCGGGAGTTCGTCCGCAAATACGCCGCGCCACTCACCAACCTGAGGGCGCTGGAGATAGAGTCGCTCTTCGACCTGAGTGACCTTGGCATCAGCTACGAACGTGGTCCGCTCCGTGTAGCCACCAATACGCTGGTAGTACACGGCCACGAGGCTGGCGGGTACTGCGCTTCCGCCTCTGCCTGGGATGCCAAGTTCGCTAAGAGGTACGGGAGCGACAAGAACATAATCTTCGGACACACTCATCAGCCTTTCCTGATCACCCGAGCGTTCGGTTACTCGGGACGTGTCTCGCCGAGGTTCACTATGAACGTCGGAAGTGTGATGGATCCCGTCGCCGCTACCTACGTCAAGGACGGAGCGGTGAGCTGGCAACAAAGTTTCGCCTGGCTTGAGGATGACGGGAAGAGAGTGTGGCCTGAGCTTGTCACGCTGGTGGACAGGCTCGGATATTTCAAGGGATCGAGGATCTGATGATTGACTGGACGCGACTTGCCCCGACGGTTGACCGTGCCGCCGGGATCGCTAAGTCCAATTTCCCTGCACACCACAGCATCTCCGATGTCAAGCAGGAGATCTGGGTGTGGATCATGGAGAACAAGCCTACGGTCACCAGAATCCTCAGCGAAGAGAACGGCCCGAACGTGCTGGTAGGGTATCTTGTGCGTGCTGCACAGACCCACCTCAAGACGGAGGATGCACAGGTGTACGGGTACGCCGAGGAGGACAGGTTCTATTACTCCATTGGTCTGATCAAGAGCATCCTGGAGGTGGTGTTCGACCACCAGGACTGGCAGAGTTTCGCTACTGCCCTTGACGCGATGCCTAAGAGCAAGCAGGACCCCAGCCATGCTGGCAACAACCTTGCATCCTACTCGGATGTCAAGTCTGCCGTCGAACATCTTCCAGAAGATCAGTATAACGCGGTTGTATGGCGGTACAAGTACCGCAAGACTCTTGCCGACGTAGGCGCAGAGATGGGCTTCACTCGGCAGCGTGCTCAGCAGGTGTTGGACATGGCCTACAGGGCCATTCAGACCCACCTTGGACAGAAGGAGCTGAGCCAGCTTCGTAACGGCCACGAGGGCCGTACGATGGCTGCTGTACTGCGAGGAGACACGGCTCAGCACGTCGTCGAACGAGACTACGAAGGCTGATGAGCGGGTGCTTACGACTCGAACGTAAGTGTCTGCCAGCCACCCTGGGAGCCCCGTCTTTCGGCGGGGCTTTTTTGGGTTACTCCTCAGTGCGGGACAGCGCGTCGATAAGATCATCGACCAGCTTATAGTAGCGGACCTGATACCACCAGGCCAGTGCCGAGGTGGCAGCGAACCCCGCGATCAGGGTCCAGTCATAGGCTCTCACTTGTCCTCCTTGTTGAACCTGATGAAGTCCACTCGGAAGTTCCCGAGCTGGACGGTGACGTACCACTCACTCCAAGAGTACAGGTCGTACATCAGCCAGCCGTTGTGCTTATGCTTGCTCACCAGGATATCTCCTTCACTTCGACTTCACGCTGATAGTACCGCTCGAGGTACTTGTTGCCGTCCGTCACGAGAGCACCGGTCTGGGTGTTCATCATAAGGACAGTCTTGGGCCCTATGGCGATGACTTCGAACTTGTGCTCGCGCTGGTGTTGCGAGACCAGGTCCCCGGCCTTCCAGTCGGGGTTGTCCCACACCTCAGCGACGTCGTCGTCGGTCATCTCCAGGAGCTTACCCTCTACCCGCTTCTTCGGTCGGTACTCCTCGCAGTGAGACCATAGGTTGTCGTCGATCTTGCCCAGACGCCCGTAGGCGTCGCTATCGGTGACCACCCAGACCGTATCACCATCGAGCCACGCAACACGCCTCACCTTGCCGTCAGGGGCCTTGAAGAGCATGCCCAGCCTCAAGGGCTGGGCGGGTTTCTTGAGCCCTTTGGTGAGCGCGTCGAGATAGCCCTCGACGATCTCTTTGGCTATGTCCTCCAGCTCTCGACCTTCGGTCTTGTCCGAGTCGAGGAACCTCGCGACGGCTTTGATTTGATCGGCCTTGCTTGGCAGTGGCATGCCTCCCCTTCCGCTTGCTGCGGACTGGCCAGCACAGAGCGAAGAACCACCATCCGGATGACAAGTCCTTAGTGCCCTAGCCGGGCCACTGGTAGGTGCCTACTTATATTTCGGCGAACTCTGTGCTGACTAGACCGCGCAGCCCCGGAGGGCTGCGACGGAGGTTAGACCTTCTCTATGGAGATGGTCACCTTATAGACGTTCTCGTCGTAGACATACTCAGGGTAGTCGTCGAGTAGACTACTCTCGAACCCTTCTGAGATCTGTCCGAGGATGTCGTTTGCGTCGAACACTCCAGACCTCCAGAAGCCAACGCCTGTAGCGCTGTCCTCTCGATTGATCTTGAGCCCCATCACGCCTCCTTCGGAAAGACCGGCTGGCTAAGATCGATCAGGCCGTTGCCTACGCTACTCACGATCGCTGCGTGAGCGCCCTTGAAGTTGCCCCATTCGGAGTGGGTCTGCAAGAACCGGATGGACTCACGCCGTCCGGTGTCGTCAAGCTTACGGAGGTCCGCGAGGCTACCCTTGCCCACGTAGAACACGCAGGTCTCGTACAGGTCGGGAAGGTCGCTCGCCTCAAGCCTCTTGAGAACGAGCTTCAGCAGCGTAACGGGATCGGACAGGTCGGGATTGTCGGCGGAGACTACCGCGTAGTCGCCTGCGTAGGTGATGATCCGACCGAACTCATCCTCGTCGACGATCATCTCCTCATCGACCCGGTGGTGGATCGCGCAGTCCTCCCCTGCCGGGCAGTCCTTGCCGTCGAGATCCATCTCAGACAGAGCCTGACGGACGATCTCCTCGGCTTCCTGCTCGATGCCGGAGGGCTGGTTCTCTTCGTTGTTCACTTGTCCCCTGTCTTTTCCACGCGATTGGCGCTTACGTAGTCGAACACCACTTGACCGCCCAGGCCGCGCCTTGCTTTACAGTCCGGCACGTCGTACTCCCGCACAACAAACCCCGCTTGTTCGAGGAGCGGGAGGGAGTCCCCGAACCACCAGTCTACAGCTTCCGGGGAGTCTACTCCGCACACCTCGAACGAGGAGATTCCCCTGAGGCACGGGTCCGCCCAGGGCGTCAGGTGGAGACCGTTGTTCATGTTGCGCGCCACCGCATTCAGCGCCCTGTAGTACTTGTCTCTGACCTCGCTGGGCTGCGACTCGAAAGTGAGTTGACCCATCGGACCGGCATAGGTGCCGCTCCTCTCGGAGATCAGTTCCTTGTGTTCAACGCGGTATACGATCATGCCCGCTCCCTATCGCGTTCCAGTATCACCATGATACTGCCACAACGTCCGGCCGGAGCCGGACGCTCTGGTTAGTCAGGGTGTTACTTCACTTTAGTCACGCCGACACGCTTGACAGCACAGAATCTGGACGACCACGTGTACACCTTGGATGACCGCGTGCGCTTCAAGCGCCACCCTGCGGCCCTTACGGTGCTTCTGGCAGGACTAAGCATAGAGAGCGTCCTCCTGGTCGTAGTCCCACTGGGAGTCACGCTTATTCTTCTCAAGATCCAATATGTCCTGACAGGTGGACGAGCACGTCAGACCGTCAGAGCCGATCATCTCGACCTCACACACAAGGCACTTAGAGTCCCGATCGGGCTTATTCCAGTTACGGTAATACATGATGTCCCTTTCTAAGCGGACAGCCAAAGGCTGCCCTTGCCCCTCGGGTGAGGCTCGCACTCACCTGCCGCTGGTCGAGGGTGGTCTACCTAGTAACCAAGGTCGACCGGGATGAGGATGTCGGTTTCATCCTCGATCATAACGTTGTCGCCATGGAGATCACACAGCTCATACGCACGCTCCACCTGCCTCATGCGCACGCCGATTTCACGAGGGGTATCCCCCACACCCCACCGCTGGTCCACCGTCTTGCCCTTGATGCACTCCATCGCGATGACAGTCCTACCACCGTCGACCTGATAGAGCTGAGCCTCAGGGAGTCGAGTACCAGCGGGAGCCTCGCAGCGTTGCGCTGCGAGAATGTTCCGCCACTCGTCCTTGTTGCTCTGGCCCCAGCCTTCATATTGGTGCTGAACCTTATAGACGCACCCCTCCGGAGAGAGCCACACAGAGCGGAAAGACCCTTTACTCAGGTAAGTCCACCCCTCAGGTACGTCGCCCGGACCATACTCTTCCAGACTGAAGCTATCCAGCTCGTTGTAGGAAACCCAGTCGAGAATGAACTGAGCATCTACCGCGTTACCAACCATGATCTCTCCAGATCATAACGGGAGCGCCCTTTCGGCGCTCCTTTGTACCCCGGGCTGGAATCGAACCAGCCTATGACCATTCGGGGCTCCCCGACGCACGTCAGGGTATCACACGATCAGCGGGGACGCATCACCCGCTGAAGGCGTGACGTCAGTTGTCTTGCTCCTCGCCCTCCAGTGCACAGAGGACTTCTTCGCTCGCTGCGATATCCCAGATGGCGATCTCGCCACGCTCGCGCCCCAAGTAGAGGGCGTCGGCAAGGGTCTCCACGTGGTCCACCACATCAAAGTAGATCTGGCCGTCCCGCTGGTCCGCCCACACGCCATAGTGGCGTGCGCTGTTGAGACCGACAAACCAGCCCAGCTCGCCAACGTCTATAGACGAGACAGAGTCGAACACGAGGGACTTGACGACACCACCGACGTAGAAACCATCGGTAGGCACCGGCCCGCCCTCTGCGTCCACAGTGCCGTCCTTACGCCGACTAGCAAGGGCGTAGAGAGTAGAGGCCACGTTGTAGGTGATCATAGTCTCTCCTAGTTGGGCGGTCCCTGCGACCGCCCTAGCGGGCGCCAGGGACTTGAACCCCGGAGTATGCCATTCACCCTAGATTTCAGCAGGAGCTGAAATCTCTTGGTGCTCTAGTGTCCGAGCAGTTCGCCAAGCTTCTCAGCCAGGTGGAACTGCTCGAAGAACGCCAGCGGAACAAGGGCGACAACACCTGCGAGCAGGTAATCGTCAAACTTGCTGCGGACGTGATGAACCTTGTTCACCATGTGGTGCTTCCAGGTGAGATCGATCACGACGCTCAGACCAAACACGCCGGGGTGGAACTCCCGGTGCACATGGCCCAAACGCGAGTGGCGACGAGTGACGTGCACTCGGTGCCCATCGATCGGGTGCTCAATCACGTGAGAGAGCTGCCAGAGCTGGCCCATGAACGGCCCGGAGACCGCATGGAGCCGACTGCCCGGAAGAACCTCGACACCCTGAGCGTTGATCAGTTGCATGATTCCAACCTTTCGATGTTGTTCATGCCCGCTAATCAGCGGAGGGTCCCTGCGACCCAGCGGGCGCCGGAGACTCGAACCCCGGAGTATGCCATTCGCCCTAGACTTCAGTCCTTCTGGTACCCGTCGAACCACCCGTCACCATGGGTGTCCTCGCGCTGGCACCACTCTCGAGCCTCCTCCAGCGTGACGTGAGCCTTCACAAGCTCAGCGCCACCCTGAATCCAGAATCGATAGATGCTGTACATCACTTCTCCGTCTCGCTGGTCCAGCGGTGCAGTCGGAACCATGAGTGGCCGGTCCACACCCGTGCTGTAATCTCGACGTCCACCCGATCAGGGTACACGTCGATAACCCGAGAGAATTCGTACCTCTTACCCTTATGGTAAGAGGTACGGAACCGTGTCCTGCTGAAACGCTTCACTCGAAATCCTCCGGGCGCTTGTGCCCTTGCACTGCGACCATGATGAGCGCCACCGCGAACGGTGACAACATGACCAGCGCTGTAACGACAGGCGTCACAGTATCACCACCAGGGTGATGACAGCAACCCAGAGAAGGAGGGGGCCCCAGTCTATCCACACCTTGCAGGTCTGGACAGGGCCTTCGTACTCGAAGCTGAAGGCTGGAGTCTTGAGGAACTTCTTAACTCTGTTCATCGCGTTCCCTTCGCGAAACCAGCCACCGTAAGTGGCTGGCAGTGCCTCGAGCGGGAGTCGAACCCACCCTACGACCATCGAGGCTGTGTTTCTTGATCAGCAGTAATCGGCGAGCACGGTCCCTACGGCCTTGCTCCACGTGTGCCCTATGTCCTGGTAACCCTGAGCATCGATCAGGATGTCCACGACGCGAGGTTCTACGGTGACGACACCTTCGCCGATCAGGGCCGCGATCAACTGAATGGCGTTGTAGCCGTCGCCGAACCCACCTTGGTCAGCCTCCTGGAGTCGCTCGATGGGAACGCCCACCCCGGCAAGGAACTGACCGACCAGGCAGTCAGGCTTGCCGTCGTAGACATAGACGCACCCCTCGCGCTCCCCAAGATCCCTAGGAGTGTAGGCGAAGTCTGGTCCAGCCTCTGACACGAGAGCCGCAAGGCCTCGCTTAACAGAGTTGACCGTGATGTTGATAGGGCTCATCTTGTCCTCTTTCCCTCAGGTTTCAGCAGGAGCTGAAACCCAGCGCCCTCTCACGGCTCGAACGTGAGTGCCTGCCAGTAGGGCTAGGCCAGCAGCTTCGCTGCGGCCGTTTGCGCTCAGCGAAGCTGAGACGCCTGTACTGCCTAGCGTATCGTGAACACCTGAGCCAGCCTCTTGCCCTCAGCGCACTTGTATGCGTTGGGCACGGGCACACCACCGGCGCCGCACTGCTTGCACTCACCGATGTGCTTGTACAGCGCTGTGATGATGTCGTTCTTGGTTGTAGTCATGTGCCTAGATCATCTCCTGCAGCAGCTCATCGTGAGTCGCGCCGCAACGCCCGGCAAGCTCGAGCCAGCTGGTGACCTTGCCGTCCTTGGTGGTGCTGAACGCCATGGTCTCATCGCCACGGTCGAGCGTGTTGGCCCGAGACACTGCGAGGTAAGTCCCGTCGCGGGTGTCTTTGTACAGCTTCACGTGCCCGACCCATCCCTTAAGGTCACGGATGTACTCGAAGGGACTTTTGCTGGTGTTCATGTCCTACTCCCTCACTGCAAGCGAGCCCTTACGGCTCGCTCAGCGCCCCGGGCAGGAGTCGAACCTGCCTACACCATCGGGGCTGCACTGCTAGGCGGGGAGGCCAGAGACTCGCTTAGTGCGATACCGGTTACCCGCGTCGTTGTTGTCGTTCATGAACTGCGTGACCCCGTCAGCCTCGGCGTAGGTATCGAAGTCTGCGAGAGACGACCAGCGCCCTTCGCGGAGTACCTGTACCTCGTACCACACTTCCTGGTCCTGGTACTCGTTCATGATCAGACCTCGACAATCGTGAACCACGAAGCGAAGAGGTCTGCGTCGAACCAGTGGACTTCCACCTGATCGTCGTACATAACGGCCCGAGAGCCATCCTTACGCCGACCAACTGTGATGCCGAGGGCATCGGTGGTGTTGTTTCGCACTGTGAACATAACCATCCTTCTTTCACTGCGGAGCCAAGAGGCTAGCGGGGGATGACTGTCGGCCGAAGCCTAGGTACTCAAGGGACCACGGCTTACGCCGTGGAGCCTGTCTCCCGCTAGCCGATGACTCTTACAGGGAATAGCCGACGCCCCGTAAGGGCGGCGTCAGCTTGTTGGACTTTGAACACGTCAGCCGTGATTAGGTACTGACGCAGAGGCTTAATTTTCCACTCGAAGTGGCTCTGGCCGCCTACTTGGCCTCCTGTTGGTGCTATTCAGCGCTCCCACCCTCAGGGGATCGGTCCACAATGCCATCCTTGCCGGGCTCGTACGGGCTGCTTGCGCAGTACTCCGGGCGAGTGCTTCAAGGCCTGGTGGGGCCGCGTTGGGTGGTCACGCTGTTGAGTTGTCAAGGACCGTGCTTCCGGACGCTACTCTGACCCTTGCGAGGTCTAGCGCTTGCCCGCTCCTGCTGTCCTGCCGAGGAAGACTCTGCCCTATCCGAGCGGCGTTGTCAACCCCCCTTGCGATGCTCCCCGTGTGTGTCTAGACGACCCAGGCTGGCGTCGCTGCCCTTGCGGGCACTCCGTATCGGGGGAGCATGTTGAGCCTAGCGGCGAGTGCTGCTTACCGGCTGCCCCTTCGGGCCGCAGTCCGCACATTGCGTCAGACGCTGTGGGCTCCCAGTCACAGACTGGACAGTGCTTGCCACTCGGGAGCCTTGCTGGCCTCCCATCTGCTCTCCGGCCCCCGTTCCGGCGGGCCGTCGTGCTGACAAGGAGAACAATCCTCTTTGCAGCCCGATCGGTCAAGCCTTGCAGGTCAGAGCACATGTCGATCTTGCTCGTTTGCGATAGCTGCACCCCCTGCAAACGCCAAAAATACCCAAAGAATCATGGAACGCCCAGGTCAGAGGCCCTGCCGGGCCGATAGCGGGAGGATGTACGCACACCACACCAATCCGGACATCGATCTTGAGGATGGTACAGAACTTGCTACAGAGCTGGGATAGAACGTCCTGTTATGTCCGCTTCTAGTTTGCTGTTTGCTGCAAATTCAGGGCTCTACGCACGCGTACACGTACACACGCACGCGTGCACACACCCAGCCCGGACTCCGATGCACCGCGCGTCACACGCGCGTACGCATGGCCCTCATGCCCATGCAGCCTGTTGCATACCTATGCACAGCTGCGTCACCACCTAGGCAGGTGATAGTCCCACCTCACAAACCAGGGCAAACAGGCACATCTGCCTTCGATTCCATGCATATGCACACACATCACCCTATATATCCACGCATCACCACACTTCGGGCATGCATCACATGTCGGCCATGCTGGCTGAAACTAGGACATGTCAGGACAGGGCAAACTGGGACATCTTGGGGCAAGACGGACCGGACAAACTAGGACAGACCCGGGCATTTTAACTGGCGACGGGGGTAGGGGTAGTGAGACCCCACATAAATTTGCCATAAAATTATGAGGGCATAGTTGTACGGAGCGTGACCAGCTAGCCCCAGTATCGCCACTCTCCGTATAAAGTTGGTAAAGGTTAGGTAATGCCCCTTGCCTGTCAAGCGCTGCATCGCCCCGTACTACTACTAGACACCAAGACTTCAACAGTAACCTTAGTGACCAAGACCTGACGAGCCCCCCAGGGCGAGGGAAGGTCACTACAACAGACAGAGTAGAGCACCCCCTGAAGGGGTGCTCAACATACTAATAGTATCTACTACCGCTTCGCGGAATCTCTCCCCGCTGAGTACCACGGCTTCCGGCCGTGGGAGGAGTAGAGGGGACAGTATCTAAAGGGTAGGCAGGAGGTACAGTGGCTAAGGTCTACGTCGACGACGAGGGGAACCTCGTCGAGCAGGTGAAGGTCCAGAAGCGTCCCGGACGTAAGGTCAACCGTACAACCAGGGACAAGAAGGACACGATCATCTCCTATATGAAGCAGGGGATCTCGGTAGCCGAGGCCCTGCGGGACCTCGACATCACCAAGGCCACCGTCCAGTACTACAAGAACTCGGACAAGTCCTTCAGGGTCGAGTACGAGCGTCTTCGCCTGATGAAGACGGCAGGGCTGGAAGCGGGGAAGGTAGAGGTACCGGACTTCCCAGAGTTCTGTATGGACTATCTGGACACCCAACTCTTCAACCACCAGCTTCAGTGGTACGACGTCCTTGAGGGACGTCCCCCGAGGAACCTTCACGAGACTCAGGTTTTCCATCAAGGTGACCCAGGGATGCTCATAGTAAACACACCGCCCGAGCATGCGAAGTCCACGACGATCACAGTTAACTATGTGACGTACCGGGTCTGCCAGGACCCGAACATCCGTGTCATCATCGTGTCGCAGACCCAAGAGATGGCCAAGCGTTTCCTTCGGGCGATCAAGGATCGCCTCGCTGGGGCCAACCCTTCCTATAAGAAGCTCCAGGTCGACTTCGCTCCCGAGGGTGGGTTCGACGCGAACTCGGCATCATGGACCGCTGACTCTATCTATGTGAACGCGGAAGCTCGAGACTCCGGCGAGGCGACGCCTACCGTGCAGGCTCTGGGCATGACCGGTCAGATCTACGGCAACCGTGCTGACCTGATCATCCTCGATGACACCGTGACAGGAAAGAACGCCCATGAGTTTGAGAAGCAGATCGACTGGATCCAGCGAGAGGTCATCAACCGTCTTTCTTATCCTGGGGGAACCCTCCTCCTTGTTGGTACCCGACTCGCCCCCGTCGAGCTCTACTCTGAGATCCAGAAGCCGGAGTGGTATGGCCAGGATGAAGAGTCTCCTTGGACGTACCTCACCCAGCCCGCTGTCCTTGAGTTTGCCGAGCACCCCGACGACTGGGTTGTTCTCGCACCTTGGACCAACCGACCCCCTGTCTCGCTCGGAGCAAGACGACTGGTGGAAGCAGGGCCAGACGGACTCTTCCCCTGGCACTCGGGTAAGGCGCTCGCCCGTAGGCGGGCGACCTCGTCGGCCCAGAACTGGAAGATGGTCTACCAGCAGGAGCAGGTGGTAGAGGATGCGATCTTTCCGGCGAATAAGGTCGCCGCGTCCATCGACGGCATGCGTGCTGCTGGGCTCATGTCTCCTGGAGCGCCGGGGCATCGTCCCCACGGGATGGACGGACTCTACGTCGTTGGAGGTTTCGACCCTGCCATCACAGGCCACGCTGCTGCTGTGGTCCTCGGTGTTGATCGAATGTCCGGCGTGCGGTACGTGCTGGACGTATGGACCGCTCCCAACCAGAAGCCTGACGATCTCTTCGACAAGCTGAAGGACTGGACGGTCAAGTACCACATGCACGAGTGGGTCATCGAGAAGAACGCGATGAACCTGATGGTCACGCAGAACCGAGACCTCAGGAACTTCCTTGGCTCCAGGGGTACGATCCTGAAGGAGCACTTCACTGGGTCCAACAAGAACGACATCGACTTCGGTGTGGCCTCTATGTCCATGCTGTTCGACGGTGCGCTGGAGGACCGGGGCTTGATCAAGCTCCCATCCCGCTCCCAGGCCGAGGGCGTCAAAGCCCTCGTGGAGCAGCTCACCACATGGTTCCCGCAGTCCAAGGCCAAGCAGGATACGGTCATGGCGCTGTGGTTCGCTGAGACCCGAGCACGCGAAATCGTTAACGACATCGAGTCCGTGTTCCATCTCAGCAACGAGTACCAGTCTCCTCGCGACCGCGAGAAGCAGACCACCATAGATCTGGATTACCTCTCGCAGACCGCCGCTTACGGCGGCGGCGGAGAGTTCTGGAACTGACCCTAGGAGGGTACTAAGTCATGGTAGACCTTTGGATGCTTGGAGCTTCCAAGCATGACCTGGGGAACCACGGTGCGATGGACGGAGGCCCGGCACGAGCAACCTGGCATACAACCTCGAACTCGAACGATCACACGTTCACCAACGAGTATGGCTGGTTCACCGGTGGCGGCGCCGACGTGGCGCCCCACATCCTCTGGGATCCCTTCACGGGTCAGATCGCACAGTTCTTCCCCGCTGACTCTCGGAGCCTCTCGCTCCAGAACGACGGAGCCGTCCGGACCAACCGGACCGGCAAGTACAACATCCAGATCGAGATCGTCTTCGCCAAGGGCGAGGTCGTCAACAGCAAGGCGTACGCCTCTGTGAAGGACACGCCTCGCAAGAACCTTGACGTGATCGTCGGTTGGTTGCGGCATCTCGGCATCCCGGACATCTGGCCTGGCGGTGCTCCTGTTGACTGGACACGGGACACCGTGTCCGAGACTACGTGGCAGACGAAGGGCGGACACTTCACTCATGCTCAGGTCCCTGGAAACTCTCACGTCGATCCTGGTCCTCTTGGGGACATCTTCGGTGCTGCGGCTCCGAAGCCTACGCCTCATTACGCTCCCTTCCCGGGAGACAAGTACTTCTTCTATGGCCGGACCTCGAAGCTCGTAACCGAGGTGGGCAAGGCCCTGGTGCGGGCTGGCTACAAGGGTTACAAGGTTGGTCCGTCGCCGGTCTTCGGACCGAGCGACCGCAAGGGTATCCAGTGGTTCCAGTCTCAGCATAAGGAACTAGCCGGTGCGGCCGATGGCCACTTCGGTCCCAAGACGTGGGCGCTCCTGAAGGTAGCGCCTCCGAAGTGATTTAAGGAGGTGACATGGCGAGCATCGAAAGCATCTTCAATCGAGTCGAAGCTCTTCGCCGTGCCGCTTCGGACCGTGACCAGAGGCACCGAGACGTCCACGACGTCCGGTCAGGTGACATCGATACCGTCATCCCCGGCAGCATGCCGGAAGCCTGGCCGAAGCCGATTGTGGCAAACCTGATCGACACCAGTGCCCGTGACCTTGCTGAGGTTATGGGCACGATGCCCAGCGTGAACAGCACGACCGGCATCACCACCACCGACAAGGCCAAGAAGTTCGGTGGTAAGAAGACCAAGATCGCGAACTACTACCTCCAGTCGTCCGGCCTCAACGCCGGACGTCAGGTGGTGCTGGCCGATCACTATACTACGTACGGCATGGCGATCTACTCGATCGAGCCCGACTTTGAGGAGAAGCGTCCGCACATCCGGGTAGAGAATCCGATGGGCGTCTACCCCGAGTGCGACATGTTCGGTCGGCTGAAGTCGTACTCAAGAGTCTGGCGGGAAGAGGCTATCCACCTCGCCGCCAAGTTCCCCGAGCTGATCCGGCATCTTCAGACCAACGCGGTCGGCGAGACCGACCTCGGCTGGGCTGAGCGTGAGATCGAAGTCGTCAAGTACGTAGACAACGAGACGATCCTGATGTACTTGCCGAACCACGGCAACCGGGTCGTTGACCAGATGCCCAACCCTATGGGTAAGATCTTCGTGGCCATCGGCTACCGTCCCGGCTACGACAACGAGACTCGCGGCGCCTATGACGACGCGATCTGGGTCCAGCTCGCCAAGGCGCGCATGGCCCTCCTGGGGCTTGAGGCCACAGAGAAAACAGTACGAGCCCCTCTCGCGGTTCCTCGGGATGTTCAGAAGATGACGTTCGGCGATGATGCCGTCATCCGAACGGACTCCCCGGAGAAGATCAGACGAGTCGGGATCGACGTTCCTCAAGCCGCCTTCCAGGAAGGTCAGGTTCTGGAGCAGGAGTTGCGTACAGGCACGAGAAGCCCTGAAGTACGCTCCGGCAACCTGGATGCCAGTATCATCACCGGCAAGGGCGTACAGGCCCTTATGGGTGGCTTCAACACCGTCGTGACCACAGGACAGACAGTGATCGGCGAGACCTTGCGTCACGCCCTCATGCTGGCCTACGAGATGGACGAGAAGCTCTGGCCCTCCGAGAAGAAGAAGATCCGGGGCACGGCCCAGGGTACACCGTTCGAGGAGGACTATGTACCCGCCAAGGACATCGCCGGTAACTATACTATTGATGTTACTTACGGTTTCGCTGCTGGGCAGGACCCTGCACGAGCTATCGTCGGTCTTCTTCAACTTCGCGGTGACCAGCTCATCTCTCGGGACTTCTTCCAGCGTCAGTTGCCTATGGGCATTGATGTCGTACAGATGCAGACCCAGATCGACAACGAGCAGTTCACAGACGCTCTGAAGCAGGGCATGATGGGCTACGCCCAGGCCATCCCTCAGATGGCCCTGCAAGGGCAGACCGACCCGGTCGACGCCCTCTCCAAGATGGCTAAGCTGATCGAGCTTCGAGAGAAGGGCAAGTCAGTACATGATGCCGTTCTCGAAGTCTTCACGCCCAAGGAGGCTCCGCCTGGGGCTGCTCCCCAGGATCCGCTCGCTATGCTGGCGGCAGGCGCTCAGGGAGGACCTCCGGGTGCTCCGCAGGGTGGACAACCCGGCGCGCCTCCTGGAGGAGGCGGACCGAATGCCCAGGTAGGCGGGATGGATATGCAGCGCATGCTCGCTGGCCTGACCTCTGGCGGCCAGGCTACGGCCTCGGTCCAGACCAGGCGACAGAGTCCGATCGCATGATCGACCCTAACGTCATCTGGGGCACGATACTCGCGGCTGGTGCCGCGTACGAAACGTACGGGATCTTCAACAGAACAAACGGCGACACGCTGTCAGAACGAACCCGTGCCTGGTTTCACACCAACACCAAGACAGGCAAGGCGGTCTTTACCGTTTCTTGGCTAGCCTTCTCCGCCTGGTTCTTGATTCACATCACTCAAGGAGGATAGATGACCATCTCTGGTAGCTCTTCGTACCACCAGGTCAACTCGTCCAGCGCGCATGAAGGCGACCTTAAGGGCGCACTCTTCGCTGGCGACCATGGACCCGAAGGGGTCTGGCAGTCCGAGAAGGGCTCGGCGCTCACTCCCCCGGAGCTGAGCTTCACCGTTCAGGACGTCAACTACAACGACGGTCGAGTCGACTCCCAGAAGGAAGTTGTTTCTTCTGGTGGCGGTTGGCTGGCTCACGGCCCGATCGAGAGTGGCCCGTATAACCCGGACTCCCTGACCCGGGGTACCGACAAGCACATGCCCCGCTAAGCGAAGGAGGAGGTCATGGGGACACCAACCCCCGGCCCTGGCAAGTTCTCGCAGAGGACCGACAAGGCCGTATCGGAGGCCAACCGTGACCTCCCCAACGCAGGTTACGGCGAGCAGGCCGCGTACCAAGAGGCCCAGCAGGGCATGCAGAAGCCGCAGGAAGTCAACGTGGCCGGTATGAACTTCGGTGACCTGTTCGGCGACGCTGCCAGCAGGGTAACCCCGTTCAGCTCAGACACCACCCAGCCCGACGTTCCCGTCACGGCGGGCGCCGCTTCCGGCGCCGGTCCCGGGTCCGAGGCCCTTAACCTGGCGGACCAGAAGAGCGAGGATCTCCAGCGACTGAACGATTGGATGCCAGTCTTGGAGTTCATGGGTAACCAGCCCGGAGCTTCGTGGGCTATGCGCAACTACGTCAGACAGGTTAAGGGGCAGTCGTGAGCGGCCTTGAGTACGAGTATGGCGGCCAGTGGTTCGACGACATGGGAGCCCTGGCGCTCTCCTTCGGAGAGGCGCCCGGCGCTGGTATCGACATGGCTAACGGACCTCTCGACAGGACCCAGACCAACGCTATGGCCAAGAACCTTCTAGGTTCTGGGCTGACCCCTTACTACGATGACAACGCAGGTATGACGGAGGGCTGACAATGGGTGGCAACATCTCGCCGAAGGACATGCAGATCATCTCTGATGGTGTCCTCACCGGTCTCGGTACTATGGATCAGCTTCCCGAGCCGGTTCGTAACTCGCTCACCCAATACTGGGGCAGCATGGGTATCGACGCCACCCAGCCCGACAGTCAAATCACCCAGGACCAGCTCGCTGCCCTGAAGGAGCAGCGGAGCCAGCAGTCCGGTGGCATCTTCAACAGCCCGATCTTCAAGCCGATCGAATGGGTCGGCTCCAAGCTGTACCAGGTGTACAGCTCTACGGTCTCTCCGATCTTGAGTGCTGGCGCTATGGCTGCGCACTCGGTCGTGTATGGCCGCCCTGACTACATCGGTCAGGATGGCGAGATGGACGCCCTCAAGGACTACTGGAGCTACGCCCACAAGGTGAGCCCCGGTCAGTCTATTTGGATGCTGGGCATGGACAACAACGAGTTGAAGTCTCGGGGCATCAGGCCCGATCAGATCTCTCAGGATCTGACCCTTCAGCACGAGAGCAAGTACCGCGACACCCCGACGAAGGATGACCCGCTGGGCATCAAGACTCGGTCGCAGGAGTACTTCGGCAGCGGTGCCTCGAAGTGGACCACCGGTGCTACGGACTTCGCGGTCTCCTGGTATCTCGACCCTCTGACCCTGGCGGGGAAGGGTGCAGGCGCTATCAAGGGCGCCAAGGTCACCCAGAACGTTGCGACCGGGATCGCCAAGCAGACCAAGGCGATCGAGAGGGGCGGTACAGCCCTTTCGCCTGAAGAGATCAACAAGCTGGCGTACGACAACTTCAGCGCCAAGTCTAGCTTCCAGGGCCTGACCGACTCGATCTGGAACACCAAGGCCAAGAACCCTGACACGGCAGCAGCCGTGCTGGCTCGAGACCTTCCTACTCTTCGTAAGTCCGCCAACGGCGCGCCGACAGCGCGCCTACTGGCTCAGGCTACAGACAAGAACGAGATCGCCAACATCCTCCGAGTGACGATGGGCGACAAGGCTGCGCTGACCACACTGGAGTTCAAGAACTCTCAGCTCGCCTACCAGGCTGACCAGCTCGGCCAGAAGACTTCTTCGGCCGGGGCGTACTACGACTCACTCTCTCCCGCTATCCAGGCTTCACCCCGAGGTCAGCGGATCAAGGCGGCCATCGACCAGCAGACGAAGTGGATCTCGAAGCTCGATCAGGACTCCGGGATCGTCACGGACAAGATCGCTGCGTTCAACACGATCGGTGATCTGAACTACAACCGGATCACCACCCCCGCTGGAATGCGAGTCAAGGGAGCCCTTCAGAACCGCGACTGGCAGCCTGGTGGTGCTGGCTTCATTGGTGCTCGGGTTAACAACATCTACAACCTCAGCCTTGGTGGTGTGGTCCGGCTGGCCCACACCTACAACGACATCCGGCCTACTCACTACATCGACGTCAACGACGCTCAGTCATGGCGCCAGGTGGACGCTTCGCTGCGCGAGACGCCTGGCCTCTCCAAGCAGGCGCGGGAGATGCACGTATCTCGATACATCGGTGCCGACCAGCAGGGGCGGACTCTCGCTCTTCAGAACATGGAGACCGAGGTTACTCACAATATCGTCGACCGGTACAACCTGAACAACGGGCTGACCGGCACCGCCGATGAATTGAGTCACGACGTGGCCGACCAGCTCTACAAGGAGTTGTCGCTGCGACGCTCTCATGGTCAGTCGGCGATGAAGCAGCAGACGTACGGCGGGGCTACGATCGACAACCCCGCATTGCCTGGCACTCAGATCCGTGTAGCAGAGATCGAGGCTGACGGTGGCAAGATGGTGCTCAGCCCGGTGCTGATGTCCCAGCTCGCCAACAGCCACGTGATGATGGACTTCAAGATGTTCGAGGACGCCATCAAGACTCACGGCTCCTCGTGGCAGGTAGCGAAGAACACCATCGGCACCGGCTGGGAGAAGGCTGTAGACGTAGCCGACGCCGCTGGTTCGATCTGGAAGTTCGCTCAGCTCTTCCGTCTCGGCTACGGGCCTCGCGCCCTCGCCGATGATGGACTTGGGCAGATCGCCCGGTTCGGCATGTTCTCCGTGATGGACCGCACTATCAAGGGTGGTCGCTACACCGCGAAGGACTGGGCCAACGGTTCGTTCCTGCGGTCTCGCACCCAGAACGCTACTGCCACGGCTGCCACTCTGGATACTCACCTTGAGGATCTGGCCAACCTTCAGTCCAGCATCAAGTCCGATCTACATACAGCTCAGATCAAGGGTGACGCCGCTAAGGCGGCGTCCCTCGAGACCGACCTGACAACCGCTTCTCAGTGGGCTGATGACGCGCGTGCTACGCGTGCGGACATGGACAAGCTCCTGAAGGGCGGGGCTGCTCAGCAGCACGTCAAGATCGGACGGCAGGTATTCTCCCCCGCGTTCGGCGGGAAGGATGGCAATCTCTTCCGAGACCTGTCGGCTGGCGATCACAACTTCCGGAACCTGATGGGCTCACAGGCTGACTTCTATCTCGACCGTATGCGCCGACTGGATTGGGAGAACATCACTCCTGCCCAGCACGGCGCCGAGAAGCATATGGAGTCCTGGCTGCATGTCATCAACAACCAGGTCGCCAACGACGCCCTGGCGGTACAGCACTTGGGTGGCAAGACTCCTCGCCAGCTCGAGACCTGGCTGAGGTCGACCCCTGAGGGTCGAGCTTACGCTGCATCCGCTCCGCTGAAGAACCTACCTCGCAGCGAGATGATCAAGCGTGTAACAGCCCAGACTGATGAGTGGCTCAACGCGGCGTTCCCGAACTCGGGCGCGTTCCGAGATGCCGCTCGTACCGGTACGGTGACCGAGGACATGCTGAAAGAAGTCCCCGAGAACGTGCGGCCTATGGTCAACTCCCAAGCCTTGAGCTACGCCAAGGGTAACCACCCTGCGGCTGAGCTGATGGACCGGGCGATGACCGGCTACTACAACGTGATGAACCAGATCCCGGCCCGGAAGCTGTTGCGGCATCCGCTGTTCGCTCAGCGCTACAAGATGCACCTTCAGAGCGACTTCAACAAGATGAAGCTCCAGGGTGAAACACACATCGACGAAGGTCTTCGGCAGAAGCTGGAGCACTCCGCTCGGATGCGTGCTCTGGACGACGTCAAGAAGAACACGTTCAACATGGACTTCGAGACGAGGATGGCGTACAACATGCGTCACTTCGGTGCGTTCTTCGGGGCGCAGCAGGAGTCGTGGAACCGGTGGGCTCGGATCATCTCTGACAAGCCTGACATCCTTCCTCGCGTGGCCCAGGTGTACGGCGCGCCAGCGCGCGCCGGTATGGTGGTTGATTCGAGCGGGAACCAGGTCAGTGCCGACGGTACGGTAACCGACCCGGTAACAGGAGAGAGGCGAGTGATTGACTACTCCGACCGCAACATCCTTTTCCAGGTCCCGGACTTCCTGGGCGGCAAGGCGCTGAACAAGGCTTTGGGTATCGACGAGAACGCTAAGCTGAAGATCCCGATGTCTACCGCCGAGATCATCCTGAACCACGGTGATGGTGCTCTTCCGGTTGGCGCTGGGCCTATCGTTCAGATGGCTGCTAACAACATCCCGTATTCCGACCTCGACGCCAACGGCGATCCGAAGCTTGCTGACATCTATCAGAAGCTCGGCATCCTGCCGATGGGGCCGGATCAGTCGAACTGGCATCTGCTTCAGCCGAACATCGTGAAGCGTACCGAGACGACCAACGAGATGAACGACACCTACCAGAAGTCGCTGTTCTATATCATGCAGGCAGAGACCTACAAGTACGACCAGCACATGCGTAAGACTGAACCCACCTGGGGCGAGATCAAAGACAGGGCGTCCCGATGGACGGCTATGCGTTCGATCTTCGCTGGCGTCTTGCCGTTCTCGCTGAACGCCCAGGACCCGTATCAGTTCTTCCGGGACCAGTTCAAGCAGATGCAGCAGGTCGACATCAAGAACGCAGACCAGAACTTCTACGACAAGTATGGCGACTCTTCGTACATCTTCGCTCAGTCCATGAGCAAGAACAACAGCGGGCTGAGGCCCACCACCGAGTCCGTTCGAGCCTCCAAGTACTACCAGGATCTCATTCAGAAGGTCGGCCCGGAGTGGGCTGGTCTCGTGGTGGGGGCCGAGGGCGAGGGCGTCTACTCCAACGGAGCCTACTACTACGAGAAGACCCACTCAGCCGATGGCGTGAGCGGGATCACGAACCGGACGAACATGACCGCTCGTGAAGCCTTCGACGAGTCGAAGCGTTCCCAAGGCTGGCGTCAGTACCAGTCGTATATGAACGGCCTGTACGGTCAGCTCTTCTCTCGTGGCCTTCAGACCTTCGACGACCCTGGTGCCGAGGATCTCAAGCAGGAGAAGCAGGCTCTGGTGGAGACCCTCTCGTCCCCGCGAATCCTCGACGACAACGGCGACATGAAGGACAACGCCTACTACAACAAGCAGTGGACCAAGGACTTCAGTTCGCTGGATACCACCTACTACGATCGGGCTGCCCAGCAGCTTAGGGACGTGGTAGAGGATCCGGAGATCTGGTCCAAGGCGGTGAACCCCGACGGAAGCGTCGGGATCCGCTCGGACATCTACACGCTGAGAACCTACCTCGGATACCGAGATGATGTGAAGCGTGCGCTGATCCTGCGTGACGACGCCGGTGGTTCTGCCGATATCAACGCTGGGGTCAACGCCGACATCAAGCAGCAGTGGAACGCTTTGGTGATCAAGCTCGTAGAGTCTGACACCAAGTTCGGCGATCTCCACTCTCGGTACCTGTCGAGGGACCTGGGCTTCGATCAGAACACAGTCGAGCAGGCTGCCTCTACCGGAGCCTTGCCTGAGTTCCAGGGCGACACCGGCGAGGTTCAGCAACAGTCCATCTTCGATCAACTAGCTAACACGGGAGGTGTCTGATGAGTACACCAACAGGTGGTGGTGGCGGTGGCGGCACGGGCTACCTGAGCCCTACGCAGCAGCAGAATCAGAACACCTTCAGCGGCACAGTAAAGAAGAACGCCGGAGCCAGCACCTCAGGTGGTGGTACGTTCCAGCGAGGCCAGGGTCCGCTTATCGGCGCGACCTCTTCGTACCAGAACCCGAAAGACCCGACGGTCTACATCGGTCCAAGTTCTATTGCGTCCTCGCTGGGATTCGGTGGCATCGGAGAGGCCGGAGCTTACGCTCCGCTCTCCCAGGTGCAGGGTATGTACTACAACTGGGACGCCAAGACGAAGAACAAGTTCTTGTCTCAGCTCTCACTGGCTGGCTACGACACCGGTGGCCTCAAGGATGCTCAGCTAGCCAGCCTCTGGGCTGGCTACGCCGAGGTGGCTAGTAAGTACGCACTCGCCGGTACCAAGATGAGTCCGTGGGAGGTCATCGGCAAGGACATAGCCCAGCACGAGAGTGTTGTGGCCAAGCCCAGGACTACCACGCAGACCGGCACGCAGTACAACATCAGCACCGCTGAGGATGCTCACGCGCTCTTCCAGGGCGCGGCTCAGACCCTCTTGGGCCGGGATCCCACCAAGTCCGAGATCGCCCGGTTCAAGGGCGTGCTGAACAAGTACGAGCAGGCCAACCCGACAACCACGGTAACCACGTCGAACTACCTGGGATCAGACCTTCAGAACCAGACGAGCAAGACCACTGGTGGAACCTCAGCCGCATCGGAGCAACTGATGGCCGAGGAGGAAGCGAAGAAGAATCCTCAGTACGGGGCCTACCAGGCTGCGACTAACGGCATGAACTGGCTGATGTCTATGATCAACGGTGGTGGCTGATGGCGATCAGCGGACAGGACATAGCCAAGTATGCTCAGCAGTTTCTTGGTACGCCGTACGTCTGGGGTGGCAACAGCCTCAAGTCTGGTATCGACTGCTCGGGCCTGGTGCAACAGGTCTACAAGAACTTCGGGATCAACGTCCCGCGAGTTACGTACGATCAGATCGGTACGGGCACCGGGGTCAGCATGGACAAGCTCCAGGCTGGTGACCTTATCTTCTTCGATAGCGATAGAAGCACCGGTGGTCCCGACCACGTCGGGATCTACATCGGCAACGGCAAGTTCATCCACGCACCACGGCCTGGAAAGGGTGTTGAGATTGCAGACCTCAAGTCCGGCTACTACCAGGACTCCTTCATGGGGGGACGCCGCGTCGCAGGCGTCGAGGGCGGAGGAGTCTCGGGCAACTGGGATCCTAGCGGAGGTACGGCCGAAGCTAGACTATCGCCCGAAGAGCTTGCGTCGGAGTACGGATTTGCGTACTCGTTCCTGAACTCCATCCCGGAGCTGAAGACCATCTTCGGCGAGTACGTCAACGACAACTGGTCCAAAGAGCGGTTTATGGCGAAGGTGCGTGACTCGAAGTGGTGGCAGGAGAACTCGGCCACCCAGCGCCAGGTGCAGCAGATGAAGAGCACCGACCCCGCTACGTACAGCGCCCAGGTGGACGCCACTAAGATCCAGGTCCAGCAGCTTGCTGCTGAGATCGGGGCTATCATCCCCCCGTCGAAGCTCGGCAAGATTGCGGCGCAGGTCCTGGAGACCGGCGCCTCCGAGGATGTCATCCGGAACACGCTCGGCTCGTACGTCAACTTCCAGAAGGGAACGCTACGAGGTCAGGCTGGTGCTTACTCGGTGTCTGCGAAGAAGTTCGCGTACGACCAGGGTGTCACTCTCGACGATCAGACAGTCAAGAACCAAGCCGCTCTGATCGCTCGCAAGATGGCTACCGAGTCCGACTTCAAGGGCCAGATCACCCAGCAGGCGATCTCGGCCTACCCCGGTTACAAGCAACAGCTCGAGGCCGGGCAGACGATAGCCGACATCGCCAACCCGTACGTTCAGATCATGGCCCAAGAACTGGACCTCAACCCTGAAGCCATCAAGCTCACCGACCCCCTGATCAAGCAGGCCCTGAACGGGGTCAACGCCGACGGCAAGCCTACCGGCATGGATCAGACGGCCTTCCTGGGTCGTCTGCGTAACGACCCTCGGTGGGGTGGTACTCAGGCCGCACAGGACAAGGTGATGAACGTTGGCTACAGTGTTCTTAAGTCTATGGGGCTACGCAGCTAAGCTAGTGACGGCCGCCTTGCTGGCGACCTCGCTTCACCTGGGAGGTGCAGTGGCAAACGACGGCTTCGATGAATTCATGCGCTCTATCTCCACACAGGAGAGCGGCGGCAACTACGGCGTTGTCAACAGTTACGGCGCGGTGGGTAAATACCAAGTGTTGAAGTCCAACATTCCCGGCTGGTCTCGCCAGGTGTTGGGCTACCCGATCTCTTGGCAGAAGTTCAGGGACACGCCTTCCCTCCAGGAGAAGATCGTGGGTGGCATACTCCACGGGTACTACAAGAAGTGGGGCGCCCGAGGCGCCGCAGCAGCGTGGTACGCAGGGCCTGGCAACCACGACCTGGATATGTCCACCAGGTCACAGTCCGGCGGGCCGTCCATCAAGCAGTACGTGGACAGCGTCGTGGGACGCCTGTCCGGTGGTGGCGGGTCTACGTATAGCGGGTCGGGAGTGGGAGGGAATCCGGTTGTGCCTAAGCTCAGCGAGAAGGAGCTAGCCGAACAGTATGGCTTCACTTCTGACTTCCTGAACGCCAACCCTGAACTGAAGAAGCTGTTCAAGGACATGGTGTCCAAAGGCTACAGCAAGGACATGTTCCAAGCGAAGCTCAGGGGCACCAAGTGGTGGAAGACGCACTCCGACAAGGAGCGCCAGTACCTCACGTTGATGTATACCGATGGGGCGACTGCCAAGCAGTCGATGTCCCAGGCGAAGATCACCGTCCAGCAACTGGGTGAGCAGCTCGGCATCAAGGACACCGCGTTCACCAAGAAGAAGATGGCTGAGGCTGCTTACAACATGGTGGCCAAAGGCTGGAACGAGGGGCAGCTTCGCTACTTCCTCGGCCAGTACGTGTACTTCAACGGCGGGGACATGGAAGGGCAGGGCGCAGACGTCCAGAACGAACTGCACCAGTACGCGTACTCTATGGGCGTGAAGATGTCAGACAAGTGGTACTCCGACAACACCCGCAAGGTGTTGCGCGGTATCGCTACCACGTCCGACTTCAAGAACGACATGCTGCGACAAGCCAAGGCCGCGTTCCCTCAGTACTCCAAGCAGCTCGACGCGGGACAGACGGTGGCAGACATAGCCCAGCCGTACATGCAGTCGATGTCTCAGATCCTCGAGCTGCCTGCGGGCAGCATCAACCTGTTCGACAACACTATCAAAAAGGCTTTGCAGTACAAGAACAAGACCACACTACAGACCGAAGCTAAACCGCTGTGGCAGTTCGAGAATGACCTTCGCGGTGATCCTCGCTGGAAGCAGACGAAGAACGCTCAGGATTCTCTGATGCAAGTTGGCCATCAGGTGCTCTCCGACTTCGGCTTCAAGTACTAAGGAGGATCATGGCTCTCCCTCAGAACTGGCAGGACGTGGCCGCCAAGGCTATGAACGCCGCCACTTCCGCCAGCAGCAAGCCCAATACCACGTGGCCTGGAACTCCTCTCAACGAGAAGCAGTTCCAGATGCAGACCAAGCTGATCCAGTCTCAACAGAAGAGACTTCAGGCTGAGATCTCGACGCTCTCCAAGCGAGCGGCCTCCCTGAAGGGGAAGACGGATCCCAGGTCCAAGGCCAAGCTGTCGAGCATCAATGCAGCCCTCAAAGGGCAGCAGGCGCTGCTCACCGCCGCTGGCAATCACCTTCAGAGCGTCAGTCAGAAGTACTACGTCTCGAGCGGCCAGTATGAGAAGCTGCTCAGCGGTGCCAACCGCGACGCGTTCCTCGCGCTGGAGTCGGTGTTCAAGCAGTACGGTCTGGGTGCCTTGGCGGGGAACATCTACAACTACGTGAAGAACGGCTACTCGTCGGATACGATCTCGTTGCTGCTCCAGGACACTCCGGAGTACAAAGAGCGGTTCGCTGCCAATGCGGCCCGCCTCAAGGCGGGCTTGCCTGTCCTCTCCCCCGCCGATTACATCAACACCGAGAACGCCTACCGTCAGCTCCTGCGTCAGTCGGGACTGCCCGAGGGGTTCTACGACAGCAACAAGGACTTCACCGAGTGGCTGTCGAAAGATGTCAGCCCGACCGAGATCCAGTCCCGTGTAGACCTGGCTACTCAGGCCACAGCCCTGGCGAACCCGTACTACAAAGCAGCGCTGAATCAGATCGGCATCGACGACGGCCACATGGCTGCCTACTTCCTCGACGCTGACCGTTCGCTGCCGCTGCTCCAGAAGGCTGCTGCTACCGCGCAGATCGGCGGAGCCGCTCTGGCTCAGGGTCTCACGTTCGACAAGACGTACGCCGAGCAGCTCGCCACGTCGGGAGTCAGTGCCTCGCAGGCCCAGCAGGGCTACTCGCAGATCGCGGGAGAGATGGGCACGCTGAGAAACCTCGGCGACATCTATGGCGGCGGCTGGACTCAGGCCGAGTCCGAGGCTGCGACGTTCGGTACAAGCGGCGGTGCGGCTGCTCAGCAGAAGCAAGGACGGCTGCTCTCGCAGGAGCGAGGCGCCTTCTCTGGTAACGCTGGCGCGGCTACAGGCCGAGGTGGATTGACCCAGGCTAACAAGACTGGCTAGCAGGACGGCGACCTTCGGGTCGCCTTAGCGGGATAGATCAGTGGTAGATCGCCAGGCTCATAACCTGGAAGCCGTGGGTTCGAGTCCCACTCCCGCCACCGTTACACAGATCGACCGGCCCTGTGTGATGTAGCTAAGACCGGGCGCAGAACAATCATACGACGAGCGTGCTGTACGCACCCCTGCGTACAAGTATTGGCGTCACACCTTAAGGGAGGGTCATCATGACCAACTGGGGTTTCGATGAAAACGACAACAGCAACGACGGCCTGGGCAACGACAGCGAACTGAACGGCCCTAAGGCACTCCGCGATGCTTACAGCGCACAGAAGAAGCAGATCGACGACCTTACCTCGAAGCTGACGGGCTTCCTGGAGAGGGAAGAGAAGCAGAAGGTGCAGTCTGTTTTCGAGAACCTGGGCGTCCCGGGTGCAGCGAACCTGTACACCGGCGAGGCCGACCCGGAGAAGGCCAAGGCGTGGGTTGAATCCATGCGTGGCGTCTTCGGTGGCAACCAGGGGGAGACCCCGAATGTTGCCGACAATGCTGTGGCGGCGGAGCCTGTGCTTCCCGCTTCTATGCAGGCGCAGTTCCAGCGGCTCAGTGAAGCCGGTCAGGCAGGCCAGCCTACCGGCAACATGGAAGCTGCTCAAGCTTCTGTCGGCAACGCTTCCGACATCAACGGCATCATCGAAGCCTTCGATAGGCTCAATCGTATGTGATGCCCCACACTCATGAGGGAGTGACTAATGGCTAACGCCTTTACCGGCACTACTGCAATGGCGAACCTCGTCCAGACCGCGTATGACCGCGCTCTTGAGTTCGCCCTTCGTGCCCAGCCCATGTTCCGTATGGTCGCAGACAAGCGCCCGGTTCAGCAGTCGATGCCTGGTTCGTCCGTCGTCTTCTCGCTGTACCAGGACCTTGCTCAGTCCATCACCCCGCTGAACGAGCTGGTCGACCCGGACGCTGTCGCGTCCGGTAACCCGACCACGGTGTCCGTTACTCTGAACGAGTACGGCAACGCGATCCTCGTCTCCAACAAGCTGGACCTGTTCTCGTTCACCGACGTGACCGCCGGTCTCGTCAACCAGGTGGCGTGGAACCTGATCGACTCTGTCGACCTTCTGGTTCAGAACGTCCTCGCTACTGGTACGCAGACCGTCCGTCGTGACGGTACGACTGGTGCGATCGGCTACGGCTTCGGCTCTACGCCGACCAACCCGGTTGCACTGACCTCTGTCGGTGTCTCTGGTGGTGCGGGTAACTCGACGCTGTCCTCGGACATCGCTCGGTTCTCTGTCACCCAGCTTCGGACTAACAAGGTGCACCCGAACAAGGGCTCGTATTACACCGCATACGTCCACCCGCAGGCCTCTTTCGACCTGAAGAAGGAGACCGGCGCTGGCTCGTGGCGTCAGCCGCACGAGTACTCTGCTCCCGGCAACATCTGGGCTGCGGAACTCGGCGAGTACGAGGGTGCTTGCTACATCGAGACCCCGCGTGCGCAGAACACGCAGGCCGGTGCTGGCGCTGGTGCGAACCAGGCTCGCGTGTTCAACACGTACTACACCGGGCAGCAGGCTCTTGCTGAGGCTGTGGCTGAAGAGTTCCACACGGTTCGTGGTCCGGTCGTCGACAAGCTGACCCGCTTCCAGCCTCTCGGCTGGTACGGTGTGGCTGGTTGGTCGCTGTACCGCCCCGAGTCTCTGATCATAGCTCAGACGTCCTCGACGGCTCGCCCGCTGGCGTAACAACCTGAGGGGCCCTTCGGGGCCCCTCTTCCTTTAAGGAGGATAGATGTCTGGTAACGACAATGCGTCGTACACCGTCCGAACTACGGCGGCCACGACTGACACACTCACCGCGAACGACTTCGTCATTATCTATACGGCGAGTGCGACCAAGACGGTCACCCTTCCGCCTGTCGCCACGACCCAGCCGGGTCGTACGTATCGCATCATCTGCCAGAACACCGGCGTGCTGACGATCGACGGCAACGGTTCGGAAACGGTCAACGGTGCCACCACGTTCGCGATGACCGCCGGTACTGTCGGTGGCGTCACCGGTCGTGCGGGAATCGTGTCCGACGGCACGCAGTGGTTCACGCTCTACTCGCAGTGATATAGAAGGGGGCCTTCGTGGCTACATGGATATTCACCACGCCCACGGTCGCTGAGGCTCCCTTTGCGTGGTCTCCACTTATGGAACGCTTCCGGATGGACCGGGCGTTGTCTGTCGTTGAAGTCTCACCCTGTGTGTACGAAACTACCCGTTACGACGCGTACACCAATGAGATCGGCGCAGTCAATCTCCCGGTCAACCCGAATGCTGGAGATACCGACTTCTGGCCAGCCCCTTCGGCTGGCCTGCACTACTTTCGCGGGGGTTACGAGCACCTCGTGGACGACGCAACAAAAGCTTGCCTGATCTCTTCGGGCGTGGCAGACAACAGCAACTTCATCCTCGCCCCCGACCAGGGGTTCGGCGAGGGCGGCTTCGGAGAAGGAGGATTCGGATCGTGACCTACACTCCGATCACGCCGGGAACGATCAACTGGGATGTGCCGGTCAACGCGGCGTTCACCTCGCAGGACAGCAGGATTACATCCAACGAGGGCAGGCTGAACGGCCTCGAATCCAAGCAGGTCATCGGCCCCTCTGACGCAGGCTGGATCGCGTGGAACTACGACCCCGCTACGGCGCAGGGCTCCACCACGCTAACCACCGGACAGATGTTCATGTCGAGGCTGGATATCAGGTCCTCGGCGACTGCTGTCAATGCGATATACGCGCTGAACGCTGTGGGCGTCACCCTTACCTCCGGTCAGAATCTCGTTGGACTCTACGACTCTAGCGGCAACCTGCTCGCTACCAGCGCCGACCAGTCAGCCAACTGGCTCTCGACTGGGTTGAAGGTGACCGCGTTCACCTCCTCTGTCTCGATCGCTGCCGGAACGTACCACCTGGGATTCCTGTCCAACGGGGCAACGCCTATGTCTCTTCTCAGGTCTATGGCGACAAGCGCTCAGAATGCCACGGTCAACCTGGGATTCTCTGCGAGTGCCGCAAGGTGGGCGACTACAGGAGCAGGGCTCACAGCCCTGCCTACACCGGTAACCATGTCCGGCCGCGCAGCTAGCTTCGGCTCAGCCTGGGCTGCCCTCAGCTAAGGAGAATCGTATGGCTAAGCCTAACAAGAAGGCACCCCTCGGTCAGGGTGGCCGCTTCGCTGCTGTAGCTAAGGCTGCCGGTGGGGGCAAGAAGGGGGCGGCTATCGCCGCCGCTGCTGGCCGCAAGAAGTACGGCGCCAAGAAGATGGCGAAGATGTCCGCCGCAGGAAGGAAGAAGGGCTGAGATGAGCGACCTTTACATCAACCCTGAGGACGCTCCTCAGGATGACGAGTTCCCCAATCGGGATCTCGACACCGCAGACTTCCCGACCACGATCGCTGGCCCTGGTGGGGTCACCACGTTCATAGAGAACAACGAGCGAGGCATCCTTCAGGAGACGGTCTGGCAGGCGATGGGTACGTTCAAGCAGGCCGCACTTGGGTCCCAGCACAACGCTCAGCGTCAGGGGATCTACAAGCAGGAGGGTCGCTATGGCGAGTAACATCCCCGCATGGATGCAGCGGGCGTCTCAGAACGTCGTAGGGCACCCTGTGCGTACGCCTAAGCCTCGAACCAACACGATGCCTATGGACGCCTCAGCGGTGCAGTCCAAGGCCCTTAGGGCGCAAACTGCGGCCCAGTCCCACAACGTCTTCCGCCCCGATATCTACCGAGTCTCCGAAGGATACCTGAACTGATGGACGACCGCTTCGAGCATCACCCCCCGAAGGGTGATGCCACCATCGACAAGCATCAGGCTGCTCGCGTTGCGGCTGACGCTTTCTTCAACGTGATCAACGAGGTCGCGTCCACCTCCAGCCGAGAGAAGTCTGTCGCCATCACCAAGGTGGAAGAGGCTCTGTTCTGGCTCAATGCAGATATCGCGAGGAACCAGTAATGGCAGTCGCTAAGCCCGCGCAGAAGACGGCAGCCCCCGAAGGGCTGCTGAAGAAGGGGGCTATCGTCTCCCTCGAAAAGGGCGGACGTACGCTCACCGGCCTTGAGGTTCTCGACTGGGATGACAACTTCATCAAGTTCCGCTGGAGCATCCACGTCTCCCCGCAGACCGAGATCGTTCTCATCCCGTGGGGTAAGGTCGAGGCGATCGGACTGGAAGGTGAGCGGTGATGGCAGGTGCCCGGACTGCGGCCGGACGTTCGAAGACTGCACGTGCAAGGGGGGCTAACTGCTCCGGCACTTGCACCACCCGGGATCACCGTACCTACGGCGAATGCCTGAGGGCCAAGGGGATCCAGCTCTCGCCTCACGTCAACGGCGAGTACGGCAAGAAGCAGAAGACCTGGGATAAAGATCTAGATCACTATGAGTCTGCAATCCGGCAAGGGTTGCAGCCCAGCGGCACTCAGCGCTGGCAGGTAGACAAGGCGATAAGGGAGGCTGACAGTGGCTGAACTGCGAGTAGGACTAGAAGGCTTTACGGCTGGTAGTGCACCGGGTATCGTCTCCACGACGCTGCCTATCAGCATTTCACAGGGCGGCAACACCGCTAACGTCGCTGTCCCGGACGCCAACCTCGGGGCTATGCTCCTGGTTTCCACCGGTCAGCTTGTGGCTACCACCACGCTGAACGCGGTGACAGGCAACGCGACCGGTACCACGATGGACGCCGGTGCTGCTCACGCGAACGCGACTGTCGTCGGTGTGGGTACGTCCACGCTGACCGGGACGATCACCATCGAAGGCTCGCTCGACAACACCACTTGGGTGTCCACCGGCTCGACGGTGGCTCTTACCGCTGCGGCTACGGTTACCGCGACCAGCAGCGCCAAGGCATTCAGGTACTACCGGGCATCGCTGTCCGGAGCCGGTGGCGCTGGAGCGCTCACCGTTAAGATCATGGCTGACTAAGGAAGGTTCCCCCACCATGTTAGGAGAGTCA
>Ga0193713_1000016_pt1 | contig 45559 bp, 45 predicted proteins | sample H3a2metaG_FD_143054 | JGI IMG/M metagenome (GOLD analysis project Ga0193713, IMG submission 143054) | Soil microbial communities from a riparian zone of the East river system, Colorado, United States - H3a2 | ecosystem: Environmental > Terrestrial > Soil > Riparian zone | place: USA: East River... | reverse complement strand
AACGCGCAGCGTATTCGACGGAACACCGAGCGGGAAGCGATCAGGGTTAATCCAGCGACACGTCAAACAGAATTGCGCACGGTGGCGGTAATGCGTGAACGGCGCGACTTCAGAAATGAGAATGCAACACTGGCAACTCTAAACTCTCAACGGCACGTCAGGACTCGCGACCCAGGGGCGCAACCTCAGTCAGAGATGCGCGAAACACCAAAAGACCGGGAGAGAACAAATTGGCGCAACAAAAATGGTCATTCGAACTTTTTGGATGCGTTCCATCGTCATCGGCACGAATGGCATGATCGCGACTGGTGGCATAATCATTGCGACACGATCGTATTCGTTACCAACGCATACTATTTCCTGGACGGAAGCTACTGGTATCCGGCCCTTGGTTACGATCCGCTCAACAGCTATTACGATTACGACGGGCCAATCTACACCTACGGTAATCTGCTCCCCGACGAAGTGATCGCGAACGTCCAGGTCGCCTTGCAAGATGCAGGCTATTATTTCGGGCAAATAACAGGTTCGTTAAGCTTCGACACGCGAGCGGCTCTTGCGAATTTCCAGCGCGATTACGGGTTGGAAATCACTGGAGCGATTGACGAAGCGACGGTCGGGACGCTGGGATTGTACCAAACGGACTGGCAAGTAAGCGGACCGCAAGAAACCGACTCGGAATTTTGAAAGCTGCCTGGCTGCGGCGGCCGCTTTTTACTAGGAGACGCGAACCGTCGTTAGCCGGAGAAGAATCGCATTCCAGAGCGAATCACCGCATCACGTGATCCGGGCCAAATGTGTCGCGTATGCGGCGACAATGCCGCCCAAAACGCTGCCGGCAATTACGTCGCTCACAAAGTGATAGTTCATCGCCACCAGACTGACGAGCATCGGAGCACAGAGAACGACGACTACGAGTTGTACTGTTCGATTACGCGGCATCGCAATTAGCCAGACTGTGGCGAACGCCAGGATCCTGCACGCATGCCCTGACGGGAAACTGCCGATGTCATCGCCGCGCTGAAACGGATGGAAACCGTACGCGCCCGTGCCGATAAGCGACGGATTATCATGGGTCCACGTTTCCGGCCAATAGCGACCGACAACGTCTCCTAACGAGATCCGAAAATCATCGGCAACAATCAAGCTGAGACACGCTACGAGCAGCGCCTTCTGCCACAGCGAAAATGGTGCCCACGCCCGTCGAATGACGAGGATCGTCAACACCAGAGCCGACCAGTTCTGCACTTCCGGGGGCGGGTAAGTCAGCCACCGAAAAGCCCGAACCGAGTTGATGTGATGACGGTACACGAAAAAGGCGACCGGGCGATCAACCCAGAAATAACACACGAGAACTGCAAGCACGCACACACCGACTGCGATTAACGTGCGGCGTAGCAATTTGCGATAGTCGTCTTCGCGCATCGTTTGAATCGCGACCAATGCTAACAACAGACCGCGTAGCATGGAAGTTAGATTGATGCGCAGAGGCATCGAGTAGTTTGTCTGCGCAGGATGCAGGATTCACTTGATCGATAGGCGCGAAACGCTTTAAGAGATCATGTGTATGGCCGAGCTCAGTTTTCAGAATAATGTGCCGGATCCCTTGCTGGCTAAAAAAGAATTGCCCAGTTTCAAATTCGAACTGGAGAAATCCAAAGGGAGAGTCGCTGGGAAGAGCTTTGGCAAGGAAGCAACTGTAGAACAACTTCCCATCTCCAAAGGGCTCGCGGGCGTGTCAATGCAACTCGAGCCCGGTGTGATGCGCGAACTTCATTGGCATGCGACCGCTGCCGAATGGGCGTTCGTCATCAAAGGCCGAGTGCGCACCACGGTGATCAACCCCGCGGGGCAAACTGAAACGAACGATTTTGCGCCGGGCGACATCTGGTACTTTCCACGCGGCCATGCTCACATGCTCGAATGCCTTGGCAATGAGCTGACACATTTCATTTTGATTTTCGATAACGGCTACTTCTCTGAATTCGGCACATTCAGCATTACCGACTGGATCGGACACGCGCCAAAGCCGCTGCTGGCCAAAAATTTTAGTTTACCCGAATCAGCGTTTGATCGTTTTCCAAAGGAGGAAGTTTATTTCGCGCGCGGTGCCATTCCACCGGATCAAACACCGGAGAATCTTCAGGGGCCGCGTGTTTCTCCGCCACAGACTCATAAGTTCCGGATGCTTACCGACGCGCCGCACGGCGTCTTCAACGGCGGTCGCGAATGGCGCATCGATTCCACCCGGTTTCCAATCTCGACGACAATCACCGGGGTCATTCTCGATCTGGAACCGGGAGCGCTGCGCGAGTTACATTGGCATCCCAATGCGGATGAATGGCAATACGTCATCGATGGCGACCTAACTGTGACGATGTTCGGTTCGCATGGTCGCTTCCGCATCGAGCAACTGCATTCCGGAGACGTCGGCTACATCCCGCAAGGTTACGGGCATTCGATCGAAAATGTTGGTAACAAACCAAGTCGGGTGCTGATTGGATTTAACACCGGTATTTACCAGGCGATTGATCTCTCGGCGTGGATTGCAGGTAATCCGGTGGACGTTTTGGCGACGAATTTCAACAAGCCAGGATCTCTGTTCGAGAAATTTCCGCGCAAGGACGTTTTCATTTCAACAAGGAAATCCAACTGAGAGATCATGTGATGGCCGCCGATTCGCAGAAGTTCATCGCCGGGAAAATCGTGCGGGGCGAAAATCCGCTAAACCTCGAAATGCCATTCGAAACGCTGGAGGGCTTTCTCACCCCCACTGAGTCATTCTATGTTCGCACACATTTTCCAATTCCATCGATCAATAGAGATGCGTGGTGGCTACGCATCGAGGGTGAGGTCGAGAATTCATTCGCCATCAATTACGAAGAGCTGCTCGAGTTAGAATCCGTGACAATTCCGGCGACGCTGGAGTGCGCCGGCAACAGTCGGAGTTTGCTCGAACCAAAGGTCAAAGGAGTGCAATGGGGCCTTGGCGCGGTCGGCACCGCGGAATGGACCGGCGTGCCATTGTCGATCCTCCTTGATCGCGCCCACGCGAAAACAAACGGCCGTCAGGTGGTTTTGGAAGGAGCCGATGGCGGCATGCTCGAAGATCCGAAGAGTCCGCCTGGCGAGTTGAAATTTGCCCGCAGCATTCCTGTTGAGAAAGCGCGTGCTGATGTGTTGCTCGCTTACAAAATGAACGGCCGCGAGCTGCCACCTCAGCACGGGTTCCCGGTGCGCGCGATCGTCCCCGGCTGGTACGCGATGGCCTCAGTTAAATGGCTGCAGCGCATCATCGTCACTGAGCAGCCGTTCACGGGATATTATCAGACGATCGATTACGCTTACTGGGAGAGGCAAAAGGCAATCGCCGAGCTCACACCGCTGACGGAAATGCAGGTCAAAGCGCAAATCGCCGAGCCGGCTGAAGGCGACGTTGTTTCGGCAAATTCCAGCGTGCGTGTTCACGGTGCTGCATGGACGAGCAATGGCGAAATCACGAAGGTGGAACTGACCACGGACGGAGGTGCGACGTGGACCGAGGCGAACCTGCTCGGTGAATCGAAACCAAACGCCTGGCGGCTTTGGGAATTCAATTGGCAAACGCCGACCGCGCCTGGAAGACAAACGCTGATTGCTCGCGCGACGGATTCACTGGGTCGAACGCAACCAGTGCAACGCGATCGCGATCGCGGTACTTACATGATCAACCATTTGCTGCCGGTTACGGTCCAAGTGCAGTGAGTCTTCTGGGGAGCGCAGGCTGCCAGCCTGCAGTCGTCGGCAGCTTGCCGACGACACTCCAACGTTGCAAAAAAAGCTTTGGGAGATGAACGTTCAAGAGCTTTTCGGCAGGCTGCCGAAAACAACAGGCTGGCAGCCTGTGCTCCCCAGAGTTTCGACTGCAACGTCGATCTTGTTGAAGTTCGCTGCCGGTTCGCGTTAAATCTCGATAGATGTCGCTCGTTTTTAAAACCATTCAGACTGAAGGTATCGCTGAGCTTTCCTATCTCGTCGGCGACGATGATGAAGGAATCGCAGCGGTATTTGATCCACGCGCGGATTGCGATGTTTACATTGAGGCGTCGCGTGAAGCCGGCGTGGCGATCACGCACATTTTTGAAACGCATATTCATGCTGATCTCGTGAGTGGCTCACGCGAACTGTGCGCGCGCCTCGAATCCGCGAAGATTTACGCCAGCGGAGAAGGTGGGGCAGAATACGGATTTTCACCGGAGAAACTAAAAGATGGCGATCGATTCACATTCGGCGAGGTGTTAGTGACCGCGCGGCATACTCCGGGGCATACACCAGAGCACATGTCCTATTTGCTGGCTGAGGCTGATCATCCCGATGAGCCGTGGGCGGTGCTCACAGGTGATTCCCTTTTTGTTTCTTCTGCGGGACGTCCAGACTTGCTAGGCGAGAAGCACACCACAAAGCTCGCCGAACAACAATTCCATACGCTGCGCGATTTTTACCTGAACCTTCCCGATCACGTAATGATTTACCCCAATCACGGCGCCGGCTCACCATGCGGAGCCGACATCGGTGCACGCTTGAGCAGCACGATTGGGTACGAGCGGAAGTTTAACAAATTCTTGCAATTCACTGACGCGAAAAGTTTCACCGACTATGCAATCAAAACCGCCCCACCCGTCCCGCATTACTATCCCATAATGAAAAAAGTGAATGCTGAGGGCCCGAAAGTGCTCGGGAACCTTCCACGCGTTCCCGGTCTTCCACCCAAGGTGTTCAAAGACGCCATCGAAAAAAAGGCTGGCGTCCTCGTTGATGTGCGCAACATGCTCGCATTTGGCGGCGGTCACATCGCCGGCGCGCTCAACATCGGCGGCACACCCATTCTTTCTATTTGGGCGGGCTGGATGCTCGATCCAGAAAAGCCAATTCTTCTCGTGCTGGAACATGACGACGACCTGGAAAGAATCGTGCGTTTGTTTGTTCGGACCGGATACACGAAATTCGCCGGGTATTTGATCGGCGGGATGAAAGCGTGGCACGCGGCGGGATTTACGCTGGAAAGAATCGGGCAAATGAGCGTCCACGAGCTGAATGAGCGGAAGTCTTCGTTGCAGGTTATCGACGTGCGTTCACCTGCTGAATGGGGAAGGGGGCATGTTCAGGGAGCGCATCACGTTTATGTCCCGGACTTGCTTAACCGGATTAAGGAGCTCGATCGCAACAAACCGACGGCGGTTTACTGCGGGAGCGGCTACCGCGCGAGCATCGCCACGAGCATTTTGAAGCAGCAAGGGTTTAACGAACTTTGGAATGTGCCCGGCAGTTGGGAAGCGTGGAAAAAGGCGAAACTGCCCGTGGAAGGGGCCGATAACGAATGAACGCTGAGCTCGCACCTGAAGCACCCTCACCTGGCGCTTCGCGTCCTCCTCCCAACTGATCGCGACTAGGGAGGAGCGTTGAGAGGATGGAGGTGAAGGTCGCACGACGGCGTTCATTCGGCGAGACGATGCGCGCCGATGCATGGTGGACTCAGCCGCTCCTGGTTTTTATTGGATTGTCGATTTTCATTATCTATTCCACTTGGGCTGCGTTTCAGGGAAAGGATTATTTCTTTGGCAATTACATCTCGCCGTTTTATTCGCCTGAAATTTTGGGCGATTCGCCACACAGCTGGTTTGGAACGAAACCGAGCTGGTGGCCCGGCTGGCTCATTTTCTCTCCGGCTCTGCTGGTTCTGTGGGCGCCCGCGGGATTTCGTGTCACCTGTTACTACTACCGCGGCGCATATTACAAAGCATTCTGGGCTGATCCGCCGGCGTGTACTGTCGGTGAGCCGCGCAAAACCTACTGGGGCGAACGATCGTTCCCGCTCATAATGCAGAATGTGCATCGCTATTTTCTCTATCTCGCTGTTTTTTTTCTTCTTGTTCTAACGTTCGACGTATGGAAAGCGCTTTGGTTTCCGAATGGATTTGGAATCGGCGTTGGCACGATTGTGCTGGCAATGAACGTTGTTTTGCTCGGCGGTTATACGTTTGGCTGTCATTCGCTGCGACATTTGGCCGGAGGATTTTTAGATCAATTTTCCAAGTCGCCAACTTGCTATCGTGCGTACGCGTGCGTGACCTGTTTCAATCGTCGCCACATGCTTTGGGCGTGGATGAGTTTGTTCTGGGTTGGCTTCGCCGATCTCTACGTGCGCCTCTGCGCAATGGGAATCTGGCACGATTTCAGAATCGTTTAAGCGATGAAGCGAGATGCGTTGAAGCGGATTGAATTACTCGCGGACGAACGCTTCAACGCTTCAACTCTTTAACGCTTCAACGACTCCCATGCCCAATTACGAAACTTTCGAGCACGATGTGTTGATAATTGGCGCAGGCGGCGCGGGCTTGCGCGCTGCGATCGAAGCTTCCGCTGCGGGTGTTCGCGTTGGCCTGGTTTGCAAATCGTTGTTAGGCAAGGCGCATACGGTAATGGCGGAGGGTGGAATCGCGGCGGCGCTGGCTAATGTCGATGAACGCGACAATTGGAAAGTCCATTTCGCCGATACCATGCGCGGCGGTCAATATGTGAACCAATGGCGCATGGCGGAGCTGCACGCCAAGGAGGCGCCCGATCGGGTCCGCGAGCTTGAAGCGTGGGGGGCCGTTTTCGATCGCACCAAAGACGGTCGAATTCTGCAAAGACATTTCGGCGGCCACAAATATCCGCGGTTAGCACATGTGGGTGATCGCACCGGCTTGGAAATGATCCGCACATTGCAAGATCATGGCGTTCACCAGGGAATCGATGTGTACATGGAGCACACCATTCTTTCGCTGCTCAAAGACGGCGACCGCGTGGTAGGTGCCTTTGGGTACGAGCGGGAGCGCGGTCGATTCAAAATTTTCCGCGCGAAAGCAGTAGTACTGGCGACCGGTGGGATTGGCCGCGCCTACAAAATTACGAGTAATAGCTGGGAATACACTGGAGATGGTCACGCTCTCGCATATGAGGCCGGCGCAGAACTCATCGACATGGAATTTATTCAATTTCATCCCACTGGAATGGTTTGGCCGCCGAGCGTCATGGGAATTTTGGTTACCGAAGGCGTGCGCGGCGAAGGCGGAATCCTGCTCAACAACGATGGCAAACGTTTCATGTTCGAGGCGATCCCGGGAAACTATCAAGCTCAGACTGCGGATAACGAGGAGGAGGGCTGGCGATATTGCCAGGGGCACAAAGACGCGCGCCGCCCACCCGAATTGCTAACGCGCGATCACGTCTCGCGTTGTATCGTGCGCGAGATCAAAGAGGGCAGGGGAAGCCCTCACGGCGGCGTTTATCTGGATATTGCGTGGATCAAACAAAAAATGCCGAATGCCGCCGAACACATTAAGCGCAAGCTTCCCAGCATGTATCATCAGTTTAAACAACTCGCCGACATCGATATCACGGAGCAGCCGATGGAAGTTGGCCCCACCACCCACTACATCATGGGCGGCGTGCGTGTCGATCCGGACACGCAGATGTCGCGCTTGCCCGGCCTGTTTGCTGCCGGAGAATGCGCAGCCGGCATCAACGGCGCAAACCGGCTCGGCGGAAATTCGCTCTCCGATCTTTTGGTGTTTGGAAAACGGGCCGGCGAATTTGCAGCGACATTCGCCAGAGAAAATCAGCACGGCCAGATCAACACAGACGAGATCGAAACGGCGGCACGCGAGGCGCTTGCTCCGTTCGAGTCCCGCGGCCGCGGGAGCGAGAATCCTTATGCGATCCAGAAGGACTTACAGGAATCAATGCAAAATCTCGTAGGTATCGTGCGTACCGAAACTGAAATGCGCGAAGCGTTGGGGGCGATCGACAGTTTCAAAACGCGTGCCAAAAAAACCGCGGTCACGGGTAATCGCGAGTACAATCCCGGCTGGCACACCGCGCTCGATTTAAAAAATCTGCTGACAGTCTCGGAAGGAATCACACGGGCAGCACTGGAAAGGAAAGAAAGTCGAGGCGCGCAATTCCGCGAAGATTATCCTGACAAAGATGAGCGCTTTTCGAAAGTGAATACGATTGTGTCGAAGTCCGCAGACGGCTCGATGCAGGTGCGATTGGAACCTCTTCCGGGAATGCCGGAGTATTTGAAACAGATTATTGAGGAAATGGGATGATTTTTCGAACCACGGATTACACGGATAAAACGGATTGGACTATTTTGATCAGTGTCATCCGTGTCATCAGTGGTTAAAAAGCCCGGCATGAATGCGACTTTCAAAATCTGGCGCGGTGATGGAAAGGGCGGCGAATTTCGCGATTACACGACGGAAACTGCCGAAGGCATGGTCGTGCTCGATGCCGTGCACGATATCCAGCGCACGCAGGCGCCGGATCTTGCCTGCCGATGGAATTGCAAGGCTGGGAAATGCGGGTCGTGCTCGGCGGAAGTCAATGGAATGCCGAAACTCATGTGTATGACGCGACTGAGCGAGTTGCCGTTGGAAAGACCGGTGACAGTCGAGCCGATGAAAGCTTTCCCAATATTGAAGGATTTAGTCACAGAGATCTCGTGGAATTTTCGCGTGAAGAAACAGATCAAACCGTTCAAGCCCAGACCACCTGACGCCCCGGACGGCACCTGGCGAATGCAACAGGATGATATCGATCGCGTGCAGGAGTTCCGAAAGTGCATCGAATGTTTTCTCTGTCAGGACGTGTGCCACGTGCTGCGCGACCACCAAATGCATGAGAAATTCATCGGACCACGTTTCCTCATCCACGTCGCCGCATTGGAGATGCATCCGCTCGATACGGAAGATCGCATTGAAGAATTGCGAAACACGCAGGGAATCGGCTACTGCAACATCACGAAATGTTGCACGAAGGTTTGCCCGGAAAGCATTGAGATCACGGACAACGGCATTATTCCACTGAAGGAGCGCGTGGTGGATGAGTTTTACGATCCGTTTGGATGGGTTTGGAAAGGACTCAAAAAATTGTTAAATCGTTAAAAGAGTTACAGTCGTTTCGTCTTAACCATGTAACTCTTGTAACTTTGTAACTCTGCGAAGGCATGGCCGAACTGAAATCGCTCCACAAAGACGCAATTCCGGCAGCGTTGGAAAAAGCGGAGCGTTATCGTTTGCTTAACGAACCGGGCGAAGCCGAGAGCATCTGTCTCGACATACTCCATGTCGATCCGGAAAACCAGCACGCAGTAATCATACTTTTGCTCGCGTTGACCGATCGTTTCGAGAAAGGCTACGGCATTAGCGATACGCAGACCAAAGAGTTGCTGACTCGGCTCAAGTCGGAATACGACCACGCGTATTATTCCGGAATCGTGGCGGAGCGCCGCGCGAAAATGAAACTGCGGCAGAACACACCGGATTGCCGATTTCAAGCGTACGACCTTTTCCGAGAGGCCATGAGTTGTTTCGAAAAAGCCGAACCGCTTCGCCCGTCGGGCCACGACGATGCCATTCTGCGCTGGAATACCTGCGCGCGGATCATTGCGCGAAATAACCTGGTTCCGCGAGAACCAGAGGAACCAATAGAATTCCCGTTGGAATAGATGGAGGACAGGCAGCTTGCCTGGCTCGGCCGACAGGCAGCCGTGCCTGTCGGATCTTCTGTGTCCCTTGGCAGCCTGGCAGGCTGCCAGCCGAGTCAGACAAGCTGCCTAACTTCCGGGGACTGCCATTCCGTCCTTATTTGCCAAATCAAATGATCATCGCTACAACGTGATCGGGATGGCGGAGATCAAGGACGCTTTTACACGGTTTGAGCATACAGGCTGGGAACGCGTGGCGGATAAATACGATTCGGTGTGGTCATCGCTGACTCGGCAGTTTATTCCTCATCTAATCAGCGCTGCTCAAGTCTCACCAACTATGTCGGTCTTGGATGTAGCGTGTGGGCCGGGTTATGTATCTGCGGCAGTGAAAATCTCGGGCGCTGTTCCAACAGGAATCGATTTTTCTGGAAAAATGATTGCGATCGCAAAAACGATGTTCCCGAATATTTCATTTCTCCAGGGCGATGCTCAAGAGCTGCCGTTTGGAAATGCCAGTTTTGATCGAGTTTTGATTAACTTCGGTTTGCTGCACGTCTCGCAGCCCGAAAGAGCGTGTACCGAAGCGTGTCGTGTTTTGAAACCGGGCGGTAGGTTTGGTTTCAGCGTCTGGGCTGGACCGGACAAGAATCCGGGCGCCAAGATGGTCAACGACGCGATCGAAGCGCACGGCGACCTGAATGTCGGCTTGCCAGAAGGGCCGCCACATTACTTGTATGGTGAAGAAGAAGAGTGCCGAAAGGTGTTGGAGCAATCGGGTTTTGATGGCAGCTCGATGATCTATGAAACGTGTACGATGGAATGGCATCTTCCGACTGCATCTTACTTTTTCGAAGTTGAACGTGACGCCGGTGTGCGTACGGCTGGGCTTTTGGCACGCCAGTCGCCAGAAAAACTGCACGCGATTCGAGTCGCGATCGAAAACCAAATGCAGCGATACGCGACAGGTAACGAGTTCGTTTTGCCGATGACGGCGCACGTCGTCACCGTGGCGAAAAAATAGGATTTCAGCCGTTCGCCTTCACGAATGTGTGAGCGACTAGCAGATCCGGAGAAGCATTCATTTGACGCGGGTGTGACGCGAGAAGGGGCGTGGCTTTGGTCGACACGTGGCGTCTGGCTGGGTGCGATTGGGTTTGCGGTCTCCCTCGTCGGCACGGAGCTGCTACGTGTCGAATCCTTGCGAATCCTGGCTGTGCTATTGCTGGTAGGCGCAGGTATTCTGGCCGTGCTCGCTTGGAGTGACAGCCAATGGTCACCTGCGTTTCCCTCAGATCGAGACGTTGGCTCCGCGACCTTAAACTTCAGCGTCTGGCGAAGGCCATCATCTCTAACACTATTGGCGGCAGCGGTCTCTTTATCGGCATTGTCGCACGTAGCGTTCCTTGCTACGCCTCGCGCAACATTTGGCACGGCAGGATGGCTATGGGTGGCGGCAATCGCTCTGCTCATAGCTGCGGCCGTACTTCAAAATCGTGCTGCGTCGTCGGACAATAGTCGCGCTGCGGGGCTGCTACCGTGGAGTTGGTTGGAAGTTCTTATTCTCGCTTCAATCACAGCTCTCGCGCTAGCGCTGCGCGTCTGGGATTTGAAAGATGTTCCCTTTAATATTTACCCAGACGAGGTAATGACGGGGCTAGTCGCCGAGCGAGCTTACCTCAGCGGACCGGGCCCTGCGCCTTCTCTATTCAGCACGCTTTGGAGTGACATCGACCTTCCAGCATTATGGTTTGCGATTGTAGCGGCAGTGTTCAAGCTAGGCGGAGTAGGTCTAGCGACGGTCAGATTGCCCGCCGCGTTATTCGGTGCGGCAACGGTGCTGCCGTTGTACGGGCTCGTACGCAGTGTATGGGGGAGAGTTGCGGCGATCGCGGCTGCGAGTGTCATGGCCTTTAGCGCAGCGAACGTGCACTACAGCCGGATAGCACTCAATAATATCACCACGTCGTTCTTTTGGGCGTTATGCTTTTTTTTCATCTTGTGCGGACTGCGCAACCGCAGGCCCGTACACTGGACCTTAGGAGGACTGGCCGCAGGGCTGAGCGAACATTTTTATTACGGCACGCGCTTGCTGCCATTTATTTTGTTAGGCTTCGTATTGTATCTTTTCGCGGTCCATTGGCGTGAGGCTCGATGTTACATCCAACACATTGGATGGCTGGTGCTGGGATACGTCATCGGATTCGGGCCGCTGTTGACTTACTTTCTAACCCATCCCGGCCTCTACTATGGCCGAGGTGCGGGTCTAATGACTTGGAACCGGACACCCGCGACGTGGCATGACTTACAACAAATGTGGACCACGCTCTGGCCCATCATGTCCGAAAACCTCATGGGCATCAGCACTCAAAGCTCGCAGGACATCATGTATTTCGCTCCGCTGCTGCTCGCCGCAGAGGCCGCACTGTTGGTACTCGGAGTAGCGCTATTGATTTGGCGATGGCGGCATCCTGCAGCTTTTCTACTGCTGTTATCCGGCATCGGAGTGCTTTTGGTTGGCGGCACACTGGTACTGTATCCCAATAGCTCGCCGCCGATGCTGGCGCACTGGACACCAGCTTTCCCATTCTTCTACGCGGCAATTGCTGTGCCGATTGGCGCATGGGTTACATCTGCGACAGCTTTGCCGCGATTGAAATCGAAATGGGTCGCCGCTACTGTCGTGACCGTTGGATTGGCGATCCTGGGATACGCCAATATTCGCTTCTACTTCTTCAAATATTACGCCGATCCGGAGACTTTGAAGACCGAGCGCTACAAAGCTGCGCAAAGATTGTATGAGGAGCAGACCGTGCAAAGCCGGTACATGGCTTCGCTGGGGAGTGCTTACAGCGTCGTAGTAGTTGGCAGGTCGCCGTACCCTTACGATGCAGAGATTACCCGACATCTCGTGCAGGGTCAGGAGTTCATCGTAGCATACGATCCACAAACACAGCCGCCACTGGCTTCCGTCGCCGGGAAGGGACTGGCGTTTCTTTTTTTTCCGGGAAGTGAACAGTACCTGGATACAATTCGTGAGCGCTGTCCTGGTGGGAGCGCAGGCGAGGTGCGCAATCCAGTGGGACGGCATGTGTTCGATACGTACGTCGTAGGACCCGAGATGATTCAGCAGGATGCTCGACCACACTAGCTTAGCGCGACAGGCCTCCTACGAGGTTTATGCCGAACGCCACCAGGCGCAGGGCCTGCCTGTTTGACAGCTACTAGCGCTAACGCGTTTAAAAGGCCGAATGCTATGAGGAGTAGTCCGACGGTTGCCAGTCTCAGTGCCCGCTTTGCCGCAAGCCAATGGAGGCCACCTGTGAGCAGCAGCGCGCCGGGCACAAGCAGGAGAAAGAAGTAACGAGCCTGAGGTTGGTAAGCTACTTTTGCGTTGTATTGTATAAAACCTGCGAGTAATCCCGCCCCGATCGCGAGGAAGATTGAAGCGGCTTGCCACGTCACCACGTTGGATGGGCGTCTTCGTGTAACCCATAGCGCAAACACACCGATTGCCGCCAGGACGCTCAGACTAACAAGGACCAGGGCAGCGGTGTTGCAGAAATGGTAGATCCCGTGAGGTAGCGTAATATCATTCCAGCCAAAGCGTCCCCAGAGGTTCTCCAGGGTATAGTGCGCAAGATCGCCAGCGGTTTGTGGCTTGCTGAAATCAGCCTTGATGAAGTTGCCAGCGACCACGTGGAGTTCGGCTTTTGTGCCGCTGGGCTCACCATAGGTGACGAGGTTGCGCACAAACCACCAACCACAGACCAAGACCACGCCAAGTGTCGCCCCGGCAATCATGCCCAGGCCACGTTTCAGCCAGTTAGCCAAGCCTAAGACGCTGGGCCGTGCCTGAAACATTCTGAAAAGAATTACCAAAACTAATCCTGGTATCAGCACAATCGCGGTCAATTTCGATAAAATGGCGAATCCAAGCATGGCCCCCGCCCCAAACAATCGCCCGTCGAATTCTGGATCGGCCAGCGCACGAACCCAGATATAAAAACCTGCTGTCGCCGCCAGGTTTACCGCACTGTCATTTGCGGCATGCGCGTTAGTAAAACAGAATTGGGGCAGCAGCGCGGTGACGCCTGCCGCGGCTACGGCCAGGACCGGCGCATCTGGGACGAGTTCTCTGATCGCCAACCAGCAGAAATACACGGTCGCGGCTCCAAACAAAACGGAGACCAGCCTGCCAATGTACAGGACCGTTTTGGGCTCAGGTGGAGCGACGTGAGCAACTAACCCTGCGATAACGTAATACAGAGGTGGCTGCACAGACTTATAGGGAATAACAAGATAGTGGTCGTTCACAGGCAGTTCCTGACGGACCTTCCTAATGTAAGCAACTGTCTCCGGGTCGCGTGGCGGCCAAATTACCTCCCGCGCGGTATTGACTGCCGGCTGTAAATGCATCTCTGGAAGAATGTGTTGTTTGCGCACCTGCATGATCGCCTGGAGGTGGCCAGGCTCATCTGGAGCGTCGAGTGGCCGTATCACGGCCATCCATACCAGTCCAAGACAGAAGTTAATCACTGCCAATATGAATCCAGGCTGGCGGACAAAACACGAAATCGTGCGCATGGCTAAGTCACACAATCGCGCCGCCGCAGCTTGATCCCGCTCCAGCAGTGCAGCCGAAACAATGATTACCGGTCATGATCGGGCGATTTTCAGTGTTTGCCGGATCGACGTCCCACAGAAACACTCGTGCGCCATCATTCCATTGCATTCCAAGTTGCTGGTTAAAGTCACAATCGTAAACTTCGCCGCGCCAACCCACGCTGAGCGTATTCCGACACATCAAACCATTAATGGTTGCAGCGTTAAACGCCTGGACCAGCAACTCCATGTATTCATCAAGTTTATTGTTACGCCGCAGATAAGAAGCGAATCGGCCGATGGGAAGATTCGTGAGCGTGTAGAGGTTGTTAAACACGATTCCGAAATGCTTTTGGAGTTCGCGCTTGTAATCAGTCTCAAGCTCAGCTTGCGACGGCGGTAAAAATGCGCCCACAGGATTGTAAACGAGATGCAGCGGCAAGTGCGCATCGGTTCCGTAGCCTGATGAGTTAAGCAATTGCAACGCAGCGATGCTGCCTTCAAAAACGCCTTCGCCTCGTTGCGCGTTCACATTTTCGGGCGAGTAGCACGGCATCGACGCAATAATTTCCACTTTGTTTCTTGCTAGAAACGGAGCGAGGTCTTCGTAACCGCGCTCAAGCAAGATCGTCAGATTGCAACGATCAATCACATGGCGGGTAGGCTGCAACGACTTCACCTGCTCGATGAAATAGCGAAAATCCGGAATCATTTCCGGCGCGCCGCCGGTAAGATCGATTGTTGGGATTTCCGTCTTTCCGAACCAACCAATGATCCGATCAATCGTCTCGCGCGACATGATTTCCTTGCGTTTCGGCCCGGCATTCACGTGACAATGCACGCACGTCAGGTTACAAAGCTTGCCCACGTTCACCTGAAGAATTTCGGAGGGCCCACGCCGGAGCGCGATGGAATAATCCGCCAGTTTCTGCGCAAAGCGATTCGTTCCTTGCTGCCGGAGAACGCTTTTCTTTCGATGCGCTTCGATCATTTCTCACCTTAGCCGCGCGCCTTATGCCTGCAAAGCTACAATGGAAGACGGCAGCGTTTCTTGACGTTTGATGAGTTAGATTTCAACCTCGATCAATGTCGTGCCTTCAGATTTTCCTCAGTGAGTTGCATTCGTGGGAATGGCTCGGAATTCTCCTGGCGCGGGTAGCTGTTGGTTTGCTGTTTTTTCTTTCTGGGCGCAGCAAGCTTTTTGTTCCTCAACGACGAGAACAGATGCGCCAACAATTGAATGAAGCGCACGTTCCTTTTCCAGAGTTCAACGCTGTGCTCGTTTCCGCCGTGGAATTTGGGTGCGGCTTGCTGCTTATCCTTGGAGCACTGACGCCTCTCGCATGCGCGCTGCTCGCCTGCGTAATGATTACGGCCATTACGACGACCGCAATTCGCAATGTCAAAGCATCATCGCCGCTTAATTGGCTTTCGGAGTTTTTATATCTCCCCGAAGTTCTTTATCTGGTGATTCTAATTTGGCTTTTTTTCTCGGGGCCAGGGTGGCTCAGTGTAGATTGCTTGCGCGCCAGTAAGTAAAAGCGATGCGAAGACGCATCGCACTCCAACTCCGAAAGCGTTCTCGAGTCCAGCACTTCGTGCGAAATCAAGGCAAACGCCTGCACGGTTTTGCGATAGCTTGGGGAGTGCGCACTGCCTGCCCGCCGTGTGCGGGTGTCCCCCGCGTCGCTTTCGCGGTCTGTCGCACGATACGCGAATCTTTAATCGATCCTACTCCGTCAACTTCTGCGCGGGCTGGACGGCCCGATCCGGGACTTCACCGTTCGGCAATCGCCATGCGCGTTGCTGACGAAAAGGTAACGCGAAGAGTTTTCCAAGTGTAAGTTCGTGTTCCTCGCGATAAGCGGCGACACCGATCGTAATGGCGTCCTGCGGCACGTCGCGGCGCAACGTGCGGTGAAATTTATCCCACCAGCAAAAAATCGTGCCCCAATTGGAATTGGTCTCACGCTGCACGATCGAATGATGAATGCCGTGCATACGCGGCGTGACAATGATCAGATTCAAAATTCGTTCGAGCTTTATTGGCAGACGCCAGTTGGAATGGTGAAAGAGCGTCGCAGCCTCGAGTGTGATGAAGAACACGAGTAACATTATCGGGGCGATCCCGAAGACCGCGACCGCAACCGAAAGAAATCCAACCGAAAAAATCATTTCGCCAAAGTGGAACCGCGCGGCAGTGCTCACGTCTAGATCGAGATCGGTGTGATGCACGTTATGAAAACGCCAGAAGACTGGTACCATGTGATTGGCCCAATGCCACCACCAATATGCGTAATCCAAAAACAGAAATGTGGCTATGACAGCGGCCCAACCCGGAAGACCAAGCCAGTTCAACAAGCCGATGTGCTGCTCTTGCGCCCAGATGGCTACCGCAATTGGAATTGGCAACATGGCTAGACGAACGACAGCGAACCCTGGAATCGAGAGGACGAAGTTGCGCACGAGGCGATGCAGCACGCTAAAATGTTGATGTCGCAGAGGAAAACGCCATTGCAGCAAGAGCAGCGCCAGGAATACGCAGGCCAGCAGCGGCCTCCCGACATAGTCCATCAATGGAATTTTTGGCATTGGATCGGTAAAAGAGTTTTGAATGGCCTATCGCCGCGCACAATATAATGTCGGGCGCGACCCAAAGCGACGCGAGGACGCGTACGCACTCCCAAAGCTTGCGCGAAACACGACGAGGCTCTTGGGAATTTTGCACGAAGTGCTGGCCTCGCGAAAGCTTTCGGAGTTGGAGTGCGATGCGTCCTCGCATCGCTTTTCGGCCAATCAACGACGTCCTAGGCGCCGATGCGCCGGAATGTGAACGTGGTCTCGGGCTTGATTACTTCGCCATTCATCTCCAGCAGTGGATAAACGAGAAAATTAATCGGGCCGCTCGCCGGCTCCGGATCAACCACCAGATCACGGCCTTTCGTTAGTTCGAACCGGTTAGCAGGATTGTGTCCGAAGTAGTAATCAGCCAGCTTTGGATTCTTCCACGCTTCGCTGATATCCACAGGTACCCAACGTCCATCCGCGAGAAATTCCGCCCAGCAATGATAGCCCTCGATCGTGCCCTCGTTCTTGTCGGCAGGAATGGTGGCGCCAATAGCAAAACGAGCCGGTATGCCGATGCTGCGCGAAAGAGCAATGAAGTAGGCGTGAAAATCGGTGCAATTGCCGGTGCGCACATCGCAGGCGTACATCGCGTCGCCACGGCCCCAGCCAGTTCCCGATTTGTCGTAGCGCATTCGAGCGATCACGTGATCATAGAGCGCTTTCGCTCGCTCTAAATCGTCGGTTTTTCCGGCGGCTGCCTTTTGAGCGAGCGTCTTGAACGTTTCATTGACGGGCACCAGCATTTCCGGGCGCAAGTAGCGCGGAGCTTCAGCCGCGTCTGCGTGGTAGGCTGTTTTTTCTTTGCGCACGACGCGATATCGCAGCTCGATCGTCTTGCCGCCGTCTGAAGGCTGCGGATGCAGCACGCAGATATCATTGCCATAGTCCCGGTCTTGAACCTTTTCCCATTTCATTGGGATATTGAGCTCTTCCTGGATGACAGTTTGAAAGGCATCGGTCTTGGCCAACGGTATCCAGACGCGAGCATCGCCTTTGATCTCAGGAAGTTTAACTCGATAGACGAACTCGAATTGATCCGTGCCTTTAACGATGCCTGGATTGTCAGCAGCGCGAGTTGCAACTGCGACTGCCAGGAAAAATACCAATCTCGCTATCACGATTTTGGAAGCGTTAAAGCGCATACTCTTTTGGGATACCGTCCGCGAGCTCAGCTCGCGGGCGTTTTCTGCCACGCGCCGTTCTCTTCTTTCCAATTGTAAAGTGGTTTGCCGTCGATCTTGTGAACGGATGTCTCGGTAACTTTCATCTGGCCCGGCTGGCCGGTCAGAAAGAAATCAATATCGTAGGTCTTGCCGTCGGTTCCTTTCATGTCCACACAGGCGAAGTATTTGCCGCCGCCGAGATCCTGCAATCGATCATCGTGTACTTTTGTCAGATCAAGAGACAGATCCTGACCTTCGTGTGTGACGTGAAATTTTCCGTCGGGACTCTCTTTGCTTTTCGCGGTGATATTGCTCTTTATGCCGGTGGAAATATCAGCCGTGCTCACTCGTTTCTCGGCGGCTTTCCCTTTTGTCGGGTGCTCAGGATGTTCCTGAGCGTTGACGTTCGCTGCCGGCGTAAAAAATAGTGTAAGCGCCGCTGAGATAATGAGTCTTGTGATCATATGAATTCCTCCGGTTGAACCTCGTTTGTTGTAATTCGTTCCGCGATAGTTTTCTGCATTAATCAAAAAAAACAACCCGCTTGCTTTGCTAAACAGACGCGTCGTGGAAACAATTTCGAGTACCTAGTTTACAATGCAGTTCTCCATTGTCGTTCCGGTTTACAATGAGGCGCAGTTGATACGCTCGTTTCTTCAGCATTTTCGCGAGCGAGCGCCGGGGGCCGAAGTTATCGTCGCGGATGGCGGAAGCTCTGATGGAACGCGTGATCTCGCGGCTGGGCTTTGCAATCAAATTGTAGTGGGTGAGCGAAATCGGGCCGCGCAAATGAACCTCGGCGCACGCGCCGCGAGTGGCGACGTTCTTTGGTTCGTGCACGTAGATGCCGAAGTGCCGAAGGGAAGTTTAGCTGAAATTGCGCGCGTATTGGATGACAGAACCGTCGCCGGCGGCTACTTCCGCATTCGCCTGCCACCACACCCGGTGTATCGGCTAACGGACACTTTCGCGCATTATGCAGGCTTGCTGCTCCGAATGCGATGCGGCGATCACGGAATGTTCTGTCGGCGAACTGCATTTGTTAATGTTGGCGGATTCCCAGAGGTGCCTCTGATGGAAGATGTTGAATTTTTCCGCCGGCTTCGCCGCTGCGGCCGCGTGGTGTGTAGCGACAAGCGAATTGTGATTAGCCCTCGCCGATATGAAGCAATCGGACGCGCACGCCTGACTTTCTCCTACGGCCTCATCGCAGCCCTTTATGTTTGCGGCGTGCCGCTGTCGGTACTCGACACAATCTACCAACGCGCTTGTTGCACTGCGCGCCATGAGATGCGCGATCGCAACGCCTGATCCGTTCCTTAGTATAGGGATTGCAAATCAAAAGGAGGAAATCATGAAAATAACAAGTTTGATTGTCGCTTTGCTCGCAGCTGGAACGCTCACCGCGTTTGGACAGGAAGGAACAGCCCAAGACATCAAGCATGATGCGAAGAAAGCAGGAGAGAAAATCAAAGAAGGAGTCGAAACCGTCGGCGAGAAAACCAAGCACGCGGCGGAAACTGTCGGAGAAAAAACGAAGGACACCGCAGAAACTGTTGGCCGAAAGACCAAGGAAACCGTCGAATCCATAGGTGAGAAAACGAACCAGGGCAGCAGTACAGCTCATAGCAAATCCACAAAAAAAGTGAGGAAGACGAAGGCAGAGGCCGGAAGAGCGCTCAAATCATGAGCCTAATGCGCCGAGCCCGACCGATCACTAGTGTAGTGGGATACAACACTTCCTTACTTTACAGGTTAATTCGCCTCTCCCTTCCCAAGGGAGAGGCGAGCGAGAACACGGCGATTTTGTCTGAACTCATGCAAAAAAGGACTTGTGACGCACTAGACTAGAATCGAACTGCATGGAGATCGCCGCCACGAATTGTTAGATATTCCTTTCAAGTGCACACGACCAGAGAAATTGCAACTTTGTTCGTTTCCGACTTGCTCGGACTGAGTGAGTGAGTCCTATTTGCGCGACCAATGAACGGTTTGCGCTTGGGAGTTAACATCGATCACGTCGCGACGTTACGGCAGGCGCGTTATGCGACCATGCCGGAATCGAAAAATGCAGAGCCCGATCCGATCCTGGCGGCTTCAATTTGCGAGCGAGCCGGCGCTGGCGGGATTGTTGCACATTTGCGCACTGATCGCCGCCACATTCAAGAGCGAGACATCGAACGCCTGCGCCAGAACATCATGACCAAGCTGAATCTGGAGATGGGCAACACGGAGGAGATTGTTGATATCGCGCTGCGCATTAAGCCAGAGGAGGTCTGCCTTGTCCCAGAAAAGCGCGAGGAAGTTACGACCGAGGGGGGGCTCGATGTTATTGCTCAACGCAAAGAGTTGGAGCCGACTATTAAGCGGCTGCATCTTGCGGGGATCCGCGTCAGCCTTTTTATCGACCCAACTTTGGAACAGGTGGATGCCGCCACCGAACTCGGCGTCGCGATGGTAGAGCTGCATACCGGGGCGCTCGCGAATGCGTTCACAGAGAAGATCCAAAAGCAAGAACTGGAGCAGTTGCGGGCAGCCGCGTGCGCAGCGTCGGAGTCACATCTGCAGGTCAATGCTGGCCATGGTATCAATTACAAAAATATTGTGCTCATTAACGAGGTTGCGTGCCTGACGGAATTGAACATTGGCCACTCCATCATCTCGCGCGCGATGTGGGTCGGACTGGAAACCGCTGTAAAAGAAATGCTCGCCGCGATGGCGAATTATCCCGGATGAGGTGCGTTCCAGCAATGAAAGCGGTGCGAAGACGCCCCGCACCAAAGGCGCTTCGCGCGAATTGCGAACACGAGATATCGGTTTTGCGAAGCTTTTGGAGTGCGAGCGCGTCCTCGCGTCGCTTTCGCGTGTGCTGGGTATTGGTTGCGAATTCAATAGGTTTATGAGTGTCCTAGGCATCGGTGTCGATTTTGTCGAGTGCGTGCGCATTCAGCGTTCCGTCGATCGATTCGGAGATCGTTTTCTGCACCGGGTGTTTACGGATGGTGAGATTGAATATTCGATGTCGATGAAATATCCGGCGCGCCACCTGGCTGCGCGCTTCGCCGGAAAGGAAGCGGTGTCAAAGGCGTTCGGGACCGGGATAGGCAAATCGATGAGCTGGCGCAACATCGACATTAGAAAAAAAGAGAGCGGCGAACCGTTTCTGGTTTTTTCGGGACCTGCCGAAGAGCTGGCGGCAAAGCGCGGTGTCACTTCCGCGCTAATCACGCTTAGTCACACGGAGCATCACGCGATGGCATCTGTTGTCCTCGAAGGTGCAACCTCTCAGCCGGATTAATCAGCACATCTCCGTTCCCTTTGAGACCCTCCATCCGCATCGCGGTTGTCATCATTGCTCTCGCAGCAGCGGCCGCCGTCGTTGTTGGCGATTTCGTGCACCGCGCCGCGGCGCGCAGGTTGCGCGAAGCGATTCTTGCAGAACTTCAGCCGGTCGCCTTGAAGAATTGTACCTTGAAGCGCTTCGGCAGCGCCAATGACGGCGGATACCTGATGTGCGAGAATCTGATTGAGCCCCTCGATGCAGCGTACTCGTATGGTGTTGGCACGAACGACGACTGGGGATGCGAGGTGTCGCGTCGGTATCACGTCCCAGTGCATCAATATGACTGTTTTGATCCCGCACGGCCAACCTGCAACGGCGGCACGTTCGTGTTTCACAACGAATGCGTCGGCGATCGGCCCGGCTACCGGGAGTCACGTTTCTTCGATACGTTGGAAGACCAAATCAAGAGGAATGGCGACACCGGCCGGCGCTTAATCATCAAGATGGACATCGAGGGCGGGGAATGGGATTCACTCCTGGCAGCCTCGGACGAGCTGCTCGCATCGATTCCGCAGATCACGATGGAGATGCACGGCTTCGACGATCCGAAGATTGTCGAGGTGCTCCGGAAGCTGGAGCGAAACTTCTATCTTGTGAACCTCCACTTCAACAACTGGTCGTGCACGTCAAGGGCCGCGCCGCTGCCCGCGTGGGCGTACCAGACGAACTGGGTGAACAAGCGCATCGGTGTGCCCGATCCGGCGGCGCCCTTTCCGGCACCGATGAGTCCGCTGAACGCGCCCGACTCACCGACATGGCCCGATTGTCAGTTGCGCACACGACGGTTGCAGCGCTGAGGGTTCACGTTTGGAGTCCCGCCTTTAGGCGGTTTCGGTATACGCGCTGCATGGGACCGCATAAATGCGGAACTCCTAACGAATGCCGACCCCCGAACGGCACAAGGTTTGGAGTTCCGCCTTCAGGCGGCTCCACATAATCTCAATCCATGTCTGCTCCGCGCTATCTCTGGCGACAGCTCGACCAGAAGCAACGCGCGGGAGTTGCTAGCCTGGCGCAAGACGCGCGGCTATCCGTGGCATTCGCCGCCGCACCGGCCGAACTTTGGACATCTGCGTTTTCTCATCTCGGCATCTTGTTTCGAGCATCGTCATTACATCGGCCACAGCCTGGAGCGCATGGACAATTTTTTGCGCGATCTGCTGGCTGTGTTCGCGACGCACGCGGGCCAGACGTTTGCGTGGTGCATATTGCCGAATCATTATCACGCGCTGGTGGAAACGCCTAATGTAAAAGCTTTGCTGCGCGAGCTGGGATTGTTGCATGGACGCACGGCGCATACTTGGAATGGCGAGGAGCAGGCACGCGGGCGAAAAGTTTTCTTCCGTGCTGTCGAGCGGGCGATGCGGTCAGACCGGCATTACTGGGCGACGCTGAATTACGTGCATCACAATCCCGTGCGCCACGGTTACGTGGCGCGCTGGACAGATTGGCCATGGAGCAGCGCAACCCAGTATCTTGCGCAAACGGGCGCTGAAGAGGCGAAGCGTATCTGGCAGGAGTATCCGCTGCGCGACTATGGAAAGGATTGGGACGAGCCGGGGATGTAAGACCGCATAAATGCGGAACTCCGAACCCGAGCTCGCAAGAGCATTGAAAAGCAGCGCGCTTTCCGGCAATAAGGACAGTGATGGAATCTTTTCGGCAGATCATGGATATCGTCGGCACCAGCGTGGATGGCGTAGGTGTGTTTATCGTTGTGGGCGGCGCACTCTTTGCCACGGTGCGCCTCGCGCTTCGTCGCGCGCACGGCGCCGGCAATTATTACGTTTGGTACCGGCAGGATGTGGGCCGCGCGATTCTTCTTGGCCTGGAATTTCTCATCGCCGGTGACTTGATTCGGACTGTGGTTGTCGCGCCGACGATGCAAAACGTGGCTGTCCTGGGGTTGATCGTGTTAATCCGCACGTTCCTCAGCTTGTCACTCCAGTTGGAAATCGAAGGCAGACTGCCGTGGCAGCGCGAACCACAGCCTCAAGCCGTGGATCAATAAGAACTAAATTCATTACATGCGATGGCGCGGCGGGGAAGTGGCTCCCAATGCGCCGACAATGATTACAATAAGCGTTCCGATGCAGAGTTCGGCAATGACGTTGCGCATTAATTTGCGAAGAACGTCGCGTTGCTTCGCATTCTGTTCATTCACGAGAGCAAGCTGTGGCTTGAAGCGCAGAAGATTGCACGCGCCAAAACCGATCATGATAACAAACAGCAACACCTTCAGCATAAGCAGACGTCCGTATCCGGTAGTGACGAGTGCGCGCAAGCTGCCAACGAGAAAATAACTGTTCGTCAGCCCGGTTGCCGCGAGCGCGGCCACAACGAGCAGGCTCAAAGCAGAAAATCGACGAGTAATTGCACCGGCGGCAAGCAGCAGTGACAGCTCACTTGATCTGCATGCTTGGAGTAGAACCAATGTCAGTGGCAGGAGACCTCCTGGCCAGAGACCGGCGGCGATAAGATGCGCCGAATCAACGGTGAGATGGATCGGGCGCTCAGCTCCAATCGTCGCTCCCGCGTGTCCGGCCCACGTAATGGACGCAAGAAGCGTTGTCGCAATGATCAGTCCAGCATATTGCCAAGCGCATGAACTCCACAGAAAGGCCCGGCGTTTCCGCCGTGCAAATAAGTTCGCGATTGTAAACAGGAGCATTAGACCGAGGCGCCATGTCCAGAGTATTCCGAATTGCGTTTGTGTGATCGTAACGTCAATCGAATCGATGTTTGGCATCTCCCGCAAACTTCCGCCGGTCATTCGTGCGAGAACGATCCAAAACCACACAATGCCGGAAGCGATTGCGGCAAAACCACTCCACACCGCCAGCAATCGAAACTGCTCGCGCAGCACTTCCATGTGCGGCGAAGCACTTCGGTCAGTCTCCCTCAACGCAGGTCTTGCGACGAGTATTTCAAATGCGAACAACGACAGGAGAATCATGCACGCGCCGATGTGCACAGCGCGCGTGATAATTAGCAACATGTGTTGAAGCTCTTTGCAAACACGCTGCGTTACTGCGCAATCTGAAAAGTGAAGTCGCCGTTGGTCCGGTGCGTATCCACCGACACCACACGCCAGACTACCTTGTAGCTTCCCGGTCCGAGCCGCGGCAATGAGACTTGGAGAAGCGAACGATTAGAGGGATCCGAGTGCGTGTCTTTTTTGTCGACCTGTTTTCCGGTCGCATCGAAAACTTGGATACTGCTAAACCGAGGTTCGATTGCTTCGGTAAGCCAAATCCGCACCGCCGCTGGCGCAGAATGCACTTTGCTTCCGACAGATGGATCGGAGTGCTCCAAAAAAGCATGCGCACTGACTCGCGAAGCTGACAGAAGTACCACAAGACAAAAGAAAAGGATGCGACAAAGCCAGTTCATTTGTTTCCTCCGAATAGTGGCCGGCCGATCGTGTGTGGAAAAAGGTCGTCCAGAAAGAAATGTAGTTGTGAGATCACGCCGACGTTATTTCCTGTGTGTTCGTTGATCGGAATCACCGCCTCCATGCCAACCTGAAAATATTTTCCCGCCCAGATCACACCCGGATTGACTGTGCCGGTAGTTGGACCGCCTGGGCCGCGATTTAGCGGAGTTTCCATTGCGAACTCCACGAGCGGAATCAATCGATCGACCGGCGCTGGCAAATGCATGTCCTGCACCTGCGACTGGAGATAAATCACGCTGTACTCCAGCGCAAAACCCCACTCCAGCACGTCAGGATGTCGCTCGATCTCAATCTCGCGTTCACGGGTTTGGTCATTCACCGTGATACTGCGCGTGCTCGCGCTGGTTGGAATCGCGATGGCGGCTACGCCCGTGAGCGCGATCGGCTTCAATGACCGCAACGCCTCGGGTAAATCGCCGAAGCCTTTACCGAAAAGAATCGCTGGCGACCATGTACTAAATGAGTCTGCGCCAATCGAGCTCGAGCCCGTGCCGCCAATTTCAACGTCGAGCCCGACGGATACAATCGCTTCGTGCGGGCCATTCTTTAGGAGCTGATATTTTCCGCCCAGTTCCAAATTGCCGAAGCCATTTGTCGTCTGTCCTTCGTGTGGATTCAGCACGCTCAGGGTCTCGCCGATTTCAATAGCGAACTGAGGCGTAATGCGTTTGGCGATATCCACAGAAATGTCGGTCTCGCGCGTGCCGCCGTCATCCGGCGTTCGAATCGTGCTGATGGTTGGAAGTGAAAGTTCGTCGGAGACAAACGGATCGTCCGTCGAAAGCGTCGCCGGGAAAAATCGCGCCCCAGCGAAGCCGTGGCCAAAAGCGTGGCTCGTCACGCCGAGCTCGCACACCGCGCAAACGAGCGAAAGAAGTAGAGACAATCGTTTGATAAATATTCCTCCATTTGTGATGGGAAAGCGCCCGCTCCAGGGCGTGACGATTCCCCGGGGTTGCGAAAGGGAAAGCTGCGAACCGTGCACACGCACGGCGTAGCCGACTCAAGCGCGAACTAAGCAAAAAGGCGAGCGCGGTGGCGGAACGGGCGGCGAATGTCCCATTTCAAACGAGAAGCAATCACGTATTGCGTATTCGAACGGAACGAACGGATGCGTAATTCGATTCGCAAGAGGTGCACAGATCATATCGATCTTCGGTGACGCTGACCGCAAATCCTGTTTCTTCTCCGAATTCTTGCCTTTGCTGACCACGTTACAAAGCGAGCAGGGATGTGCGCCATCGAACGTTTGAGCAATCGCCTGACACAACGGCGCGCGCTTGGAGTAATCAATCACCATTGTCGTCCACGCGAGCGATTGCAAAGCGATCCAATGCAAACCAATCGATAAACAAAGCGCACTGATCGTGGCGATTCGGCCGGCGCAGTGCAACATGACTGCGAGGCTAATCACCGCCTTGTTTCATGTCAATCAGCGCTGTATGCCGATTCCCAACCTTCGCAGATGAGCATGGGAATAATCGCGAGCGAAGCAAGCGAATCGATCCACCAGCAAGTGTGTCACTGCGTTGAGAGCGAGACTAAGCAAGATCGGTGCAGTTCTTATAAAACTTATGAGCGCATCAGTTCGCAATTCTATGCGCCATCATCGGCCCGAGACAATGGATGAGATAATTTCGAAACGAGGCGTGATGCGCCGATCGTGTCCCTTGGCCGCCGCGAATGAAAAGAGGCCATTGTGTGTAAAAGCCTAGGGACAGCCAACGCCGCCTCGTTTAACGAAATAAAGATGAAAGGAGGCTGTTAAATGAAAAAGCTACTCCGTTCAACACTTGGAACGCTCGTGGTGGCAGGTTTACTGGCAATAACGCCGCCGATGTATGCTCGTGGAGGACATGGCGGTGGTCACGGAAATCGCGGTGGCCACGGTGGTCATGCTGTCAAACATGCCGCCGTTGGACATATGAAAGGCGGGCACCATGCTCTTGCTATGCGCGGTGGCCGTGGCAACAGTCGTGCGGTGTTTACGCGTGGGAATGCGCGCTATGCAGGACGCGCGTATTACGCGACTCGCGGCGGGGGCTGGGGAGGCAGTTACTGGTATCCGTCCTCTGGATATTCCGGGTTCAGCTATTACGGCTCGGGCTACGGCTATCCGTATGGCGGATATTACGGTTATCGATCCGGTTGGTGCTATGATCCGTATTACGGATATCGTCCGTGCGGATCTTATCCTTACCGATACGGGTACCGGCCTTATCTGGGCTTCAGCTTCGGTGGCTATTAAGTTAAATCAGCACCGTTGACGTCAGCGGGCCGCAGCAATGCGGCCCGCTTATTAATCTCTCACGCCGATCCTATTTGGCGCACGCAGAGCAAGGCTCTCCGGAAATGGCGGCGCGGGCTTCTTTGATAATGAACGGGATCAGCGCCAGCGCAGCGACACTATCAAGCCACCACCAACCCAGAATTCGCGTGGCCGCGAGTCCGACGATCAACACGATCGAGAGATAACCGCACACAATCGATTCGACGGCGTCTGCGCGCAGCGCACGCGAGTTCAGTCGCGCGGCAACTCTCAATTTATAAACCGCGAGAATGGGCATCCCGACCTTGGCAACGACACCAATCAGAATGCCCCAGACACTTTCGTGGGTGTCAGTAACTCGTTTGATGACAAAAATTCCATAACCGGAATTAAAGAGCACATACACAACCAGCGCATAAAGCGAATATCCAACCCATCTAGCTGCGCGTCGCTCTACGGCTTCGACGTGTTCCGACGTTGCGGCGCCAGTCGTTTCAACTCTGAGCCGCCACAACAACACGCCGCCACTGAAGAGCTCGATTAGACTGTCGATGCCGAATGCTTCCAGTAACAGACTTTTCGAAGCCCAGCCGAGGAGCAAAGCCGCCGCTCCTTCAATCGTCATCCAGCCGATCGTGATGTACGTCAGCACGAGCGCAAATTTGAGATTTGCAGCTCGTGGCGTTGCGGCGTTGAAGCTATTCGCTGTGACTGAGGGCATATCTGATGGGCTGCTCAGGTATCTCACTTGCCCGGTCTCGCCGCTCTACCCAATCGTACAACACAGGCAGGAGAAGCAGTGTCAGGAATGTTGAACTGATAATTCCGCCGATTACGACCGTGGCTAATGGCCGTTGCACTTCTGCACCTGCGCTGGTCGAGAGAGCCATTGGAATAAAACCGAATGCCGCTACAGCCGCGGTCATCAGAACCGGCCGCAGGCGAGTTAAAGATCCTTCGATCACGGCAGACCGGGCATCGAATCCACGCTCGCGCAGTTGATTGAAATAGCTAATCATCACAACACCATTAAGAACGGCTACGCCGCTCAGAGCGATGAAGCCCACAGCAGCGGAGATGCTGAACGGCATGTCGCGAAGCCATAGCGAGACGATGCCGCCCGTAACCGCGAGGGGGATGCCGGAATACACAAGCAGTGTTTGTCGAACGCTGCCGAACGCCATGAAGATCAAAACGAAAATAAATGCGAGCGCTGCCGGCACGACAATGGCAAGTCGGGCCTTTGCTTCGCGAAGATTTTCAAACTGGCCGCCGAATTCGATTGTGTAACCCGCTGGTAATTTGACCTGCTCACGCACTTTCGCGTCTGCCTCTCGCACCCAGCTTTCGACATCGCGGCCACGTAGATTCACCATCAAAGCGGCGCGCCGTTGTGCTGAGTCGCGCAAAATCGGCGATACCGTTTTGACGCGTTGAACATCCGCCAGTGTGCCCAGCGGCAGCATGCCAGAGTCACCGACACGCACGGGCAACGCACGGATGGCGTCGAGATTTTCGCGGTCTTTCTCGGGAAGCCGGACTACGATATCGAAGCGCCGGTTGCCTTCGACCATCGTGCCGACAGTCTGTCCGCCCAGCGCAGTCGCGATAGTCTGATTCACGTCACCCGCGTGGAGATTGTATTTCGCGAGCACATCGCGCTTCACTCTGATCTCGAGCATGGGTGCGCGGCCGGTGGTTTCGTACTCCACTTCGCCTTCACCTTCCCGAGTGCCCGGAATTTGTTCGAGCACTTCTTTGACTTCGGAACCGAGTCGCTCCAGTACATCATAATCGTTTCCGAAAATTTTTACGGCAATGTCGGCCCGGATTCCCTCAAGCATTTCGTTGAAGCGCATCTCGACCGGTTGCGCGACCATCACGCGCACGCCCGGATTCAAGTTCTCGATTTCCGTCGTGATGATCTTCGCCAGTTCTTCCTTGCTGATTGGCTGATTGTCGATCTTTCGCCATTCGCTTTGCGGTTTGTAGTAAATGTAAAAGTCGCAATCGCTCGGCGGCATCGGGTCGGTCGCAATTTCCGCGCTGCCGATGCGCGAAAAGACGTGTGTGATTTCCGGGACACGTTTTTGGATTTCTTGTTCCGTCTTGCGTTGTTGTTCGGTGCTTTCGTCGATGTTGATGCTGCTCGGTCGATACACCATCATGGTGAACGTGCCTTCATCGAGCTTGGGAATGAAGTTTGCGCCGAGCCGATTGAAGATCACGATGGCTAACGCGAAAAGCGCCAGCGCGCTCAGCACAACCAGCCAGCGCCGGCGTAAAGCCGAAGATAATACCGGCGCGTAAATGATTTTGGCGAACCGGATGATCCAGTTGTCACCTTCGTGAATCCGGCCGCGGAGCAGAAGCGAAGAAAGCGCGGGCATTAGAGTGAGCGCGAGAACGAGCGAACCTCCGAGCGCCAGCATTACCGTCAGAGCCATGGGGTGAAACATTTTCCCTTCGATTCCCGACAGAGCGAGGATCGGCAGATAAACGATGGCGATGATGAGCACGCCAAAGAACATGGGGGTGCCGACCTGTTTGCTCGCCGCGATAACAGTGCGAATTCTCTCCTCGGCGGTGAGGCGCCGCGCGAGTTCGCGTTGTTTTAGGCCGAGTTCCCGGACAACATTTTCGACGATCACGACGGCGCCGTCGATGATCAGTCCAAAATCGATCGCGCCCAGGCTCATCAGATTTCCCGAAATTCCGAACCGCGTCATTCCGGTGAGAGCAAAAAGAAATGCGAGCGGAATTGCCGTGGCAACGATGAGTGCGGCGCGCCAGTTTCCGAGCAGGATCAACAGCACCGCTGTGACCAGCAACGCCCCTTCGAAAAGGTTCATCGTCACCGTGTGAATGGTTCGGTGGACAAGGTTCCTCCGATTGTACTCCGGACTAATGACGACGCCCGATGGCAGCTGTTTTTGAATGTCCTTAACCTTTTCGGCAACGCGCTCGGCAACCGCGTGACTATTCTCACCCATCAGCATCATCGCCACGCCGAGCACGGCCTCCCGTCCAGCGTGTGTTGCCGTCCCGGTGCGGAATGCGTGACCAATTTGAACCTCCGCGAAATCTTTGACGCGCAATGGCATGATGCCGGCGGCAAATTTCACCGGCAGCTCGGCGATCTCTTCCGGTGAAACGACTCGACCGACTCCGCGGATAACGAGTTGTTCATTGCCGGAATTGACGACGCCTCCGCCAGCGTTCTCCACGTTTTCGCCAACGATTTTAGCCAGGTCGTTAACGATCAGGCCAGCCTCGCGCAACTTGTCGATCTTCGGTTGCACCACGATTTGCTTCACGTAACCGCCATAAGCGTTGACCTCGGCAACACCGGGAACCGTTCGCAACTGCGGTTTGATCACATATTCCTGTATTTCCCACAAGGCCATCAGCTGCGCTTCGCGGGAATCTGGCGCGGTCGGTGCGTTCGGCGAAAAGTCGATCGTGTAATAGAACACCTCACCCAATCCGGTGGTGATTGGAATTAGCTTCGGTGTCAGACCGGGCGGAAGCGAATCGGCCGCGCTCTGCAAACGCTCGGTCACGAGCTGACGCGCGCGATAGACATCGCTCTTATCGGTGAATTGAAGCGTGATTTGCGAGAGACCGAAACGCGAGAGAGATCGCATTTCAGTTACACCCGCGACACCGCCCAGCGCCATTTCCAGCGGCATCGTCACCAATTTTTCTACTTCATCCGGTGCGAGGGCTGGCACCGTGGTATTGACCTGTACTTGTACGCCCGTGATGTCGGGGATCGCATCCATCGGCAGTTTGTTGGCCGACCAAAGACCGACGAGCACTAGCGCAAACGCGCCCATCAATACGAGAACGCGCTGACGCACAGCGAACTCCAGAATCTTATCGATCAATGTCGCTCCTCCTCGCGGTAAAGCTTTAGGCCTGTCAGAATTTCCAGTTCTTGCGCCGCTTGCAGCGCGTCCTTTTTCATCTCCTGCAGCGCACCGACTACTTCCAGATATTGCTTTTGCGTTTCCACATAAACCGGCAGGGCGACAGCGCCGAGTCGGTAATGGCGGTCCGCGACTTCGGCAGCCTCACGAAATTTCGCCACCATATCTGCCTGCCATTCCACGATCTGCTTGCGCTTCGCTTCAAAGGTCGCGGCGCTCTGGGTGATTCGGCGTTCTACTTCCCGTTGCGTTGCAAAGAGCGATGCTCGCGCTTGTTCCTCACGCGCCCGGCTGGTCTCGATGTTTCCAGCGTTGCGGTCCCACAATGGCAGGGGCAGCGAAATTCCTATGCCCGCCCGTTGCTCTTTGTCCGTGGCATTCTCTTGTGAGTAATACGGCCCGACTGCAACGGCAGGAAAACGTTCGTTCTTCGCTAGAGCGACTTTGAATCCTTGTTGCGCTAATTCCGCCTGACGAATGCGAATGTCGAACGCGTTGGCGCGTGCAGTATCAACGAGCGTTTGCAGCGAGATTTGAAGAAGATTCAATTCGCTGGCGTTCACCTGGAGAGCGGCAGTTGCCAGCCGGCCGCACAGTTGATTCAGTTCTGCTGCTGCTGTTTTTGCGGCGAGCTCCGCCTCACGTTCTTGGCGTCGGAAATTCAGAGTGTTGGCGTCAATGATTCTCGTTTCCAACAATGGGGTTACGCCCGCCGTCGGACGCTGGGCTAGGACATCGCTCAACGACCGAAATCGATCGGCCACCTCACGCGCTGCGACCGACCGCTCTTGCGCAATTGAAATGCTGTAAGCCAGCGTGCGCACCCGCGCAGCGAGTGTGAGCCGAAACTGCTGGAGATGCAGCTCAGCGAGAGCAATGTTGCCTTTCGCAATCGCCTTCCGCAAAGCGATTCGCCCCGGAAATTCGAACGTCTGGTTTACCGCGACCGACCACGTGGCGCCTTCGCCGCTGGGGCCGCCGGAGTTATCCCGCGTGTTCTTGTACCCAGCCTCTGTATGCAGTTCTGGATTCCGAATTGTGCCGGCCGTTTTCAGGGATCCCTTCACCGCTGCGATTTCGGCGGCGTAAAATTTCAGCTCCGGATTATTCGCGAGCGCTTCTTGCACGAGCGCCGCCGGCGTCGTGTGACTGGGCGCAACAGGGGCACTCTCCGGGTGCGCCGGTGCAACGCCGGAGATCAACACACCGATGAAAAGTCCCAAAATATTTTGCCTCATAACTGCCGCACAACTGCAACCCAACGAAACACACCGCGGCGTAGAAAAACGCCGCCCGACAATCCTCAGGACGAGGATTCAGTTACGAGGCGAAAGAAGGAGCGCGCGGATTTGCCGCGGCGCGAATGCGAAACTGCCAACTGCTTCGAAGCTCTGGAGGCGGCTCAAAACTTGTTCGCGCCAGTGACGCGCCCACTTCAGGATGAGCATCGAAGGTATCTCTAACGAGCGGTATTTTTTGCCCGAGCCCCGGCACGACTGCGGAGCCGTTGTCATCAGCCTTGTAAGCACCGGAAGCCAGCACACAGCAAGGCGACGCTTGTTGCGAAGGACAGTCACGACAGTGATCAATGTTACCGACGAGCCCCGCCTGCTCAGCCAGACACAACGATGTCGTCGGTATCCACGCCAACAACAACGCGGTCGCTGCAACAATCTTTACCCGTCTCACGTTGAATAGAAATACAGCCTCGATTGCCTAATCTCCAGCCAAATGTTTCTGGCGCCGATCACGGCGAAGCTGCTGTTGGTAGAACTTACCGTCCTTCATCTCACAACGACGTGGGAGCGCCTGTTTCAAATGATCCGAGAAACGAGAAAGGCGAAGAAAAACCCAATCGCATATACAGCCGCAGAGAAATAGAATATGCGTGCCGACCAACGCCGCAGTCGCATACATGACTTTGCTTGCGCTGGATCAGCGGGACACGGCGCGTTGCGATTGCGATAGGCCGAAACGCCTGACAACGCCAGCATGAAACCGGCAAACGCGAAGAGTGGAATTTTGTGTTCGGAAAGCCAAACGAGCTGTGGCACTGCGGTCACGACGCTGGCGAGCGCGGCGCCTGCGCCAATTGAGACCAGCGCTGCCGGGAGCGCGCAGCATGCAAGCGTGCTGAACGAACTGAGAATTGTCAGGATCTCCAGAATGATCGTTCGCACGTTTATTATTTCTGTCGCGCAACGGCGACGACCGAGTAGCCCGCGTTGCCGAGCAACTTCTTAATTTTTGAGTCGTCCAGTGTCTGGCCTTGCTTTGTCTGAATCGTGACCAGCTTGTTTTCCAGATCGACATTCACGGCTCTGACTTCGGGTTGGGCCCTGAAAGTTTTTTCAATGCCGGTCGCGCAGAAGCCGCAGACCATTCCGTTGACTGTGGCTTTGATTGTGTCGGCAGAAACAGCTGCCGTCAGGCCGAAGATGACGATGATTGTAAGTAGATATTTTTTCATGTTTTCCTCCTCAAAATTGAATTTGCCAGTTGACCATGATGTGTTGATTGCTGCTGTAACCGACCTCAAATAGGTAGGTTTTGTAGAAAAAGCGGATCAGCGGCGTGGCGACGAAATGGTCGTGTTTCGCCGGATGATGATCGACCTGAAACATGATCCAGGTGTTCAGGTCGTTGTAGTTGGCAAGATACGGCGCGATCCCCACACGCGCTCGCTGCCAGAAAGATTTTTCAATGTCGCCGTCCCAGACAAACCGCGGCTCGTATGAAAGAAACCAGCGCCGCGATTCATAATCCGCCAGAAATCCAGTCCAAAGACATGGCTGATTGTTCCCGCGGTAATGGGCGAGCCCAGCGCCGCTCATGTTAAAGATGTTCCCCTGTCCATCGGGCAGGTTCCATCGTTTCAGCAGCGTATTGAACTCTGGCGTGACCATGAGGATGTCTTTGCCGTTCTCCTCTTGTTTGATATAAAAACCGAACGCGTTCGTTGGGATGAACGTGTAATCCAACGAGAGCGTGTGCCCCGTCTCGTCGTTCTCCTGCATCACCATCGTGCCGCCAACGTAGGAGAGCGGTTTAGCTTGTGACGTGAGCGATAGGACTGTTGTTGATACTAACGTTAAAAGAGTTGTTGTTTTCATTGATCCAGGACTGCGGTTGAAGATTTGTAGCCACGCGCCTACTGCGCGTTTGGACGGCCCACAGGGCCGTGGCTACAGGGCACACCTCGGGCGTGAGGTGCCCTGGATCAGATGAGACGAATGCAGATCAACGCGAGTGTCGGCGGCGAATGCCTGCCAGACGCTGCATTGGAAAGCGCAAATCGTTGAGTACAAAATTCCAGGCTCGGCGAAGCGATCGTAGCTACCGCAACCGGTGTCGCGTTTAAGTTGTAGCTGGAATCGGGTTTTACCAGCGGCTGCGTTGAAGTCGCTTTATGCGCCTTTGAGGTCGCGCAACAAGTCTTGTTAGCGCAGCACCCTGGTTGACAAGCTTTTTGCTCGGGCGCGCTGGAGAGGATGCATGATCGCGCGGTAAGACCCGCCGGAGCCGTGAAAAGCGCCGCGGCCGTCGCCAGCGAAATGATGATCCTGCTCAACATTGATCTGCGTATAGCACAAGTTAGACCGCGCGTCGAGGCAACTGTTCAGGCCTTTCCTGCTATTAGTCATGCTACTGCTCCTGCGTTTCTGTTGTAGCGTGCGCTGTCCCAAGCGCATCAGGTGGGGCGCACTGCATCGTTCCGCTGAGACAGCGGACGCTACCAGCCGCCGGTTTTCGGTTGCATTTCTCCAATGATTTTGCAAGGAAGAAGGTGATCATTTTGTTGTGAGTCCTGAGCGAAAACTATGAAAACTGAAACTTTGGAATCTGTAGCAAGAAGGCTGGTCGCCCCGGGGAAGGGGATTCTGGCAGCTGATGAAAGTTCGGGGACAATCGAGAAACGATTGAAAAGCATCAATGTCCCTTCCACGGAGGAGAACCGCCGCGCGTATCGTGAAGTTTTGTTCACGACCCAAGGCGCCGGTGAATTCATCAGCGGCGTGATTCTCTTTGATGAAACAATTCGGCAGAAGAGTCGCGATGGCCAAACGTTTGTTGAAACGTTGGAGCGGCAGGGGATCATTCCTGGTATCAAAGTGGATAAAGGTGCCAAGGCGATGGCGAATTTTGCAGGTGAGAAAATTACAGAGGGTCTCGATGGATTGCGCGAACGTTTGAAGGAGTATCGGCAGTTAGGCGCACGTTTCGCCAAGTGGCGCGCTGTAATTGCGATTGGCGATGAAATTCCCACGCGCACATGCATCGACTCCAACGCAGAAGCATTGGCGCGTTATGCGACATTGTGTCAGGAAGGGGATCTCGTTCCGATCGTCGAACCTGAGGTGCTGATGGACGGTACGCATACAATCGAACGGCACTTCGAAGTTACCCAACAAACATTGGAAGCCGTTTTCCACTGTCTGTATGAACATCGCGTTATGCTGGAAGGAATGTTGCTGAAACCGAACATGGTGTTATCCGGAAAAGAATGTCCAAAGCAAGCTTCAGTGCAGGAAGTTGCAGAAGCGACAGTGCGCTGCATGAAATATGTCGTGCCGGCCGCTGTTCCGGGACTCGTGTTTCTCTCGGGCGGACAGACCGATCAGCAAGCCACCGAGCATCTCAACGCGATGAATCAGCTTCCTGATCTCCCCTGGCAATTGAGCTTCTCCTACGGCCGGGCATTGCAAGCTTCTGTGCTCAAGGCTTGGAAAGGCGACTCAGCGAATGTGAGCGCTGCGCAACAGGCATTCCATCACCGCGCGATGTGCAACAGCAAGGCGCGCTTCGGCAAATACACCGAAGACATGGAGAACGCCAAGGCGGCGTGATGCCGCGCGCAAGTTAGGCCACGCCGCTCTTGCAGATTCTGGGGAGCACAGGGTGCCAGCCTGTCAGGTCCCCAGCTTGCCGAGACCGGGTAATATCAGTGTTATTTCGGAATCGCGTGACGAAGATGTTGCCGGCAGGGTCGCCGGCAACTACAGGCTAGCAGCCTGTGCTTCCCAGAAGTGATACCTTCGAGTTCCTTCGTCATTCGACATTCGTGCTTCGTCATTTTATAGGCATTTCCCGTGCAACTCGCGCAACCCAGGAACTAAACGATGGATATTGCTGCTGCTCTTGGCCACGCGCTCTGGATGGCGTTTGCCATGCTGTGGGAAATTTTGTGGCCACTAATTCTCGGCTTCGGCTTATCAGCAGTTGTGCAGGCCGTCGTTTCTAAAAGTGAGATGACAAAATTGTTGCCTGATGATTCCCCGAAATCGCTCGCGATTGCATGCGCCCTTGGCGCAGCGTCGTCCTCCTGTTCCTACGCCGCGGTAGCGCTGGCGCGCTCGATCTTTCGTAAGGGCGCCGACTTTACTGCGGCGATGGCGTTTCAGCTTGCATCCACGAACCTGGTCGCTGAACTGACCATTATCATCATTGTCCTGATGGGCTGGCAGTTTGCGGCCGCTGAATTCCTGGGCGGGGTGTTGATGGTAGTGCTGATGGCGCTGCTGTTCAGAATGGTTCTGCGACACAAACTTGTTGCCGGAGCGCGCGCACAAGCGGAGAAGGGATTCAAAGGCAAGATGGAAGGTCACGCCGAAATGGACATGAGCGTGACACGAGGCTCGCTCTTGCAGCGCATCAGTTCCGAGGATGGTTTGACTGCAACCAGTCACTACTTCGTCATGGATTTGGCCGCAGTATGGAAAGATATCGCTGGCGGTCTCCTTATCGCAGGTGCATTGGCTGCGTGGGTCCCTGCGGATTTTTGGCAGAAATTCTTCCTGGTCTCGCATCCAGTCGCCGCAAGAATTTGGGGACCAATCGTCGGGCCAATCGTTGCCGTCTTTTCATTCGTTTGTTCCGTCGGCAACGTTCCGCTGGCTGCGGTGCTTTGGAACGGCGGTATCAGCTTCGGCGGCGTCATCGCGTTCATTTACGCCGACCTGATCGTCCTCCCGATCATCGATATCTACCGCAAGTATTACGGCTGGAAAGTCGCCGGCCTCATCGTCGCCGGTTTTTATGTCGCAATGGTCGTTGCTGCGCTGCTGGTCGAACTCTTTTTTAACTTTCTCGGGCTGATCCCTCCTCAGCGAAGCGCTCAGATCGTCGAAATGTCGATCAGCTTCAATTATACGACTGTTCTGAACATCATTTTCCTGGCCATCGCTGCGCTTCTTCTCGTCCGATTTTTCAGAACCGGTGGGCCGAAAATGATGGCGCACATGGAGTAGGAGACATAATATAAGCCTTGGGTTGGCATCTGACACAGACGCCCTGCAAAAATTCTCGATCCGCTCTGAATGAGGTTTGTGAAACGATCGTCGACAAAACTATTGAACATCGGGAGCCAAAGAAGCTGGTTTATCACACTGGGGAAATCTAAAGAAATCTAATCGTATGACTACACGACTCGCCGTTTCGGTATACGTTGCACTCCTGCTTGCACCGGTTCTGCCGCTCCTCGCACAGGACCATCCGAGGGCTCCGCAGCAATCCCAATCGCAACAACTGCCGCAGACAAGAACCGGCGCTCCACAGGCTGCAATGACCGAAGCGACTATGTCCGATGTTTCAGACGGACTAAAAACATTCATCAGCGGCTACGCAGCGAAATCCGCCGACAAGAAGTTTCATATGCCGTACAACCGGAAGGATCTCTCGCTCGATCTGATCAAGGTCCATGACGACCGGTTTTCAAGTCTTGGCGGGAACAAATATTTCGCCTGTGTTGATATGAAAGGGACCGACGGCAAGATTTACGACATTGATTTCCTAATGGCCGTACAGTCGGGCAAGCTGACCGTCACACAAACCTCCGTCCATAAGATCAACGGCAAACCGCTCTACAACTGGAAGCAAGAAGGCGGCGTTTGGAAAAAAGTGCCGATTTCGTGAAAGGACCAGACGGAAGATAGCCACCTTGGCTGTCTCGGAAGACAGGCTTCCCAGCCTGTCGGTTGGTGGACCCTACAGGCAAGATGCCCGCCTGGAATGACAGGCTGGAAGCCTGTCTTCCGGCGCACGCGCCAAGCGAGGCGCTTGCTCTACAGCGGTTCGTTGGGCAGTGTGTCCGCACAAATGCCGAAGACGTTTTTCATCACCACAGCGATCTACTACACGAACTCGTCGCCGCATGTCGGGCACGCTTACGAGATGGTGCTGGCTGATGTAATCGCGCGTTATCATCGGCTGAAAGGCGAAAAAGTCTTTTTTCTCACCGGTGTCGATCAACACGGACAGAAAGTGCAGCAGTCCGCGGCGAAGGCAGGTGTTCGTCCGGCTGAATTCGTCAAAGGGATCACGCAAAAGTTTCTCGATCTGTCGAAGAAACTTGAAGTGAAAAACGATGAATGGGCAGAGACGACCAGCGACCGGCACAAGAAAGTTGTTCAGGGAATTTTGCAGCGGCTGTTTGAAGCAGGCCAAATCTACAAGGACAAACAAGCCGGGTATTACTCGGTGCGTCAGGAGCAATTTCTTACCGACAAGGAACGTGGGCCCGACGGTCAATTCGGTCCGGAGTGGGGAGAGATCGAGTTTCGCGAAGAAGAAAATTACTATTTCAAGCTCGGCCAGCACAAAAAGTGGCTGATTCGGTACATCGAAGATCGCAAAAATGCAGTCATTCCCGATTTTCGGCAGACCGAATTGCGAAACGCAGTTGAACGGATTAGCGGCGATCTCTGTATCTCGCGTCCAAAATCGCGTCTCGATTGGGGAATCGAGCTGCCCTTCGATAAAGATTTTGTCACTTACGTCTGGTTCGACGCACTGACGAACTACATCAGCTTCGCCGGTTACAATCCGAACGCGAACGCTGCAGCCACCGGCCTGCGGCCGGTTGGGACCGATAGAAGCAACGAGTCGCTCAGGACGGCCCACAGGGCCGTGGCTACAAGTGAATTCGACGCGCAGCCTCAGGAATTCCGTGACAAATGGCCTGCGCTGCAAGTCATCGGCAAAGACATTCTCGTTCCCGCGCACGGGATCTACTGGCTGATCATGCTGCACGCGATCGGATTTCCCGACGATCGAATGCCGCAGCTGCTCGTGCACGGCTGGTGGAACCTCGGCGGCGCGAAGATGAGCAAGAGCGCGGGGAACATCGTCGATCCATTTGTGCTCGTCGATAAATATGGCGCTGACGCGCTGCGATATTATTTGATGAGCGACATCGCGACTGGAAGGGACGCAGATTTTTCGGAAGATCGACTGGTCGAACGCTTCAATGCCGATTTGGCGAACTCGTTGGGCAATCTGCTCAATCGCACCCTGAACATGGCGCACCGATATCGCGTTGGAAAATTGAGTTTTTTTAAGTTCACCTCAAGTGCGTCTCTATCGGTGCTAGCGACTGTGGACACGTTAAAAACTCGTGTTACAACTACGACGCAAATGATCCAGGACGCGATGGATAACGATCAGATTCACGACCTTGGTTACAACATAGCCGAACTGGCAACACTGTGTAATTGGAGCATTGAAGACACCGCTCCATGGCGGCTGGCAAAAGAGCCGGACGAAGACACGCGCGATCAGCTTGATGCCGTTCTTTACACTCTCGTGGAATCATTGCGCATCATTGCGATTTTGATTTCGCCGGTGATGCCAAAAGCGGCACATGGAATTTTCGATCAACTCAATTGGAAAATGGAGTTGAGCGGGAAAGAAGAGCGCTTTTCTCTGGCAGATGCGGAGTGGGGGAGATTGCCAGACGGACATGTTGTAGGCAAACCAGTGCCATTATTTCCACGAATTGAGTCCTGATTTCCGGGGAGCGCGCGCGTCTCGCGTGCTGGTTTCGGCGTCGCGCCGAAACAGGCTTTCTCCAAGGCGAGAATTTTCACCGGTTGCGTCGCAGTAAGAAAGTTCGCGACCGCGAGGACGCGTTCGCCAGCACGCGAGACGCGCGCGCTCCCCAGATCTGTGCGGTCGCGCGATTCACTGTGCGCATTCTTCGAAGGCCGCGGGTTCACCGCGCAGATGCGCGAGAACTTCACCGGCGAAGTGGAGAGAGCCTGTAATCAAAATTGGATTTGCTTTCGCGCATGCAACATTTAGGGCTTCGTCGACCGTTGGAGCGATGGAGTAGGGGAGTGGTGGAGTGATGGTGGATATGACCTTTGCCAAATCCTCTGGGGCGGCCGCGCGTGCACTACGGATTCTGGGGAGGATTACGGAATCTGCAATCGGCGCGAACGCTTCGCAGATCCCGCGCAAATCTTTGTCTGATAAAATCGCGAGGATAAGTGTCGCCTTCTGATCGCCAAAAACTTCCCGCCACGTCTCGACAAGAACGCGTGCGGCGGCGGGGTTATGCGCGCCATCGATGATTGTGCGGTCGTCCCACTTCTGAAAACGAGCGGGCCAATTGATACTGGCAAGTCCACGCTCAATCTTGGACTTGTCGACGTCGATCTTCGCCGCGCGCAGTGCAGCGATTGCCACCGCGGCGTTCTGTTTTTGGTGCTGGCCACGCAAGGCAATTGGCGAGCGGTCGTAAGATTCGTTTACAAATTCCAGTGGCGCTTCGCAGTCAGCAGCTCGCGCGCGAATGATCTTTTCGGCCTCGGGTCGCTGCGCGGCAGCGACAACAGGAATTCGACGTTTAATGATTCCCGCCTTTTCACTGGCGATTTCAGCCAGCGTGTTTCCCAGCCATTCTTTATGATCAAACTCGATTTGTGTAATCACTGAGACATCAGATTGAATGGCGTTGGTCGCATCGAGGCGTCCGCCTATTCCTGTTTCAAGGACGACCAGGTCGAGTTTCGCTTCGGAAAAACATTTCAACGCAAGCGCGGTCGTGACTTCGAAAAACGTCGGATGCGGATCCCAATCCGCGACCAGATTGCGAATCGTCGTCAAACCATCAGCAACGGTGCGCTTGGAACCCATTTCGCCGTTCACACGAATGCGCTCGCGGAATGTGATGAGGTGAGGGGATGTGAAAAGGCCGGTCCGATATCCCTGCGCGCGACAGATCGAATCGATCATGGCGCAAACGGAGCCTTTGCCGTTTGTGCCCGCGACGTGGATGACCTTCCAAGGAAGGGCGATCGCTGAAGAGGCGGCGGACTGGAGACCGCCGCTCCTTGATAGTTCGTCTAGCAAGCGCCGGATGTTTTCCAACCCGAGTTTGATCCCGAAGCGCTGGAGGCTGTAAAGCCAGGCGAGCGCCTCTCGATAATTGATCGGCGCATCTCCCGATGCGCCAACCGTCGCGGGCTTGCCCGTCCATCTCGCTTGGCTCCCGCCAGCTCGGTTCACGGTGTAACAGCGAAGTAACCGAGCAACTGACTAATCTGCTCTCGCACTTTTTTGCGATGCACGATCATGTCGATCAAACCATGTTCCTGGAGAAATTCAGCGGTCTGAAATCTTTCCGGCAATTCTTGATGGGTAGTCTCTTTGATCACCCGCGGCCCGGCGAAACCGATCATGCTTTTGGGTTCAGCAATAATCACGTCGCCTAGTGAAGCAAAGCTCGCCATGACTCCTGCAGTGGTCGGATTTGTAAGAACAGAAATATACGGGAGTCGTTCCCGCGCGTGTTGCGCAAGCGCGCCGCTTGTTTTTGCCATCTGCATCAAGCTTAACATTCCTTCATACATGCGCGCGCCGCCGGAAGCAGCGACGATTACGACCGCGCAGCGCTGGGCGGTGCCATATTCGATCATGCGCGTAATTTTCTCGCCAACGACTGATCCCATGGTCGCAGCGAGAAAACCGAAATCCATCACTGCGATCGCGACCTTGTAGCCGTCAAGAATTCCATACCCACTGATCACAGCGTCGAGCAGTCCCGTGCTCTCGTGGTATTTCTTGAGTCGATCTTTATACGTGACCATTCCCTGGAAACGCAAAACGTCCACGGATTTCAAGTTGGCATCCATCTCCACAAATGTGTCCGGGTCGAGCAGGTTCTGAATCCGCTCCTTAGCAGGCTCCGCAAAGTGATAGTCGCAGCGGGGACAGACACGTTGATTTTGCGACAGCTCGATTTCCGGGACGACTTCTGAGCAGCCGGGGCATTTCTGAAAAAGGCCGCGCGGAATTTCTCGCTTTTTGCCGGCCTCCGCCTTGATTGCTGGCTTCTTGAAAATTGCCATGAGACTTATGCGCGTGCTGCCGTGGCCGCGTGAACGGAGAAAACGCTCGCGCGTTTCAAAATCCGCGCGCACTCGTTCAACGTGGAGCCTGTGGTAAGAACATCGTCGACTAATAACACGCGCAAACCTCGCACGTCCGCGTTTTTTCGTAAACGGAATGCATTATGCAAATTTTCCATGCGCTCGGACCGATCAAGCGCGGTTTGTGTGGTCGTGTACCGAGTGCGTTCAAGCAGCGGTTTAACAGGAATCGAGGTCTGCGCGCTTAGCAATTCTGCCACCAGGCTAGCCTGGTTAAATCCGCGTTCCCGTTGCCGGGCCGGATGAAGCGGCACCGGCACGATTACATCGAAGTGGCTTTGGCGAAGTCGTTCATCGTCCAGCGCAGAGTTGAGCCAACGCGCTACAAGATGGCGCAGATGAATTTGGCGACCGTATTTAAATTCGTGGATGATCTGGCGAACGATACCGCGACCGCGGTACGTGGCCACGGCTGCGTCGAAGTAAATCGTGCGATGGGCACAGTTGGCACAGGCAAAGGTGTTGGTGATAGAACCCTCGAACGGTTCGGAGCATTTCTGGCAAAATGGCGCGACGATTCGGACGGCTTTCGTTTCGCATTGATCGCAGAGGTACTCACCAGCTCGAATGCTTTTCCCGCAGATAGTGCAACCGGGCGGGTACAGAAGCGATACGGCCGATTGCAACAGTTCAAACTTTTGAAGCACGATCATTTGTCAGCCAGATTCGCATTGCTATCCAGGTGAATGTGGCTACGCCAAGCGGAATAATTCCAACAAGCAGATTCTTCCCTAGCCATGGGAGGGCAAGCGCTTTCTGGCGCGCCAGCAAGCTGAACGTGCCGCTCCCAAAGATCCATCCAGCATGAAGAGCAATCGACAGCCATAACGAACGCGTCAGCACACGCGCATCCGCGAGAATACAGCCGATAACAAACAACGTAATAAACGCCGACGCCACCATCATCGGGTCGCCAAATCGCCCAAACGCATTGGCAATTGAATTCAAGCCTGAGCTCCATGTTACAACCGCGGATGTCCGTTCAGGCGCTTTCAAAAAATGGACTGCTGCAAACAGCGCGGAGACAACAAGGATCGGCATGTACTTTCGACCTGTGCGTAGTAAAACGCCCAAGACGATTCCGCGAAAGAACCACTCTTCGATGAACGGAACAGCGATTGAAGCGGCAAGCACCTTACCGAAGCGCGACCAGGCAAAAACGTGCCGAAATGAATAAGCATGAAATGCAATGAGCAGCGCGCCACAACAGAGCAGGGGAATCACCGACAGGAGGGCGCCTGCGCAGAGATCGCGGCCCCAACGCGGATTGGGTGCAAGAACCAGATCAGCCATGCCGCGCACGTGGCTAATGCGCAGAAAGGGCCAAAGTAAGAGCGCGGCAGCGATGAGGACGGCGCGATGAAAGAACGTTTCGAAATCGTACCTTGCGAGAAACGAAAACACGCCGTGCACTGCGAGGGATTGCGCGGACCAAAACAGAAATGGAGCAAGGAGCGCTCCAACGATGAGGACGACGATGAAATAGAGCGCCAGTTTAGCTACGTCTTTCAAGCCTGCTAATGTAAGGTCCTACCGCAATGCGGAGTCAACATATATGGACCGACAAGAATGAGGATGGAAAAAAACGCGAGGTGCGGGCCACGAAGTTCGGCGGCGCGTGGCGGTTCCAAGCAAAGATTGCGGGCGATCTTGACTGGACCTATTACGAGCGACCGTTACCCGAGGACTTATTAACCTTAAAAGAAATTCTCGTGCGAAAATATCAGCGACGGAGGGCTCCGGCCGAAGACCTTGTGTCGATTGAGAAACTAATCCAAGAGCAACTCAGCGATGAGTGATGGAACACCGAGACGCTAACCGATGCCTCAAGCCATTTTGACTGCTCCACCGACGTCGTGGAGATGGCAAGCGCTGCCCTTTTTGGGATTGATGATCGAACTTTACCTGGGATTTGAGAATTGGGATTTGGAGCTTCTGGAATGACTCACCAATCGAAACCTTGGTGTAATCGCTTCTAGAAGGTACCAGGCTGCTATGGCTGAATGGAACACAGAGGAGCTAATCGATTGGGATAAGCGGTTCGTCTGGCATCCGTTTACCGACATGCGGGAATGGTGCGCTCGGGAACATAAACCACTGGTTTTGGTTGAGGGCCGGGGCGCATTGCTGCGTGATAGCAAAGGTGGCGAATACATCGACGGCAATTCATCCATCTGGACCAACATCCACGGCCATAATCATCCACACATCAACGCGGCCATCCGCCGCCAACTCGACCAGGTGGCCCATACCTCGTTTCTGGGATTCACGAACCCTGCGGCCGTCGAGCTCGCGCGCGCGATCGTGGCACTTTTCCCAGAGAGCTCGTTGGGCAGAGTTTTTTTCTCTGATGATGGCTCAACCGGAATCGAGGTCGCTTTGAGAGTCGCCGATCAATACTGGCGTCTGCGGCGCTCGAGAAAGCACCAGTTTGTCGCTTTCCGAAGCGCTTATCATGGCGATACTGCGGGTGCAGCGAGCTTGGGCGCCGCGGCGATGTTCCAAACTGGATCGCCTCGCTGGAACTTTCCTGCCATACAAGTTCCGGATATCAACGCGCTGGAGGCCCTTGCCCCAGCCGAGATAGCAAAGATTGCTGCCGTCGTTATCGAGCCGCTAATTCAGGGGGCAGCCGGGATGCGCCTTTGGCCCTCAGGCACATTACGAACTGTTCGCGAGTGGTGCAGTCGGACCGAAACGCTGTTGATCGTTGACGAAGTCATGACCGGCTTTGGCCGGACGGGCCGAATGTTTGCCAGCGAGCATGAAGGTGTAACTCCGGACATGATGGTTTTTGGTAAAGGTTTGACGGGAGGATATCTTCCGCTTGCTATTACTTTAATCTCTGAAAAACTATTTTGCGCGTTCGATGGCTCTGTGGCCGACGGTAAAGCGCTTGCCTACGGCCATAGCTACACGGGAAATGCCCTCGGTTGCGCCGCAGCCAAAGCCAGTCTGGAGGTGTTTGAAAATGAGCGCGTTTTGGAACCACTGCAGCCGAAAATCCGGTATCTGAGCTCGGCGCTTGCCAGCTTAAAGGGGCTTCCTGGCATAAATGAAGTGCGCCAGTGCGGATTTATTGCCGGAATAGAGACAGCGCGAGCGGAGATGGCCGCAGCCGTTTGCACCCAAGCGCGGCGCCACGGTCTGCTGACCAGACCAATCAGGAATGTGGTCGTTCTGATGCCGCCTCTGTGCATCACGATGGCCCAGTTAAGCAAAGCCGTGGAAGCCCTTCGCGCTTCGATCACGGAGGTCTCGCCCTCCAGCAACGGTTCCGCGACGAAAAATGTCGAAGAAATTACGGCTTGATCAGCTTCTCGTTGGAAAGGGATTGTTCCCAAGCCGCGAACAAGCGCGGCGAGCAATAATGGCCGGCGTTGTAACAATCGGGACGCGGATTGCGGCGAAGCCATCGGAGCTTCTCGACGAACAAGCGGC
>Ga0193713_1000015_pt1 | contig 45877 bp, 38 predicted proteins | sample H3a2metaG_FD_143054 | JGI IMG/M metagenome (GOLD analysis project Ga0193713, IMG submission 143054) | Soil microbial communities from a riparian zone of the East river system, Colorado, United States - H3a2 | ecosystem: Environmental > Terrestrial > Soil > Riparian zone | place: USA: East River... | reverse complement strand
CCGCCGTGGCGCCGTCGCACCCATGGAACGATCTGTCCGTAATCAAAGCGGATGATCAGCTCCATCTGTATGGACATTTTGCCGCGCAGTCCTTCGACGATTCGAATGATGTCGGGATTCTCTCCGCGTGGAGGCATGAAGTCGATCAGGCGCACGGCGCCGTTCTTGGTTTCAATCTCTGTTTCCAGGATGAGCGTGTCGCCCCGATACCGGCGACGCGTTTTCTCGATCTTGTCCTCGGGGAAAAATCGCCAGTGCCCGTTTTGTTTTCCACCAAGGAGCGAGGCAAAGCACGCCGGCGAATCGAACCGCGGGAAACAAAGCCAATCCACGCAGCCGTCGCGACTCACGAGCGCGCCGGTTTGCGTGTCGCTGAGAAAAGCGTAGTCCTCGATCTTTGTTCCGTTCGTCGTCATGATTCCTTCGCCGAAGTGGATTCGGACTGCGCAAGTTTTGCGATCCCATCGTGCGCCAATCGAAACACGGTCCATTCCTCCATCGGTTTTGCACCAAGCGAGCGATAAAACTTAATCGCCGGTTCATTCCAATTGAGTACCGCCCATTCCATTCGCCCACAACCGCGATCGCGGGCTACCTTGGCAAGATCGACAAGCAACGCGCGGCCATAACCTTTGCCGCGCTTCTCGGGTTTCACGAACAGATCTTCGAGATAAAGTCCGGGTCGCCCAAGCCACGTGGAGAAATTGTAAAAGAAAACTGCAAACCCGACCGGCGATTTTCCTTCAAACGCGAGCAGAACTTCCGCAACAGGTTTTTCGCCAAATAGGACACCAACAAGCTGTTTTTCGGTCGCAGTGACCTCCTTTGGTGCGCGCTCGTACGTCGCCAAATCACGAATCAACTCCAGAATAAGCGGGACATCTTCGACGCGCGCCGGACGAATCTCGAAATTATTTTGACTGTTCATATCCCTGCTGACTGTCGATCACACGTAAACGCAAGCAACTAGCCGCACAATTACGGCTTAGTTGTCTCACGCCTCTAGTGTGTGGCCGACGCGATTCAGGCCTTCAGCGAACATTTCCGTGTTTACGCCCATGCCAATGCGAAAGTGGTCCGGCATTTCGAAAAAGCGGCCCGGAACTGCGGACGTTTCGAACTGGGCTCGCAACCGCTCAAGAAAAACGTCGGCGTTGCTGTCACGGCGGCGAGACAGTCGCACAAAGGAGGTTGTGCCCCAATCGGTCCATACGGCGGAAAGGGCGGATTGCTGCCCCAGAAAATCGCGCAACAATTTGCGATCTACTTCCACGATCCGGCGCGCTCTATCACGAAGGAGACTTAGGTGCTTGAATGCAACGACACTGAGAAGCTCGCCGGGATAAACCGGCGTTGCGCTGTAGAGATCATTTAGGCGCTGCATCTTCCAGGCGAGATCAGGACGCGCCAGGATCCAGCCGCATCGCAGGCCACTAATCCCGTAAACTTTTGTAAGACTGCTGGTCACCACGAATTCAGGTCCAATGTGAAACGATGTTCGCGGTGTCTCCTCATACACCGCATCGAGATAAACCTCATCCACCAGCACGAGCGCTCCAACGCTGCGCGCGATGTCCTCAATTTCGCGGAGAACCGAATCCCGCGTGAGCACACTCGTTGGATTGTGCAGATTCGTGATCACGATGAGCCGCGTCTTCGGCGTGACGCAACGGCGAATCGCCTCCGGATCGACCGCCCAACCATTTTCTTCTGTGCGCGGAAAACGTTTCACGTTCGCTTGAAGATATTGGGCAACATCGAGAATTGGGCCGTAAACAGGATGCTCGATCAATACTTCATCGCCCGACTCAATTACTGCTGCCATCGCCAAATGATTTGCCATGGAAGTTCCGGCGGCTTCGACCACGCATTCGGGATCAACGCTGTGGTGTTTCGCAATCGCCGCCTGTAGAGGCTCGTAGCCGTAGCTGTTCTCGCCGTTGATTTCGAGTTCTTCCAAGTCCACTGGCAGTTCCTGGAGAGGAAATGCGGCGACACCACTAGTAGCGAGATTGAACCGCGCGCGGCCCTGCGTCTTGGACCAATGCATGTAGTCGGAGTACCTGTGTCTCATGAGTGGGCGCGTCTGAATCTGCTCCAATAATAGTAAACCGGGAGCGCGGCCAGCATGATGCATAGCGCGATCGCGCTATTGACAGGCGAAGCAACAATGGCGCTTCCAACAATTCCGGCGCAGGACAACACGAACAGGATCGTTGTGAAAGGGTGTCCCGGCACGCGGCATATGGCGCTATCTGATCCGACCTGACACCGGCGCAAAATAAAGAGCGATGCCGCTGTCATTCCGAAAAAAATGAAATCGACGGTCACTTCAAAGTTTAAAATCTCGCCATATGTCCCAGAGCAGGCAATGACGATTGCCGCTACACCCTGAAGGACGATCGCGACTACCGGCGCTCTCGATCGTGGCGACAGTTTGCCGACGCTTTCGAAGAAAAGCCCGTCGCGGGCCATCGCGTAGTACACGCGCGGAGCCGTCAGCATGCTTTGGCTGAGGAATCCGAGTGTCGAGATTGCGATCCCGATGGCGATCCACTGCGCTCCGCGTTCGCCCAGTGCGATCCGCATCACATCAGAAGCCGGAGTCGTTGTTGCATTGAGGCCCGCTGGACCGAGCACACGCAGACATGCGAGGTTCACTGCAAGGTAAAGTCCGACAACACCGGCCACACCCAGCAGCAGCCCGCGTGATAAATCGCGGCGCGCATCGCGCATTTCACCCGCAACAAAAGTGGCGGTCTGCCATCCGCCGTAGGCAAAAGCGATGGGAACCATGGCGGATCCAATGTTTTTCAAGAGCCCGAACGAAACCGGCTGTGCAAGCAACGGCGCTGATTTGAGAGATCCACCGCCAAGCGCGAATCCAATTACCACGAGTGCCGCAATCGCCGCGATCTTTAGCAACATAAAAGCGCTTTGCACGTTGCTGCCGGCTCGCGCTCCCAGGCAGTTAATCCCGGTCAGGATGAGTAGCACCACGGCTGCGATCGCGGCGCCGTTCCAAACCGCCCCCGTGAGCGCACGAAAATAAGCTGAGAAAATAACGGCCACCGCGGCCATACCGCCGGTCTGCGTGATGAGTAGCAGTCCCCATCCATATACAAACGCAACCCAAGGATGGTATGCCTCGCGCAAGTAAAGATACTGGCCACCTGTTCCCGGCAGACGAGTAGCGAGCTCGGCCCAGATAAACGCCCCGCACATCGCGAGAAACCCGCCCAATATCCAAACTCCGAGGATCAAAAACGGCGTATGAACACGGTGCGCCACCTCGGAAGGATTCGCGAAGATTCCCGCGCCTACGATACCGCCCATCACAATCATGATGGCATCGAATAATCCCAGCTGACGGCGAGGCTTCGGTGCGTCCAACATTAACTCTTATCTTGTTGTAGCAGTCAGGCTATAGATTTTGAATTGAGGCGTCGCTCGCAATAACGTCGCGTTTTCAACTAGATGCCGTGCGAATTCAGAATAGTACTCCAGCCACCAAAACGTGTTGGTTGTGAAAACAAGATGGGTGGCGCCACGACCGCGCAGTTCTTCAAAATCGACAATCAGCTGCCGGTTGTCGCTCGGATCACCCTGGTAAATTCCATCTTTCTCGAGAAAGTGCCAGCCCCGCCGTTCTGCATAATAGAAGATGGTCGGATCTCCGTTGTCGGCAGCGATGATCAATGCATCTGGGGCCGTGAGCTTTCTTAATTCCAACCCAGCATTGCGAAGCTCCGCGGACGACGAGCGATAGAGGGGTTGCACATAGAGACAGGCAAGAACCGAGAAAGAACTCGCAAGCAAGATCGAAAATGTAACGATTGCGACGCGCGAAGGGATTTTCGATCCGACAAATGCGCAGGCTGCGCCAGCAAACGCAGCGGCGATCGGCACGAGTGGAAGTTGATACCACTGATGACGATTCCCGTAACCCACGACAATGACGAAGAGAATCATCGCAGCCAGCCACCAGTGAAAGACGCGCCTATATTCTCCGCCTGGCGCCACAAATAAACCGAGAGTCGCCAAGATCGAGAGCACCGGCGTAAGGCTCGAAATCCCAGTCAGTCGCACGATCCTCCAATACCATGAAAGATTTTCGATCTGAATTCCGCCGGCGCCGAAGAAATGATGCGGATAAAATTTCTCGGCAATTTGGTGCGCGTGCCAGTACCAGGCAGTTGAAGGCAAGATTGTAATCGCGGCAAAAAGCCAGAGCGACGGTCGTCTCAGAAAATTCCAGCGCCATTTTTGCCAGACGAGGAACAGAAACGGCGCAGCAATGATGGCGTTCGGAAGTTTGATCAGCAGTGCAAGCGAGATCACTATTGCGGCTGCGAAAAGCGACGTCGATTTTTCGCTGTCGATCCAGCGCAGGAAAAAATATAAACCGATCAGTGCCAGACTGAGCGAAGGAACATCCGGCATGAACGAGCGCCCAGCGAAGACATTGAGCGGCGCGAAGCTGTAGAAGAACGTCGCCCAAATAGCTGCTGTGTCGCCGGAGATCTCCCGCACCAGTAAAAAGAAAAATGGCAACGACGCAGCGAAGAAAATTACGGCCTGACTGCGCCCGATCCATTCATGGACACCGGCAAATTTGTAACAGATCGCTGCGAGAAACGGCAGAATTGGGAATTCAGTCCCTACGTAACCTGGCGCATCGCCTGCCCAATTAATCTGCGGACACGTAAAGTGGAAACCGTTCTCCTCAAAATTTCGCGCGATGGTGGCAACGTCGCTTTGTCGCCAGCTCCAGCGGTCGATGTACGGCTGATCAATTAGGATAAGCCGCGCCGTCACCGCAAATACCAACAAGGTTATCGCGAGCTTAGCCGTTGGCGTCATGCAACCGCGTCTTGACAAACAGCCTCGCCAAAGTCAATCGAGTACGGTAATCGGAAGCCGGGAAAAGGTGCTCGCATGAAACCAACGCCTCTTGTTCATCCACAGCGACTCTTTGCGCTGGCACTGCTGATGAGCTGTGCCGCCGGCGCGATGTATGCCCAAAACGAGCCGATTCTTGTGCCGGATGTGGTCGATTATGGGAAATTGCTTTCCATTTTGCCAGACGCGCCGCCAGGCTGGACCGCCGATAAACCGGAGGGATCCACGGAAGATGTTGGCGGATTTAGAATTACGAACGTGCATCGCGATTATCACAAAGGCGAAGGCGACAAGGTCCCGAATGCGGCGATCAGCATTCTCGATTCAATAGCGAACCCGGATTACGTCAGCGCTACCACGGCCGCTTGGAACAATAATAGCGAGACCAGCGAAGGGTACAACAAGTCAGTTACGATTGACGGCAATCCGGGTTTCGAAGCGTTCGAAAACGTAAGTAAACATGCCACGCTTTGGGTTATGGTCGCCAATCGTTATTTCCTTCAGATCGAATTGCAGAATCAGGATCCAAAGGAATTGCAGGAATGGGTCAAACGCGTCGACCTAAAAAAGCTGGCTGAGATTAAGTAGGTGGATCGGCCCGCTCCGTCGGGCGATGCTGACTTTAGCGCCGAAGGCGGACTTTTTTAACATCGAGCAACGGATTGCTCGATCCACCTACTTTTGCTTCTGCGCTTCGCCTGCCATCGGCACAAAGCGAACCGGTAAAACAGCGCGCCGCTGCAGCCGGCCATTCTTCTTTTCGAGAAGATATAATTCCTGATCTCCGAAACCGCCGACCGGAATAATCATCCGACCGCCTTCTTTCAATTGATCGATCAGCGGTTGTGGAACGTGATCGGGCGCGCACGTGACAGTGACCGCGTCAAAGGGCGCATGTTCCGGCCAGCCTTTGTAGCCGTCGCCAACTTTCACCCGCACATTTTTATAGCCGAGACGTTGAAGAGTTGCCTCCGCGGTTTTGGCGAGCGGTTCGATGATTTCAATCGAGTAAACTTCCGCAACCAGTTCCGCTAAAACCGCCGCCTGATATCCAGAGCCCGTGCCGATCTCGAGGACACGATCACCGCTCGACGGGTGCAATTGCTCCGTCATAAACGCCACGATGTACGGTTGGGAAATGGTTTGACCGTAACCGATCGGAAGAGGCTGATCGGTATAGCTGGCGGCGCGCGAATCTTGGGGCACAAACTCTTCGCGCGGGACTTTCGAGATCGCTGCCAGCACGCGCCCGTCGTGAACGCCACGCGACATCAATTGTTCCTGCACCATCCGCTGCCGCTCGCTCGCAAGATCGACAGCCGGCGCAGGGTTCTGACCGCAACCGATCGCTGCAACCACAGCGAAAATCAGCCATTGCGAAACTCGTCGCACGACAAAACCATAAGACCAGGCGAGCTACTGCGAAACTTGCCTTTGATTCCCTACCTGGCGGCCGCAATCGCGTTCATGTGGCGCAGACGATCGGCCAACGTTTTCATCACGTGGGTTGCGAAGTGTGGCGTCTGTTGCACAAGAAAATGAAACCTGCGCCGGTCAACTTGCGCCAGCCGGCAGGGCGTTTTCGCTACCACGCTCGCCGTGCGCGGGCTGTTATCGATCAATGCCATCTCGCCCAGCAGCACACCCGGCCTGCAGCTTCCACGACGAGATCGCCGACCATGATTTCAACCGTCCCTTCCAACAACACATACATCTTGTCGCCGCTCTCTCCCTCGCGAAATAAAAAATCGCCTGGCCCGATACCGAGTGCGCCGGCGTCCTGACGAAAAAGCTCTGCAGGATTCATAGATACAAATGTGAATTCAACTAACAAACTCAGGCTAGAGGGGGTGCGCGCAATCGGGCAAGTTACAATTGCGTGACAAGACTGATGAAGACGTTTCCTCTCGTGCCAAACGGCATAAGAAACAATCGGCAATGGATTGTCGGTGTAAGCGCCCGCGATATTGCGCTCGCCAACCGTCGCAGCAGAAGATAACCTACTATCGGAACACCTACGATGCCGACCGACGACACACTCCGAACGCTGCGCGCGCTAATACCCGATGCCGCTGTAGCTCAAAGCGTCCCCCTTAGTGAACTTCGCAGCCGTTGGATTGATATGAGTCAGGTGACTTTACCGGACCCGGACGCGCCGATGCCTCCCATCAATCTCACAGCGCGTGAGACGTACGTGCAAGCTGAAAGCGGCATTGGTCTCCTCAAGCTTTACAACTCGTCGCGGGTAGACCCGCTGGCGCGCCACCGGTCGTGGGTAGACCCGCTCGCGGACCAGTACTATGGCCTCGTAGAGTTCGGGTCATACGAGTGGGTTGATCTCAGCGCCGACAACCAGCCCGGTTATTATAGGACTGTTCAAGCACCGCACGACGATGCGGCTGTCGGTGTATTGTTCCTCCCCGCGGTGCTAAATCGTGTTTATCTCTGCCGGTTGTTCGCGCAGGTGCACGAGGGGGGTGGCCCGTTTACGTTCGTCGTACGTTCGTCGTCAGGCGCAGAACAGGATTTTCCGATCGCCGATCCCACCGCAAGGGTGAACCCCATTGTCGTCTCCGTAGAGGTTAGGGAACGAGGCTGGCACGACCTATACTTGAGCTTGAGTGAGCCATTCGCGTGGACGTTTAACCGTTGCGAAGTCTCGAAGACGACCACGCCAACTTGAATATGCTCGAAGCGGAGGCGAGCTTATGGCGTGGCGGCTGATTGTGAATCCGGATCTGACGATTTCTTACTGCTGCGCAAGCCCGGTCGGTTCCATCATTGGATCGCCCTCTGCCAGAACCCTCTGCCCCTCGTTGCGATATACAGCGTCGGAACCGCAAGGTTGTGCGTGTTGATGACGATGTCCTGCACATCCTCGTTGCGGCGTAAGCCTTCAGAGAATGCCCTCCATTGAAGTGTTACTGGATCTCTGACGTAGACGCCCCGGCTTGTCGCCAGAAAAAACTGCCTCTGGTTCAACGGATTGCGGATCAGCTTATTGAAGTCCGCCTCTACTGGGAGTTCTCGAGGGTGCTTGGTGGTCAGGTCGAGCCAAGTCTGTCCGCAGTTAGTACTCAAGAACGCCGCCGATGGTCGCGAGGTTCCGGTGGTGTAATAGATCGTATTCTGCTGAGAGGCGGATTTGTCAGAGCTTTTCCAGCGCCGCGTTTGCCTCTGTCCATTCGCCTTGTGCTGCCAATACCACGCTCCAATTCGTTGTAACAAATGCAACGGCCCCAGATTGAGTGCTTTGAGCGATCGCACTCCCCGACGCCCCGTCATTAACAGCAGGCACGTTGCGATAAAAGTAAAACGTCTCACGCAAATCAAGCTGCATATCTTGGGTCGTGCGGCGCTCGCCGTGGCGAGCGGCTACAGCAAATTGCTTCGTGTCCTTCGTGGTTAATTTTTGCTCATTCACGGACGCGAGCGCGAGCAAAGAGTGATCACATCCAGGTCGGCTGCGATGGTTGCAGGATGCGGCTCTCGGAAAACTATTCCGGCCAGCAGTGGCTCAACATTCAAGTATGAGCACGCCAGTCGTCGGACACCTTTATTTTCTTGAGAAGAGACACGCGCGCTTGCTCTCTTGTGCGTGGGTCGGTGGCTGAGCCGCCGCGGCGAGGGGCCGCGAGTTGCGGCCCAACGCCGCTGAACGTCATTGGATCGGTTGGAAGTAATGCTCGACGACGTAACGACTGACGTCCCGCCCGAGATTCGCGCCTTCCTCGCAGGAGTTGCGAAAGTGGAAGCCAGCCAGGGTTCGCGCCAGATTCACGTCCTTGACCGCGTCGTGGAAACGATTGTACTCGCGCGTCGTGCCGGTGACTCGGCTATCGAGGGTGAAGGTGACATTGTCGGTGCCGAAGAATGCCCGAAGCGCCGCCGCTAGCGCAGAGCTGTGGAAGGCATGCGCCGCCGGATACTCGGGGTGGTTAGGCGTCGTGCGCAGCGGCACCCACGTCGGGTCGGGCTCAGTGGCCGGGTTGCCGTCGAAGGCGGCTTGGTGAATTGCCGTGATCGGACGCCAGAACCAGTAATGGTACTTTGCCTCAAAGCCGGCGATCATCGCGTCGCCCCCAGAAACGTGCGCCATCGCCAGCATCCGCGCCGTCTGCACGAGGTCGAGCCCGCGGCCAACGGCAAGGTTGAGCATGCCGTCGTTCCACTGTCTAAGATCGTGGTCGGTCCAGAAGAGCGCCTGGGCGGTCTGCGCGGGGGTGCGAGTCGCGCTGTCAAGTCGGCCTCGGTCCTTGACTTGGTTGAAGTCCTCGGCGTACTCCTCGCTGGTCAGCGGATTGGGGCCGTCGGGACGGAACTGCGACGCGCTCTCAAGCGCGAGCGGGCGAATGCCCGGCAGGCGAAGCCCCAGGACCGGCGGCAGGGGGTTGCCGGGATTTCGCTCCCAGATGCCGGGGCCGGGCGGCGGCGGGTTGAGGTCGGCGAGCGTGGGATTCAGCTCCCGGCCGTCGTTCATGCGCAGCGCGACCACGGCTGCGGCCACCTGCTCACCAACCATGATGCCATTCGTCTTCGCGGTGCCTGGAGGGATCGCGTCCATGTAGGCGTCGTAGATCCCGTTGAGATAGTCCACCTGGGCCTGGGTCAGGCCGAGTGGGGGCTGCAAGCCAATCAGCGTGTGGTGGGCCGCGGTTGCGATGGCGGCTGCAGATGACGTGTCGGGCGGGGCGATGAGCTCGATTGCGTAGGGCTGATAGCCGCCCTCGATCGCGACTGCCGCGTCGTACATTGCGGCGTGGACGATCCCCATATAGAGCGCCGCCTCGCCCGGGAACTTGTTCCCGTAGTTCTCGGCGCCCGCGCTGGGCGGGACGATCGCACGCCGCGCCTCGTTACTCCAGTCGATCACTGGCGTCGCCGCCAAGTCGGCGGCATGCACCGGCGACGCACGCCCGATGACGAGCGTCACTGCGATGAGAAGTGGCAGAATTGGTATTTTTTTAAACTCAGTTAGCGAATTCATGGTTTTTCCTTTCGTTATTGCGGCTGAATTGTTGTTGGCATGTACAGCCGGAAATTCGGCCTGAGGTTACACGGAAAATTCGGAAATCTTTTGAAAACCCGCCTTCGCTAAGGCTTCCGGGCGTGGCAGGCCGCGGAGTACCCGCCACCGCGGGCAGGCTGCGGATGACACGGATCGGGTGATATGCCGCACTCGGATGAGATCGAGGTTCTACATGAACGAAAGTTCGCTTCGGCTAGCAGCCGAAACCAGCAGGCTGGCAGCCTGCGCTCCCCAGAGCGGTAAACTCGCGAAAGGTTTCGAGGTCACAGCAGCAGCAGAACGATCTCCTTTTCTAGGCGAGGAACTATTTGCAGGCAGCTTTGGCTCCGGCGACGATTTTGTCGAAGCGCTTATCGCCCCGCAGATCGTCCCAGCACGGATTGAAGCGGAGATCGCCGTATGTCACTACGAACCCGCCGAGCACTCCTGGGATTGTCGCAACTTTTTCGAGTTGCTCGAGCGCGCGGTCGCGCTCGCCCGTCCACGCGTACACCAGCGCCAGAGCGGTAACGTAGACCGGACCATTGACCCCGTCCTTGGCAATCGGCAGGAGCTCAACGGCCCGTCGTGCCTCGCGGATCGCATCGTCTTTTCGGCCAAGCCCGGCATCAAGTGTCGCAACTTCCGACAAGTAGCCCGCATCCTCGGGCTTATCGCGTAATTTTGCTTCAATCTTTTTGCGCGCGGCTGCAAACGCCGCCAGGGCTTTCTGCTTATCACCGCGCGCACGCGCAACTTGTCCCTCAGCCCAACTCGCAGTTTGCGCACCGAAGGCGAAATCCGCCCACTTCGCAGGAGTTGCGGCAATCACCCGATTCGCCGCGTCGTAATCCCGCAGGTAAAGGGCTGCCGTGAATCGGATGTCCCATACCCAGAAGCCCGGACTGTAGTCCAGGGGCACTTGCTCTAGAAGAGATTGAGCCGCAACTGGATCACCCTGTGCCAGCTTGATCCGAGCTAAATGACTTTGAAGCCCAAGACTGTCTAGTGTGCCGCTCGCAGCCGCCCGCTTCGTCAGGAGTTGTTCCAACTCGGAGTAGCGGCGCATCTCAAAATAAATCTGCCCGAGATAGAATGCGATCTCATCATTGTGTGGATCCAACTCGCTCGCCTTTTGGAGATTGGCGAGCGAAGCGTCCCAGCGATTTTCGTGCCTGCCAATCCTAGCTTCGATTGTGAGCGCTTCGGCATTATTTGGCAACTTGCTTCGAACGATCGCCAACTCGTCACGTGCTCGGCTGTAATCATTAATAAGAGCACCAGCGTAGAAGTAATAGCGAGCCAACTCTAAATGAGCCTCGCCCAAATCCGGACGCAATCGCACGGCGGTCTCCGCCGCATTTTTTGCTAGCTCAAGGTGCTTGTCATCCTCAGTCACGTTAGTGAGGTCGACCTGCGTTTTTGCCAGTTCGCAATACGCAAGGGCAAAGTTCGGATCGCGCTGCGTCGCTTTCTCGAGCAGTTCCACTTTTTGGTTCAGGTTTTTTTCGTCGCCTTCCCAATTGGTCAACATGTCCATTTCCTTGGCCTTTGTATAGTAGGCATAAGCTACTAAATCGGCAGTCGGCCGTTCCGCGATCGCTGCTCTCTCCGCGGGCGAAAGTTTACTACGCAGTTGATCCGCGATCTGCTGCGCGATTTCGGTCTGAATCGCGAAAACGTCGGTCAAATCGCGTTCGTATTCCTCCGCCCAGATGTGAGTGTCGGTGCGGGTGTCGATCAACTGGGCGTTGACCCGTACCTTGCCGCCAGCACGTTGCACACTGCCTTCGAGAACATGAGAGATGCGAAGCGCATCACCAATCTGACGAGTGTTCCGCGCGCCCCGATACGGCATGACGCTGGTGCGACTAATGACCTTGAGATCGGCAATCTTTGCCAGCTTGGTCAAAATGTCGTCCTGAATACCATCGGCAAAAAACGCGTTCTCCTTGTCGTTGCTTAAATTTTCAAATGGAAGCACAGCGATTCCAGCCGTGGGCGAATGATGGACAAATTCGCTCTTCCAGATCATTGCGCCCACCGCCGCTGCGAGGGCGACCAGTGATGCCGTCAGCAACGCACTAGTTGGATTCCGCCGCACCCATTTCCTGCCTCGGGTGAAGATTCCCGCGCGCCGGGCGCGGATTGGCTCGTGCTTTAGCCAACGTTCAAGATCTTCGGCGAGCGCGAGGGCCGACGAATAACGACGCTGCGGATCTTTCTCGAGGCACTTCAGGCAGATCGTTGCAAGGTCGCGATCTACTTTCGAGTTCCACAAACGCGGTTGCCGCGGTTCGGTGTCCAAAACCAATCGGACGGTTTCATAGGTCGTGCCGCCGGCAAAAGGGGGATGACCAGTGAGCAGTTGGTAAAGCACTGCGCCGAGTCCGTAGATATCGGTGGCGCTAGTGACGCGCGCGTTATTTCCCACCGCTTGTTCCGGTGCCATGTAACTTGGAGTGCCCAAAACTTCCATCGTGCGCGTAACCGTACTCTCTGTTTCGATCAGCCTTGCCAGTCCAAAATCGGTCAGATGCGGTTCGCCTTTTGCGTCGATCAGAATGTTTCCGGGTTTGATGTCTCGATGCAGAATGCCGTGCTCATGCGCGTAGGAAACGGTGCGGGCCAGCTTGGCGATCAGTTCCGCTGCGTGACGGAGCGGCATCGGTTCGCGCTTCGCGACGGCATCGAGTTGGCCACCGTCCACGAGTCCCATGCTGAAGTAACAGGCACCGTCGCGCTCCCCGACTTCGTAAATCGGGACGATGCACGGATGGTTCAGACTGGCGGCGGCTTCTGCTTCGAGACGAAAGCGCTTCACGTGTGCTTCTGTCGCCCAGTGAGCGAGACCAATCACTTTGAGCGCCACAATCCGGTTCAGACTTTTTTGTCGTGCCCGATAAACGACGCCCTGGCCACCGCGTCCGATTTCTTGGAGTAATTCGTAATCGCCGAAATCCTTCAACATCCGCGCAACCGTTGGTCCAAACGCCTCGTCATTTTCGGTGTCGAGTGAGGCGAGACCAGTCCGAAACAGGCAGACGCTGCAAAATCCCTGCGGCGCATCCGCAAACACGGTGGCCCCGCATTCTGCGCATACTCTCTTGGCATTTGTCATCCTGTTTTCCGGCCGATTTATCGTCTCGACCTGTACTGCCCGAAATTCTTTCACAGGTTACGTTTGCAATACGGCGATGAAATGTCGTAGCTCATCCTCGACGTCGTCCGGCACCGCAACCGTGTGGGCAATCTCTTCGTGCAACAACTGCCGATAGCGATGGCGCAGCCGGTGAAACGCTTGTTTCACAGCGTTTTCGGTCATTCGCATTTCGGAGGCGATCTCAGCCTGCGAAGGCTGACCGGATTCCCTGGCGAGCAATTCTTTCAACCGATCGAATAACGGCAGTTTGCCAGCGGCTTCATATTCGGCTCCGAGCCGCGCGAGCACTTGCTCCAATAATGTTAATGCCCAACGACGCTCGTAAATGCGATCCGCGCTCAATTTGTGGGCCGGCTCCTGGTCGGTGCGTTCTCGCGCGAGTAAATCCTCCAGCGAAACCAGAGGCCGGCCTTCGCCTCGTTTGATGGTCATTTCGCGATGCCGCGCCTTGGACAGAAAATTCTTGAGCGACGCCAGCAGATAAGAACGCAAACGTCCCCTTTCCTGCCTGACAGTTTCTAGGTCCCTTCGCTCGAGCAGCCTCGCAAAAAAAGCTTGGGTAAGATCCTGTGCTTCCTCGGGCTTGTAGCCTTCGCGTCTGACGAAGCCGTAAAGTGGCCACCAGTAGGTTCGACAAAGCTTTTCCAGCGCCGCCTTAGCCTCCGCTGATTCGCCCTGCGCTGCCAGCACCACGCTCCAATGCGTGGTAGTAAATGCAGCAGCACCGTTTTGAGTGCTTTGACCAGTCGCGCTCCCCGGTGCCCCGTTAGCTACGGCAGGCACGATATGATATAAGTAAAAAGTCGTACAGAAATCAAGCCTTGTACCTGTGGCTTGAACTTTGCTACTGCGGCACGTGACCCTGTCAGTCGCAAATTCTTTGTGTCCTTGGTGTCCTTCGGGGTTAATTTCACCGGTTTTACTAATGGTTGAAGAACGCAAGACTCTGGACCAACGCGCGACGATGACGGATATCGAGAGGCTTCGTCATTCGGCGTCGCATGTACTGGCCTGTTGTTATTCCGAGCGAAGCGAAGCGAAGTCGAGGAATCTCTCAAATCCATGACTGACGAACGAAAAACACCTGACATGCGCGAGCAGATGACCGATATCGAGCGGCTGCGGCACTCCGCGTCGCATGTCCTTGCCACAGCGATTTTGAAAATCTGGCCGGAAGCGCAATTCGCCGCTGGGCCACCGGTCGAGAACGGTTTCTATTACGATGTCGATCTTCCGCACCGCATCTCACCGGATGATTTCGAGAAAATCGAGGCGGAGATGAAGAAGGAGATCAAGGCAAACCATCCGTTCGAACGGATGGAAGTTTCCCGCGACGAAGCGTTGAAGATGGGACAGAAGGGACGGCTCGCCGCTCTAAGCGATCGCGACCAGCCAAGCAAATACAAGATCGACATCATCGACAACATTCCGGCGAACGAGAAAATCTCACTCTATCGCAGCGGCGATTTTATCGACCTTTGCGCCGGGCCGCACGTCATGCGCACGGGAAACATCGGCGCGTTCAAGCTCACCAACGTCGCGAGCGCCTACTACAAAGGCGACGAAAAAAATCCGCAGCTTCAGCGTATTTACGGCACCGCATTCAAAACCAAAAAGGAACTCGATAATTACTTCGCGATGCTCGAGGAAGCGAAGAAACGCGATCATCGCAAGCTCGGCAAAGAACTGGAGCTCTTCACATTCGACGATGACGTCGGCCCGGGATTGCCAATGTTTTTGCCGCGCGGCGCGGTGATCGCCGATGAATTGGAAAAGCTCGCGAAAGAAACCGAGTTCGCTGCCGGTTATCAGCGCGTCCGCACGCCGCACATCGGGCGTGAAAGCTTGTACAGAAAGAGCGGTCACCTCCCCTACTACGCCGAGTCGATGTTTCCACCAATGACACTACGAGAAAGTGGCGCGGAGGATATCGCGACAGTTCGAATCGACGAAGACATAGCGCACGATGCCGCGAATTTTCGAGACCAATTGATCAAAACGGGTGTGCTTCCGGCCGTCGATGTAGCTCGGTCTGACTTTGCTGCGGTTCGAGATGCGATCACTCTGTTGCATTTCGAAACTCCTGATGGTTTGGCCAAGCCGCTTGAAGAGTTCGCATGGGAACAACTTCTGAATGAAATTCTTCGCACATATCTTCCCACTCCGGATCGCTATTATCTCAAAGCGATGAACTGCCCGCATCATCACAAGTTGTTTGCGGCCGTTCCTCGCAGTTACCGCGATCTGCCGTTGCGGCTGGCGGAGTACGGGACCTGCTATCGTTACGAGAAGAGCGGCGAATTGTTCGGGCTCATGCGGGTGCGTTCGCTGCAGATGAATGACGCTCACATTTATTGCACGCCTGAGCAATTTGAAGCGGAGTTCAATGCCGTGAACGAGATGTATCTGAACTATTTCAAGCTCTTCGGGATCGAGAAATACCTGATGCGCTTCTCCACGCACGATCCGTCAAAGCTCGGCCAAAAGTTTGTCGATGAACCGGAGCTTTGGAAGCAAACCGAAGTAATGACGAGAAACGTGCTGAAAAATTCCGGCATCAATTATCTCGAAGTCCCAAACGAAGCTGCCTTCTACGGGCCGAAAATTGACGTGCAAGCCTGGAGCGCGATTGGTCGCGAATTTTCCATTGCGACGAACCAGGTCGATTTCGCGCAGCCGCGCCGGTTCAATCTCGTTTACAAAGATCGCGACAACACCGAGAAAACACCGCTCTGCATTCATCGCGCGCCGCTTGGGACGCATGAGCGCTTCATCGGATTCCTGATCGAGCATTACGCCGGCAACTTCCCGCTCTGGTTATCTCCCGAACAGGTGCGCATTTTACCCATCGGCGATGACGCGAAGGTCCTCGAGTATTCGATGTCCATCTTAAACGAACTGCGCGCGCATCAGGTTCGCGCGGAGATCGACAAGAGCAGCGACAACATCAACGGCAAGATCCAGCGTGCCGAGCAAATGAAAGTCCACACGATGTTTGTCATCGGAAAACGCGACATGGACGCCAACGCCGTCAGCGTCCGCGTTCACGGCAAAGGCAATCTCGGTGCGAAACCACGCACCGAAGCAATTGCCGACATTCTCCAGTCCATAAAAGAGCGACGCGCTTGATTGCGTGCGCTTTCTGCGGCTAGAACAGTGAGATGGATTTAGCCGGCGCTCTGAAGAAGCACTTCGGCTACGACGCCTTTCGGCCGCTGCAGGAAGAGATCATTCGAGACGCGCTGGCTGGTCGCGATGTGTTTGCGTTAATGCCGACGGGCGGTGGGAAGTCGCTTTGTTTTCAATTGCCGGCGTTGCTGCGCGATGGGTTGACGATTGTGGTGTCGCCGCTGATTTCGCTGATGAAGGACCAAGTAGATGCGCTGCAAACGAGCGGGATTGCGGCGACGTTTCTGAATTCGGCCTTAGCTCGACATGAAGCGGTTGAGCGGTTGCGGAAATTGAATCGTGGCCAATATCGCCTGCTTTACGTTGCGCCAGAGCGGCTGATGCTCGATGGATTTTTCGAGCGCGCGTTGAATTGGAACATCGCGCAGATCGCAATCGACGAAGCGCATTGCATCAGTGAATGGGGTCACGATTTTCGGCCAGAGTACCGCGAATTAAAAAAGCTCCGCAGACATTTGGCAGCTGTGCCGATCATGGCATTGACGGCGACGGCAACAGAGCGCGTCCGCAAAGACATTCTCGATCAATTGCATCTTCGCGACGCGCGGTGCTACGTCGCGAGTTTCAATCGTGCAAACTTGACTTACCGCGTCGTTCCAAAATCGTCGCCGTACGAACAAGTAATCAAGTTGATTCGTGGCCGGCCTAACGAAAGCGGCATCGTTTATTGTGCGAGCAGAAGGACAGCGGATTCGTTGGCGGCAAAGTTGAGTGCCGATGGAGTCAAAGCGAAGCCATATCATGCGGGGCTCGAGCCGGCGGATCGGGCAAAACATCAGGAGCAATTTCTGCGCGACGATGCACGCGTGATCACGGCAACGATCGCGTTCGGAATGGGGATCAACAAATCGAATGTCCGTTTCGTTGTTCATCACGATCTGCCGAAGAACATCGAGAGTTATTATCAAGAAACGGGGCGGGCCGGGCGCGACGGTTTGCCCAGCGAATGCGTGCTCCTCTTCAGCGCAAGCGATGTAGTGAAGCAACGGCGTTTCATCGAAGAGAAGAGCGAACGCGAGCAGCGCATCGCGCACGAGCAGCTGCGCGACATGATTCATTACGCCGAAACTCGCGACTGCCGGCGCGCGACGCTCCTGAAATACTTCGGCGAAGAATTTTCGGCTTCATGCAGTGGTTGCGATAATTGCATGGAGCCGCGCGAAACGTTTGATGGAACTGTTCACGCGCAGAAATTTCTATCGTGCATCTACCGCATCTACGAAAAACATGGTTTTGGTTTCGGATTGAACCACGTCGTCGATGTCCTGGCGGGCGCAGAAACAGAAGGTATCCGGCAACGGGGCCACGATGAGCTGTCAACTTATGGAATCGGCCGGGATGTGAAGCGCGCTGCGTGGCTGGCGATCGGTCGCGAGCTTTTGCGTCTAGGGCTGATCGCCGCCGCGCCGGGAAAATTCGCGACGCTGCAACTAACCGAGGCCGGACGAGCGGCCTTACGCGAACGAAAACCGATCACACTGACAAAGCCGTTTGACGTTGAAACGACCAAGCGATCCAAAAAGCATCGTGCTGGCCACCTCGAATGCGACGAAACGCTGTTTGCACAACTGCGCGTTTTGCGCCGACAAATCGCCGACGAACGCGACGTGCCCGCCTACGTCATCTTCTCCGATGTTTCGCTGCGCGAAATGTCACGAGTCTATCCGACGACGTCCGCGGAGTTCGGTCGAATTCCCGGCGTTGGTCAGCAGAAGCTGCGAGATTTTGCAGAGCCGTTTACGAGCGCGATCAGAGGTTATCTCACGAGCAATCCCTACCAGCCGCGAGTCAGCAACCAGCGAGGTTAGCGCTGTTCCTGGACCGATTTCGGCTCAAGATAACCAAAAGTCTTCAACACTTCGGTTAACGCCGGAGCATCTTTGCGATAGCTCGGTTCGTCTCTCGACGATAAGACGATGTAAGCAACCGCGTGAGGCAATTGGATATACGCGACGCGCTCCCATTGTGAGTAATTCTTCGTCGCCGGATACTCGTTGATAAAGTAAGACCGGCCGTCGCGCGTTTTTCCCGATTCAATCTTTTCCTTCGGCAAGCCATGTCGATCTTTCATTTCTTTGATCGCTCTGGCTACGAATTGATCGACGTCTTCGTACTGCGTGCTCGCGATCTTTGCATACATGATCGTCTTCGCGTCTGACCACGAGGAGCCCTTCGGGTAAAGAACGCAGGGCAAGCCTTGTTCGGCGCCAGCCTCGTTGTCGAGGACCCATCCTTGGGGTGCGCTGATGTTAAACGCAGCTTTCGGCCCATAAACAATTCCGCCGCGGTACTTTTCTTGTCCGGAACTTCTCGCGCAGATGAGCAAGAGAGCCATGCAAACGATTGAAAATGGTCTCATAACTATCGGTGCGGGTTTGAGCTGTTAGTCTTCTCCAGGTCAGACTGAGAAATTCTCGCGTGCATTGTCAAGCCATCGCCACTTAAGATTGCTCCGTGAGCGCTTACCGAGTCGGAATTGCGACGATGTCGATGTTGCTGACGGGTTCGGTTTATTCGGCCAACCCCTTTCTCGATTCGCCGGATGACAAGCCGGTCTCCGCCAAGTTTCGTGGTACGGAATGGGGCGACAACACCGACGAAGGTGAAATTGCGCTGACCGCACGTGTGATTACGACGCGTGTAGCGAAGATCTCGTGGGGCGCGATTTTCAAAATCGAATTTAGCGATCTCAGGTCACGCGCGCCCCGGCTACGCAAGATTGAGCCGGAATATTTTGTCGTTACCGATGACCGCATCGTTCTGCTCAACGAAGAGAACAATGAGGCCGCGGTTAAGAAGGTTTCAGCAATGGACAAGCCGCCAGAATTCGAGCCGGCCGACGTTTATGGAATTACAAGCGGTAAATTCGCCCACGAAGACGGGCCTTGGCAAACGACGATTGAATTGAAAGACGACCAATGCGTTTATCAGGCCAGCCATAACTCCGGCCACTTCAAAAAGGTCGTCTGGAAAAAAAGAGTTGGATTGGTCGAGTACGCGAGCGGCTACGGAGCGAGGGCCGATGGCTATCGACTCAAACGCACGGCAGGAAGGCACGTGTTGTAAAGTGGTGGTAGTTTTTCGGAAAAACTGACGGCTTATGCGATTCCTGCTTAATTTACCACCGCCGATTTCATTTTTGATCGTCTCGGCGATTACGACCTTTATCGCCCTAGCTGGACTTTACTTCGTACGAAAGAAGTATTCGGCGGAAGTACTAAAGGAGAACCATGAAGTAGCTGCCATAATCTTTAATGCGTTCGGACTGTTTTACGGTGTGATAATGGCATTTGTTGTATTTGTGACGTGGAGTGGATACGACGACGCCACCAAGAACCTGCAGATGGAAGCCAACGAGGCCGATGACCTTTTTCACATTACAAAAGCATTCCCCGACCCAGCGGGCACAATGATCCGGCAAGGGCTGATGGACTACACTGCTTCGGTTTGTAATGATGAATTGAAACGCATGTCAGAGGGCGAGATAACCCTCCATTCCAACCGAGCGATGGCGAAGCTTATAACGGTGTTCTATCAGATCGATGAGAAATCGGTTCCCAACAAAGAGCTCTACGCCGAGTCATTAAACCGATTAGATAACCTCGCTCAGCACCGCCGACTCAGAATATTTGCGGGGAACGACACGGTGCCACCAGTTATCTGGTTAGTCCTACTTGTTGGCGGGGTGATCACTGTTTCTTACACCTATTTCTTCGGAATGAAGAACATCAAGGCGCAGTACCTGCTTACAGCCACACTCACGGTAACGATCACGTTGATTTTATTTTTGATATACGTCCTGGATCATCCCTTTACAGGGACAAGCAAGGTGAGCACGGAGCCCCTAAAACAGGTGATGGAGATACTGCAGAAAGGATGAACAAAACTCTTGTGCAGCCATTGTCCACCTGTTGAGCTCCGGCCAATTTTCTAGCGCCGCTTTTTCCTCGGCAATTTTTTGCGTTTGGTCTTCGCGAATTCACGCAGTTGTTTCTTGCTCATGGATTTCGCCATCTGTCTGGACGGGCCTTTGAGCAAAGACTTTGACCGCTTTCCACGTTTCGCAGCAAGCGCCGCACCAGCGGCCATTTGCTGTTTCTTAGATCGTGCTGCATACAAAAGGTTCGTGCGGCGAACCGGAAATGAATTCATCTGGCTCCAGCATGTGCGCTCAAAATTCATGGATGCGCCGTCGCCACAAATAGTAGACCGGCACACCGGTTAGCACGATCAAAATTCCGATTCCGGAAGTTGTCGGAGCCAGCCAGGCAAGATCGATGATCAGCAAACCCGCAAGCAAGATCGAGATGACGGGCACAAACGGATAGCCCCAGGTTCGATACGGCCGCTCAGCTTCCGGCTTTTTGCGCCGCAAAATGAGTAGCGCAACAACCATCAGAAGGTAAAAGAGCAAATCCGCCGAAATGATGTATTCAAGCAGTTGATTGTAAACATTCCCGTAACTAACCTCATGGGTCGCGGGGTTGGCAGTGACCGTCCGCGGTAGCGTCAAAAAAGCTGTCCAGATTCCCTGCGCGATCAACGCGGCCGCTGGGACATGAAAGCGATTGGTGGTCGCAATTTTTTGGAAAAACAAACGATCACGCGCCATGGCAAAATAAACGCGAGCGCCGGAAAGGATTAGTCCGTTGTCGCAACCGAAAGTGGAAATCATGATCGCGGCAGCCATGCACATCGCGCCGGGATGACCGAAGACAGCATTCATCATGGCCACCGCGACTCGGTTTTGCGGCGCGTGCTGAATTTCCGAAAACGGCAGTACGGCGAGGTAAGCAACATTGGCTAACAAGTAAAGGACAACCACACTGCCACAGCCGAACACGAGTGCGCGGACGAGATTCTTTCCCGGGTCACGTACTTCACTCCCGATGAACGTGACGTTCGTCCAAGCAGTTTGGGCAAAGAGCGGCCCGACCATCGCCTTGCCGAAAAGAAGCGTAAGCGCAAGACCGCCCACGACCGTGAAACCCGGTTGCGCGATTTGTGGACTCCAACCGTTGGTCCACGAATTCCACCATTCGGATGACCGAGCTGCGCTATTCGCGCCCCACCCCAGTGCCAAACCGATAACAATCAGCGCCGCAAGAGCTGCGGTCTTGGCAAACGTAAAAGTATTTTGCACAAGTTTCCCGACCTCGAGTCCACGCGTGTTTGTCCAGGTAAGAAGAACGATCAAAGCGATCGCGACGAGCTGTTCGCTCGACAAGCTGATCGCGTAGCCGCTGCCTAACGAGACCGGGGCAATCACGTAGTTATCGGGTGTGACGGCAGATACAAAGACACCAAGAAATTTTGCAAACGCGATTGCGACGGCTGCAATTGTTCCTGTTTGAATTACGAGGAACAACGTCCAGCCATACAAAAAGCCAATCGAAGGGCCGTAAGCTTCGCGCAGAAAGATGTAAACGCCACCGGCGCGCGGCATCATCGTCGCCAATTCCGAACAGCAGAGCGCGCCGGTGATTGTCAGCAAACCGGCGACTGCCCACGCCAGGAGCAACCAGCCGGGTGCGCCAATCAATCGGGCTGATTCGGCCGACGTGATAAAAATGCCGGACCCGATCATCGAGCCCATCACGATCATGGTCGCGTCGATCGGACCGAAGGCGCGAAGCAAGCTCGTCGCTTTATTGTCGATCTTTTCGTTCATCTTTTCAGGTCAAGCAAAGTCGAGACATCTCTTACTGTTTTGCTTGTTCGGATCCTTCGGGATATTTCGGCGCTCGAATTGTTACTCCTTCCTTCTCAAGATGCGCCCGCAGCACCCGTGCAAATTCTACTGCTCCCGGTGTGTCACCGTGGACGCAAACTGTCTCCGCGCGAACCTCGACATCTACGTTATCGATCGATCGAACTCTCCCTTCCCGGAGCATTCGCATCACGCGTCCGGCAGATTCTTTTGGATCGTGCATCAAAGCATCTGGCCGATTCCTTGGAACGAGCGAACCATCCGCCAGATAATTGCGATCCGCGAAGACTTCGCGGGCGACCCGCAAATGCGCCGCTTCGCCAGCTCGCGCAAGCGCACTCTTGTCGGGCGCAAATAAAACCAGTGACAAATCGACCGTGACGATTGCGCGCGCGATCGCCTCGGCAAGTTTCTCGTCGCGAGTTGCCATATTGTAGAGCGCGCCGTGCGGTTTCACATGATTCGGCCGCACGCCGATATCGTTAGCAATCGCTTGAAAGACGCCGAGCTGGTAGGTGACCACATCAAAAACTTCAGCAGGCGAGACCGACAACTGTTTCCGGCCGAAATTCTCGCGATCGAAAAGACTCGGATGCGCCCCAACCGCCACGCCTTCCTCGCGTGCCGTGGAAATCGTCTCGTGCATCGTGTCGGCGTCGCCGGCGTGAAACCCGCAGGCGATGCTTGCGGACGAAACGAGCTTCAGCAGCTCCCTATCATGGCCCGCTCCTTCGCCAAGATCGGCGTTAAGATCGACATGCAAATTCATGAATCATGCAGACTGAGTCCAATACGAAAGCGTTCGAGCTGACGCTCGCGTTCAAGCAAAAACCGATGGGCGTCGGCGATTGAAACTTCGGAGAAACGGATGCGATCTCCGGCACGAAGTTGCGCTGCCAGGGGAAGATCGACGGTGATCACGTGCGCAATTTTCGGATAACCACCGATCGTTTGGCAATCTCCCAAAAGCAGAATTGGGCGGCCGCTCGGTGGAACTTGGATTGTGCCGGGCGCAACCGCCTCAGAGACAAGGTCGACATCATCATTTCGACTTAGTTCAGGCCCGTCGAATCTGACTCCCATCCGGTCTGAATCGGGCGACACGACAAATGCATCGCTTGTCAGCCGCTGAATCGTTACGTCATTGAAACGGGACCAATCGACGCCGCGAATAACACGTAGAACCGTTTTGGTCTTCGCGCTGCTCGACCATTCAGCAGGCGAACTCCACGAAGCAACTCGCCGCTCGTGTAAAAGATCGATAAGTGATTGCGAAGCCTGTGATTGTTTCCCTAGGGGAAGTCCATCGCCGTCGCGCAGGGCGCGACCATCCAATCCACCAAAATTTGCCCGCAAATCAGTAGATCGGCTACCCAGCACAAGAGGCACATCGATCCCGCCGGAAATCGTGAGCCACGCGCGAAAACCAATCCTCGGCTGATTGATCGTCAATTCATCGTCGGCGGCCAGTAAACATGAGTGGCCGGCAGGCAATGGCGTTGAGCCAACGCGAACGTCGAACTCACCTCCGCACCATGCGATCACGCGCTTATCCTCAAAACGCATTCGCAAACCGCCGAGCGTGATTTCAAGTCCAGCGTCCGATTCGTCGTTGCCGATGAGAAGATTCGCAACGCGCAATGCGAACACATCGAGCGCGCCGCCTAACGAGACACCGAATTGGCGAAAACCATTTCGGCCGAGATCCTGAACGCTGGTCAAAAATCCCGCCCGCGTAACGCTTAAGTTCATCTCCTTACCACTTCAAAACGTCCACGCCTCGAATTCTTGGCGCGAGATTGCCTGGAAGCGTAAGCGATCGCCGGCTCGCAAAAGAGCGGGAGGATTTATTTGCGGATCGAATAGCCGCAACGGCGTACGACCAATTACGTTCCAACCGCCGGGAGAACGCAGCGAGTAAATGCCGCTTTGCCTCCCTCCGATCGCAACCGATCCGGCCGGAATTTCTTTTCGTGGCGTGGCACGGCGCGGCGTTGCCAATTTTTCTGGAAGGCCGGCGAGATATGGAAAGCCGGGAGTGAATCCGATGCAGGACACGTGAAAATCAGTCGCCTGGTGAAGATTGACGACTTCCTTCGGCGACATCTGTGCGTGCTGCGCGACATGATCAAGATCGAGAGCGAATTCCGGATCGTAACAAACAGGAACCTCGACTACGCGTGCGACTGCGCGGCCGCCTCGCTTGCGCTTGCCATGCGCGAGTCCCTCACAAATTTTCTGTGTTAGCCATTCAGTCACAGAGTCGGGTTCAACGGCGCAGTTGATCACGCGGATCGGATCGAAGAAGACGCCGACTGTGGTGTAAGCGGGCGCGAGCTCGATTATGCCCGGGATATGCGCATCCTCGAGACGTCGAACCACATTCAGGACTTCCTTTAACGTTTTCTCGGGCGCGTCTTTGAACCGATCATCAACGCGGACGGTGAGCGCAGAATCTCCGAGGGGCGTAATTTCCATCAGCGCGTGAAATCTCCGCAAGAAAAGATGTCGATCTTCGCGCGCACGACCGGCAATCAAGATGCCGATCGCGGCTCGGAACCTCCGGGCGAGACGGCTTCCGCGACATTTTCTACATGCTCCTTGATTTCGCCCACTTGCGGGTGCACTTCGCGGATCAAATTATGGCCGGCCTGCGAAATCTGTTCGATGCGCGTCGTCATTCCGTGGAGCTCCTTCAACAGGGCATCCTGGCGTGAGGAGATGCGATGCATCCACCAAAAACAGACGCACCAGCAACCGAGACCGACCCACGTGAGCACGAAGAGGATCATGTCACTGCACGAGCGAAGCTTCGATCTCGATGTTGACTGCGACCGTCTGGCCGATTCCCGAAATCGATTCGGCGCTTTGACTGAACATCAAATTGAAATCACGACGTTTGAGCGGTTCGGTTGTCACCGCCCAACGCGTTTCTTTCGTATTGTTCGGGATCGGGCTCACTAGCTTTACGTGCAATGTGACCGGCTTCGTGACGCCGTGCATCGTGAGATCGCCAAAAATATAGCCGCTTTGCTGACCGGTCTGTCTCACCCTGCCGCTCTTAAATGTGATTTCGGGAAACTTTGCGACGTTAAAAAATTCCGCACTGCGCAAATGGTTGTCGCGTTTGACGATTCCGGTGTCAATGCTGCGGACATCGATTTTTGCCACGACTGATGATTTTTCAGGATGCTCCCGGTCGATGTCGATCTTGCCGTCGAATTTCGCGAATTTACCATGACTTGTCCCGAGGAATTGGTGAACAGTGAAACCGATCGTGGAACGCGATTGGTCGAATTTGTAGGTTTCGTTGGCGAGCGCGCCTGAGCTGAACGCGGCCAGTAAAACGAAGTTGAGGACAAACCGAGTTTTCATCGAATTTCCTTTGACGATTTTGTGTCTCTATTTGCAGCCGCCGCCAAGGTTTTCAATAGTGGCGTGCGCGATAATGGCAATTTTCCAAATAAATTGCCGAGCGCAAAAGCGGGATCGGCCTTCAGTTTTTTCGCATCGTGGACGCCGGCGATCCGCGCCAATTCGGTTTCGAAATGTGGGACCGCACGCCGGTCGGGATCATTGGCATTGAGATAGCCGAACGCACGTCGTAAGAGCGCGAACAATTCCGGCTCCCGATGATCCCGCTCCGTGCAAATCTCAATTAGCTCGACGAAATAAGCTGCAACCTGTGTACGCAAATAGTTCGTCCGGATTCCGCCGAACGGATTTTGGAGCACGACTTCGGTCAAGGTATGCAAATCGGACCTGCGGCTCCGGGCAATCTGAATTTCTGCTTCGAAGAACAAATCCAGCTTGCCGGAAAACGGACTTTTCGCACGGCGCGCTCCCTTTGCCACTGTTTGGATGCAGCCGAGTGACTCAGTACACCATGATACGATCAGGCTCGTATCGCTAAATTTTCGTTTGCGCAAAAGGATCGCGGCGGTGCTCTCCACAATTCCGAATCTAGCACGCGTGCCGTTGGATTCTTCCGCAGATATTCGGTCTAGCGAGCTGACTTCCTTTACATCCAACCAGGCAATCCCCGGCGAAACTAAGGTACTATGCCGGATGAAGAAACAATTGAACGGGCGCATGAGGACGAAAGCGAAGGCAAATCGCCTTCCACCCAGGCTGGCGAATTCGTGCGTGAAGAGATGGAGCACATTCGGGAGGGTGAACACGGCGCGCGTTCCCCGCAACAAGCAATCGCCATCGGCTTATCAAAAGCGCGGCGAGCCGGCGTGAAGCTGCCGCCTCCGAAACGGGGAAAGGCGTCTGCTCGAACACGGAAGCAAGCCAAGCGCGACGTCAAGCGGGGCGGCGCTCGCCGCAAAAAACCCTCCAGGACAAGGTCGCGCGCGACGAAAAGCGCCCTGAAGCGGGAAAAGCGTTCCGCTGCATCGCGCAAGGCGCTTTCGCGACAAGCGCGCTCCGCGGCGCGGCGACGGTCCGCTCGGTCTCGGTCCGCGGCGGCTAAAAGGGCTGCCCGCACGAGAAAGCGCCGGCGCTAGACCGCGTAAGATCGAGAATGAATTATTTCCGATCACGGCCGCGGTTGAACGCCTCCGCAAAGAAGTGAACTGTCCTGCCTCGTAACCACCGAACGGTGCGTTGTGGGCGAGTCAGAAGTACATGGCAGACATTGAAACAGCACGCGTCCCGGAAGATATCAGCGGCCGGCCGCGCCGGATGCCCGTAGGCGGAATCACCTGGCGACACACATTCCGCGCACTCCGACATCGCAATTACCGACTTTTCTTCTGGGGCCAGCTTGTTTCGCTCATGGGCACTTGGATGCAGCAGACCGCGATGAGCTGGTTCGTGTATGAGATCACGAACTCCAAATTGCTCCTCGGCGCCGTTGCCGCCGTCGGATCCGCGCCGATGATGTTGTTCTCGATCTGGGGCGGATCGCTGGCGGATCTTTACCCGAAGCGGTCGATCATCGTCGCGACGCAGACCGCTCAGATGATCTGCGCCTTTTTGCTCGCAACCGGCGCCTGGGCCGGGTTCGCGACGCCATTATTTATCATCATTATCGCTGCGCTCAATGGCGTGGCGATGGGGTTCGACATGCCCGCGCGTCAGGCATTCACGGTCGAAATGACAAGCCGCGAAGATTTGCTCAACGCGATCTCACTCAACAGCTCAATCGTGAACGGCGCGCGCGTTGTCGGTCCATCGGTTGCCGGTTTGCTGATTGGCGCAGTCGGCGTTGCGACCTGTTTTTTCCTGAACGGCGTAACCTTTGTCGCGGTGATTGCCGGTTTGTTGATGATGCGCTTGTCGCCATTTGAACGCCCGGCAAGAGCCGTGTCTACGCGTGAGCATGCCTGGAACGGTATCGTTTACTCCATCAAACATCAGCGTGTGCGCACAGTTCTGCTGCTATTTCTAGCGGTGGGCATCTTCGGCTGGTCGTACGCCGTGCTAATGCCGGCCTTCGCGCGCGATGTTCTTGGTCGGGGGGCAAACGGATATGGTGTGTTGATGTCGTCGAGTGGAATCGGCGCTTTTGTTGGCGCGCTTGTCGTGGCGACATACGGACATCTATTCACACCGCGAAGACTGGCGCTCGGTGGCGTCTGGTTGTTTTCGATCGCCTTGCTCGCATTTTCGTTGAGCCGAAATTTCTATCTCGCACTCGCATTTCTCCTCGTTGCCGGATTTGGCATGCTCCTGTTTTTCTCAACGTCCAACACCGTACTGCAAACGATCGTTCCGGATGAAATGCGCGGGCGTGTCATGGGCGTGTGGTCGCTCGTATTCGGCGCGATGATTCCGCTCGGTAGCCTTGAAGCCGGCGCTCTCGCCCACTGGCTGGGTACGCCCTTTGCCCTCGGATTCGGCGCAATCATTTGCGCCGCGGCGGCGTTCGTGACGTTATTGGTAATTCGGCGACGCGAAGCGACAAGTGCGCCTTAATTGCTAACTGCTTACCGGTTCAGAATATGCAAGGCGCGCTTCTCCACATTGAGGGCGGCCTCTCTAACCGCTTCGCTCAAGGTCGGATGCGAATGGCATGTGCGGCCGATATCTTCCGAGCTGCCGCCGAATTCAATCACGGAAACGGCTTCGGCGATTAATTCCGAAGCGGCATGCTGTAAAATGTGTGCGCCGAGAATCCGGTCCGTTTTCCCATCGGCGACAAACTTGACCATCCCATCGACGTCTTCATTAGCGAGTGCGCGGCTGTTGGCTCGGAACGGAAACTTTCCGATGCGAACGTCGATCCCCTTTTCTTTCGCCTGATCTTCGGTTAAGCCGACGCCGGCCAGTTCGGGATTTGTGTAAATGATTCCGGCAATCGCATCGTAGTTCACGTGGCCAGATTTGCCCGCGATTATCTCAATGCAGGCGATCCCTTCATCTTCCGCTTTGTGCGCCAGCATCGGACCAGCAATCACGTCGCCAATCGCGTAAATGCCTTCAATATTCGTTCGAAAGTTTTTATCGATCTTAATTCGTTTCCGTTCGTCGAGTGCGACGCCGATTTTCTCGGCGCCGAGGCCTTCGGAAAACGGACGGCGTCCGACTGAGACAAGCACTTTGTCCGCTTCGAATTTCATCTCTTCACCAGCTTTGGCCGCCGTGGCAGTCGCGTGGCCATTGTCGATCTTGACCGAGGTCACCTTGGTTTCGAGATGAAAAGTGATGCCTTGAGCGGTGAGCGAACGCTGGAGCAGATTGGAGAGCTCCAGATCGAAGCCGACGGCGATACGAGGCAGAAATTCGAGCATCGTTACTTCTGAGCCGAGCCGGTTCCAAACCGAACCTAATTCGAGACCGATCGCGCCGGCGCCAATTACGAGGAACCTTTTCGGCGCTTCGGTGAAAGTCAGCGCTTCGGTGCTACTGACGATTGTTTTGCCATCAAACTTTGCGAACGGCAGCTCGATTGCCGCGCTGCCGGTTGCGATAACGATGTTTTTCGTTTCGATCTCCTTCGTCTCACCTTTCGATGATTTGATCGAAACTTTTCCCGGCGCTGTGATGGTACCGAACCCTTCGAACGTCGTCACCTTGTTTGTCTTCATCAGCGCGCGCACGCCGCCAGTGAAAGTTTTCACGACCTTGTCTTTGCGCTGCTGCATTTTCGGAAGATCGACATGCACGCCATCGATCACTATGCCGTGTTTCACAGCTTCTTTTTTTGCGAACATGAAATGGTCACTCGACGTCAACAGCGCTTTGCTCGGGATGCAGCCGACGTTCAAACAAGTGCCACCGAGTTCCTTGTCTTTCTCGACAAGCGCTGCCTTCAATCCGAGCTGACCAGCCCGAATGGCGGCGATATAACCGCCTGGTCCCGAGCCAATGATAACAACATCAAATTTTTCCATGGTTGAGTCGTCTGCGACAGAGACGTTGCGCTTTAGAAATCGAGGGACAATTTTTCCGGGTCTTCGATGCATTCCTTCACTTTGACGAGGAAGGTAACAGCATCTTTTCCATCCACGGCGCGATGATCGTAGCTGAGCGCCAGGTACATCATCGGACGGACTTCGACCTTCCCATCAATTGCCACCGGCCTTGCCATGATTTTATGCATGCCGAGGATCCCGCTTTGTGGCGGGTTAAGGATTGGCGTGCTCAAAAGCGATCCATAAACGCCGCCGTTTGAGATAGTAAATGTGCCGCCCTGCAAATCTTCAATCTTTAATTTACCTTCGCGCGCTTTCACCGCGTAACCAGCTATGTCGAGCTCCAGTTCAGCAAAACTCTTTTTATCAGCATCACGCACAATTGGCACAATTAATCCGCGTTCCGTTCCGACCGCGACGCCGATGTCATAGAAATTGTTCTGAATGAAATCTTCTTCCTCAATCCGTCCATTGACCACGGGCACAGCTTTGAGCGCTTCAACCGTCGCTTTGATGAAGAACGACATGAAACCAAGCTTGATTCCGTTCTTCTTCGTAAACGTCGCCTGCGATTTGCTGCGCAGTTCTTGAACTGCGCTCATGTCGCATTCGTTAAAAGTGGTAAGAATGGCGGCTGTTTGCTGCGCCATGACCAATCGCGCCGCGATTTTGCGCCGCAGTGGCGACATTTTCTTGCGCGTGAACCGTCTGTCTACTGATTGTCGATCTTGTTCCGCTTGATCCGTCTCGGGAAAGTTAACAGTTTCTTCTCCAGATTTTCGATTTTGAGCGGCGGCGAGCGCGTCACCTTTCGTGAGGCGGCCATCTCTTCCGGTTCCTGAAATTTTTGCCGGTTCCAGATGTTCTTCGTCAACAATGCGCCGAACGGCCGGCGAAAGGACTTCCGCGCCTGTTGATTTCTGCTTCGAGCCTGCACCAGGCTTCGTTTCCTGTGGCGCAGGCTCTTTCTTTTTCTCCTCGGACGGTGCTTTTTTTCCAGCAGGCGCGGTTTTCTCAGGAGCGATCTTGGAGTCGTCAATAATCGCAACGATTTCGCCGATTTTCACTTCCTGGCCTTCAGCGGCTCTCGTTTCCAGCACACCCGCGTTTTCAGCCACAATTTCTGTGGAAACCTTGTCGGTCTCGAGAGTAAAGAGCGCATCGCCCGGGTTCACGAAATCGCCGGATTTTTTATGCCAGACGGAAACGACACCGGTGGAGATCGATTCACCCACCGCGGGAATTTTAACTTCGATGCTCATCAGTGGCTTACAGTATGCGCAAAGCCAGGGCGTGGTCGAACCGAACGTTGAATTTACGCTATGGTTCGGCGGTCGCGCCCTACTATTTTAGGCGTTAAACGCTTCGGCGATCAAACACGCCTGCTCGCGTTTGTGGATGGCGAGCGCACCGACCGCGGGACTGGCGCTGGCATTGCGACCGGCGTAGGCGATCTCGCGCCCGAAAAGCTGCCGTAGTCGTGCCTCGATGAAGCTCCAAGCGCCCATGTTTTGCGATTCCTCCTGACACCAAACAAGCTTGGCAGTCTTTGGATATGGCTTGAGGTTGGCGCGCAACTTTTTTTCAGCGAGCGGGTAAAGTTGCTCAATGCGAATGATGGCGGCGCTGTCGATCTTTCGCGCATCGCGATAATTCAAAAGATCGTAATAAACCTTGCCCGAGCAAAGAATGACGCGCTCCATCTTTTCGGCTGGACCGACTTTTGGTGAACTAAGAATTTCTTCGAAGCCGCCGTTGATGAATTCTTCCGCGCGCGACGAAGCGAAATCAGCGCGCAACAAACTTTTCGGTGTCATGATGATGAGCGGCTTGACGAAATTGCGTTTCATTTGGCGCCGCAGGACATGGAAGTATTGCGCCGAGGTCGTGAGGTTACAGACTTGGATGTTGTCTTCGGCGCTGGCTTGCAGGAAACGTTCGAGGCGCCCGCTGGAATGTTCGGGACCCTGACCTTCGTAGCCGTGCGGCAGAAGCAAAACGATGCCACTAGGTCGCTGCCATTTCGATTCTGCCGAGACGATGAATTGATCGATGATGGTTTGCGCGCCATTGGCGAAATCACCAAACTGCGCTTCCCACAGGCAAAGCATGTCGGGGTAATCGAGAGAATAGCCGTAATCGAAACCGAGCACGGCCGCCTCTGAAAGAAGACTGTTGTAAATGCAGATCCGCGCCTGTTCTTGCGCCAGATGCATGAGCGGGATGTACGGTTTGCCCGTTTTGGCGTCATAAAGAACGGCGTGGCGCGTGCTGAACGTTCCGCGCGAACTATCCTGGCCCGATAATCTGACTGGAATTCCGTCGAGGAGAAGCGATCCGAACGCGAGCGCCTCGGCGTAATGCCATTGATACGGACCGCCAGCCTCGAAAACTTTCCGCTGATGGTCGAGGACGATTCTTTTTATTTTCGGCTGAATGTTGAAATCTGCCGGGACGCGCGTCAGCCCATCGACAATAATCTTCAACATTTCCTCGCTGATAGCCGTCGGTTCAGATGAGCTTGTGTATTCCGGTTGAAAGACAGCGGTCGACTCTTTGAACTTCGCCTGGTCGTCTCCCTTTTCTTTCTCGAGTGCTTTCACATTATCCAGCGGCATTTCGAGTCGAAGCTGAAACTCGGTTTCAAGCGAGGCCGCATCGTCGTCGGTAAGTTTGCCAGCCTCGAGCAGCTCGCGTTTGTATAACTGCGCTACTGACGGACGCTTCTCGATCCTGGCGTAAAGATCTGGCTGGGTGAATGACGGCTCGTCAACTTCCTGGTGGCCATGTCTGCGGTAGCAGTACATGTCGATCACCACGTCGCGTCCAAATTCCTGACGAAAATCGAGCGCCATCTCCGTTACAAACTTCACTGCGAGTGGATCGTCGCCATTCACGTGGAAAATCGGCGCCTCGATCATTTTCGCGACGTCCGTGGCGTACATCGACGAACGCCCCTCTTCGGGCAGCGTGGTGAAGCCGATTTGGTTGTTCACTACTACGTGCACGGTGCCGCCAGTACTGTAACCAGCCAACTGCGACATGTTGAGGGTCTCCGCGACGATCCCCTGCCCCGCAAACGCAGCGTCCCCATGAATAAGGAGAGGCAGAACCTTCCGGCGATGGGCGGTATCGTTACGAATACGCTGACGCGCGCGTGCCGTTCCTTCGACAATCGGATCGACTGCTTCAAGATGACTTGGGTTGGCCGAAAGCCTGATTTCAATTTGAGCGCCGGAACCAAGTTTTCGCACCGTGCGATAACCGAGATGGTACTTCACATCGCCATCCCCCGCGACCAGATCGGGGATGTAGTTTTCGGTGAATTCAGTGAAGATGACGTTGAGCGATTTCTTCAGGAAGTTCGCGAGCACGTTGAGACGGCCACGGTGGGTCATACCCATGCAAATCTCCGCGATGCCGGCGCCTGGGCATTTATGGAGAATCGTATCAAGAATCACCATCAACGATTCCGCGCCTTGCAGCGAAAAGCGCTTTTGCCCCACGTAATGCCCATGTAAAAAAACTTCGAATGATTCGGCTTCCAGCAAGGTCCTCAGCAAGGCCACTTGCACAGCCCGAGGCGCCTCCATTTTCGCGGGCCGCGATTCGAGACGGTGCAGGACCCAGTTCCGAACGCGAGTATTCTGGATGTGCATGAATTCGGAGCCGATGGCGCTCGCGTAAATACTTTCCAGAGTCGCAATCATCTCACGCAGCGTCATCTGTCGATTGTCGAAAAAGAATTTCGACGAAACGCGAAGATCGAGATCCTTCTCGCTAAACCCGAGCTCACGTAGTGTCAGCAGCGGATTTTCGCGTCGCCTATCCGTCAGCGGGTCAAGGCGCGCGATCGTATGCCCGAGCGTGCGGTAAGCGTAAACGAGCCCATCCACCCGCGACTGCAGGGAACCTTCACGACCTTCGACAGGCTTGGCTGGGGCGCCATTTCGTTCCGGCAACTCTCCCAGCTCGAACCCCTCAAAAAACGCAGCCCAGCCTGAATTGACTGACTCAGGATTTTGCTGCCATTGCCTGTAATTCTCCTCGAGCAAATCCAGATTTGCCCGAGTCGACAAGGAAGACCACATACGAATTTTTAATCTGCGACTATTACGCTCCTGGGCAAGTTGACAGTGCGAAGAGTGTTCCGTTATTTGCTGCGGCCAAATGCAGCTCCGTCGCAAATTTATTCTTACTCTCGCCGCAACCTGCGGGATTCTCTTCGCGAAATCGACAGGCCTGTTCGCGCAAGCCGATCCAGCTTCGGAGCCGGCGGTTTTGGCCCTCGCAAAGGTTTTGCCGGCAGTCGTGAATATCAATACCGAGCGCGTAGTCAGGAGGGCGGTGCGCGATCCTTTTGAGGATTTTTACGCGCAATTCTTCGGCTACGATCGCGCGCGGCCTCGCGAAATTCGTCAGACCCTGCAAAGTCTCGGCTCAGGTTTCATTATTGATCCGGCCGGTTACATCGTCACTAATCAGCACGTAGTAGAACGCGCCGCGAATTTGAAAATTCAGGTAACGACGAATGACGGCAAAACGCAGAACGCGCACTATATTGCCGGCGATGACAAAACTGATCTGGCGTTCATCAAGATTGATGCTAAGGCCGCATTTCCATTTATCAGTCTCGACAATATTTCGCCGAACTTACTGGGCGAGACGGTCATCGTGGTTGGCAACGCAGTCGGTTACGGCAGCTCGATCAGCCGCGGAGTTCTTAGTGCGGTTAAACGCAATATCACCATCGACAATATCGAATACAAAGACCTCGTGCAGACGGATGCGGCGATTAATCCGGGTAACAGCGGTGGACCAGTGATCGATATTTCCGGGCGTCTGGTTGGCATCAGCTCGGCGAAAATGGCTTTCACCCCGCAGGGCGTGCCCACGCAAGGACTAGGTTTTGCCATTCCGGCGGAGGTGGTGCGCGATAGCGTATCCCGATTTAAAAAAATTGCGGAGAAAAAACCCACGACCAGCAAGCAACCCATGCCGAACGAAGCATCGACATCGAACGCCGAGCGGTTGTTTGGAATGCAACTGCAGGATTTAAGCGAAGAATTAATTGATGCCCTGGGCTATGCGCGCGGCCATGGCGTTCTGATTACTGCGGTGGAGCCAGGCAGTCCGGCAGATCAAGCTGGAATTGAACGCGGTCTTGTCGTTTATCGCGTGGCCAAAAACGAAGTGAATTCTGTCAAACAAGTCGAGGACCTGTTGGGTCCGGCACAAAGCGGCGCGAACGTAAATTTCGCCATCGGTGTGATCCGCGCCGGGGAGCAAGCTCATCAGATTGAAACTTTGACAATGACGGCGCGTTGACAAAAAAAATGGCAACGCAATCACCGCTCGATTGTCTCATGGAAATACTGCAAAATGATTAAGGTTGAAAATCTGACCAAGCGTTACGCTGGCCAGCCTGCGATCCAGAACTTGGATTTCGAAGTCGGTCAAGGCGAGATCATGGGTTTTCTTGGGCCGAACGGTGCGGGCAAGACCACCACCATGCGCATATTGGCCAGCTTCATGCCCCCAACTTCCGGTCGCGCCACGATTGCCGGGTTCGACGTTTTTGAGCAATCGCTGCAGGCGCGGGCGCACCTCGGCTATATGCCCGAGCATGTGCCGCTCTACAATGATATGCGGGTGACGGAATACCTCGATTATCGCGCGGCACTCAAAGGGGTACCGCATCGCCGCGTCGCGGAGCGTGTCGGCGACGTAAGGGAGCTTTGCGGTCTGAAGGAAGTGGAAAACAAATTGATCGGTGCGCTCTCTAAAGGTTACCGCCAAAGAGTCGGTTTGGCCGACGCGCTTTTGCACGAGCCCGATCTTCTCATCCTCGATGAGCCAACAATCGGTCTCGATCCAAATCAAATCCGGCAGGTCCGCGAACTAATCAAAAATCTCGGCAAACAGCACACGATCTTGCTTTCCACGCACATTTTGCCCGAGGTCGAAATGACATGCAGCCGAGTCATTATCATTCACAAAGGGCGAATTGAGGCATGCGATACTCCGGAAAATTTGCTGGGCAAGATCAGGCAAGCTGGCGGGGTCGTGCTCGAGGCAAAGGTTGGACCCGACAATGGGGGCGAGGAGCTAAAGAAAATTTCAGGTGTTCGGAATGTAATTGTGGATGCCGACGGTGATTGGAAAATATTCTCATTGCGCGTCGAGTCCGGCGCTGATGTGCGCGAGGAAATTTTTCGACTCGCCACTGCCCGGCATTGGATCGTGCGCGAACTGACTCAACGTCGAGCGACGCTGGAGGACGTGTTTGTCGAGCTCACGCATCCCGACGCAGTTTGAGGTCAATGTTCTCGCAGATGTCGATCTAAAGCTTATGCGCAAATTTTACGCTCTGCTCTCGCGCGAGGTGCGCAGCTACTTTTACTCGCCCATCGCCTATATCGTCCTCATCTTTTTCCTGCTCATCAGCGGGGTGGACTTTTATTTCCAGGTTTCGTTCATGAACCAGCGCCAGGTCCAATACACGGTGCAGGAAGCATTCTTTAACTCCGTGTTCTTCTGGTTTGCCTTCGTTTTAATTTTTCCCCTCATCACCATGCGCCTGTTTGCAGAAGAATTTAAGCTCGGCACGATTGAGCCGCTCATGACTGCGCCCGTGCGTGACTGGCAGGTTGTGCTTTCGAAATTTTTTGGCGCGCTGGTCTTTTACCTCATCCTCTGGGTCCCGCCCGCGTTCTACTTTATAATTTTTCAGCAAATCACTGGACAAGCCGCCGCCCATTCGGCCGGAGCGTACTCGGGTTCGTATTTAATGCTTTTGCTCCTCGGCATGTTCTATCTCTCGATCGGTTGCTTCGCGTCTGTTCTAACCAAGAACCAGATTATTGCTGCGGTCATCTCTTTCTGCGCGATTACGCTGCTGTTCTTTCTCGGGCTGGTTCAATTCATTCTTCTCGATGTTAGCTCCGCCACGCGCGACTTACTCGGCTACTTCTCCGCAATCGAGCATATGGGAACGTTCTCACGCGGCGTCATCGATACGCGGCCGATCGTTTTTTACGTGAGCATGACCATCGTGATGCTGGCGCTCACGCATCAGGCATTCCAATCCCGCAAATGGAGGCTGTGACGAATGGCTGAGGAGACAATACGGCAAAGCCGTCCGAAAAAAATCCGTCGGGTTCAGATCGGTTTCAACGTTCTGGCCCAAATCATTCTGATCTTGTTTCTCGCCGCGATGGTGAATTCCATCGCTTTCAAACATTACCAGCGCTGGGATTTCTCTCGCGATCAGAAATATGCGCTTTCAGATAAGACGAAGCGTTTCCTCCGCACAATCAAAAGCAAGATGCGAATCATCGTATTCTTTTCCTCGAGCACGCCGATCACCGCTGACGTCCAAAATTTGCTGACGGAATATCAGTATGCGGCAAAAGGGAAGATCGACGTCGAATACATCGATCCGGAACGCAATCTTTCCCGCGCCAAGGAGCTATTCGACAAGTACAAAGTCGTAAGCGACGAGAGTCTCCTGGTAATTGATTACGAAGGTCGCAGCAAAACCGTGAAAGCGTCCGAGATGGCGGAGGTCGATCAGAGCGGAATGGCCATGGGGGAAGGCCCGCGCGTCACCGCTTTCAAGGGCGAACAGGCGATTACGAGTGCGATGCTGGATCTGGTAGAGGGCAGGAAAAACACTCTCGGATATGTGCTTGGCCACAAGGAGCCGCCGCTTTCCGAAAACAGCACCATCTCAGTGCTAAAAACGTTCATTGAAAACGAAAACATCAAGTTCCAGGAGTTAAATCTTTTCGACGTTGACGCAGTTCCCGCCGACTTGAAGACGATCATGATTATTGGCCCGCAATACGATTTCTCCGATCGCGAAATGAAATTGGTGCGCGATTTCTGGGATAAACAGGGACGGATCCTGATTCTTCTCGATCCGGGACCCAAAACACCAAAGCTGAATGCATTTCTGAACGATTTGGGCGTGAAAATAAACGATGATCGACTGATGGCTTTCCTACGCACCGGAATCCAGGAGGTGGCCCTTACGCGCGATGTCCAAGCGCATTTTCTCGGAGGTAGCCCGATCACAAAACGACTGGCTGATGTGCACGCCCTCTTTTTCGGTGGCACATCCTCGCTTACGCTCGAGCCCGAGCGCGTCCGCGCTGCCAATATCCGGATCGAGCCGTTGATCCAGGCAGACAAAGGCTATTTTGCCGAAACCGATTACAATACGGACAATCAGGCGAAATTTCAGACCGATGCCAAGAAGACTGGCGCTTCACCCACGATCGGCGCTTCTGTCGAAAAAGGCGGTAGCGCCGACAAGCGTGTGCAGGTGAATTCATCGCGGTTGGTCGTGGTGAGCAACGCGACATTTGTTCAAGACAACGCGATTACACAAGATCAGCAGGCGCTCGATTTCATCTCTGGCAGCGTGAATTGGCTGCTGAGTCAGGAGCAGCTTATTGGTATCGCACCAAAAATTCCCAGACCCCTTACTTTCAGTCTCAACGAAGACGGATTACGCAATCTGCGTTGGATCGTTCTGGTGCTGATGCCCCTGGTTTTTGCGGCGCTGGGCACGGCGGTCTGGTGGAAGCGGCGCGTTTGATTCTTCGATTCGATTTATGAATTGGCGGACTACGCTTGTCTTAGCTGCAATCGCGGTTGCCGTCTTTGCTTACTTCAAATTCTTTGAGATTAGACAGCCGAGCACCGAAGAAGCGAAGCGCCAGGCACAGAACGTCGTCAAGTTCGATCGAACCAAAATTGATGGCGTCATCATTCAAAATGGCGACGAAAAGGTCGAGATACGACGCCGCGACGATAAATGGCGTCTCGAAACGCCGATCAAAGATCAAGCCGACAGTTCTTTGGTTGAAAATCTGTTCTCGGATTTGGACAACTGGCAAAAGGACGCGACCATTTCGGCCAAAGAAATCGATGCGGACAAGAGCAAACTCAATGAATACGGCCTGAATAAGCCGAAGCTGAGGCTCAAGTTAACCGGTCAGGATCGACCACCGGAAATTTTGTTCGGGAAAGACGCAGCGCTCGAAGGCAAAATGTATGTGCGCTTGGAAGACTCGAAAGAGACGTTTCTTGCCGGACAATCCATTAAGAAAGACATCGACAAAAAGCCGGAGGAATTTCGCGACCGGAAATTGACGGATCTAAGCACCGCGCAGGTGTCGCGTTTCATATTAAAAACACCTGCTGGTGAAATGGAGCTGCAGAAGAAAGGCGATCATTGGGATATTATGAAGCCACTCCGCGCACGCGCCGATGAACAAAAGGTGCGCGACTTGATTGCGCAAGTCACGTCGTCGCGGATTCAACAATTTGTGGCCGATGATCGCGGCGATCTGCATTCCTATGGCTTGGCCGACCCACGTGGGTCGATCACGTTATTTGGTCAGGAAGAGAAGAAAGACCAGAAGGTTGAGATCGGCGGATCGATCAAGGTATTTGGCCAAGAGGACAAGGGGCAAATGCTGCAGATCGGCGCCGTATCGCAAAAAGAAAAGGATCAAGTTTATGTGCGGTTCGCGCCACGTGGGTTCGTTTATACGCTGCCGAAGAGAGTGGAAGAGCTTCTCAACACCAAACCAGACGATCTGCGCGATCACCATTTGGTTCGGATCGACACGAATATTCTGGATCGAATCACGATCGACGCGCCAGGTAAAGGGAAGATGGTTTTCGCACGTAAAGGTGACGATTGGACGATCGCCAGTAGCAAGAATACGCCGGCAAATTCAGGCGAAGTCCGCCGCTTTATCGACACGCTGCAAAATGAGCAAGTGACAAGATTTGTTGAAGACGTCGCTTCCAATTTGCCGAAATACGGTCTCGATAAACCACAATTGCAGTTGACGCTCAGTTCATTCGCTTCGGAGAACACCGCCGAGACTCGAGCTGGCGAGCAGGCTTTTGCCACGATCGCCTTTGGAAAAGTGGATGGCGATAAGGTTTACGCGCGCCTCGCGGATGAACCATTTGTCGTGGCGGTCCATCGCACATTACTCGATCAAATTTCCATCGATCCGTTGCCGTGGCAGGAATTGTCGATCTTTAAGTTTAAGCCGGAAGAAATTCACCGGTTGAGCGTAGCTACGAAATATGAGGTGACACTTGCGAGGAACGCAAAAGGGGAATGGAATTGGGTAGCGGGAGTAGGCCAGATTAATCAAACCAATCTACGGTCACTACTCAGTACGCTGTCGAACCTACGTGCAGTGCGTTGGGTTGGTCCGACCATCCCGCAGCAAGGCTTCGACAAACCGCAGCTCGCGATCTCGTTCACGACTTCGCCCGACGATAAGAGCCCGCATAGGCTGTTGGTTGGCAGCGCGGCCGGCGACGGAACATGGTTTGCGCATGTGGATGAGCGCGAAGACACCTTTGTCATCAACGATTCCGATCTTAACATGCTCCGAGTGCCCCTCGCGATCGCGCCTGGGAGCCCTCCTGCGTCAGCAGCCGGCGCGAAAGCATCACCGATTCCCTCAGCAAGCGCGAGCTCTTCACCAGTCGCGACTCCAAGGTAGAGTGGTGATTGTCCTCAATCGCCTCGATAGCACACCGGTCCCAAGGGCGGCTGTTCAGGTGAATGGAACGGGCGGGAGCGAAACGCTCTACCATTTCTCCGCCGTATAGATCGTGACGATCCCGCTGCTGAGAGGTTCAGCGTTGGCATTCCGGAAACCGCTTGCTTCGATTAATCGAAGCATCGTTTCGCCGGTTGGAAATTCTTCGATCGACTGGCCGAGGTAATCGTAGGCGTTCTTTTGCCTCGTGACAAAGGAACCGAGAAACGGCAAACATCGATGCAGATAGAAGCGGTAAACCGCGCGAAAAATCGACGATTGAGGCAGAGAAAATTCAAGAATGAGTAAGTGGCCGTTCGCGGTAAGGACGCGTGCCATTTCGCGTAATGCTCCACCCCAATCCTCCATATTGCGCAAACCGAAGGCAACCGTCACGCAATCGAAGGAGGAATCGGCAATGGGCAGTTTCATCGCATCGGCCATAATGGTTCGCCGCACGCCCTTCTTCTTCGCCAGCTCCAACATTTCAGCCAGAACATCAACGGCAACGATGTCTGCATTCGGCAATTTCTTCCGGATTGCGAGCACGAGATCTCCTGTCCCGGTCGCAAGATCGACAATGCTTTTGGGTCTCCAACTTGCAACGATTTGCGCAGCATGACTTCGCCAGTAAAAATCCGCGCCGCAGCTCAGCACATGATTTGCTAAATCGTAGCGTCGCGCGATTGAGCCGAACATTTGCCGGACCCGCGCAGGCTGTGTCGCTATACTAGACTTATTCAATCTCTCAAGGTTGAGCATTCGGACCTGACTCGCAATCCGTTGGGTTTGCCCATCCATTTAGCCTGTTTTACCACGGCTTGCTTTTCTAGCTCTAACCTTGAACTGCCTTTCTTGCGCGGACCGAATGCTAATTTTATAATAAAAGATGATTGCTATCTCAGATAACTCCGGCTATGTGACCACCCATGGATACATCTACTAGAGCTTTACAAGAAGCAATCTCGATTCGCCGACAAATCGATGCTTTGGAAAACCGCCTGTCTTCAATTCTCGGAGCTTCCCCCACAAGCTCATCAGCCCGCGGAGGTCGTCGACGGATGTCGGCCGCGACTCGAGCCAAACTTGCTGCAGCCGCTAGAGCTCGTTGGGCAACGCAAAAGGCAGGTAGGAAAACAACAACAACCCTATCCAAGAAAAAAGGTGGAATTACACCCGCCGGGCGAAGAAGGCTTTCCCAATTGATGAAAGCTCGCTGGGCCGCGAGAAGGAAAGCGACCGGGAAAAAATAAATTAGTCAGTCTGCGGCGTTTCCCTTGAGCATGAGGAGAGTGGTCTTTGCCCTAGCCGTCGTTGCGCTGGGGAGAGGTAGCGACTGCGCTCGCGGAGATCAAATCAGAGCAGATCGAGCGGACGATCCTCATTGATAGCCCGCCAACCGTCGGGACCACCTTAACGGCCACAACTCCCTTAACGCGATCAGGCGCATCCGGGTTCGTTCCGCTGTGACATAGGTTATGGGAACACCTGTTCGCGGACAAAGCCACCACTAAACGGAAGGGGGAACACCTTCACCATACGCATTGTCCTTTAAAAAAGGTCCGCAGATGTCAACCAAAGCTGCTCGCGAGAGGACTCGAACCTCCACGGGTTGCCCCATACGGTCCTGAGCCGTACGCGTCTGCCGATTCCGCCACGCGAGCAAAAGACAGCGGCGGCCCCAACAATGCGCATGCGCCAGCGTGCCGCAAGGTCAAACCAAGAAGTCGACCTTCCGTTAGGGACAAAGCGACGGATGGTCGGTTGAGTTAACCCAACCGTTTCTTGCGCGCACGAACTTCCACTTGATGTGCTTTGCGTGCGTGACCAAGGGAACGCAAAAGATCGGCGTAATTCGAGGCGACAATCTCGTAATCTTTGGAGGGTTTGTCGCTCGCTTCCCAACTCTTGAGCGAAGCGCGATAGAGTTCAGCCGCCTTCGCGTGATCGCCACGCGAATGATAGACCACAGCAAGGTTGCATTTAGATTGGGCGATGTCTGGGTGGGTGGGCGGGAACACCTTCTCGCGAATGCTCAATGCCCGAAGATGCATTTTCTCCGCCTCGGTATAACGGCGCTCGTTCGTGTAAAACACGGCCAGATTATTCAGCACAGACGCGACATCAGCATGATCGGGCCCGAGTTGCTTCTCGTAAATTTGCAGAGCATGCAAATAGTATGGCTCTGCTGCTTTTTGCCGTCCTGACTTGCGGAAAATAAGGGCAACATTGTTTAACATTGTGCCGAGATCCGAGTACGGGAGGTCTTCGAGCTGGATACCAGCTGCGATCGCTTTCTCGTAGAAACCGATCGCTTCCTCAGAGTGACCAAGATTATCGCATAAGAATGCAAGCCGGCGGGCAGACCGGTAGATAGCGCGCTGATCCGGTGGTTTTACTTTTTCCAGGATCGCATGGGCTTTGACCAGATATGCCTTGGCCGAGGCGCGATCGCCCTTTTGATCAAGAAGCTGTCCTAATTTCTCGAAGCTGGTCGCTAACGGGCTCCCTGCATCAGGAAAGGCGCGCTTCGCAACTTCAAGAGCTGTTTCCGCAACGCGAATTGCTTCAGGCAGACGTTTGCTGGCTCGAAGGTTATCAAGTTTGTCATTTAGGATCGACCAAAGCTGTTCTTCGCCTTTCATTAAGCATCACCAACCCTCACTCAGTTGGGCCACTAATCGCGTGGCAAGATCTTCCGTGGCGAGTGGCAGTGCTTGCCGTTCGTCTGTGGTTACATCCGAACTCACGAAGAAGCTGGTCGTTCCAACAGCCTCACCCTGAGCCCCAAGCGATTTGCCATCCCGCCCGGTCAACGTGTACCTTACAGCCATACCCAGATTAAATTCGGTCGTGGCCAGCACGTTCCCGCGCACCGAACGCGCTGGTTGCCGGTTAATGCGGACAATTTCAGCTTTCAACGTAGCGTCTGCGTCGTCGCCCCTTGCAATCTGAAACGTGCCATCTTGTTGCAACTGCTTGATCACCGTATCGGTGACCAAAACTTCAATGTGAGGGAGGAGCGTGTGGTTTTTGAAGGTCGGGACTGCAATTGTATGAACGTCGCGGAGGTAGTATGGCTTTACCGGCCCAACGTGATAGCCAAGGCAGCCAGTTAAACTAAAGCAGGCGAGCGCTGCCGTAAATATAGCTTTCACGGCGCCGGTGACGCGGACGCTTCGGGAGAAGCAGATGCTTCAGGAACGGAGGAAACGCCGGAGCTTGTGCTCGCGCTCGGTGGGGCCGGGAGTGGTTCAGGCGCAGTTGTGGTATCCGGCGCGAGGGAAGCCGGCGGCGGCAGCGAAACATCCGTCTCTGGCGCAGGCAACGGTGCTTGGTTATTGGCTGGGCCCGGTTTTGCCCCTGCTCCGCTGTTGGCCGTCTGTGCTTCATGCGCATTCCCTTTTTTCTTCCCCGCATCTCCCGGGGTAAACGCAGGCTGAAGCGCCGCTTCGCCGACTTTTGTTCGCAACTCATTGATCCGTTTCTTGGCCCGATCGCTTTCAGTTGATCCTGGCTGCTGACGAATCACCTCGTTGTAGTAGATGACCGCGGCGCGATAATATTTCTGCTTGTCGTAAAATTTCGCTACTTCGAAGGAACTGGACGTTTGTTTTTGCTCTAGCCGGTTGAGATTATCGCGCGCTTGCGCTGCTTTTTCGCTTTTTGGGTAGTGAAAAAGGAAATCCTGGAACGCAGTTTTGGCGTTGCTGGCGGCCGCCATGTCTTTTGTGCCCGTTCGCGCGGCGTGGAACCAGATGTAACCGATCTGGTACTGCGCATCTACCGCGATCGGTTCGTTCGGAAACTTGTCCACCACTGCCTGGTACGCTTCAATGGCCGCATCGTTCGCACCCTGCTTCTCGCGCGCGAGACCAATATCAAATTGCGCGCGCGCTGTGTACTTTCCGTACGGCGCTGTCCGGACGACCGACGCGAAAATGGTCACGGCGCGTTCGAGCGAGTTCGCAACTGGGATACCGAGAATTCTCAACTTTTTGCCCGTTAGATAAATTTCACCGATGCGAAATTGGGCTTCGATTGCTTCATCAAAGTTCGGATTGCCAGGGTATTTTTCGACCAACTGTCGAAACGACTCTGCGGCTCGGAGATAGTCGTGGCCTTGCTCTTGCAGCTCCGCAGCGCGAAAGAGCGCGCCAGCCGCGAGGGCATCCTTGGGGTGGCGTTTGACGAGGCTCTTGTAAGCTTTGATCGCACGTTTTGTGTCGCCCTCTTTTTCCGCGGTCTGTCCAATCTGAAACAGCTCCGCTGCATTACCGCTTATCTCCTCGTCACCAGGTGCGACGTACTTGGCCTTTTTACCTGGTTGAAAGATCACGGAAGCCATGCCGGCATCGGGCAAGGCGAGGACGGCAACGATGAAAACAACAAGGGTGCGAATTTGAAAATACATGGGGTGTGGCAGGGTAATTAAGTTATCGATTCCGTCAAGTTAAGCGGTCGTAGCTCCCAGCGCCTCAACGGCCTCAACGCAATATTGATCGACATCTTTGCGAGAATGCAAAATCGATTAATCTTCTGATCTCATTTGAATCTGACCGATCAGCAAAAGATACGCATCGGTGTATGCGCTTGGAGTTTTGAAGACTGGCGTGGCGCTTTCTATCCGCCGGATTTGCCGGACTCTCAATGGCTTGAATTTTATGCCCGTTGCTTCCCAGCTGTTGAAGTGGACTCAACTTTTTATGGCGCTCCCGCGGAAAATACCCTTCGTCGCTGGGTCGAGATGACTCCCGCCGGTTTTCGTTTCGCTTGTAAACTCTCCCGCGAGATCACACATGCACGCCGACTGCGCGAATGCAGGGCTGAGTTAAATTCGTTCCTGCGCGCTCTCGAGCCGCTCGCGCCAAAGCTACAGATTATCTTAATCCAGCTTCCGCCATCGTTCGCACCAAAAGACGGGAGGCCGGCGCTTCGCAAATTTCTCGAACAGTTGCCACGCGATTTTCGTTTCGCGATTGAGTTTCGTCATGCCGGCTGGCATCGCCCGCAATTCATCCGTCTCCTGGAAAAATATCGTGTCTGTTGGGTCTGGGCCGACACCACGCCACTCAACGAACGAAATCTTGCTCCGTTCGAATTCCTGCCGCGGACCGCGGATTTCCTCTATCTGCGTTTGCTTGGCGATTACGCAACGAAATACGATGTCGATGGAGGGCACGTTCATCGTTACCAAAAACTGCTGTGGAAGCGGGAGGCCGCCCTCGAAAGCTGGTCGCTAAAAGTTGAGCGGCATCTGTCCGAGGTGCGCAGCGTCTGGACGTTCGTGAGCAATCACTTCGAGGGTTTCGCCCCGGAAACGGCGCAGCGTCTCGCCCAGCGTCTCGGCTACGAACTGCCACTGCCCTCAGAAACGGAGAGAATTTTAGCCGAGCAGGAGCGATCGCAGCTCGACCTGCTGTAGCCACCGCCCTGCGGGTCCAGCGGCTAGAGACGAATCTCTACTCCGCCAAAATACGGCTGCAATTTTTCGGGAATCCGGATTGAGCGGTCTGTCTGCTGCCCGGTCTCGATGAGCGCGGCGAATATCCTGGGCAACGCTAATCCCGAACCATTCAACGTGTGGCAGAACCGGTTTTTTCCCTGAGAGTCTTTATATCGAAGACGCATCCGGCGGGCTTGAAAGTCCTCAAAATCTGAGCAGCTCGAAACTTCGAGATATGCGTTCTGGCCCGGCGACCACACTTCGATGTCGTAGGTTTTGGCTGATCCGAAACCTAAATCGCCGGTACACAGCTCAACGACGCGATAATGCAAACCGAGTAGTTGCAGGACGCGTTCGGCATCAGCTGTAAGCGATTCCAATTCATCGTACGATTTCTCCGGTGTCGTGATCTTCACCAGCTCCACCTTGTCGAACTGATGCACGCGAATGATCCCGCGTGTTTCCCGCCCTGCTGCACCGGCCTCACGCCGGAAACATGGCGTGCAGGCAAC
>Ga0193713_1000013_pt1 | contig 46097 bp, 41 predicted proteins | sample H3a2metaG_FD_143054 | JGI IMG/M metagenome (GOLD analysis project Ga0193713, IMG submission 143054) | Soil microbial communities from a riparian zone of the East river system, Colorado, United States - H3a2 | ecosystem: Environmental > Terrestrial > Soil > Riparian zone | place: USA: East River... | reverse complement strand
AAGAGTCTGATTCTGAACAACTGGCGCGCGAAGTTGATCTCTCTCCTGCTCGCGACCATGCTCTGGTACCTGATCAAAAAGAACGTAGCGACGACGCCGTCGTGGTCTGAACGGCCATCGCATACGCCAGTGACCGCAACCCCGTAACGTCGCTATTTAGCGCAAAAAACGCGACAGATTTTCGTCTTCCCAGCGTCGCGCCCGCCGGTAGTGTGGAAACTCGCGCTCTCGGCGGTTGAATTCGTCGGTGTGAACTCGTCGGCGGTTCGCGGACAGCTTTTGATCCGGCACGACCGAATGCAGCATCTCGTGATAAAGCACGTAACGAAAAAACCAAAGCGGCACGAATGGCTGGTCCAGCGCCGGATTGATTCGAATTACCCGATCTTCCTCCTGGATTGTGCCAAAGATGAAGTGTTCTCTGGGGCGGTGTTTTCGTCGCCGTCCCCAAGTGACGTTGTACCCCCGAAGACGTCCACGGAAATACCGTTCGTTCAAGTCATTAAAGATAGCGCGCAGATCGAAATGCGTTCCCTCGTGGCGCAAATTCAATTGGCGTTGCATCGGTAGCTTTGGATGTGCAAGCTTCCGTTTGGTGTTTTTCTTCTTCTTAGCCATGGAGGAATCCTTTTAAAAACGAGCAACTGCAAGAGTACTTTACTGGCCTCCAAATCTTGTGACAAGCAGGCGGCCATAATTGTGCAAAAATTGTTGTAAGCTATTTGCCTAGAGATCATTAGCTCTTACCGAAAAGCGACATGCATTCAACGTAAACGCGGAATCCAAAGTAAGGCTGACAGATTAGAAGCTTCCTTCAAATGGAGTTGACTGTCTGGCGGGAATTCTTTGTGACTTGAAACGTTGGGGGTTTTGCCAGGATCGCAACTTGCGTATAATTGTTCTGATCCCGGTGAAGGGACCGGAGATTAAACAGATCACACGGTATGACGCCTTTTCTGCGAAAATTCCTCGGTCAAAACTGGCTTTTGCTGGTGACAATGCTCGCGCTCGCCATTTTTGGTGTCGTAGCAATCTACAGCGCGACTTCTAGTCGCAGCGATGCATACGCAACGGATTTCTGGCGAAAGCAGGCGAATTGGGTGGCTGTGGGTGTGTTCGCGTTTATGGTGACAAGTTTGATCCATTACCGCTGGATCCGCTGGGGCGCGTTGCCGATGTATCTGGCCGGTATCGTCTTCCTGATCCTGACGAAGTTTATCGGTACCAAAGTTTATGGGGCGCGTAGCTGGCTACATTTGGGGCCAATCAATTTTCAACCCGCGCAGCTTGCAGTCGTGGCCGGGATTATGGTTCTGGCGATATTTTTAACTCAATTCCGCGAGATGCATCCGATGCTGCGGTTGCTACTCTCCGGAGCGATTGCGGGAGCACCCTGCCTGCTCATCCTGATGCAGCCCGATCTAGGCGAGGTTATCATTTGGGTTCCGGTGCTCTTAGCGCTGTGGTTCGTCGGAGGGCTGCCGCTGCGGTATTTGATTTGCGTCATTCTCATCGGAATCGCTTTTGTCCCGATTGCGATTCATTTCGGGCTTAAACCATATCAGCAACAGCGGATCACCGCGTTTACCCATCCAGACATCGACAAACAGGGTTCTGCATGGGCAATCAATCAATCTCTCATTGCTATCGGTTCAGGCGGTTGGTCGGGCAAGGGGTTCAAAGCGCCAAACACGCAGATCGAACTTGGCTTCCTTCCAGCTACTGCTGTGCACAACGACTACATTTTCTCCGCCATCGGGGAGCAATGGGGATTTGTCGGCGGAATACTTCTGCTCGGTGGGTTCGCCTTGCTCCTGTTGACGTGTCTCTTTGTCGCGTTCCTTGCCGGCGATCAATTGGGTCTGCTTCTCGTCGTGGGAATTACCGCACTCATCTTCACACACATTTTTCAGAACATGGGAATGACGATCGCTATGCTCCCAATCACCGGTGTACCGCTGCCCTTGATCAGTTATAGTGGTTCCTTCGTGTTAATGATCATGTTTGGGCTGGGACTCGTGAACAGCGTTTGGATTCACCGAAGAATCCCCGCGTGACCAAAGCGGTAGGACGCCACCGCGCGGCGCGCCTTCCGGGAACGGGCCCTTAGCGCGATTTACTTTGATTTGCGGTTGCATAAGATCGGCCGCGACACATGGAAGCCGATTACAAGGTCAAGCTAGAAGTATTTGAAGGGCCGCTCGACCTGCTCCTTTACCTGATCAAACAGGATGAGATCGACATCTACGATATTTCGCTTGAACGCATCACCGGCCAGTACCTCGAATATCTTCAAGCTTTCAAAGAACTGAATATCGAGTTAGCCGGCGAATTTGTAGTGATGGCGGCGAACCTGATTTATCTGAAAAGCCGCAGCCTTTTGCCCGTCGACCAGCAGCCACCCGAGGAAGATGCCGGTGAAGATGATCCCCGCTGGGAATTAATCAGGCAACTGATCGAGTACAAAAAGTTCAAAGAAGCCGCAGCCGAATTGCATCTGCGCCAGCTGGAACAAGAGAGGGTTTTCGCGCGAGACGCTGGCTCATCCTCAGCCGGCCCGGAACCGCTTCGCCTGGGCGAAGTCGGAATTTTTCAACTCATTAACGCTTTCCAAACAGTGATCAAAAGGATCGAAGCCCGACAGGACGTACAGGAAATTTTTGGCGAGCGTTTTAGCGTTTCGGAGAAGATCGATGCCATTTTGCAGCGCGTTGCGACTGGCACTCCGCTCCGTTTTTCTGATTTGTTTGGCGCTGTTGTGTCGCGTCTGGAAGTAGTTGTAACTTTCCTCGCGCTTCTGGAGCTTATTCGTCTCAAACAAGTTCGCGCCTTCCAGAAAAACATCTTTGAAGAAATTGAAATCGCGTCTGCGGCAACCTGAGACGTATGCCGACACCCGCATTCCTACGATGACGTGCCACGCAGCGACTGCTGTAGCGTGCGCTGTCCTCAGCGCATCGGGCATGGGCGGAATCGACCATTGGATTCTCCGCTGAGGACAGCGGACTCTACAGGGCCATGCCGCGGATTTTGATCGCTGGATGTGGTTATGTTGGGCAAGCCGCGGCCGATCTGTTCCACGCTGCCGGCTGGGTGGTGGAAGGCTGGACTCGTTCGGCGGAATCTGCAGCGAGCCTATCAGCAAAGCCGTATCCCGTACGCGAGGTCGATGTCTCAAAACCCGCTCAGCTTGCTGAATGTGGTCCGGCAGCTGCCGGATTCAACGCAGTGGTGCTCTGCGCCAGTTCGAGCGGCGGCGATACCGAAAAATATCGTCGAGTTTATCTCGATGGCGCACGCAATCTCCTCGAAACATTTCCGGGATCAAAACTCCTCTTCACGAGCAGCACCAGCGTTTACGCCCAACGCGATGGCTCACGGGTCACCGAAGAAAGCGAGACAAAACCAATGCGCGAGACGAGCCGAATATTGCTTGAAACAGAAAGGTTGGTGCTCGCCAGCGGCGGCATAGTCGCGCGGCTCGCCGGAATCTATGGACCGGGAAGGTCTGCTTTGTTGAGTAAGTTCCTGGCGGGTACAGCGATGATTGATCCAGAAAATGATCGCTTCGTTAATCAGGTGCATCGAGACGACATCGCTGCGGCTCTTTTCTTATTGTTGAGCCGCGAAACTGAAATCGCTCAGATTTACGACGTGGTGGACGATCAGCCGATTCTGCAAAGCGAATGCTACCGCTGGCTGGCGCAGAGATTGAATCGACCATTGCCGCCCATCGGGAGATCAATGCAAGAACGCAAACGCGGCGACAGCAACAAACGTGTGAGCAATGCGAAGCTACGTGCCCTGGGCTGGACGGTGCGGTATCCAACATTTGCCGAAGGAATGGAAAACAGCGTCCTGTCGAGTTTTGCCGATGTCATTCGGTGAGAACGGAGCGGCTTCAGGTAGGGCGGGCAGTCCTCTGCACGCCGTTTCACGCGTTCGCGCGACGGCGCGCACGGGAGTGACGCGCCCTACCCACGCAAGGGGAAGCGCCGCGATGTTCTAAGTTGTGTGCGCTGTTTCCACTCTGGCGAGACTGTCAGCGCGATAATCTTCCTGTCGTTCGCCGAAAAGCTGGCGAATCACTTCTTCCACAGGCACTTCCTGGACGTTAATGTCGCTAACATCGCAGGCATCGAGAAGTCGCCGGCAGGTTTCCGTCACTTTTGCGCGTGGGACTTTGAGCTGCACCGAAACCGGCGTTTGTTCGGTTATCTCACCGAAGCGAGAGAGATCCCGTGTCGCTTCTTTTTCAAAAGTAAGACTCAGAATCTTATAGCCTGAAAAGCGATCGACGATCTCTGCCAGCGGTCCATCGAAAAAGATTTTGCCGTGATCGATCACAAGAACCCGATGACACAGCTCTTCGATATCCTGCATGTAGTGGCTGGTTAGCAGCGTGACAATGTTGTGTTCCTCATTGTAGATGCGCAGAAACTCACGCACCCGTTTTTGGCTCACTACATCCAGCCCGATTGTCGGTTCATCGAGAAAAAGCACGCGCGGCTGATGAATGAGCGCAGCGATCAATTCCATTTTCATTCGCTCGCCCAACGAGAGTTCGCGCACCATCACGTTCATTTTGTCTCGCACTTCCAAAAGGTCCGATAATCCATCTACAACCTTTTCGAACCGGCCGCGATCGATCCCGTAGATCGCGCGGTTGAGTTCAAGCGATTCCTGCGCGGGAAGGTCCCACCACAGCGCGTTCTTTTGTCCCATCAGCAAACTGAACTGGCGCTTCATCTCATTTCGCCTTTCCCATGGAACAAAACCGAGCACGCGTGCATCACCCGATGTCGGGTTCAGCAGGCCGGAAAGCATCTTGAGCACCGTAGTTTTCCCGGCGCCGTTGGGACCGAGAAACCCGACAAACTCGCCTTCCTCAATTTGAAACGAGATCTGGTCTGCCGCTCGGGTCTCATCATATCGCCGGCGTCCTAATCCTTTGATCGAACCCCAGAGTCCGCGCTCTTTGCGGTAGGTACGATAAACCTTCGTCAATTTGGAAGCCTCAATCGCTGCCATACGCCTGCACTGAAACTACGTAGCGATTTTACCGGAGCAAAATATCTAGAGCAGCGAAGATGCCTGCTTTCTGGGGAGCACAGGCTGCCAGCCTGTAGGTCTCGGCAGCTTTGCCGAGACCGGGTCATTTTGGAATGCTGCGATATTATGTGTGCGAAAGATGTTGCCGGCAGGGTTGCCGGCAACTACAGGCTGGCAGCCTGTGCTCCCCCGGAGAACTGAACAGTCTAGGGAGCGAATGGCGCTAAAGAACGTCATCGAGACATGTCAGCAAATGCGAGACAGTCTCCTCGGTTTCGTCTCCCATGTTTGAGAGGCGAAACGTCTTGCCTCGAATCTTGCCGTACCCGGGATCAATCACTAAGTGATGTTTCTCCCGAAGTTTCTTTGCGAACTCGAGCACGTCGATGCCTTTATTGTTTTTCACGCAGGTGAGCGTTTTAGAACGAAATCCTTCCTCGGCAAAGAAATCGAACCCGGCGCGGCGCACCCATTCGTGCACCAGCGCGTTCGTGCGAGCGTGTCGAACGAAGCGCGCCTCAAGGCCTTCCTCGAAAATTTCTTCAAGCTTGGATTGCAAAGCGTGGATGTGCGCAATGCTGGGCGTGCTCTGCGTCATCCATTGAGCCTGTTCTTTTTTGAACTCCAGGAAATCAAAATAAAATCCGCGATTCGGAATCTTTTCAGCGCGTGCGAATGCTTTCTCCGAAACGGAGAACAACGAAAAGCCCGGCGGCAGCGCCAGCGCTTTTTGCGCGCCGGTGAGCATCACGTCGATACCGAGCGCGTCCATCTCGATCTTGACGCCGGAGAACGACGAAACCGTGTCGACGACAAGCGCAACGTCATTGTACTTGGCGAGAACGCTGCAGATTTCCTCGAGCGGATTCATCACGCCCGTCGACGTTTCGTTATGGATTAAAGTGACCGTATCGAATTTCCCAGTGGCCAACGCTCGATCGACAGCATCCGGATTGATATGTTTTCCCCAATCTACTTGGAGCGGCTCGGCATTTTTCCCGCAGCGCTTTGCAACATCCAACCATTTGTCTGAGAACGCGCCACACATGCAGCAAAGCACGCCGCGGTCGGCCAGGTTGCGGATTGAAGCCTCCATTACGCCCCACGCCGAAGAGGTCGATAGGAACACCGGCTGCTTTGTTGCGAACAATCTCTGAAGCCCCGGATGAATCGCTCGATACAGATTCTTAAAATCCTCGCTGCGATGCCCGATCATCGGACGCGAAAACGCCGCCCACGTTTTTTCTGATACTTCAACAGGACCCGGAATGAAAAGCTTGTCGTGCGGATGCATCGGAGAACGTCCAACGCTTGTCATGAGCGAGCAAGCTGTTGTAGCCGGGATTGGTGAAGCCAGGCTTGCTGTAGCCGGGATCGGTGATCCCGGCTACAGGTCGCTGTAAGAGAAGAAGGCCGGGATCATCGATCCCGGCTACAACGCCAGCGGCGAAAGACGTTTGCCTGGCGGATGGACGAGATGTATCTGGCAGCGCATGAAATTTAAGCTTTCCGCCATTAACTGCACAGTGGCGATTAGCCTGGCGCTCGCCGTTTGTGCCGAAGCCCAGAACTATTTCGTCTTTGTCAGCAATGAACGATCTGGCGATGTCAGTGTGATTGACGGCGCAACGGACGCCGTTGTCGCGACTTTCAAAGTAGGCAAGCGGCCGCGCGGGATTCACGCGACGCCGGACGGGCAGCGAGTGTTTGTCACGTTGAGCGGTTCGCCGCGAATGGCGCCCGGTGTAGATGAAAGTCGCGCGCCGGCGGACAAGACCGCTGATGGTCTCGGTGTGATCGATTCGGTTGCGCGTAAATTGGTCGATCGTTGGCATGTTGGATCGGACCCCGAGCAGTTCGCCATCAGCAAAGATGGAAGATTTGCGATAATCGCAAATGAAGACGATTCCACAGCCTCAATTATCGATCTCAGCTCGGGGCAATCTCACGGCAAAATAAAAGTTTCGGAAGAACCAGAAGGCGTCGGCGTTAACCCGGCCAACGGCGAAGTGTATGTCACCTGCGAAGAAAAAGGCGAGGTGTTCGCGATCGATCCCGACCAGCAGCGCGTGATCGCAAAAATCGACACCGGCGGGCGGCCACGTTCGGTTGCATTTCTGCCGGATGGCTCGCGCGCTTACGTCGCTTGCGAGAACGGCGGATACATCGCTGTGATCGATGCGCGGTCGCACAAATCACTCTCTAAAATCCAACTGCCGACGGGTTCGCTGCCGATGGGCACTGCCGTTTCCAAGGATGGAAAAGAGCTTTACGTCTCAACAGGTCGCGGCAACACAGTTGCCGTTATCGACACCAAAAAAGTCGAGGCACAACGGTCGCCTCTCCTCTCCGCCAGAGGAGAGGGGGCGGGTGAGGAGTCGATTGTTGCAATGATTCCTGTCGGAAATCGCGCCTGGGGAATCGCGCTTGATCCCAGCGGTTCGAAGCTTTACACGGCAAATGGCGCGTCAAACGACATTTCAGTTGTCGATCTGAAATCGCGCAAAGAATTGGGGCGGATTAAGGCGGGCGATGGACCCTGGGGCATTGCGATTGTAAACCTCGCGAAGTAGTCCGTGCGACCACACAGGGCGGCGTAAAATTGACCGCATGCCGAAAGCGATGCTAGGCCGCATCGCACTCCAAAAGCACTTCGTCCAAAACCCAGTGAGACCGTTGTTTCATTTCGCGAAAGCTTTGGGAGTGCGCACGCGTCTTCGCGTCGCTTTCGAAGCTGGTCAGACGGTGCTCGAAACGGAACTGCCTAACCGCCGGCGGCGTAATTCGGATATCGCTCGCGCAACTCGCGTGACAGACGGTCTGCTTCGTCGGTTTTGCCAGCTTGTCGATATGCCAGGGCGGCTTTGTCCAAGGCGCGAGGAGTGACGGCTGGATCATCGTAAAGGAGAGCAACTCCTTTAAACGCTTTGCCGGCGTCATCGAAATTTCCGCGCTCCAACTGGACTTCACCCGCGAGCAGACGCGCTTCGGCATTCACGCGTCCCTCCGGTTGCAGCGTCATGATTTCTTCGGCGATCTTCTGGGCCTCGTCCGGTTTGTGAGCGCTGATCTTCACTGCACCGAGAGCGAGTAACACCTTCGCTTTTCCCGCTGGGTCTTTTGACGTCTGCAGGTATTTGGCGAACGCGTCCTCGGCTTCAGCCGAGTTTTTCAGCTTCGTTGCCGCGTCTCCCAAATAAAATAGAAAATCCGGTTTGACGCTGCCGGGATTTTGGATTTTACGAAGCGCGCCCAGATATTTTTCAGCGGCTTGGAAATTTTTCTCGTTGTAATATTCAATCCCGAGCCATTCCAGAACCTCCGGTGGCACGTTCATCCCGCCATTGCGGGACTCAGCCATGAAGTTGTTCACCTCCTTGGTGAGCGCTGCCCGATCTTTTAAATAGAACTGACAAAGAATAATTCGGAGCGACGCGAGATTGTAATATTGCTCCTTGTTTAGTTGGCGGGCGGTATTAAGCGCGGTCAATGCCGTCTTATAATCCTTTGCTTCGAACGCAGCCTTCCCAATGTAGTAATGCGCCTGGGCTGCAACAGAGCTCTTGGGAAATTCTCTCAAAAGCTGGCGAAAAGTTTCGACCATACCTTTGGTATTTTCTTGTTGGCCCAGGATCAGGGCTTTTAATTGCAACGTCGCTTCCCGCTCGCGCGCCTTGGGATATTTGGTGAGCACCGTGCTTAGATCCGCAAGCGCGGCGGTGTAGTTTTTGCTCTGTTCGTATGCCACGGCTCGCTGACTCAGTGCGGCGGGCACCTCCGGACTATCCGGGAACGTCTGCACGTAATAGGTAAAAGCTTCGATCACGCCGGGAACGTTCTTCATCTGGAAGTGGCATAAGCCAAGTTTGTAAGCCGCTTCAGCTCGCAATTTTGTAGAAAGCTGAGACCCGCGCAGTTCGCCGTAAATTGACGCTGCGTCATTGTAATTCTGCTGTTTGTACAGCGCTTCGGCTTTTAACAGCTTCGCCTGGTCGGCGCGCTCGTTTGCAGGATTCGTTGCCAGGAATTCGTCCACGGCGGCGGGCAGCGCTGATGGATCGGAGTTATAAACGTTGATCAGCCGCTCGTAAGCAGCGTCCTTTGCTTCTTCCCGGTCGGGGTACTTCGCGATGATCTGCCGATAAAGGGCTTCAGCCTCCTTCGAATTTCCGAGCTGGCGCTGGCTATTTGCGGCCAGCATCAGCACCTCGGCCTGGGCCGCCTCGGGAAGCTTCTCGAGTTCTTTTTTGTAATCGGCGAGCAGCTGTGCGTATTGCCCAGTCTGGTATTGCAATCGACGCAAACCGACTTGCGCGATCGCCCGGAATTTTCCAGCCTCGGGGAGCGTGCGGCCCTTTTGCAATAAGGCAGTAGCTCTATCTGCCATGGTCTTGTCGATTTTGCCTTTGTCAGCCTGAACAAGTTCGAGGGCGATTATGCCGCCGCGCACTGCTGACTCCGCCTTCAAGGCTGGCTTTTGGGATTCATTAGCGAGCGCTTCATATTGCTTCAGCGCATCAATCTTTCTTCCGCGGCTGGCGAGAATGGACGCTGCCGTCCATCGCGCGTCTTCGCGGTACGGATTTGGATTTCCGGCATCGGCGACCTGCACATAAATATCAGCAGCTTCCTCCTTGCGCCCTGTCGCTTCGAGGCAACGCGCTTCGAAATAGCCCGCGGAAAGCGCTACCGTCGGTTCCTTTGATTTAGCGGCGGAACGATGGAAAAGCGGACGCGCGGTGGCGTAATCTTTTTCTGCGAACGCCATCTCGGCAAGAGCATAGGCTGCGGGTCCGGCGAATTCGCTATCGCCGTAGTCGTTGAGCACTTTCTGCAAATTCGTGCGAGCGCTCGAAACGCGATTGAGGTTTCGATAGCATTCGCCGAGCGAGAAGTAAGCGTTCGCCCGGCCCGCGCGCCCCGGATAATCGTCGAGATATTTTTGATATTCCGGGGCAGCCAGATCGTAAAGCTTGCGAGTGAACAGGCCGTTCGCGTAATCGAGCTGACGCTGAGCTGTCTCCTGACCTTCATGCTGTGATGGCTCTGAAGAGTCCTCCTTTAGAGAGCGGAGAACTCTGTCGATTGAGTCGTCTGCAGGGACAGCACGCGGGGCAGGCGCCTCATCGACTGGCCGGGCGCGGCGAACTTCTGGCTGCGATTGAGCGATCAGGCTGCTCGCGGCTGAAAGCAGCATCGCCAGCCCGAGAAGACGGGCTAGGAGACTATTGAAGTACTGGAACGGGTCGCGCGTAGTGGCAGAAGGGGCGGATGGCAAGGAGCGAGTGAGGCGCATCCCCGCAGTGGGCTGCAACGAGCGAGCGACGCGGCCAGCCGCCCTTTCTGCTTTGCGCCCGAAGGGTTGCGTCGCTTTTGGCTCTGGCCGACGTTGCTCGCTTGGCCCAGATCGCTGCGGATATCGGCGCTGCGCTCGCGCCTTGGCCAGCGCCAAAAATCGACAGCAACGCGACCCATTCCAGTACTTCAAAAGTCTCCTAAGCTGCGCGTGATTTTCATTTTGCAGTAGCGAACGCCACGTTAGTTATCCCCGCTTCGGTACAAATGTTCAATACGCCGACGATATTCTTGTATGCACCGGCTTCGTCGCCGCGGATCACTACCGCTTGCTCGGCATTCAATTGAACCAGATTTTTTAGCAATTCAGTGAGTTCAGGACCGCTCAGCGTGCGACGATTCACAACCACGTTGCCGTCTGCCTTTACGTTGACAACGACGTCTCCTATGGGAGCGGACTTTTCCCTCGCGGCGGACGCTTTTGGCACCTTAACATCCAGCTCGTTCTCGTTGCGCGCCGCGTTCCACGTAAGCAGGAAAAAAATCAATAGCAGCAATAGCACATCGACCAATGGCGCCAGTTGGATGCCAGGATGATGCAGGGGCGCGTGACCACGAAGGTTCATTAGGCGAGATGCGCGATGCGCGATTCGGGATCCGGGATATCCCTGCGATCGGTACGATGCAAACGTTCGATGCTGTCGATGAAAACATTGAGCTTTCGGCCGAGCAGATCGAGTTGCGTACTTAAATCACGATAGATGTCTTCGTTCGTTAGGGATCCCGTTTCAAAGAGTACTTGCAAATGCTCGATGGTTTCATCGCAGGAACCATGAGCGAATACAAGAAATCGAATGAACTCCTGCTTGTAACGGCGACGCCCGTAGCCCTCGACAATGTTCGCGGATATCGACTTCGCGGAGCGGCGAATCTGGCTAGCCTCCTCGTACATCTCGAACTTGGGCAAGTTTTGGAGTGTCATGCGATGCACAGCAATCGCTATTTCTCGCGCCAGCTTCCAAATCTCGAGATCTCGATAGCTCATTCCGGATCTCGCATCCTGCACCTCGCATCCCGCATTACGCATCACAGTTCCTCCTCGATCAGCACAGGAGTTCGCTCCGCTCGTTTGCCGTATTGCAACGAAAGCAAAGCTAAAACGTGCGTCGAAGCAGCTTCCAATTCCGAGATCAGCTTTTGCGCTCTGCCGCGGAAGAAAGCATAGAACATCATCGCTGGAATACCGATGGCCAGCCCTGCGGCTGTGTTAACCAATGCTTCGCTGATTCCGCGCGACAGTGCCACGTAACGCGCCGATCCGACGTCTGCTCCGAGCGCGCCAAAGGAATGGATGATTCCAAAGACCGTTCCCAGTAGCCCCAGCAACGGCGCAATCATCCCAATATCGGCGAGGTAAATGACGCGATTGTTCAGACTGGCCGCGACTCGTGTGCCCTCTGTCTCGGCAATTTCGCGAACCAGCTGAAAATCTGCGTGCGGATTCTTGGTCGTGAAATCGAGCATTTTTTGCACGACCCGCGCGATGGCCTCTCCATGCCGATTGGAGACAGCGAGCAAGCCGAGATAATCGCGTTTACGCAGAAGCGCGTCGGCTGTAGCCATGTAACCGCTCGAAACCACGGCACCCCGGCGGATTGTCATCAAATAAACGACTACGAGGGCGACGAAGAAGACCGACAACAAAAAAAGCGGAATCATCACCGGCCCGGCTTTGAGGAGTGTTTCCATAATGCTCGGCGAGTGCTCGGGCACGAGAGGCGGGGTGGGCTCCTGTGCAACCAGAGGAGACGCGCTCGCCAGCGCGACAAACAGCGAAGCCCAAATCTTCATGCCAGAAATTTGGTAATGATATGCGGAGCGATCAGCGGATGCAAATGATGGAGGGGCAGTATTGAGCATTAGAGTTCGATATTCAGAGATTGTTCATAGATAAGCTTTTTTTGGTCGCCTCTCCCTTCCAAAGGGAGAGGGGGAGGGTGAGGGTCTCAGCGAAAACGGCGCCGGGCTCGAACTCCTCACCTTTGTCCTCTCCCCTTCTCCAGGGGAGAGGCGAAAACACTATGCGCGTGGGGCAGACAATTCTATCTGCCATGCTCTCGCCAGGGAGCGGCGGTCTCCACTCCGCCCCTGGACATCAGAGGTCGCGCTTCATTGAGAGGACGCAGATGTCCGTGTCGCTCAGCGGCGCACCAAAAATATGTGTGCCGGTTGAATCTCTGGATCGAGCTCCACGTAATTGCGGCGACCGCGCCATGTGTAACTCGTGCCGCTCAGTAAGTCCTCGACCCTATAATCATCGCTCGCCATCTGCCCGAATTGTTCAATCGGCACATCCACGAAAGAATTCTGTTTGCGATGCGGATCGAGATTTACCACAACCAAAATGATGTTGTCGCGCGCAGCGGTCATCTTGCCGTAAAAAAGAATGGCGTCATTCTCGGCATGGTAGAACCGCAAATTCGTGTAAAGCTGGAGCGCGCGGTTTTGCTTCCGAATTCTGTTTAGGCGCGTGATCCAGTCCTTAATGTTTCCCTGCGCATTCCAATCGCGTTCCTTAAACTGATATTTTTCAGAATCAAGATACTCCTCCCGACCCGGCAAAGCTTCATTCTCGCACAGCTCGTATCCGCTGTAGATCCCATAAAGAGGCGAAAGCGTTGCCGCCAAAAGAACACGGATCATGAATGCCGGGCGCCCGCCCTCCTGGAGGACAAACGGAAGAATGTCGGGCGTGTTCGGCCAGAGGTTCGGGCGAAAATATTCACTCATCTCGGTCTGTGTGAGTTCAGTGAAATATTCCATGAGCTCGCGCTTCGAGTTTCGCCATGTGAAATAGGTGTAGCTCTGGTTAAATCCGGCTTTGGCCAGCGCTTTCATCATCTTTGGCCGGGTGAAGGCTTCGGCGAGAAAGATTGTATCGGGATATTTCTCCCGGACTCCTGTGATCAAATATTCCCAGAACGCGACAGGCTTGGTGTGCGGATTGTCGATGCGAAAAATGCGTACCCCGTGCTCGGCCCAAAACAGCACAATGCTCTTGATCTCGTTCCAGAGTTCGCGCCAGTTCTCACACCGAAAATTCAGGGGATAAATGTCTTCGTATTTTTTCGGTGGGTTCTCCGCGTACTTGATCGTGCCGTCTGGCCGTCTGTAAAACCATTCTGGATGCTCTTTCACGTAGGGATGATCGGGCGAGCAATTCAGCGCAAAATCGAGGGCAATTTCCATTCCGCGTTCTCGCACTTCTTTTTGAAACCAGTCGAAATCGGCCAGCGTCCCGAGCGAAGGCTCGAGCGCCCTGTGTCCGCCCGCCTCGTTGCCAATCGCCCATGGCACACCCGGATCGTCCGGTTCGCAGGTGAGCGAGTTGTTCCGTCCTTTGCGATTCGTGTGACCAACGGGATGAATCGGCGGAAGATAAATGACGTCGAAACCCATCGCCTTTGCATCGTCGACCCGCGGCAGACAATCGCGCAAAGTCGATCCGCGATCGCCGCGGCCTTCTGCCGAGCGCGGAAAAAATTCGTACCAAGCCCCGAACAACGCCGCTTGTCGATCAACAACGACCTGGGGAGCGGGGGCATACTGCGTCGCGTCGGAGCGGTCCGGATAGGTTGCCATCAGCACCTCCAACTCAGGGGATTGTGCGATGGCATAAATTTCTGAATTTGCGCCCTTCGAGATTTGTTCGGAAAATTCCAGCAGCCGCTCGCGATCCGCTCGATCCCGCGCACGCTTCGCGGCAGATTCCACTACGGCCGAGCCTTCCAATGCTTCGCTTCGCAGATCGGAGATGCCACCCTCAAATTTCTTTACGAACTCGCTTTGCCAACTCCGAAACGTGTCCGTCCATGCCTCTACGGTGTATTCGTGAATGGCCTCGTCATAGATTGTGCAGACCCCGCGCCAACGATCGTTATCGACGAAATTCATCGGCGTTTCCCTCCATGCCCGTTTCCCGAGGACGCGCCACTTCAGAACGGCGGCCACCACGTCGTGCCCGTCCTTAAAAATGTCCGCTTCAACGCCGAGATCTTCGCCAATGATCCGTTTTATCGGATAATGCCCGCCATCGAGCAGCGGCTGCAGGTTCTCGATGACAACAGATGGAAAGGTCCGAGCCATTCGCCATCCAATCAACCGAGATTCACAAGGCGCGAAAGAGCAAATCGAGCTACTTATTCAATCGATTCGGTGGAGCGCGACCGCCGGTCGCGCCGAAGGAGACGACCCACCGTCCCTCCCTGCCATCGATCAAATCGCCCCTACAGCGAAAACTGAAACGCGCACTCGTACAGCCCCGAGTTGCGAATCACCTGCCGGCGAACACGCGTGCCGAGTACGGCTTCGAACATGTCCTGCTCGAACCTCCCGATGATCGGATAATGCTCCAGCAAATTTAGAATAGGTGAATGACATTCGAGAATTCGCTGCCCGCCCTCCTTGCTGTTGATGAATTGGGCCATGTAGCCTTCGCCATCCCGGAAATGAGCGAGCCACTTCGCGCGGTCCGGCACGGTGTCTCCCTTAGCCTTGGCCTTGACTGCCGCGGTCTTCTTTTTGAAAACGTTGTAGAGGAGCTTTTCCGGTGCGTTTGGTCCGTAGATTTCCTCGGCCGCTTTCAACAGGTCAAGAGTGAACTGGTTACTGTCGGCCTGAAACAGATCGTGGCTCCGACGCGTCAGCCGATAGACCATCTCCGGCCGGCCCATTCTTTGCGGCCGACGCCAGGTGTCCAAATAGCCGTCGCGGTGAAGAGTGATGCAATGCTGCTTGATGCCCATGTAGCTCATGCTCATTCTTTCCACGAGCTCGTTGACGGACATTCCCCTGGTGCGCTTGAGCGAGTTAATAATCTCAAGTCTTTGAGTGCGGCCAATTTCCGAAATTAAACGTTGGTTCATAAAAAAGACTAGGTGACAATTGTGTGACGAAAAAACCGAGGTGGCGACTTTATACGGCGCGACCTTTAATACGCAAGCCTAAAGTTTACACAACAACCGGCAAGAAAAGAATCACGAAACAGGCGCCCTGAGGCAGCAGCACACAGGGGCAAAGTCAGAGATTTGATTCGCTCACTTCCCGTTCGCTCAGCCCCCGGCCTTACCCGTCTATCGCGGCTTCCCCGGCCGCTCCATTCTCGAGTACGAGCGGAACGACGGTGGATTAGGAATACAGATACTCGTCGTGATACTCGCGCTGCGGCGCAAACTGGACGTTCTCGTTTCCAGTTTCCGGGTAATCGAAGATTTCGCCTTCGTAATTGCGAATCACGATTTTTTCGTTGTCGTGATAGAGGACGTAGCCGGGATTAATCGGCACTTTCCCGCCGCCGCCGGGAGCGTCGATGACGAATTGCGGCACGGCGTAACCCGTGGTGTGCCCGCGCAAGCCCTCGATGATCTCGATTCCTTTGGCGACCGAGGTGCGCAAGTGCGATGATCCGTTGATGAGGTCGCATTGATAAATGTAATAAGGGCGCACCCGGCACATGAGTAGCTTGTGCACGAGCGTTTTCATCGTTTCGAGATCGTCGTTCACACCAGCTAGGAGCACGCTTTGGTTTCCCAATGGAATGCCAGCGTTCGCAAGACGCTCTAACGCTTCCTTCACTTCAATCGTTAGTTCGCGCGGATGATTCACGTGCACACTCATCCACAGCGGATGGTGTTTCGCCAGCGTCGTACACAGCTCAGGCGTGATGCGTTGCGGCAGGAAAATCGGAACGCGCGTGCCGATGCGGAGAAACTCGATGTGCTTAATCGCCCGCAATCGCGAAAGCAGCTTGTCGATCTTGTCGTCGCTGAAAATGAGAGCATCGCCACCACTCAAGAGTACGTCGCGCACTTCTGTGTGTGTTTCGAGATATTGGAACGCTTCCTCGAAATTTGTGTGCAATTCTTGTTCGCCAACTCCGCTGACCACACGGCTCCGGGTGCAGTAACGGCAGTAACTCGCGCAGCGATCGGTGACCAAAAACAGGACGCGGTCGGGATACCGGTGCACTAACCCCGGCACGGGCATGTGCGAATCTTCGCCACACGGATCTGCCATGTCGTAAGGAGACGTCCACGTCTCCTCTATGCGTGGAATTACCTGACGCCGGATCGGGTCCTCGGGATTGTTTCGCGGGATCAGGTTAAAAAAATGCGGCGTTACGGCCAGCGCGAGTTTGTCGCCCGACAGCAAAACACCGCTGCGCTCCTCATCGCTAAGATCGAGGTGTTGTTCCAAGTGAGCGAGTGACGTAACCCGGTTTTTGAGCTGCCATTTCCAGTCATTCCAGAGTTCCGGGGGCGTCTGTGGCCAAAATCCCGGCGCGTGTGAGACGAACCCTTTCCCGTTTCCTTCTTCTGATACAGGAGTAATCATTTTATCGTTAAAAAAGCTAAAGCCCTTAGATATCGCGTCAACGCAGGCACTTTTGAGTGCGCAGCGCACAAGGGAGTTCCGACGGCACCGCAGCGTGACGGAATCCCGGAACTACTTTCCACCAAGCACGCTAAGCTCCCATCGGTAGCCATCGGGATCGTGAAACCAAAGGCCCATATTTTTCGACCCAGGAGCTTCTGGGCCGATTTCATTGCCGGGGTCTTCTACATCGGCGTCCATACTCTTTAAATGTGCGAGCGCTTTTCGCAGTGTCGCCATATCCGGCAAATGGAATGACATGTGATCAATCGTTTCAGGTGACGGCTTTCCTTTGAACAACGCGATCGTGACATTGTCGTTACCGACCGCGATGCCATTTCCAAAATCGAATTCCTTCCGCAATCCCAGCGCGCGCTCGAACCACTTCGCGCTTTTCTTTGGATCGTGCACTGCCAAGCCAAAGTGGCCGACCTCCCCGAGCGTGAACGGAACTTTCATGTGAATCGTTAGATTGCTAAATCGCTAAAAGCGATGGCCTAATCTGGTTTGGAACCGTTTCGAGAATGAAGCGGCTCCATGAAGTGCCGGTTGAAATCCTCCAATGCGTCACGGGGTGTCGATCCCAGTCCACTGGCGCCTGTTCGCAGCTTTGGCCCGATAAAGGCTAGCCAGATGTCCTCGACCAATCCCATCCGCGGCCGCAGCCGTGCTGCTGGACTTTTCGGATGGCTCTCAAGAAAGTCCTCTACGTCTTCCTTTATCGCTATTGGAAGTTCTTCGATTGCAAGCGAGGTCACACTTAGGAAACGTGCAAGGCTCGCATTTTGGACTTAAGAGCTCTAAAAGAGTCTTGCCATTGCGCGATGAAAATGATGCGAGGACGCATCGCACTGAAAAGCACTTGGTGCGAAGGTCATGGGAAACGCCGATTCCATTTCGCGCAAGCTTGGAGTGCGCACGCGTCCTCGCGTCGCTATGCAGCGGTAATCGATTGCGGAAAGTAGAGTGTTACCGCGGAATCAATCTCTTCCCCACACCATGGCCACCGAAGTCGTGAGGCTGCCGCCCATGTTAAATGTGAGGAATTTTCTCACATTCTCAATCTGGCGCGCGCCGGCCTGTCCGGTGAGCTGCTGATACGCTTCGTGAACCTGACGAACACCGGTCGCGCCTACAGGGTGACCGTCGCCGATGAGACCGCCTCCGGCGTTCACCGGAATTTCGAATGGCACCTTGGATTTCTCAGGCCGTACCTTCGGCAACGTCGTCGCCCCACTTTTCACAAGCTCCACGCCTTTCCCTGGCTCGGCGAGCCCGAGAATTTCATAAGCGACGATTTCGGTAATGGAAAAACAATCGTGGACCTCGGCGCCTTGCAAATCGCGCGGGGTCAGGTTTGCCATGCGAAAAGCTTTCTCAGCCGCTTTGCGCGCGATCGAAAACGTTGGCGCATCTTTTTTGTCGAGCGGCAAATAATCGGTCGTGTGACCGTAGCCAAGCAGTCGGGCGATCTTGCTCCGATCGCGACCGATCTTGTCCAGATACTTTCCAGAAACGAGAACAACTGATGCCGCGCCGTCGGTGATCTGTGAACAATCGGAAACCTTGAGAGGCGGTGCAACGCTCGGGTTCTTGTCGGAAACTTGCGATGCGCAATCAAAAGTAAGATCAGCGTCGCGCATTTGCGCAAGCGGATTCAACTTGGCATGTGCATAATTTTTCCAAGCAACCCGAGCCAGGTCCGCTTCGGTCGCGCCGTATTTCTCGATGTAAATCTGCGCGATCCGCCCGAACAATTTAGGGAACATGAAATCGCCGTACTCCGGCTTTTCGTTGTGATAATCGGCAGCGGCGCCGAGCACGTCGGAGCCATCAAGGGAGGACATCGTTTTCTGCTGTTCCGCGCCAACCACGAGCACGACGTCGTAAAAGCCGCCCATAATCCATTCCGCGCCGACTAACACCGACAGCGCCCCGGACGCGCACGCCGCCTCGGTATGCATCGTCGGAATACCGCGCAATTTCGGATCGATCTCCGGGATAAACGCTCCGAGCTGCAACTGTTTCGTGAACTGGCCCGCGTTGAAATTTCCAACCGCGCCCGCCTGGATTTCGCCCGGATCGATCTTCGCGTCGTCGATCGCCTTTTTGCCGGCCTCAATGATGATGTGCCGGATGGTTTTCCCTTCCTTCTTCAGGTTGCGCTTAAAATCCGTGCGCCCGCCGCCGAGAATGTAGACTGACTCGCTCATAGCAATCTCAATTTAGCTAATCTTTGCGCACTGTCATCCCGAGCGAAGCGAGGGACCTCCCGCAACACGTCGGCATTACGCAAGCAACTGTTGAGTCACCCAACAGCGCGTGTGTGATCCTTCGCCGTCTCCGCGGCTTAGGATGACTCGCTAGCCAGTGAAAGCATCAATTCCTGTGATATCTCGGCCGATGATCAATGTATGAATGTCGTGCGTGCCTTCGTACGTGGACACGCTCTCAAGGTTCATAAGATGTCGAATGACAGGGTAGCGATCTGTAATGCCCGCGGCGCCGAGTATGTCGCGCGCCATCCGCGCACATTCCAGCGCCATCGACACGTTGTTGCGTTTGGCCAATGAAATCTGCGCAGGACGCGCTGAACCCGTCTCCATCATCCGCGTGAGGCGCAACGCCAGTAATTGCGCCTTGGTAATCTCCTGCGCCATCCAAACGAGTTTTTGTTGCACTAGTTGGAAGCCGGCAATCGGACGGCCAAATTGTTCGCGCTCTTTGGCGTATGCAAGCGCCGTTTCATAACAATCAATCGCCGCGCCAATCACGCCCCACGCGATTCCCACCCGTGCATACGACAAACACGATAGCGGCGAGCCCAGACCGGAGGCCTTGGGCAAACGGTTCTCCGCAGGTATGCGACAGTTTTCAAACCAACACTCCGACGTGCGCGACATGCGCAGACTGAACTTTCCCTCAATGTCCTGCGCGCGAAATCCCGGCGCATCTTTCTCCACGACGAATCCGCCAACAGGCCCGTCGTCATCTTTCGCCCAAACAACTTTGACGTCAGCGATCGATGCATTGCCGATCCAGCATTTGCTGCCGTTTAAAATGTAATGGTCGCCATCACGTCCAGCGCGGGTTTCCATCCCGCCCGGATCTGAGCCGTGTCCGTGTTCGGTAAGTGCGAAACAACCGACGCGCTCGCCCGACACGAGCCCCGGCAGCCAGCGCGCATATTGCTCCGGCGTGCCGAAGGAATGGATTGCCTGTATCGCGAGCGCGCCTTGCACCGAAGCCAGCGAGCGCAAGCCGGAATCGGCACGTTCGAGCTCCTGCATGATCAGGCCATACGCCGTGTAGCTAAGCCCGGCGCAGCCGTGCTCCTTTAGGTACGGAGCGTAGAAGCCCAACGCGCCCATTCGCGGCGTTAGCTGTTCTGGGAACTTCCCCGCTCGATGACACGGAACGATCTCGGACAAGACTTCCTCCTGCACAAAACGCCTGGCCCGATCGCGCGCTGCGCGTTCTTCATCCGTCAGGAGCTCTTCGATCGCGTAATAGTCCAGCTGGGTTGGGGTCATCCGATGCGGCTTTCGTAAGATCGACACTATTACGCCCGCGATTTCTGATCAATAAGATCAACATCGTGGAGCAACAGGTTTGGGTAGGGCACGCGTCTCGCACGGCTGGTTTTGGCGTCTCGCCAAAACGGACTCTGTATTTAATAGACGAACGGTCTTGCTCAAACCGCAGTTCCGCGGCAAGAATTTTCTGCAGATTTTTGCGGACTCGACGCTGTTTTTGCCGTATTTACTAGTTTGAGCACACGGCGTCTCAAGTCGGATCAACTCAGTAATCGAAGGTGACGATGGCGCTTGTCGCACGCTTTGATACACCGGCTTCCTTGCGCGATCTGCCCGCCGGATCGCCTTTCTACGACAACTGGCACAACTTCATCGCAGGCCACCTGGATGCCAGTACGCCAGGCACCGGCGGCGGTGAGTTCTATGACGCGAGTCAAACCGATGTAAATATCGCCGGCGAACACGCCTTGGTTTGGATGGCATTCCCCCGTCGCGTACTGATGCCCAGACGCGACGACCGGACCGCGGCGTTCATTGAGGCGGACAGAACGCCCGGGGGCGACGTGGGTAACCGGTTTGTGCAGGACGAGTATTGCGAATGGCGCGTTGCGCGCAATGCGGCCGGCAAGATTACAAAGGTCACCTTTACTACGGAGTCACCTGAGTATTGGGAGCATCTGTGGGCAGTTGACCGGGGGCGCGTAGTGGACCTCTACCATGAGCTGGTGAGTCCGGCAGTAGTGGAAACTGATCTGCACCTGGGTGGTGTATACCAGCGTCGCAACCGGTGGAACAATGCCGACGGCATCACGCATTTGATGCAGTCCATCAATACTCTCACAGCCGCGCTCGGGCTCGCGGAAGGCAGCGCCACCACGCCGCAAACGCAGATCACCGGAGTTCCGCCACCGCCACCGCCGCTGCCGCCGGCGAGCGACAATTACGAAATGCCTGCCGTGGCCAACACATCGGTGGATCCCCGCGTAGTGTATGATGTGGGCGCGCTGGTGCGCAAACCGCTGTCAGTCACCTTGCGCGAACCCATCGGACTGTACATCACCGGTTACGACGACACGGGATGGATCAAACCGGACGGCTCCCCCGTAGGCGATTACTGGACCATCGTGCGCGGCAATCCCGGGCAGATCTTGCGGCTCGAATATCAGGTGCCGCCTGGGGCCGGATTCGTTGTCGGCGATATCCGGATCGGGGGCCGTCACATCGAATGGGGCGGGCAGATCGCCGAACACGTGACGGTAACGATCGCCGGCGTCGCCGGAGTGCGAGCATGAAAACGAAAACCAAAAAAACCCCGCGCAAGAAGGCCGCGCCAAAGCCAGTCTTCAAAGGGGCGGATGCCTTCAAGCCGTTGGAGTTCGCGATTGATTCGCCCGCGTTGACCAGGGAATTCAGTGGCGTTCTCCAGACGCTTGGAAAATTTGAGCCGAAATTACCGAAGGGCATCCTGATTCCCGCATTGGCGGGCGATCCTGCCGCCGAAATACCCGGCGCCGAGGCTGAGCCGGTTTACGACCTGAAAGCCCGGTCCAACATCCAGGGCAATACGATCCCTGGCTTCAATAAAGATCACCAACACTTCCTGTTCTTCCGGCTCGGCAACATCCGGCGGGCCAAAGCGTGGTTGCGCTGGATTGCGCCGCTCATTTCTTCGATGGACGAAGTACTGGCCTGGGTGCGCGCCTTTCGTGCGATGCGACGGAGGTTGGGAGCTGAGCCACCCACGTGCGCGACCTGGGTGAACATCGCGTTTTCGCGGCGCGCGATTGAGTTGCTTGTAGACAAGGCCGATGCAGCGGCCTTCGGCGATCAGAGTTTCCGACAGGGCTTGGCCGCGCGCTCCACCTATTTGGGCGATCCGTCCAAGGCGACTCACTCCGGCCATCGGCGCAAGTGGGTCGTGGGTGGGCCCAAGAACGAAGCCGACGTTCTGGTGATCGTAGCCGCCGATGATCCGGAAGACTTGGTGACGTTGGTGCACACTATCAAGCTCCGGGCTGCCGCCTCGAACCTGCGTTTGCTGTTCGAGCAGCGATGCGACACGTTGCCCGGTCCATTGCACGGGCACGAGCACTTTGGCTTTAAAGATGGCGTCTCGCAGCCGGGCGTGCGTGGCAAGGTCTCTGCCGCGCCTGGGGATTTCATTACGCCGCGTTACATCGATCACACCGACGCGCGCGCGCGAATCTTCGCCAGGCCTGGGCAGTTGCTCCTTTGGCCCGGGCAATTTCTGCTGGGCGAGCCGCGGCAACATCCAGAGCATCCTTACAACTCGGCGCCGGCGGCGGCTCCCTCCCCGCCGGCGCCTGCGCCCCCGAATTACCCAGCCTGGGCCGCTTTGGGCTCGTATCTGGTCTGCCGGCGATTGCGGCAGGATGTGCCCGCGTTCTGGAAGTTCGCGATTGGCGCTGCTTCGGCGCTCGGCATTCCGGCACAGAAGTTCGCGTCGATGCTGGTCGGCCGTTGGCCCAGCGGCGCACCCATCATGCGCACGCCAGGGGCAGACAATGCTGCATTGGCCGGCGACGAATGGGCGAACAACCATTTCATCTTCAATGATGCCACCCGCCCCTCCGTGTTGCGCCCGATTGCGGGCTATGCCGGTGACGCCTTCCCTCAAGCAGCGCAGGACATGCTGGCAAATGTGTGTCCGCACTTCGCGCACATCCGCAAGACGAACCCGCGTGACATTGCCACCGACTTAGGCAAACCGCATGACAGCATGCTGCGTATGATTCTCCGCCGGGGCATTCCATTCGGAATGCCCCTCGTCGGCGTCAAGAAACCATCGAAGAAGCTCCTGAGCCGGGAACGTGGGCTCATGTTCATCTGCTATGGCAGCACCATTGAAGAGCAGTTCGAGTTCCTCACGCGACGCTGGGCAAATTCGCCGATCCAGCCCAATTTCGGCGGCCACGATCCGATTATCGGGCAGCGCGACCAACGTGGCGCGCGAACGCGTTTCATCGCCTTTCCCACCGCGGCGGGAACGCGCCTCATCCGACTGAAGAGCGAATGGGTCATTCCAACTGGCGGCGGTTATTTCTTCTCACCGCCGATCGAGGCAATCGCGGGAGTTCTGGGAGCATAAGCCGCAACCGCGGTCGTATTGGGGCGCTCGTGAAAAGCCGACTGAATTCAATGTCATTTTCCCCCGGTCCTGATCGCAAAACGGCTTTGAAAGGCGGTTGAGATTGTCGAAATAGAATGCAACGATGGCACGACTTCACGAATATCAAGGCAAAGCCATTCTCGCCGCCAACGGAGTCAAAGTCCCGCGCGGTCGCGCCGCGTTCAGCGCCTGATACACTCCGATCGTAAAGCGGGCGTTCATCTCTATCCGTCCGCGATGGCAAATGCTCCTGCTTTGGCGCGTCCGGGGATTTCCGATAATGCAGGTACGGGCGGATGTTCGTCAGGATCGTCCAGGCAGATTTCGAGGATTAGTTGTCGCTTCACTCAGCTGATAAGCCTGATTATTTCGTCACCGGTAAGCGGGCGGCTTTCCAGGCTTTGAAACCGCCGGCCATGGAGCGGACGTTTTTGTAGCCCATTTTTTGTAGGCTCTCGGCTGCGAGCGCGGAACGGCCGCCTCCGCCGCAATGGCAAATGATCATTGCGTTGGTGTCGGGAACTTTGTCTTCGATATCGAGTTCAATGGTGCCGCGACTCAAGTGAATCGCGCCTGGAATGTGTGCCTCGTCCCATTCGTCCGTCTCACGAACATCGACGATCACCGCTTCGCCACTCTTTGATCTCGCAGCTGCGTCTTGTGGCGAAATCTCAGTGATTTTCTTCTTCGCCTCTGCGACGAGTTTTTCGTAGAACGCGTGCTTTGCCATAGTAAAAAGTAACCGCGGATTACACGGATGGCACGGATGGTTTTGGGAGTGCGGAGATCCCGCGGCTGCGGGCCGCTTTGAAAGCGCGGACATGTCCGCGCACTCCAAATCGAATCCAATTCGCGTTGATTCGCGTGATTCGTGGGCGGCCACGTTACTCGTAGCGCAGCGCTTCGATGGGATCGAGCGCGGCGGCTTTGCGTGCCGGGTAAAATCCGAAGAAGACGCCAACGGCTGCACTGAACAAAAATGCGATAGCAATTGAGCCTATCGAAATCAGCGTGGGCCAATGCGCATAGACCGACAGGAGACCGGACGCGCCGATACCGCAGACAATACCAATCAGACCGCCGACGGAACTCAGCGTCACAGCTTCAATCAAAAACTGCGTCAGAATATCGTTGCCGCGCGCGCCGACTGCCATGCGCACACCGATTTCGCGCGTTCGCTCTGTCACGCTGACGAGCATGATGTTCATGATGCCAATTCCGCCGACCAACAACGAAACTCCTGCAATTGCTCCCAGCAGAACGGTCATGACCCGTGAAGTTGCCGTAGCGGTTTCAGCGATTTCCTGTTGCGTGCGCACCGTGAAATCGTCGTCGCGACCGGGCCGGATATTGTGCCGTTGTCGCAGCAACGAGATAATCTGCTGTTGCGCTGCTGCGATCTGGCTTTGATCGGCAATTTGCACATTGATGTTGCGCAGCGTGGTGCCGCCGATCACGCGTTTCATCGCGCTCGTGTACGGCATAATGACGATATCGTCCTGATCGACGCCTTGCGGGCTTAAGCCTTTCGGCGTAAGCACGCCGGTAATCGTGAACGGCACGTTTTTGATGCGCAAAATCTGGCCGATTGGATTTTCGTTGCCGTAAATCTCCGTCGCGGTCGTGCGGCCAACGACGCAAACCTTGTTCGCGCTGCGCACGTCCTGGGCCGTAAACGGCGCGCCGTCTGCCAGCGGCCATTGTCGAATGTCAAAATAATCTGCCGATTCACCGTAAATGCGCGTAAACCAATTTTGGTTTCCGGCTGCAACTTGCGTCGTGGAAACAACTTCTTCACTTACGCCGATTACACCTGGCACTTCGCGCCGAATTGCTTCGGCGTCTTCAATCTTCAAGGTGCCGGCGCCGCCCCAGCCGGTGCGAATGCCGCTGGACGTAGTGCTGCCGGAAAAGATCAGGATCACGTTTTCGCCAAGACTGGCGATCTGAGCTTCCACCTGCGCCTTCGCGCCATTGCCAATGCCGACCATGGCAATGACTGCTCCCACGCCAATGATGATTCCGAGCGCGGTGAGAACCGAGCGCATTTTGTTTCGGCGCAACGCCCGATAGGCGACGTGAAATGTGGGTGCGATTCTCATTGTATTCGTTGAATGGTTGAAGCGTTAAAGCGTTGGAGCGGCTTCCGGCGCATCCGATGGTCGCGCCCGATCATTTTGAAGCTGTGTCGCTGCATCCGACCGTTGTGAAACCGTATGATCGTTTAAAATCAAGCCGTCGCGCATGAATACATTGCGCTGCGCATAGGCAGCTATGTCCTGTTCGTGCGTCACCATGATGATTGTGATTCCGCGCTCGTTGAGCTGCTGAAAGATCGCCATGATTTCGATGCTTGTGCGGCTGTCGAGATTGCCGGTGGGCTCGTCTGCAAGCAGGATCTCGGGGTCGTTAATCAGCGCGCGAGCAATTGCGACGCGCTGTTGCTGGCCGCCAGATAGCTGGCTGGGATGATGATCTTCGCGGCCGGCGAGGCCGACCGATGCAAGAACACGATCTGCTCTTTCGCGAAGTTGGGCGTGCGATAGGTGCTGTGCGCTGTAAACCAGCGGTAACTCGGCGTTCTCGCGCGCGGACGTGCGCGGCAGCAGATTAAAATTTTGGAACACGAACCCGATTTTTCGATTGCGGATTTCGGCAAGCTGATCGCGGTCGAGCCCTGAAACATCGGCATCATCCAGGAAATAGCTGCCGGAACTCGGCCGGTCGAGACAGCCCAGGATATTCATCAGCGTGGACTTTCCGGAACCACTTGCGCCCATGAGCGCTACGAATTCGCTGCGTTTGATTTCGAGCGACACACCGCGCACAGCGGGCACTTCCATTTCGCCGGTACGATAGACTTTGTGCACGTCAACGAGTCTGACTGGCGCGCCGTTATTCATCTCGTTTTGTGTATTGCAAAGGTTGTAGCCGCGTCTCTGTGAGACGCGCTTGCCGTGCGGTGTGAACCTGCCAGCGCCGCGCTTCGCACAGCGAAGCGGCTACAGCTGTGCTGGAGCGAAAGCACGAGTTCTCGTTTTGCCAACTTCACGGGAACCGGCGCGCGCCGCCGGAGAATGGATTGGGTGGCGGAGACGCCGCCGGGGATTTGGAGGCCAACTCGGCGGTGACAACGCTATCGCCTTCTTTCAATCCTTCGATGACTTCCGTCACCACGCCGTCGCTGATTCCTGTTTTAATCTGCACCGGTTGCGGTCGGTCACCGGACAAAACGTAGACTGTACGCTCGCTTGTTCTCTGCTCATGTCCGACGCCGCCTCGGGCGCCGGCTCGACCGGGGGATCTGGCTCTGACTTCGCCAGGTGTTGCTTCCGCCGGCCGATACCGCAGCGCCGCGTTTTTGATCTGCAGCACGTTGTCTTTATGCGCGATAATGATTGAAACGTTGGCTGTCATTCCGGGCTTCAATTTCAAATCAGGATTGCTTACGCCGATGACTGTGTCGTAGGTCACCACGTTTTGCACCGTGATGGGCGCGTTTCGTACTTGCACAACCTTGCCGTGGAAGGTGCGCATGGGGAAGGCGTCCACAGTGAAATCGACATCCTGTCCCACCTCCAGGACGCCCACGTCCGCCTCCGCCACATTCGAGTCGATCTGCATTTTGGTGAGATCATTGGCGATTTGGAAAATGACCGGCGCCTGCAAGCTGGCTGCGACCGTCTGGCCAACATCTACATTGCGCGAGATCACGACGCCATCGATCGGCGAGGTGATGGTGCAGTGGTCAAGATCCGCTTTCGCCTTATCCAGCGCGCCTTGTTTGATTTTCACGTTGGCTTCCGCTTGATGAAGATTTGCCATGGCCTGATCGAGGTCCGCTTGAGAGGAGGTTTTTCTCGCAAAGAGATCCTGCGTGCGTTTCGCGTTTACCCTTGCGAGCTCCAGAGCCGCCTGCGCGTTAGCCAGGTCGCCCTCGGCCTGAGTGACCGTTGCCTGGAACAGCGCGGGATCGATTTGTGCGACCACCTGGCCGGCTTTGACCTGAGAATTAAAATCGGCAAACAACTTTGCGATATTCCCCGAGACCTGGCTGCCCACCTGCACGTTCACGACGGGATTGAGCGTGCCCGTCGCAGTCACTGCCTGTGTAATCGGGCCGCGCGTAACAGTTGCAGTCTGATAGTTTGCACCGCCACCGATGCGGCATTGGCGCACCACCGACGCGACAATCAGCAGAGCGAGGACCAGGCCGATCCACGAAAAATAACGTTTCATTCAAGTGGCGGTTGACTGCGCCTATAACTAAGAGACAGGAAGAAGCGGTGCGGCGTTATATCGAAATCTACTCCATCATGCTACGCAACTCGCTCATTCGCGAGCTGAGTTTCAAGGCCAATTTTCTGCTCTGGATGATCGTCGAAGTGCTGTGGTTCTGCGGACAAATCGTTTTTTTTAGCATCATCTTCGGCAATGTGGATCGGATTGGTGACTGGACAAAATGGGAGGTGGTGCTGCTGGTCGGCACACACCAAATGATCGCACAACTTTTCCAGGCGTTCTTTTTCGTGAACGTCGCAAACATTCCAGAGTTGGTGCGCACGGGAAAGTTGGACTCCGTTCTGGTCTTGCCGATCGACAGCCAGTTCGCCGTCTCCACGAAACAGTTCGGGCTCGACAGCATCGTCAACGCGGCGCTCGGGGGCGCGGTGGTTTGCATATCGTTGTCCCGGTTGGGAGTGGTGCCCAGTCCAACATCCATCCTGCTTTACGTGACCGCGCTCGGATTCGGGATTGCAGTGCATTACTCCATCATGCTTGGCCTGGCGGCGATGAGCTTCTGGATCATACGCGCCCAGGGACTGGTTTACGGTTACTTTAATTTTTTGAATATAGCGCGTTATCCGGACGCGATTTTCCCATGGCTCTTCCGCCTGATCTTTGGCTGGATCATTCCGGTAGTGATCATCGCGAATATCCCCGCGCGACTGCTGATCAAATCGATGGGGCAACCGCTTCCGTTGATGCTCCACCTGGTTGTTGCATCGACCCTTGTGTTCTGGCTGTCCCGTGTTTTTTGGAAATTTGCCCTGCGGCATTACTCCAGCGCCAGCTCCTAAAACAGCCATTGTGACCATTTCGTCGATCGGGCATCTTGCCAGAAAGACATAATGCAGACTGGCAGCCTGCATGACGCAACAGGCGGGGATGCCTGATGCCTGTGTTACGAAATCTCCGCTTGCGCGATCAGGGAAATGTTCTTAATTAAGCGTCCATTTTCCCGGCGCCGGTCGATTAGAGGGCGCTTACATCTATGGCAAAACGACTGAAAAAGAAAAAAAGTTCTGCAAAGAAATCGGCCGCGCGGAAGCCGCGAGCGGTGCGCAAGGCTCCCGCCAAGAAGGCCCGCCTTGGGAAGGCTACGTCGCGGCAAGCGGCCTCAAAAAGGAGCGCGCGTGGCACACAAACCGCGCGGCGTTCGCCAAAATCCAGACAACAGACCACAGAGTCGCCTGCGATTCTGTTGGGTCTGAATCATAGGGAGAAGAAGCTGGATACGTTCACCCGGAAGCAAAAGCAAAAACTCCTCGAGCTTCGCGATGCAATGGTGGATTCGATGGCCGGCGTCGCCCAGGGCACGCTTCGCTCTCGCGCTGAAGGCAGCGAAGCTTCGGCATTTGGCATGCACCAGGCCGACGCCGGATCTGACGCCTACGATCGCGATTTTGCGTTGAGCTTACTTTCGCAGGAGCAAGACGCGCTTTACGAAATCGACGAGGCGCTCAAGCGCATCGAGATGGGAACCTACGGAAAGTGCGAAATGTCCGGCAAACCCATCCCGCATGCGCGACTCGAAGCAATTCCGTTCGCGCGTTTCACTGTTGAATGCCAATCACAGCTCGAAAAACAAAATAAGGCTTCGCGGGTCCGTCATTCAGTCACTTCGTTGTTTGGATTGACTGACGAGGAGGGCGGCGAAACCGAGGAAGAGGAAGCCGCGCCCACTGAAGTGAAAGAGTAACAAGGATGGCGCAGGAAATTATCACTCTTGAATGCACCGAGGCGAAAGCTCTGGGCAAACCCGCCTCGCGTTACATGACGACGCGAAATAAAAAAAGTCCGCGTACGCCGAACCGCCTGGAGAAAAAGAAATACAATCCTTTTTTGCGGCGACACACCTTGCACCGCGAAACGAAGTAGCCACCAATGCAGCCAAAAACGCCAAAGCGTCGTTCCGCGTTCCGCCGGGCCAATCGACCAATGCCACGGCGTCGGATCGATATTGCGCTCGAAGCAATCGATTACAAAAACCCTGATCTCCTGAAAAAATTTGTCACTGAAAGCGGCAAGATTCTTCCTCGCCGCGTGACAGGCATGCCAGCATACATGCACCGCAAAATCACGCGTGAGATCAAGCGCAGCCGATCGGTGTTGTTGATGAAGTAATTGCGCCGCGGTTTCCTGTGGCCGCGTCTCTGTGAGACCCGCTTCCCGTGGGGGGGCAAACAGCTTACTGATGCGCTTCGCACAGCGAAGCGACTACAAACTTTTCGTCTTCTCGCCCTGCTCGATAAGCTTCCAGAACTCACGCGTCTCGCCGAGCTGCGCATCCTCCGACACAGGCAGTTTGCTCCGAAAAAGAAAATCGCGAAACGTGTTCTTGTGTAATACGCGGTGGACCTTAATTCCCTCGTCGGTCTTGGCGAAATAAATCCGGTAGTCTTTCGCGCGGTAGCGATACAATTTTTTTCCTTCGCGCTCTATAACGCCGAACCGTTCCGAATTGAAATGCTCCAGGTCCTCAGGCAAAATTTGAAATTCAGCGAGTAACTCAAGCTGCAATCTTTTTGGCAGTGCCGAGATCTCAGCTGCGCTCAGCTCGTTAAAGATGATTTGGAACATGGCGGTCAAACATAAACCCGCCGCACCCGTGCGCCAATGCGGGTAACAATCTCCCACGGAATGGTGCCGGCCCTTTCCGCAAGTTCTGCGCAGGAAATTTCCTCGTTTCCATCGCGTCCCATCAGAACAACTTCGTCGCCCACCTGCACATCATCGATGTTAGTAACGTCGATCACCATCAGATCCATTGTGACTCGACCGAGGAGTGGACAGCGCTGTCCGCGTACTAACACGGCGGCGCCACGATTCGAAAGCTGCCACGGGTAGCCATCAGCGTAACCAGCCGACAAAGTTGCCACCCGCATTTCGCGCGGAGCGATGAAGGTGCGGCCATAGCTGATGGAGCTCCCTTTCGGCATATCGCGCACGAGACAAATGCGCGTCTTCCATGTCATTACCGGCTTGAACAGTTTCTGAAACTCCGTGAGAGGCGAAATGCCGTAAAGTATGATGCCGGCGCGCACAATGTCGAAGGCCTCCGAATTGTGCGCTAGTGTGCCTGCGCTTTGCAGGACGTGCGCCTTGTAAGTTCCCGGAAATTCAGCGCGAATCTGCTCATTTATGTCTCGGAATCGGACGAGCTGGTCGCGCGTGTATTCCGCATCTTCGTTAGAGACCGGCATATGGGTCGAAATGCTGTGAATGTTGATATTCGGCAACGCTGCCACCTTTTTGAAAACCTCCACCGCTTGATGTTCCACTACGCCCATTCGTCCCATTCCAGTGTCGATTTTGAAATTGATTGCCACCGGTCCGAACCGATTGAATGCTTCCGCTTCTTCGAGACTGGAGATCGTTGGAATAAATCCGCGCTCGGCGATCACTGATCTCTCCTCCGGAGTTGCCGGGCCAAGAATAACGATGAGATGGGAAAGCGATTCGCGCAGCGTAAGGGCCTCTTGCAGATTTGCGACGCCAAATAACTGTGCGTCATCCGCCAGGGTCTGCGCCACGCCGAGCAGTCCGTGGCCATAAGCGTTCGCTTTCACCACCGCGAGCATCTCGGCCGAGCCTGTTCGTTCCCGCACGATCTTGGCGTTGTGCCGCAGCGCGCTTCGATCGATTTCAGCCCAGCAGCGATGCGTTTCTTTCATGCTTCTATTCTCAGCTTCGGAAAGGTGATGTGCGGCTCGCGCAAATAAATGGGCTCGAGTGGTGGCAAAGAAAAGCTGCGGTGCGGCTCCCTTGCAAGTCTGGCCAGCAAAAGAGCCGAGGGATAGCGAATCACGGCGCGCTCAAATTGCGGAAGCGGCTCTGAAGAGAAGATCGGAATCCCCGCCTCGAGGGATTCTAGTTTGGCTTGTAACTCCGACTGAGAAAAAAGCATGGGGCCTTCTACGAGTTCGTGGCCGCGGATGCGCGCGACAAAAAATGATTTCCTGCGAGCATCCCCAATCGCGCAGTATTCGCGCGCGTCGCATTGAATGGCGCAAATCGAAGGTAAACCGGTCAGGCGCGCGTCGGAAGAGAGTTGCAGCCCGATTGCGGCCGAAATGGCAATGCGCGTCCCAGCGTAGGAACCGGGGCCAAGTCCGACGATAATCGTGTCGGGCCCACCAAATTTCTTCGTTATTGCATTGAGATTCTCGAAAAAGGCTGAGGAGTTTTTCCGGTCGTTAGGCCATTCATGCCCATCTTCGATCTCTCCATCGAGCCAGGCGAGGCTGCCGCGGGCGGTGGAGAGTTCAAGCGCGAGAATCTTCATTGAAACGTAATCGCCCGATGAGTTTCCGACTTTATCTCAAAGAAAATCCAGCGCGCTTGTTCAGGAACAAATTCCGGGAAACGGTCGGCCCATTCGATCACGGAGATACCATCGCCAAAAAAGTAATCATCGAGGCCAAGTCGCGCGAGGGCTTGTGGATTTTCAACACGAAAAAGATCGAAATGATAAACAGGCAGTCGCCCTCCTCCTCGATATTCATGCAGGATGGTGAATGTGGGGCTAGTCACATCCGCGCTGCTGCCCAACCCGTTGACGACACCTTTGACGAACAATGTTTTGCCGCTCCCCAAGTCTCCCTTGAGAGCCAAAACGGATCCAACACCGATGTTCTCTGCAACTTGCCGCCCGATTGCTTCGGTTTCAGCTGGGCTGTTGGAAATGAACGTAGCCACGCGGCAGAAGTTGGTAGTTCTTAGTTGAGAGTTGAGAGAGAGAACCGATGCGCGTGAGCGGCAATCGAGGAAATTTTTTTCGCCATTCTCGCGCCAGGCAATCTCTGTCGCGAGGCGAAATCGCAAATAACAATTCGTAATCTTCACCTTTCGAAATTGCATCATTGATTTTTGCGCCGCGACTGAGCGGCAGATTTTCCGCCTCGATTTTGAATCCCACTTTGCTGGCGCGCGCCAGGCGCGGTAAGTCGGCCCCCAGTCCGTCGCTCAAATCCATCATGGCGTGGATCGAGAAATTTTTAGTAAGCCATCGCGACTCCATAAGCCGTGGAATAAATCGCAAATGTTTCCGCTTCCATGCGCCGCCGAGTCGTCCGGTAACAAACAGATCGTCGCCCGGCTTGCCGCCGCCGCGCGACACCCAGCGATCTCGTTCAACGAATCCAATAACGCTCGCCGAAATCGCAATCGGCGCCGGTGTGCTACTCGTTTCGCCGCCGACTATGCTCACGCGAAAGCGATCCGCAGCTCTGCGCAGACCTTGATAAAGCTGTTTCACCCATGCCACGTCGGTCTTTTTGGACAGCATCAGAGTAATCAGTGCAAACTGAGGCACGGCGGACGTTGCTGCAAAATCGCTCAGCGGCCGCATCATTGCCTTCCATCCAACATCAAGCGCATTCGTTCCTCGTAAAAAATGTACGCCTTCGACAACACAATCGGTCTTGAGCACGAGAAGCTTGCCGCGATCCTGCGTTTCCACTACAGCGCAGTCATCACCGGGTCCTGCGACGACCGCTTTCCCGAGCGAACGACGTGGCAAAAGCTCATTGAGCAGCCGGTCTTCGCCGAGATCACCAAGTTTCATGGAGAAAAGATCTCTGGAAATGCAAGGGCAGTCAGAGTGACCGAATTGAAAAGCGAATGCATTGTCATCGCGACAAGAATGGAGCCGCTCCACTCGTAGGCAATTGCGAAGCAACTTCCCAGAACGAATAGCGGCACAAACGAAGGAAAGTGTGCGTGGGCTGCGGCGAACAGCAAGGCGCTTAATATCACGCCAAGAAGGCGGCCGAAATAGCGTTTTATTACATTGTAGAGGAAGAATCGAAAAAGAAATTCCTCAATTACTGGTGCGACTGCCGCCGCGAAAACGATGATCATGATTCGTTGATCGATCGTGCGCGACCCGCTGAAAAACTCGACAATATTCTGCTTGCTTGAACCGCTCCGGAAGAGCCGCTGAGTAATAATGTCGGACCATAAGATTAATGGATAAGCAAAGAACAACAGGATCGCTCCAGTGCTGAGTGTTCGAGTGAAGCTGATTCCAGAAAACCCGCCCAACGAGGCCAGGTCAAAGCGGCGAAGCTGAAGGAAAGTCACGATTGCGAGAACCACGAAAATCATGAGAAGGAAATTCCCCAGAAGATTAGGCGCGCTGAAATCGTTCGATGGCCGCGAAATCGATGCGCCGATGTTCAGCAAGAGAAACAAGATCAACACGGCAGCGAGTATCGCTTCGGGTAGCCCGAAGATTCGTGCAGGTGCATCGGTCCCCACAGGGTTCGACGTTCGCGCGCTGATCTGATGAATCAGCGAAATATAAACATAAGCGCTAACAAGAACGTAAAGAAGGGAAAGGAAGTTGACGGCGATGCTCGGGGCGGCTCCGGATGCCGCTAACAGGCTGGCAAATGGCATCGGACCCGGCCGCTACGGTGCGTAATAGCTTGGCAGGAAATACGCGCGTCCCGTTTCCAGTTGCGGAACGAGCTGCTTCGGAAGCTGGAGTTCGATTTTTGATTCGGATTCTCCAAATAGTCGGAGAAAGCGGCTTAGACTGAAAGGCGGACCGTACTTCACCACTTTGGCGTCCGGCGCGTTGCCCAATTCTCTTGCTTTACGGAAAGCGTCGTCCAGCTCGCCAAGGCCGTCGATTAGCTTGTGGTCAAACGCTTCCTTGCCGGACAAAATCCGGCCGTCGGCAATCGTGTTGCGCAGAAGATCAGCCTGAAGGTGTCGCTCGTTCGCGACGATGCCGAGAAACTTGTCGTAAGTTTTCATGATAAAGTTCTGCACGAGATCGCGCTCTTCCGGCGTAATTGGCCGGGCACCATTGAGCATGTCCTTGAATTTGCCGCTTTTGAAAACAACGGAAGCAAGTCCGACCTTGTTGAATAACTGCTCATAATTCAGCGTTTGGATGATCACTCCGATACTGCCTGTGATGGTCGTTTCGTTTGCCATTAAAAATTTACCGCCACAGGAGACATAATAGCCACCGGACGCCGCCAACGAATCCATATAAACGACGACTGGTTTCCTCGCACGCGTCTTGACCAACGCGCTGTAGATCGCATCCGACGCAGTCACTTCTCCGCCGGGAGAATCGATCTCCAGGACGACGGCTTTGACCCTATTATCGTCGCGAGCCTGTTGCAGCGCCGCGCGCATATCATCGACCATTGAATCGCTCACGTTACCCGGGAGCGACGAACTGATCAGGCCGCGCATGGTGATGACAGCGATCTTGTCGAGGCTAGCGCGCGCGCCTCTTTGGAGCAGGATCTCGCGAAAACGCGGGATCGGTTCCGCTTCTCTGACGCCGGCCAGGCGCTGAAACGCTGCAACCATCAGCACGAAGTTCACGAACAGACTGGCGCACAGCGCGACAAACAAAAAGATACTGAGACAACCGAGCTTGCGATTTCCCGCCATGACAGAACGAAGCTGGCGGAGAACCGCGCCGCGCACAAGCGGTTTTCACCGGGCTATCACACCGCGACGACGTCGATGCTGTAGTGTCCGCTGTCCTCAGCGGATAATCGGCGATGCAACACTCCGTGTGCGCTAAGGCGAGCGCACGCTACAGCCCTGCGCTCGCTAGAGGTTTTTCAAATACTCCAGCAATTTCTCTTTGTCCTGGCTGGATAGCTGAGTGCCGTAGGTGTGACCCTGATTGCCGTTTCCTTTTTCTGTCGTGTCAAAACGAAAATATCGCTGCTGCAATATTTTTATGCATTTTCAACCACGGCGAAATAGCGTAGTGCCCGTAAACTTGGCAGGAAAAAATAAGCACCGCCGCGCACGGTGACGAATTGCGGCAGGCCCGAAACGCGGCGCGGTAAACTGCTGCTTCCAGGCATCGTGAAATTGGCAGTAACCGGGCAGCCCGGTAATGACTGACGATTGCCCAGCAGCGGGTCGCTTTCGCCGGTCACGCCGGCGAACTTGGTGCTGGCAATCCATGCGTTCTGCAAGAACTCAAATTGGCGCGAGATGTTTGCATTAAGACAAACAAAATGCAGCCCGCGCGGCGGATCATCCGACGGCGGCGGAGCAAGCGCTTCGAGTAGTTTCACCGAAGGCCCATATTCCCGGCCACGTCGCAGAATGCGATGAAAGCGAACGGAGGACATTAGGTCGTATCGGAATCGGTTCGGACCAAAGCCAGCGATCGTGATGAGTTTCTTGAGAGTATTGGCGGGCCGCTCGGGAAAGTCGGCGTTGCGCGGGTTCGCCCGGCGTACGTGCGCCCCGAACGGACAGCGGGCGCCAGCCGGATCATCATCAAACGTGAACTGATTCTTCGAAGCCTGCTTTTCGTCGATACCCGGAATTGGCTCGTTTCGGATCGGCACCAGTGGCTCGCCATCAGTCTTTCGACCGACCATCGCTGCGGCAAGCTTATCTCGTTCCGCTGGGTCTCCACCTGCTTGCTTGTCAATAAACTGCCAGAACTTGCGAACGTCCTGGTCCAATTGACGCATCACAAGATAAGTGCCGTTCCGACCCAGGTCCTTCTTTCCGGGCTCATCTAGTGCGGCGAGTAGCTCGTTAGTTGTTGCGTCGGCTTCGAGCAATGGCCTTTCAGTAAACTTCCCATACTCGTTGGGGTAACCCAGCAGGAATTCCCCCAGTGCAGCTATGTTAGTGTAGTCCAGTTGAACGTCCTTTGATTCGCGTTGCTGTCCCCAATCAATCTCCGGCTGGCTTATGCCGTCCGCGAAACCGAACGGTTCAACGCCATCCAGGTCCGCAGTCGGAAGGCTATCAATCTCGTGAAATGCTTCTTTCCACGCCGCGCCTATGGAGTTTTGAACAAAGGCATCGAACCGTTCTTTTTCAGCAAAGAACATTACGACAAGGTGCGGTTCTTTCGCAGCATAGCCCCAGTCCCAGTGGGCCGGCGCATTCTCTTCAATGTCCCCTAACTGGCGCGCCCGGCTCGTTTGGGTCATTCCAGCGATGAATTCGTTTGAGAAGCCGTTAATTACGACCGGAGTAAGACCGAGCTCCTTGAGGCCGGAAGCCGTAAATGCGACGTTCAGAGCCGTTGTTGGCGGCGGACTTGCCTTAACCGCCGTGGTGACAGCGTTGGATTGCAGCGCACCACGAAGCCATGCCCGCGCTGCGGCTGGGTTCTTTATGCGCAAAACCGAATAGGAAGCGCTCTTTAAGTGACCATACCCGAATCGCACAAGCCCCTGCACGTCGGCGTAATCAAAATCGGCTTCGCTCATAATAGTGCAACCCACTCGCGGGCTTCAGCATCACTCATCGATGGCTTTTCTACTCCCTTGCGGATGCGGCTGTTCCTATCGAGGTCAACGGCCGTGAGACCGAGATAAGCTGTCGCCTTATACCAGACTTGCGTCGGAATTGTATGACGGCGGTTGAAGTTCTTGAACTTTCGCTCGTCCGCGCAGCCATCGAAGAGGAACCACCTCGTCCGGGGATAACCTATCGCGCTTCCGAACGCGGCATTAAGACCGAAGCCCGTCTTGTTAATGAAGTCATCCATGTACGATTCCACGCTGCCGTCGTAGTTGCTGAAAAAGATCATCCGCTCTTTGCCATCGAGAAACACCCAACGAGCAAAGTGGATAGTGCGAATGCGCCCCAGATGGCCAGGCCTCGTAATGTGCCGCGCCGCGTAATTAACAACGCTGAGTGCGCCGATCATCGTCAGCAGACGGACCAAGCCGGGCTTGCGGCTGCCAAACGCGGTGTACTGATTTGTGACGAAGTGGTCCTCCGCCACAGCTAGCATTTCCGAGTATGCCGGATCCACCTTCGGACAGATCTCAACATCAGTTTTTTCCAGATAACGCACTCGAATGAGATAGAAAGGCAAGGCTAGCAGCAGTACCGGCAACGCGAGCAACACCAGGAGTGGAAGACAAATCATGTGCAGCGTATTGCCGATCCACCACGCTATCGGCGTCGGGCTTTCGCCGGACAACGTGAGGCGCCCCGCTGATTTCTCTGCCGCGACGAATTCGGATAGCTTCGCGTGAACTTCCCTCGGGGACATTTGGGCGAGCGTCGCAGCCTTTTCCGTGAGGTAACGATCGAGCGTCTCTCGCAACTGCGCCTCTTCGCGAATCCGGCGCACCGTTCGTCCGCGGCAGTTCACGAAACTGGCAATCGCAAGACTGCGGTGCCGCTTCATCCAAGCGAGGAGATCACAGTCAGGATCAAAATCGCGGCAGCAGGAAAACAACCGGCGTAAACCTTCCGGCGCGCGCTGCGCCAACTCCTTCAGGAAAGTCTCCTCCTCGCCGTCGATATCTCCCAGAAATGCGAATTGGAGCGGGAAATCGCCGGGCAGGCCGTAGATGGCCCGGTCCTTCAGCGAATTGTCGTCGAGAATCAGCAGCCGCGCGAAGTGCAGCTCTTCAAATTGAGCAAACGGAATTAGCGCGTTGTTCGGATTCACCTGGCCCGGGCCATCGTTCATTGAATCAAGCAACTGGCGAAGCTCGGTCTCGCGCTCGGGATTGATCGGCGCCAGCACCATGAAGCCCGACTGCGGAGTCATAGTCTGTTACTCGAACACTTCATCTCCCGTTGGCTCGTAATGAGGCACCTTGTTCATGTCATGCCGAAGCTTAGACAGTTCGTAATACATCCGCCGCCTGGCGCGGCTTTGATTACCCAGGGGACGATGCTCGGCGATGGTATGCCAGGGGTTATAGGACAGCCTCTTGGCAAATTCCATTTGCGCCGGCGAATCGAACTTCTGTTTTGGCAGTCGCAGCGTTGCCACCGAAACGCGTGGCGAAAGTTTCTCCGGCCAGAGCACCCCATTGTTCTCAATCGGCATCAGGAAGGGATCGGTCTGCAATTGGACGCGAAAGTCTAGTTCCACGTCTCCTTCACTCAGCGCCTTGACCATTGCCTCGCGCAGATAATCATTCGGCGGACGCAAAGGAAGCCGCGGGATCGGAGTTTTCTTTTTCGTCTTCGGCCAGACCGAATATTGCATGGCATGGCCTTCTCCCAGGAGATACGGCACACAACTGAAGTACGGAGCTTCGAACGGGCTGCTCTGCGTTTTGACCCACAGCGCCTGCATGATCATGTCCGCGATGTGAGGCTGCTCGAAATTGACGAAGTGAAAAATTTGCGCGTTTTTCACACTCCATTTCTGCAGGTGCGCATTTGACTTCGTGTCCTGTGTCACAAACGTGGGCGTGGAAACACCGAACATGTCGAGCGTGAATTTTTCCTCATCCATCAACTTCGGCCCCGGCACGCCGAGGAGTTTGATGCTTATGCTCATGAATCCCACGTCGTCGATGTCTGGCGTAATGTAGGGACCCGGTCCGGAAAAGCGCACCCAACAACGGAACGTTTGTGGTTTGGCATAGATGCCATGACGGAACTGTGGCGGAAGATTGTCGTGGACGATGAACTCGCCTCGCACTATGCCCTGTGTTTTGGTGTTGCCGCCACGCTCAAACCCGCCTGGTTTCCAGAGTCCTTTCATCTGCGCCGTAAAGCTCTCGATGATCGAGTTCAGATATTCCTCCTCGTTCGGCAGCGGTTTTTCCTCGGCGATTTTCAAGCCTTCGTCTTTGCGCCGCGCGTTCATCAACGCCGTGACCAGGCGCGCGATTGGATCGCGAAGAGTGGCGTCGAATGGCGGTCGAAGCCAGTGATCGACCCGGCGTTCCATTTGCAAAAGGAACATGATGCTGTTGCTCACCCAGTTTAAGAAACGCAAGCCAGTATTGGCGCGCGGCATTGGGCGGCTAACGTTCGAATTCACGGCGCGTTCAGTTGCCGTAAGCTCTGGCTAGGCCGGCGCCGGAAACTCAAGTGCGAAATCGATCAATCGCTTTTTGCCCAAATAGACTTTGCCGAGGTAAGTGTGCGGAGAGACTTCGCGAATCTCATCACGGATCCAGTGCGCTACCAACGAAGTCTCCGAATAGTCGAGAACAATGCACTCTTTATTGTCCAGCCAGCTGGGGGCTTTGTACACTTTGGCGATGATCGCGTTGAGCCCAAAGGGCAAAATCTTGTTTCGCAAAGTTCCCCTTGCTGGATCGAAGATCTTTCCCTGCCACGCAAAATTACTTACGAAATTGGCCATGTCCTGTGTGTAAGTCGTTCCCGGTGCAATAATCGCCGTGCCTTTGGCTTCGCCGATCGGGATTTCGCCAACTGGACTTTGAGTGAACAAATCGTCGAGCTGCGCCTGCGACATTTTCAACATTTCTGGAACTGTAACTGCCATTTTTTTCCTTTCGTTTAAAGGTGCGCGCTTAGAATGTTTTCAAATATTCGATCAACGCGCGCTTATCAGCATCTGGTAAGTCTGTGCCGAAATAGTGACCCTTGTCCTCGATGAAGTCCGGACACTTGTTTGCCGCGAGCAGGTCTGGAATGAGCTGGTTGAATTCGGCAGCGGCTTCGTCGCGTGAAAGTTTCATGGCCCTAAGCTTGACCAATTTTCCCACGGCTTTAACAAATACAGCCTTGTGTTCAGAGCCCGGGTCGAGATTGGCGACCAGGTTCACGGGCGTGCCTTTAGGGATCATCCCGACTTTGATGTACCCGTCACTATCGGCCATTGCTCGGATCACATGCAGCTCTCGTGGCACAAATTCCTTGCGTAAATGCAGCGAGCAATCGTTCTGGGTCCGCCAGATGGAATCTTTGTTCAGTCGTTTTTCCGGCCAGAGTAATTTTTCAATCGCATCGTTAAACGCGTCCATGCGCCCGGCCACCGAAGGATCGGCGGTGAATTTTCCAAGCATGTTGTTGTGGAGGAACGGCGCGGAACTCCAGACGCTGACCAGTGACGCGGTGCGATAATAACCGGGCGCAACATCTCTGTCTTTCGGTTGGAATTTGATCGGGTGCGTCTCATCAAACGGGTTGAAAAATTCGAGCTCTTCGACCGGGGAAAGTTCCTTGTAAGTCACGGAGGAAAAGTTGTCCCAAACGTGACCGGCTTTTGCGTTAGTCGCGAACGCGCGTGCGGAATTGGTTTCGATTTTGGTCAAAGGATAACGCTTGTCGTTCGACAGAAAGTTGTTCTCCAGAAAATCGTCCTTCATCACCTCAGCGCGGAACCACTCCTTTCCTTCGCCGGAACGCGGATCAATATTCGCCAGCGGCTGTTTGCTCGAATGACAGACCGCGCAGCTTTCGGCGAAAACTTCCTTTCCGCGCGTCATCACTGCTGCATCCGCAGTGATGTACGCCTGTGCGCCGGGCGCATCGGCGAGGTGAAATGGTTTTAGCCGGCGGAAAAAAGCAGCAACGTTCGCAAGGCGTTCCTCGGTGGCGCGCCAGAAAACCGAATGCTCCTGCGCATAAGGAATCTCAAACGGTTTTTGTGGCGTAAGGCCGATCAAGCGGTTGTGGCGCGTCAACCAATACTCGGAAAACATGCCGATGTTGACATAGACACGGATGGTCGCGCCAGCGACGCCGACTGAATCTGCGCCATCTTTTAAGATGTGCGGAACCGGCGACATGTCTTCTTTTTCGCCGGGCAACGCCAGCGCCCCGCCAGCCACTTTTTCCGTCGCCGCGATTCGTTCGCGTTCGGCAAGCAAGAAGATTGCGTTGATTGCATTCGGATTATTGATGTGATCCGTCGCTATCCGCGAAGTATCGGAAGTGCCGCGCGGCTGCGCGGCAAGCATCTCGTAGAAGAAACCGCCCTTCTCGACATTGCAGGCGAAGACTTTCCCCTCGTTGATGTACTGATTGCCAATCGCCGACGCGAGATTTTCCCAGCGCGGGTTTTCCGGGTCCTCCGGTGGATTACTCGGATTTGGCGAAATGTGGCACGAACCGCACGCTACGCCGACGCGATACGGACGGACGAGCCTGTTATCATTGTAATAAGTTGGATCGTTCATGAAACGATCGCCGTCCCATTTCTTGCGCGCTTCATCGTTGAATTCGGGATTTGGAAAAAGGCGAAAACCAAGAACGCCGGAGGGTTTGCCGTAAACGGTTTGGTCGATGCCTTCCGGTTCCGGTTGGACTTGCTCGTCCAGCCACAACCCAAATTCATCGGCCTTGCCAGCGGTACGAAACCCGGGCTCGTTTACCAGGCCCAAGGTTTTAAAACGTTCGCCGCGCGGAAATTTGCAGTTATCAAGCATCTTCAAGAGATCCATCAACCCGAAACTGTCCTGCGCGGCCTGATTCCAAAAGTGCTGGTTACCACCGCTCCACAGGTTCCAGGTGTTGCGACCCATGATTTCCGCCGGCGAAAGATCAAAGCCACCATCCATTGGCTTGAAAATGTCGGCAGTAATCTGCGGAAAATCGGCGGTTGTTTTCCCGGCTGCCTTAGCTTCGTCGATGGGCTCCTTTTTCCCGCAGCCGGTGAACACGAGCAACGCGCACCCTATGACAATTGATCCGACTCGGGCGAGACGGAGAAGATCGCGCCTGGCTCGCAGCAGTGCCTTCACCGAGTCATCATTGATACGTCCCTCGTGAACCGTGTGGCAAGAAAATTCTAAGCTTGAGTTGCCCTAGAAGATATCGAACAAACGCTGGCCAACCGCGAGAAGACCGACGGCGGCACCGGGAAAAAGAACCGCGCGAATGAAAGGCTGGTCAGTCAGCGGCGCAAACGCGCCTTTCTTCAAGCCGCGAATCTCGGTGATCAGTTCGTCGAACGTCGCGCGCTTGGCTTCGATAGCGCGGCCCCGAACGCGCGAGAGTTGCAGATTGCTGAGCGTGGCGCCGCGCAATTGCTCCGCAGCTCGCCGCAGCAGGATCGCGCTGCCGAGGGCCCAACAGGCGTTGATCCCGTAGATGGCGAGGAGACCGGGAGACCAACTCCAGTTATCAAACAAGGATGAGCGCGCCACAATCATCAAGGTCAGGATAATGAATGGATACCAAATCAGACGCGCCACCACGTGCGTGCGGTCCGCGACAAAAAAGATTTCGTTGTAAGCAGAAAGTTCGTCTTCGCTAAGCGGCGGACTTCGCCAGGACTTTTCGACGACCGCGTCGCCCCATTTAGTGACCACGCGAGCGAACATCCGAATAAAGTTGCTGTTCAACTGGATCGCATCCACCACGTAAAAGGAGAGGATCATCATACCAATCGCGGTCAGCAAAATAGCTATCCTATCGAACTGGAATGCGAGGTCGCCCCGGGCTGGAGTTGGCGGTGGCGGAAAAAGCCTGAAGATGATGAAGGAGAATAAAAAGTAGAGGGTGAACAGAACACCGATCCGTATAAAGCGCGGCCAGAATTTGTTCCGGCAAAGATAGGCATGCCAGGCTTCCTGCGCGGAAAATTCCGGCTCCGAGTCTGACTCATCCGAGCGCGTCGCACGCCATTGCTCGAGGCCCAGGCCGAGGTGGTGCCAGCGAAAAGGGGTTTTCGGCAACGGATTGAGAGAAAATCGTTCACCAAGCTCTCGTTCGTTGGCGCGCAAATCGATACCTGCTTTAACCATGAAATGGATCGCCAGCATGAGCGCGATCAAACGCAGCATCTCACTCGGCCAGATGCTGATTCCAGAGAAAAAAGCCAGCGGCTCCTGGGCGACATGTGCAATGATGCCCAGTTTTGTCAGGTAATCGCTCTCCGCCGGGCTGCCGAGCTGGTATTGCGCAATGTCAGCGCTTTTGTATTGCGCGAACATTGCGACTGAAAAGACGATCAACGGTACGCCGCAAACCAGGCAAAAAGTCGTGCTGGCGAAAACTCTTCTTAAACGTTGCGGTGTTGTGCCTCCGCCTTTCAACCTGGGGCTGGCAATGGTGACGCTGATCCAAGCCACAATTGCCAGGAGCGCCAGCGCGCCAATGACTAGCAGCCAAAAGTTTGGACTCGACCAGATCACGCGGCTTGCCAAGTGCCAATCCAAGGACTTGCTCCTGTGGGTCTTTGCGAGATTTTGCTCTTCCTGACCCCAAGTGGGAAAAAGCCAATCCCGAAACCACGACTGATTCGAGCTAGCAAGCTTTTGTCCCTCCAGATACCACGCCGGACTCAGATCATAAGCCCCGTGGCGGCTGATCTCGAAGATCCGCGGTTGCCACGAAAGAGAATCCGCTTCTTCTTTTGTCATTCGGCCAGTCGCGACGAGCGTGCCGACATACGTCGACGTTTGATTAGTGTCGCGAAACGGAGGGATGTGCATCCCCTCGATGTAAGTCTCCGGCAACGTGCTGCCAAATGGCGATGCGATGATTAGATTGTGGGTATCACCCCAATCGTCGCTGCGCTCAAAATGCGCGTCGTAGTTGTTGGTGAAAAAAACAGCGTGGGGAAACTGCGGTCGCAGCGCTCGCAGAATCATGAGTTTATCGTAAATGTCCTGGCCGAGCAGACCAATGGCGCGAATGCCCCAGCCGTCCTCTCGCTGCCAGCGCGCGTTGTCCTCTTTCATCTGCCGCGCCAACCGCCGTAAGTAATCCGATTGATTCAATCCTTCCGTTGCCTCGATCGCGACCGTGTCCTGCCCGAGCTGGTTTTTTTGCGTCTGGTCGCGCTGACTCTCTTTGGCCTGATCGCTTGGCAGTTGCCCGTCAATTCCGCGCAGATAACGGTACGGGTGCACCCATGCCGGCCAATTGTCCGGCTGCCTAATGATCTCATTGATGGTTCGACCGGAAGCTTGGGCTGCGAAAATCGTGCTTAACGAACGTCCGTACGGAGTGTCCCATTCGGTCAAAATCACAACATGAGCGACTTTGGGAACCGGGCTTCCGTCCGGTGTCGTTTGCTGCACGACCGGAACGCGCCGGCGCGCGAGCTCAGCCATCAGTTCTTTCAAAATCGCTTCATCCGTCGCGATCGTGCGGATAAATTTCAGACCGGGCACAGCGTCCTGCAGGAACGCCTGCACGGAAGCGGGATGAACGTCGGTCCCTCCGCCGACAGGGGTTGGCTGGAAAAGCAACGTGTCATCCGAGGCGGTCGCAAGCGGCGAAATAATCGAAAGGTCCTTCAGCGTCTCCCGCGCATCCGCTCCTGGCGGTTGCCTGCGAACCTCGCGGATCATGCTTTGCAGCCCAGTTGAATTTGCCGGGCCGATTAGCTTGATGTCGATCCTGTCGCGAATGTCGCCCGTCAGTTGCTTCATGATGGCGGCAAAACGGCTCAGCGGATTAGGACTGAAGCTCGCCGCCGGCAACCACAGCACAATCAACCGCCTGGTATTTTCAGGATGGACGCGTGCCAGATCCCGGATAGCAATGCATTCTTCCCAAGGAAGCAACAGCCCCCGGTCTATTGGGCGCGCGCCGCTGGGATCGTCGACTGGCGGCCAGTCAGCAGTAACGAAACCGATGTGCTCTCCGTCCAGAGGAACGAATCCGCTTTCACTCAAGGCTTCGAGCACTGCTGGCCGCGCGCGCAATCGGGACTCGCCTTGTTCGCTGTACGGTCCCGCCTCGATCATCACCGCGAGCAGGAGAACACGCTCGGGATTCTCCGTCTTCTGCGCCGCGCGTTTGTGAAGGAGCTCGACCAGCGCGCCAATGCCGTGCGATTCGGTGCTGCCTTTTTTAGCCACGCCCGCCTCGATTTGTGCATCCAGCAATGACTTCTGCTTTTCCGCGACACTAAGTGGGTCTTGCCACAAGCGCGCATCGACATCCTGCGCGGCAATTACTGGAATGGTCTTTTCGCTCGGAACCGACGGGCGCTTACTCACCAGTGGCTTGTACTGGGCGACGACTCCGGCGAGAACCGCTAGGAGCGGCAACAACGTCCCCCAAGGAATATCAAATTTTGGTTTGTTGTTATCTGCCATGATCGCTTCCGCCCACAGTCATCTGGGGAAAATCGGCAGTCGTCAGGCCAGCTGCTTGTGTTTGATCAACTGGTTCGTTCTTCGAGGAGCTGGCCAAAGCCAGAAACGCACATGCGAAAACGCAGCTTCCGACTCGTGCGCGAAAGAGAAAATCGCCCCTGGCTGGCCGCAACGCCTTCACCGAGCCATCACTGATACGTCCGTCTTCAACTTGATGGCAAGAAAATAAAAACCTTGTTTGCTTGCAGCCTCCGGGCGTAACCGGGGTCACCGACCCGGGCTACAACGCGTTACAGCGCGGAGGATTCATTCGACAAATTCCAGGTTGATTGGAACCTTGATGAAGCGCTTATCGCATGCCTCAGCAAGAAATTTGCGGATAGCCGCGCGTCCAGTTTCACCATAATCGCGAGTAAATTCATTCACGTACATGCCAATAAATTTATCGGTGAGCTCACTGCCGATGTTGCGCGCGTACGCAAGCGAATGGCGCACTGCATCGTTTCGATGCGCCAGGCCGTAATCGATGCTTTCGCGAATGATTTCGCTGAGATCGCGCCGGACTGCTGGCGGAATATCTTTGCGCACTACATTGCCGCCAAGAGGTAACGGCAAGCCAGTTTC
>Ga0193713_1000012_pt1 | contig 46360 bp, 44 predicted proteins | sample H3a2metaG_FD_143054 | JGI IMG/M metagenome (GOLD analysis project Ga0193713, IMG submission 143054) | Soil microbial communities from a riparian zone of the East river system, Colorado, United States - H3a2 | ecosystem: Environmental > Terrestrial > Soil > Riparian zone | place: USA: East River... | reverse complement strand
CCTTTTCGGCCTCCCTCTGCGCCTTGATCAGAGAACACATCATCGGCTACCGTGTCGCGACAAACATGATCAAAGGTAGTGAAGTCCGAAAAGCAGACCATCAGATCGAACCGCTTCTGCTCGATCGCTGGTCGCCGCGCGCAATGTCGGGCGAAGAAATTTCGCGAGAAGAATTGATGCGACTCTTCGAAGCCGCGCGCTGGGCTCCATCGTCATTTAATGCTCAGCAATGGCGCGCCCTTTATGCGCGTCGCGGCACGGAACATTGGCAGACGTTTTTCGATTTACTCGTCGACGCGAATAAGGGTTGGGCGAAAAACGCGGCCGTTCTCGTCGTGTTCATTTCGCGAAAGTTCTTTGATCACAATGATGAACCGTCGATCACGCATTCTTATGACGCTGGAGCGGCGTGGGAGAATTTCGCACTTCAAGGATTCCATCAGGGTCTGGTCGTGCATGGGATGGAAGGATTCGATTACGATCGCGCGCGCAAACAACTGCGGATCCCGGACGAATTTCAAGTCGAAGCGATGGCGGCAGTCGGCAAACCGGGGCCGAAAGAATCATTGCCTGAAAAACTACAAGCCCGCGAAAGTCCTAACGACCGGCGGAAACTTTCTGAGAGCGTTTTCGAAGGCCGGTTTAAATCCAAATAGAATTCACGCCTAAAGACCCACGATCTGCGCTCGGATGCGCGCGATTACTCACAGCATCACCGTTCCGCGCAGTATTTCCACGGCATAACCGCCCACGCGAACGTTGGTAACGCGCTCGTCTTCCCGCGTTGCTCGGACATACATCTCACTTGGACGACGGCACTCGATGCCCTGGCGAATCAGGACCTGTTCATCACTATTTGCGACTCGGTGTTGGACCATCCAACTGGCGGCGCAGCCGGCCGCCGATCCCGTGGCAGGGTCTTCGCCGCCGTAAAAAAACATGCGCGCTCGAGCTTCAAGCCGGCCTTCGCGCCGTTCGGGACATAAGAAGTAAAAAAAGTTGGCACCGGTATTTTTCAGAAATTCACCTGCCTGTGCGTACGTAAATTTCAAGTTCGAGAGCGTTTGCTGATTACGAAATGGCACGATCGTAAAGGTCAACCCTGTCGAGACGGCTTGTATGGGCCATTCCGAGGGAATCTCGTCAACAGCGATTCCAATGACGCGAGCGACTTTTTCTCGCGAAAATGTAGTTCCGAACTCGGGATCGCGTTGGCTCATTTCACCGAACACCTGGCCGTCGACTCGATTACGGCCGGCACTCTCCGAATTTGCAGTGAAACGCACGGGAATTTTCCCAGCTTTCAAATCAAGTGTGATCTGGTCGGATTTCGTTGAATTGGAAGCTAACTCCGACGCATACAAGTGCAGCGCAGTGCCGAGTGTCGGATGTCCGGCAAAGGGCAACTCCTGCTCGACTGTGAAGATGCGGACTTTCTTTCCTTCCCGAGCTTCAGTGGCGGGATCGCGGGGCAGAATGAAAGTCGTCTCCGAAAGATTCATCTCCCGCGCCAAGGCTTGCATCTCGGCATCATTTAATCCTCGACCATCTGTGAAGATAGCGAGCGGATTACCCGCGAGCGCGGTCTGCGTGAATACGTCGAGTTGAACGAATTCGTAAGCGCGGTCCGGCATAAGGAAAGCTTATCAATTTGCGCCTGAGGACGTGCAAGACGAACATTTATTTCTCGCGGCGTGAATTGTTCAGGCAGTGACGTGTTGTTAGCTGGCAAGCAAATATTCTCCAGATGGCTGAGCCGATCCTTGGTATCCCGCTGACGCTCGCTAATCGCGCGGAGCAAGTATTCCCGACGTTAACAGAAGCGCAGGTCGCGCGAATTGCCGCGCACGGACGAAAGCGTTCAATTCAGCCGGGCGAAGTGTTGTTAGAGCTTGGCGATGAACTTCGGTTCTTTGTTGTTACCAAGGGCAGGATCGACATCCTCAGCGTCTCCGGTTCGAGCGAGTCACTTATCGTCACATTGACGCCCGGCCAATTCACGGGCGAAGTCAATCTTCTCTCCGGCCGACGCGGGTTTACCCGGATCCGCGCGAGTGAACCGGGAGAAGTGATCGATGTCGATCGCGAGGATTTGTTGAAGCTGATTCAAACCGATAGTGAGCTGAGCGATATCCTGATGCGCGCGTTCATTCTGCGCCGCGTGGAATTGATCTCGCACCAGATCGGTGACGTCGTGCTTCTCGGATCGACGTATTCGCCCGACACTTTGCGGATCAGAGAATTCCTAACGCGCAACGGTTATCCACACGCTTATATTGATCTCGATAAAAATCCGGACGCGCAAGAGTTGCTCGATCGTTTTCATGTCGGAGTGCAAGACGTACCGGTCGTGATCTGCCGCGGGCAATCAGTGCTGCGCAATCCGACCAATCGCGAAATTGCCGATTGTCTCGGTTTCAACGAAGCGGTCGATCAAACGCATGTGCGCGACCTGGTGATTGTCGGAGCCGGACCAGCTGGTCTGGCCGCTGCAGTTTACGGCGCGTCGGAAGGATTGGACGTGCTCGTCATCGAATCCGAAGCGCCCGGGGGCCAGGCCGGCTCGAGCTCGAAGATCGAGAATTACCTTGGCTTTCCGACCGGGATTTCCGGACAGGAATTGGCCGGGCGCGCTTATGCGCAGGCGCAGAAATTTGGTGCCCAAATCATGATCGCCAAACGCGCAAAACGCCTCGCATGTGATCGCAAACCTTACGCGATCGAATTGGACGACGGACAAAGCGTTCCCACCCGCGCAGTGGTTATCGCCAGTGGCGCGATGTATCGCAAGCTATCCATCGACAATGCCGCGCGATTCGCAGGCGCAGGCATTTACTACGGCGCCACATTCGTTGAGTCGCAATTGTGCTGTAACGAAGAAGTGGTTGTCATCGGTGGCGGGAACTCCGCAGGTCAAGCAGCTGTGTTTCTCGCTCAAACCTCCAAGCGCGTCCACATGCTCGTGCGCGCGGACGGATTGGCCTCAAGCATGTCGCGCTATTTGATTCGGCGCATCGAGGAAAATCCGGCAATCGACTTACGCACCTGCACCGAAGTCGTCGGCATGGAAGGAAATGAACACCTCGAGCGAGTGCGATGGCTCGATAAACGGACCGGCAAAATCGAGACGCGTGATATTCGGCATGTCTTCGTCATGACTGGCGCGATTCCCAACACGGGCTGGCTCGCTGGTTGCCTCCAGGTCGATGAAAAGGGGTTCATCAAGACTGGTACCGAACTCACGCGAGCCGATCTGACAATCTTAAACTGGCCGCTGGCGCGATCTCCGTATCTATTGGAAACGAGCCTGCCCGGAGTCTTCGCGGTTGGCGACGTTCGCGCTGGGAACGTCAAGCGAGTCGCCTCGGCTGTCGGCGAAGGATCGATCGCAGTTGCGTCTGTCCATCAGGTGCTGCGAGAGTAACGTCATGTCCGATCGAGGTTGCTCACATCTTGACGCGATCGAGGCGATTAAACAGCCGCAGCGCCGTGAATGCGAAGAATGCGTGAAGATCGGTGCGTCCTGGGTTCATCTGCGGACCTGCCAGACTTGTGGAGTCACACTCTGCTGCGATAGCTCGCCGAACCAGCATGCGAGCAAACACGCCCACGCGAGCGGGCATCCGGTGATCGCATCCGCGCAACCCGGTGAGCGCTGGTTATACTGTTATCCGGATGATGCCTTCGCCGAGTATTAAGCGATTCATGCCGGCTAAAGCGATTTCATAAATGTTGCAGCCACCTGTTCGCCGCAGGACGAATCCGTCCAGTGTGCGGACCTGTGGCCGGTCCACCGCGGCGTTGCTCGTTTACACTGGGAAGACGGCCCACAGGGCCGTGGCTACAGAGGCTATTCAGTCTAAATTGCGAATACAGAATGGGCGCGTGTCCTTCTGTTTTCGCTTACGTATGCTGCTCGATAAATTTTCTGATCGCCGGTGCAGGCATCGCCCCCGCCTGACGCGCCACTTCGAGGCCGTTTCGGAACAACACCATGGTTGGGATCGCATTGACACGAAAACGAGCAGCCAGGCTGGGAACGTCTTCGGTGTTTACCTTTGCCAGAACGAATCGACCGGCTGTTTCCTGCGCCACTTTCCGGAACTCAGGTGCAACCATTTTGCACGGGCCGCACCATGGCGCCCAGAAATCGACTAGCACAGGCAATTTTGAGCGACTAATCAGCGCGCCGAACACGAGATCGCTTCGCGCATCCACCGGCTCATTTAATAGCGGCAGATCGTTCTTGCACTCGGCGCAATGAAAAGTTTGTCCAAGTCCTTCGTATCGCATCCGATTACGCCGTCCGCACTTTGGGCAATTCAATAAAATCCCGCGATCATCGAGTTCGTTCATGCTAATTAGATAACGCATCCGGCTCCCGACCAGGCCGCGTGTCCATCCTTGGCTAGACGGGTCGAGGTCTTCGGCGATTGTTGATTCAAGTTACAAAACTCAGTCACCATCATGAGCGGTTTCTTCGAGGAAGTGCAACGGCGAAAGGTTTATCGCGTTGCAGCCGCTTATATCATCGCCGCGGGATTCATTATTCAAATCGGTTCGGCGGTTTTTCCGGCGTGGGAATTGCCAAATTGGGCGCTGCGTTTGGTGATCGTACTCCTGTTAATCGGGTTTCCAATCGCATTGATCCTGGCGTGGGCCTACGACGTCACTCCGCAAGGTATCCGCGCAACTCCGGCACCCACCACGCCCCGATCGCATCGTCGGCGCAATTTGATAATGCTGATCGCAATCGGTGTGATCATCTCCGCTGGAGCAGGTTTTTTCCTCTTGCCCCGCGTGTCTGCCCGTAAGATCGACAAGTCCATCGCCGTCCTGCCTTTTCAAAATCTGACCGATCAAAAGGCAAACGCGTATTTCGCCGAGGGCATCCAGAATGAGATTCTGACGAAATTAGCGACGGTTCGGGATCTCAAAGTCATTTCGCGAACCTCGACGGCGAAGTATCAGAGCAAGCCGGACAACTTAAAGGCAGTTGCGCAAGAGCTCGGCGTTTCCACTATCCTCGAGGGGACAGTGCAGAGAGCTGGCGACAAAGTTCGGGTGAATGTGCAGTTGATCGATGCCCGCGCCGATACGCATCTTTGGGCGAACAGTTATGATCGTGACTTTAAGGATGTTTTAGCAGTTGAGAGCGAGGTTGCAGCGCAAATCGCGGACGCCTTGAAAGCGAATCTCTCGCCGAGCGAATCGCATGCCCTGGCCGCTGCGCGGACAGAGAATACGGAAGCTTATGATTTTTTCCTACGCGGTCAGTATGAGTTTCATCAGGCAGAGAGCAGTCTGGCCGCAGATGCTTACGATCGTGCCGACGCGTTTTACCGGCAGGCGCTGGCACGCGATCCAGACTTTGCCGAGGCCGCCGCGGAGCTCGCACGCAATCGACTATCGCGACACTGGTTCATCTCTCCTTTGGCGCCAGCGGAATTAGAGGAAGTGAAGTCGCTCATTGACCGCGCTCTGGCGCTGGCTCCAAATTCTCCGGAAGCGCACTTTGCGCTGGGGTTATTCTTTTATTGGGGGCATCGCCAATACGAGAACGCGCTGGCAGAGTTCAATCGCACGCTGGAATTGCAACCTAACAACGCCGACGCGCGGGCGTTTTGCGCTTGGGTCTATCGCCGGCGCGGTGAATGGGAGCGCTCGCTGGCCGATTCTCAACGAGCGGAGGAACTCAACCCGCGCGACGCCAGCATCCCGACCAATATTGGAGTGACCTACAATGTATTGCGTCTGTGGAAGGATGCGGAGCGAGCCGAATTGCGAGCTCTCGCCATCGATCCGCACAACACGCAGGCAGCGATGTTCCTTGTCGGCACTCGCCTCACCACGACGGGCGATGTCGCCTCGGCCCGGCGAGCACTCGATGATTTTCCAGAGGTGATCAAAGGCATCCCCGGCGGCGCCGGCGGCCCACGTGGCGCTACCGGAGCCGGCGATGTTAGTGCAGTCATTGGCTGGCCGGCTTACCTCGACGTGACCGAAAGACGTTTCACCGATGCTTTTCAAGCTGTCGAGAAGAGGGTGGTCAACGACGATCGCGCGCATCTTCAACAGCTTGTCGGGCGTGTCGCCATTCGGGTGCTGGCGGGAGAGACTGAGGCAGCCAAATCAATGGGAGAAGAAGCGCTGCCGTTACTCGAGGCCAGATTCAGAGAGCGACCGGATGACACTTTCACGATGACGGAGCTATCTTGGGTTTACTTCGCCCTGGGACGCAATGCCGATGCGCTGCACCTTTCTAGACAAGCGGCGGATACAATCTCCATCGAAAAGGATGCTCTGGCCGGTCCAAGTTTCCAGATCGGGCTCGCGCAAATCGAGGCACGTGCGGGCGCACCTGAGGACGCCATTAAGAGGCTTCGACGTTTGCTCTCAATCCCGGGGGGCGGGATAGCGTCCATCGCCGCTTTGAAGATTGACCCGGTCTGGGATCCGATCCGTAACCGTCCTGATTTCCAGCAACTGCTCTCAGGTCCGGAGCAAATCGGACCTAACAAGTAACAGGGAGTGGATCTTCGGAACTTCTCTGCCGAACTAAACCGACGCAACGCGGTGCGCCGCCGGCGATATGTTACCTAGATCGCGGCGCAGGCGCCTGCCGTTCGAATCATAACCGCAGCCGACATGGCTGTCTCTACAGTTTCGACGCTCGAGCGCGCCGCCGGCGGCGTAGCAACCGGCGCACTCCCCACACGATGAAGATCAATGCCGCGACCCCAATAATTGCCAGGGCCACAAGGTTGTGAATGGGATTTGTAAGAATGTAATTTGGATATCGCGCGTAAAATCCGTTGAAGCGTTTAAGCGCAGCTGGCAACGCTGTTAGGTCTGCTCTCGCCAACTCAAGCCTGTGTTCATCGGGATGGTAGTGAGATCCGAATCGGTAGGCGCGTCCTGACGCGTTCAATTCGATATGGCCGCCAAGAATATGGGTAAGCGGCCGCGTCTTCAGAAAGTCAACAACCCGCAGTGCGCTTTCGTGATAAGCTGCAGCATTCTCAATTATCAATCGGCCCGGCAACAGAAAATCTCCCGAAAAAAGAATGCCGGTTCTGCCATCATAAAACGCGACGTGGGTTTCGTTGTGTCCGGGCGTCGGAATTACGTCGACAACTCGGTCTCCCAAATCAACATGAGCAATTCCGTTGGGCCAGTCGGTGAAACCGAAGAACGATTGAACTCCTTTCAAATCTATGGGTACGACCTGAACCGATGGAAGAGCTTCGAACTGAGGATCGCCAGCGCGATGATCTAGATGCCTGTGGGTATGCGCCACCAGGAGTGGAAGCTTTTTGTGATCTTTCTCCGGCAACAGCTCCAAGATCGTTTTTGCCAAGGGCATCGCTTTCGGGTCGGCTACGGCGCCAGTATCGATCAAAAGAGCTTTGTCGGAGCCGATGAGCAGATAGATAAAATTTGCTTCAAAGTCGGCGCATGGACTCTGACGCAGGATAAACGTTTGCGGTTCGTACTGATGAACCTGAAGGGCTTCTTGCGGCGTTGCACCGCAATCTGAGGCACCTTCGTTCCAGTGCACGTCTAACGATCCAGGCACCGGCTGCGAGCAAACCAGTGTTGCTGTCAGCAGAAACGCCGACAACGCCATCCCAGTCGCCACTTTCCAACAAACACAAGTGAATTGCGATCGGAGGAGGGAAGTTCGCGGCCGAGGCCCATTGCGATTGAAAACCTTCATATGCGCTCCGACAAAAAGCTGACTGCATTTGTGGAACTCGAATCGGCCACACTAGGTCTGAGAGCTTGCGAGACGTCTTTTAGAGTAAAATCACGGCCGCCAGTCACGGTAAGCCTCGTGCGCACCAAGGGCTAGACTGGTTCGGGCTTTGCTATGCCGGTCGATCTGTTCGGCGAGCCACTGAAACCATTCCCAATTTTTTTTTGAACCTGCGCGCTCACGTTCGTATTCAACGTAGCCGTGCAAATTGCGCCAAGCGATGCGCACTGTGCCGCCCAGCAGTTCGTCGACTACGTTCAACGGAACCATGCGCGCGAACACCGCACAGCCCAGAGATTCGAGAATGCAAGCTATCGATTGGACGGCTTGAAAAAGACGCGGATCGGCCTCGATTTGTGAGGCAGGCGTGCCCTCGGAAATTGCCTGAACGAGGGTCATCGATTGCATCCACGCCGGGGTTAAAATCGCCTGGACCGCTACGAAGGCTGCACGCTCCTCGCGCTCCTGGCGAGCGCGCCGCATCTCGATCAATCCGAAAACGACAGCTGTCAATACCGTGAGGGCCGTCGCAATGTTTGCAACAGTCGAAAGATCCACTGCAGCAATTTGCTCAAACGCCTCCTTTGATGTCACGCAAATTTGCTCTCACACGATACGTGGAAGGTTTCGACACGAGTTGCGCGGGCTCGCCATTCTTTAAAATCGCGCGCGGGGTTGTGCGTTTCGACCAGGTTGCCGGTCGCATCGATTGCGGACATAAATCTAAGCGCCGACCGCATCCGTAATCGTATCCCGCGGCGACTCAACGATGTCCGAGCTCGCGATAGACGAGAGGAGGTTTTGAGCGATTGTGCGTCAGTATCATTCTCACGTCATCATGAGCGGCTTCTTTGAGGAGTTGCAGCGGCGCAAGGTGTATCGCGTCGCCGCGGCTTACATCATCGCCGCGGGATTTATAATTCAAATCGGGTCGGCAGTTTTTCCGGCATGGGAGTTGCCAAACTGGACGCTGCGTCTTGTGGTCGTGCTTTTGCTGGCCGGTTTTCCGATCGCCCTCATCCTTGCCTGGGCTTACGACGTAACGCCGCAAGGGATTCAGGCCACGCCCGCTTCGCCCGGAACACACCGACGACGAAATATTATTGCTCTTACTGCAATCGGGCTCGCGATTTCTGCGGTCGCCGGATTTTTTCTGTTCCCTCGCGCTTCCGGACGCAGCGTCGAGAAGTCGATTGCCGTCCTCCCATTTCAAAGCCTGAGCGATGAAAAGGAAAACGCCTATTTCGCCGACGGCATCCAGGACGATATCCTGACTAACCTTTCAAAGATCAGCGATCTAAAGGTCATCTCGCGGATGTCAGTCATGTCATATCGTGGCGATGCGTTGCGCAACGCGCGCGAAATCGGGAAAGCACTCGGAGTAGGCGCACTTCTGGAAGGCAGCGTCCGTCGCGCTGGCAACCGCGTTCGGGTGAGCGTGCAGTTGATCAACGCAAATAATGATGAGCATATCTGGGCGGAAGATTACGACCGCGATTTAACCGACGTTTTTGCGATTCAAACCGATCTTGCGCAAAAAATTGCCTCGGCTCTCCAAGCGAAACTCTCTCCGGACGAAAAGGAACGGCTTGATCGCCAACCGACAAAAGATCCAAATGCTTATCTGCTGTTTATCCAGGCGCATGACTACGCCAATCGACCAGAGCGTTTCCACGACGATTCGTTAAAGGCTGAGGAACTCTTCGAACAGGCGATCAAGCTCGATCCTAAATTTGCAGCTGCCTTTGCCGGGCTTTCGATGGTGCAGAGCTGGATATATCACGAGTCCGAGCCGATACCGGCCCGTCGAGAAAAAGCGCGCCTAAATGCCGATGAATCTCTTCGCCTGCAACCCGATCTTCCGGAAGGCCATCTCGCGCTCGGTTTGTCGTATTATTATGGCGATCGCGATTACGAGCGCGCCCTCGCCGAGTTTGAGATCGCGAAACGTGACCTGCCGAATGAAGCGCAAGCCTATCTGAACATCGGCGCCATCCAGCGACGGCAGGGCAAATGGACTGAATCAACCGCGAATTTGGAAAAAGCGGCCGCGCTCGATCCGAAGAACGCAAGCATCCTGATTAACCTGGCTGACAATTACATGGCCTTGCGCAATTTTGAGGCGGCCGACAAGACGATTGATCGCGCAATCGCCATAGCGCCTCAGTCGTTCGCGACGGTTGGGTTGAAAGGATACCTGGCGGTTGCGTGGAGAGGTGACCTTAGCGAAGCCCAAAGACAATTTTCAGCGATTCCACCCGAGGTCGATCCGAATGGCCTGGTGACTTGGGTGCGATCTGGGATGCTCATATGGCAACGCAAATTTCCCGAAGCCCTTGCCGTTGTGCAAAAATTTCCCGGTGAGACATTGATGACTAACACGACGGCGCCTGTGCCAAAGGCTTTCCTCGAAGGCTCGATTCATTTCCTCGAAGGCGATAAGCCCCGGGCGCAGATAGAATTCGAACAGGCGCGTGTCGTCTCAGAAAAGTTGCTGCGCAACGCGCCTGAAGACCCCGCGCGGCATGCGCAACACGGGCTTATCCTTGCGGCCTTGGGTCAAAAAGAGGAGGCGATCGCCGAAGGCAAACGTGCGGTCGAATTGCTACCCGAATCTCGGGACGCTTTTGACGGACCGCGATTCACCGCTGCGCTCGCACAAATCTATGCCTGGACCGGCGAAACTGATGAAGCATTTCGTCTGCTCGATCATTTGCTCAGCGTCCCGAACGGGATCGCCGTTTCAATACTCAAGCTCGATCCAGCTTGGGATCAGTTGCGTAAAGATCCTCGGTTCCAAGCGTTGATCGACAAATACGCGCCCAGCCGCTAACGCGACGTTTAGATTCGCGGCGTTCGCAACGCGTAGATCTCAATCGGCGCGCGGCAGGAACTCTTCGCGGACGATTTTTCCGTCCTTCACCGTGTAGACACCGACTTCGGACAATTTTCGCCGCTCCTTCGACTTCTTGTCGGTAACATCGGCGTCGTATTGCACGACAAAACGATCGTGGCCTACGAATGGTTCGCTGGCGTCGAAGCTGTGGATTTCCATCGCGTTGACCCACCAATCGATTTTGCCGCGAACGCCTTCCTTTCCCCGGGTTTCCGGTGAACCGCCGCCGGCGCTGTATGCTTCCACGCTGACGACGTTATCGTCGTAAAGCGTCAGCGCTTCGTACCAAGCCTGTTTGCGAACCAATTCCACCACCTTTTTTGCAACTTGTTCAGTGTTCATTCTTGTTTCCTAGCCTTCGTTTTGGTTGCTGACAAATTGTAGGCACCTGTGCCAGCCCCGAACGCTTTCGGGGTTCACAGAGCGGAGCCGCGGGGACGCGAGCGACACAGACGGGAAGCCCGAAGGGTGAAGCTCGCGGGAGCGAGCAAGTCAAACGCCCTGCAATAAAAATGTTCCTGCAGTTCATCGACCACGCTGTTCCAGCCATCACTGTGACGATCGGTTTATAGAAGCCGATCGATCGCGCCTGCCGCCACAATGATGGGCCACGCCGAAAGCGCAAGAAGCGCCCCGAAGAGCAACGCTTCGATTGCAAATTCCAAGTGGTTCTCGCTCGCGAAAAAATCTCGAGCAAATTCGAGAACAAATCGTCCTCGTGTTGTTCGAGCTCGTTTTTCTTTCGAAACATTCCGTTTGATTGTGATTACGCGCATGTTTCACCGTAATCACTCGCTGTTTGGCGTCAGGTTACGAATTGTCAAAAGCGCGTAACAAGCAGATGACAACTCCAACCAGCGAAGCGTGATCAATGACGAATGACTAATGACGAAGCACGAAGGAATGACGAACACCGAATTGCGATGTGTGATTTAGACCTGCTGATTTCTGATCGTCATTTGAGGTTCGACATTAATTCGACATTCGTCATTCGGGCTTCGTCATTATGTCTCGTTTGTGCTACAGGCACTTTCGCTTGGGAGTAGGCTGATAACGAATCCCAACGAACCATTGCGATCATACCGTCGTCTCCCTCGACAAGTGCCGTGCAGCTCTCGACCCAATCGCCACAGTTGTAATAACTGACTTTGCCGAATGCGCGGATGGCTGCGCTATGGATATGGCCGCAGAGCACTGCGTCCACGTCATAGCGGTCCGCATAATGCGCTACAGCAGCCTCGAATTTACCGATAAAGCTGACCGCGTCTTTCACCCGCCGCTTGGCGTAAGCGCTGAGCGACCAGTAGCCGAGACCAAAGCGGCGCCTGACGAAATTAATTAGGGGATTGAGCGAGAGCAAAAATTGATAACCAACATCGCCTGCGAACGCGAGCCATCTCATCCGGCCGCTGCCGGACACCACCACATCGAGTTCGTGGCCGTGAATGATTAAAATGCGTTCCCCTGAGGCGGTCAGGTGAATTGCCCTCTGCTTGATCTCGATGTTGCCGTAGACCCCACAGAAGTCGACCACGAGCTCGTCGTGATTTCCCGGGATGTAGATTACATGCGTGCCCTTGCGAGCTTTGCGCAGAATTTTTTGGATCACGTCGTTGTGCTGCTGCGGCCAGTAAATTCCGCGACGCAGCGACCAAATATCGATCAGGTCGCCCACCACGTACAAAGTTTCGAAATCGTTCTCGCGCAGAAAATCGAGCAGCGCAGCGGCGTTGCAGCCGCGCGTACCCAGGTGCGCATCGGAGATCCACCCGGCGCGATAACGTCTCGGCTCAAGGAATCCATCAGCCGATTTGCTAAAAGAGAATCGCTGTTGAGCCGCAAAAACTTGCTCTGAACTGCGTCGAGGAAATGTTAACGCCTGCATTCCCAGTCGGGAGCAATCCTACGAGGCGCCGTGCGCGGCGGCAAAAGAAGTAGTGTTACGTTTGTGTGGCGAGAATGATCGCCGCTACACCGAAAGCATCGCAAGGGACGCTTCTCCCCTCGGGCTTTGATTAACCCAAGCAGGTTGTGATTGATCCCTGAAGATTGCGACTAAAACATCACCTGCACGCGCCCAATGACTTCGTCGAAGTCGTCCTGACCAAACTCCGGATTCGCTTCGCGGAAATCGGACCAGGTATGGATGTAGTCGACCATCAGTTTGAGGTCGTCGCCGTGGATGTAGTAATTCAGGCCGCCGGTGATGGAATGAATACCGTCGTTGCCCATTTGCCCCGGATTTAAATCCTGCCACTGAACCGCAACCTGAAGCTTCTTCGGGATCAGGAAATAGGCTGCGGTTATATAGAATCCGTTCGTTGTAAAGTCGGCAAACCCCGGTGGCACACCGTTCACTGTGCGCCCGCGGACGTGTCCCTGGAGGTATTCACCGATTAGATCGAATGGACCCATCTTAAGCCACGCGTCGACGCTCCACGCCGTTCGCTCATCCGCTCCGGGGAGAACGAACGGCGAAAGCGAACCGTCCGAATTCACCAGTAGATTCAAGGTTTGCGAGATATTTGTTCCCTTGTCATCGCGGCTGTTGAGAACGTCGGCGCCAAGTTTGAGGTAAGAATCCTTGCCGAAAACGCCTTGGAACAGAGTGGATTCCAACCGGCCCACGTACATGAAATTGTTGTTGTCATTAACGGTGGTATTGCGTCCGTTCCCATTGAATATGCCAGCGTAATATGTCAGGAAATCCTTCCCATCAGGCCAAATGTTCGCGAAGGGTTTTCCCCAGAGCTGAACACCGATCTGCCGCTCCGGTGTGATCGCCCCAGTGGGCAGACTGCGCTCGATGATGATCAGGGAAGGGTCTGGAGTAAGTTGCTCCAAGCCAAACGGCGCTTTCCATTGGCCGGCCTTGATGTTCGCTTCCGCGAACTGATGCCAGTTAACGAAGATGTCTGTGCCCGAAAAAGCGGTGCGGTTCGAGTTGATGCCATCACTATTCTCGAAGTCGCCTTCGACTTTGAAATCGAATTGCTCCGCAAAATCACCAGTCAGATTGATGCGCGCCCGGCGCAGACGGAAACGATCCTTTAGCGCAGTCTGACCAAACCGGCCTTCGAACGCGGACACATCGCCGTCTTCAAAGTTGATCTGAACGTATCCGCCCAGTACCAGCTTCAGTTCCGGCCCACGCTGCTGCACATAGACGGGCGGTTTCTCTTCGGGGACAGCCTTTTCGACGTATGTTTTTCCGTCATAAGTCACCTTCGTTTTGAACTTGGCGTCGGAGACAGACGCGGTGTCCTTGGACTTCAGGCTCTTGACCTCCGCTTTCAGTTCCGCGTTCTGCTTTTGCAATAGCTCGACGGCGCGCTCAAGTTTTTCGATTCGTGCACTGTCAGATGCTGCCTGTGCGCGCAGCGGCTGCGCACTTAGCAACGAAATCGCAGCCAGGCTCGCGCCCGCTGCTCGCGTGATGATTTTGTTGATGAGCATTCGTTTCTCCTTTGTATTTGATAGTGGCATCGAGCGGTAGAACCGCTCGATTGACGACTGCCTATCCGAACGCTAGCGAGATTAAAAGGCGATTGTTACAAGCGTGTAACGAAAGTGTGATGGAAAGATGCGGACTCAGCTGTATCTCGAACGCAGCGGCACAGAATTGGGAGGCGCGGCCGATCAGTCGCGCCGTTTCGAAACGATCCGATCTGTGGCTGAATCTATTGGGTAGCGCCTTCGGAGAGTTACGCGTGCAGTCGGACAACTAAAAGTGCCCTGAGAGTCGGGGTTTTCCGCTCAGATTCCGCGCGACGATTTGTGGCGCGCAGACATGACGTCAATTCTTCTGTCCTATTGTAGAAACCAAGTCAACGATCAGCGAGTCGATTTTGCGCAAGTCTTTGCGACGGCCTTTTTCCGGTTTCAATTTGCGATTGCGAACGATAATCGTCAGATCACGGATCTGGTGCAGCATTTCCCGAGGCACCTTTTCGATAGGTCCATATGACCTGAGCGCAGCGAGGCAGACGAATAGATCATTTTCGAGACGGGCGATGTATGCCTTGGCAATCGTGCGCAAATCGCGGTGCAGCGAGCGAAGTTCGGATTCAAGCATCGTAAGCGGTGACGATTCCTGTGCTCTTCGACGACGGACCCGTTTTTGCTTCGCCTTTGCTTTCATGCGCCGCAAGTGATTGCGATATAGTCAAAAGCCCGCCGCGGGAGTCTCTCCCGGCGGGCTAGCGATAACCTAACCAAGCTGTTCAATGCTCAGAACTTCACGTTCAGGTCAGCAGTGAAGAAATTGTATTGATCCATTGGATTGATTGCGATTGCCTGTGCAACTCCGCCGGTGCCGAGATTGTGATTGTACCACCAACCGTGGCCGTAGTTCAGGGTGAGGTTGACAGCGGCACTCAGGTTGTATGCGGCTGTGACACCGATGCCGTGAATATTCAATTGGCCATTGAACCAATCATCATCGATCAGGTTCGGATCGAGCGCGAACTGCTCGGCGTGTTGATACCAAAGATCTATCTGCCAATCATTCTTCTTCTTTAACTGGCCGATGCCGAGTCCGATCGTATAGGCGTAGCGCTGACTTCCTTGGCCCGGTTGGCCCGCGGCGGCAGCGCGCTCGTCACCCTCGAGATTGACCGCAAAATCGCCGAAGATGCGCATCGGCACGCCCCAGGCTTTCCAGCCCAGTTCCCCCGGTACGTCGAAAACCAGGAGGCTGTTTATGCCAGTCTGGTTCTGCGCCAGCGATGCTGAGTTCGTTAGGTGTGGGTCGCCGCCCTGGTAGTGGATGTTAAACGTGTCGCCGTTGCCGGTGTAGTTGTAGAGGGTTGGTGCGAGCTGGAAGTATAAGATGTGCGGGAAATCAAGCCTTGCGCCCACCTGCCACGCGAGCAGGAACGCATCCGTGTTCGGGACTAGTTGATTTGGGCCGTTTGCGGTCGTCGTCGATCTGGCGCCGAGCGGATTCTCTGGGTTCGAGTCGTCGTAAACGAATTGCGCGAAGTTTGCGAACAGGTCGAGCTTCAAGAATGGCTCCACCGGCGGCCCAAGCGCAACAGCTTTGCCATCCTTGCCATCCTTACTATAGGACGGCGGAGGCGGGGGTGGTCCTCCTCCAAACACGAACGTGTGTTTCCACTGCTCGGCCAATCCTTCCGGATTGATGTCCGGGTCCCAAACCATGCGCGTGCTCAGTAGGGGGTTCGGCATTTTACCTGCAGTGAAAGTGAAGTCTGGAAAGCCTTTGTAACCGGCATACGCCTGGCCGACATCGACGCCGTCGCTACCTTTTGCGAATGGTCCCCCGCCACCGGGCGAGCTAGTCGATGTGTCGTCACCAAACGTCACGTTGGTTGAGCGGTCATTCGCGTTCGTTTCCAATCGAAGGCCAAAGAACCAATCATCCAGAAGCGTTCCACGAAGGCCCAGGCGAAGGCGATAACGCTCGCGCTCGCGCTCCTGCCAATCGTGCGTCCCCGCTACGCCAGCGCCGGGGGGCGCTACTGGAGTGTTGTCGGTTTCGCCTCCGTTATATTGGTAGCGGAGACGGATGTCGCCGTAGAGTTCCATCTCAGTAATGGAAGTGGACAATTTCCACTTGTCCGCAGCTGACTTCTCCACGGGGACGCTTTTCTCGACATAAGTCTTTCCATCATAAACGACTTCCGTTTTTGTTGGCCCTTCTTGAGTAACAACAGGTGCAGACGCGGAGTGCCTTTTCAAGCTGTTGACTTCCCGTTTAAGCTCGGCGACCTCTCGCTTCAATTCCGCGAGCTCTTTGGATTCAGAAGATGTTTGCGCCCCAAGCGGTTGCACCGCCAGCGAAGCAATTGCAGCCAGGCTTGCGCCTGCTGCCCGTAAGATGATTTTCTTGGTGAACATTCGTTTCTCCTTAGTTGTGATGATTTTTTAAGCGCCCGAGGGGCTTCCAATAAACCGCGGAGGCTAGGAACCGATTGTTACAGTTTCACGACGAAAGCGTTACGATTCGGCAAACTTTCCGATCACATGCCGAAGCGATTGCGTGAATCGCTGTAGAAGTATTGCAATTTAACGCGCGGGCGAGTTGACTCCCTATTCCATGGAAACTGGCGCTGGCAGGAAAATCCTGGTCGTTGAGGATGAGAGCGACGTTGCAGATCTTCTTACGCTGAACTTTCGCAAGGCGGGCTTCAGGATTTCGACTGCTGCCGATGGCGCAAGCGGTTTGCAGAAGGCGCGCGAGGACAGACCCGATTTCATCGTTCTTGATCTGATGTTGCCAAAAATGTCGGGGCTCGAAGTCTGCAAGATTTTGAAGAACGACGCGGCGACGAGTCACATTCCGATTCTGATGTTAACGGCGAAAGCAGAAGAGATTGATCGCATCGTCGGCCTGGAATTCGGCGCCGACGATTACGTGACAAAACCATTCAGCCCGCGCGAAATCCTGCTGCGAATTCGGGCAATTCTGCGGCGTGGCGAAACACCGGGCGAAAGCCTGAAGGCTGGCCCGATTTCGATCGACCCTGCGCGCCATGAGGTTCGCGTTAACGGCAAGCAGGTGCGTCTCACGAGCCTGGAGTTCAAATTGTTGCAGACGTTGATGCAACGCCGGGGCCGGGTTCAGGACCGCGACCGGTTGCTTAACGAAGTTTGGGGCTACGAAAGCGTGATCGACACCCGGACAGTGGATACACACGTGCGCCGCTTGCGTGAAAAACTCGGCAAAGCCGGTGACGCGATTGAAACCGTGCGCGGTTTCGGTTATCGGCTACGGGACGATTACCGGAGATGAGTTGGCTTCTGCTTTGCGCGATGGTTGCAGCCACAATCGCCCTTGCCCTGATCGCGTGGCGCAAATGGATCGCACCATGGCAGGAAGTGGAAGAGCTCGTCACACAAATCGCGCGCGGTGAGCGCCCGCGCACCTTTCTGGTTCGCGACGGCGCACAAGCTCAACGTATCGGCCTGGCCTTGGAAAAAATTTTTGATGATCTAAAGCAGCTTGATAAGCAGATCGCCAAGCGTGAGTCGGGTTTGCAGACGATCTTTTCTGCAATGCAGGATGCTCTCCTCGTGGTCGACTCCGACCGGCGCGTCGTTTTAGCCAATGAAGCATTTCGAAAACTTTTCGCGCTGCCGGAAATCTCACCGGGCACGCCCCTGCTGGATAGCGTGCGAGATGCCACGCTCGATCAAGTGATTGGTGGTGCTTTCGGTGGCGGTCAGCCGGTGCGCAGCGAGTTGGCTGTGGACGGTTCACAAATCGAGCTCCACGCCATCGCAACAAGAAACGAGGCGGGTGAGATAACCGGAGCACTCGTTTTGTTTCACGAAATCACTGAGCTTAAGAAAATGGATCAGGTCAGACGGGATTTCGTCGCCAACGTCTCGCACGAATTGCGCACGCCATTGTCGATCTTGCGCGGCTACATCGAGACTTTGCTGGAGACCCCGGATACATCGCGCGAGGAACTCTCACGGATTCTCGGAGTGATGAAGCGCCATTCCAATCGCCTCGATTTGCTGGCCGAGGATTTGCTTATCCTTGCGCAATTGGAATCAGCCAATCCGAATCTGCAATTGGACGACGTCGATCTATCGAGCTTCTTCGGAGAATTGATTCGCGATTGGGAAAAGAAACTCGCAAACAAACAGCTCAACGTGACCGTCGACGTTGCGCCCGACTTGCCCACGATTCGCGCCGACCGGGGACGGCTGCAGGAAGCTCTCTACAATTTGCTGGATAACGCGGTGAAATATTCGCGCGAGCGCGGCGAAATTACGTTGATGGCCCGGCGGAGCGAACAACAAATCGTGCTAAGCGTAAGCGACAACGGCATCGGTATCAGCAAAGACGCTTTGCCCCGCATTTTTGAGCGATTCTACCGCGTCGACAAGGCGCGCAGCCATGACAGCGTTCGAGGCACAGGCCTTGGCCTTGCCATCGTGAAACATATCGCGCAGCTCCATGGCGGCCACGTCGAAGCAGAGAGCGATATCGAGAGCGGCACGACCATTCGTGTGGTTTTGCCAGCGGGCGGACCACGTCAAAGCCGTTGAAGTGTTAAACTGTTGAAACGTTGAATGGGACCGCGGTTTCAGGTGTGACGGCTTCCCAGCCGTCATGTTTGGGTCGACGGCTGCCCAAGCCGTCGTTCCTTGTAAACGCTTGAACCCTTCAACCCTTTAACGAGCGCGAAGCGCTTTGTCACACAATCGTAACAGTAAAGATTTTGACCGGCTGAATTGGCCTAGGCCAATCTCGTTGCATGACGAAATCCTACAGATCAAGAATTCTTCTTGGGCTCACAATCGCGTTTGGACTCAGCGCGACAGCATCGGCGCAGATGATGATAAACGGCGCAGGTGCAACGTTTCCGTATCCGATCTACTCAAAGTGGTTCGATGAATACGCGAAGGTCGATCCGTCCGTGCGCTTCAATTATCAATCCATCGGTTCCGGCGGCGGGCAGAAGCAAATCCTGGCACAAACCGTCGATTTCGGCGCGTCTGATGGACCAATGAGCGATGACAACTTGACCAAAGCTCCCGGGAAAATTCTGCATATCCCAACGGTCGCCGGCGCGGATGTGGTCGCTTACAATTTGGCGGGAAACCCGCCGTTGAAGCTTGATGCGGACACGATCGCCGGGATTTTTCTCGGCCAAATCAAAAAATGGAATGATCCAAAAATAACGGCGTTGAATCCGGGTGCAAAGCTGCCTGATCAAGAGATCGTAGTCGTGCACCGGTCTGATGGGAGCGGGACCACTTACATTTGGACCGATTACCTGAGCAAAATCAGCCCGGAATGGAAGTCGAAAGTGGGCACGAACACGTCCGTGAATTGGCCGACTGGGATCGGAGGCAAAGGCAACGAAGGCGTGGCCGGGCAGATTAAGCAGACGCCCGGCGCGCTGGGGTATGTGGAATTGGTATACGCAGTTCAAAATAAAATGCCTTACGCAGATGTGAAGAATGCTTCTGGGAAGTTTGTAAAGCCATCGCTCGAATCTATCACCGCGGCGATGGCCACGGCGCAAATTCCCGACGACTTCCGGTTCTCGATCACCAACGCTCCAGGAGCGGATGCTTATCCAATCTGCGGCGCGACATGGCTGCTTGTTTACGAACAACAGAAAGATGCTGCGAAAGGTAAGAAGCTCGTTGAATTCTTAAGATGGGCCGCGAAAGACGGCGAGAAAATGGCGACGGATCTGCAGTATGCGCCATTGCCCGACAGCCTTCAGCAGCGCGTTCTCAAACGAATCGACGAAATCAAGATGTAACCGAGGGGTGTACCGCAGCGGCCTGCCGCTGCTAAACAAAATATTAAGTTTTTATGGCCGTGGCCGCATCGATAGCGGTGGAAGAGCGCCCTGTCCAGGCACGCATGGCGTCTCCATCCCGCTTTGGGGATAAGGCATTCGAGTGGCTTACGCTCGCGATGGCAATGGCGGTGGTTGTGCTGATTATCCTGATTGGTTGGCAGCTCTGGATTGGGTCTTCGGTCGCTATCAGGAAATTCGGTTTTCATTTCCTCGTCACATCAACCTGGGATCCGGTCGCGGAGCAATTCGGCGCGCTGCCTTTCATTTACGGAACGCTCGTTTCTTCTCTAATCGCACTATTGATCGCGGTGCCCTTGAGCATCGCAACAGCAGCGTATCTGACTGAGCTTGCTCCGCTCTGGATACGGCAACCGCTCGTGTCTTTGATCGAAATGTTGGCCGCAATTCCGAGTGTCATCCTCGGACTCTGGGGCATTTTCGTGATGATTCCCTGGCTGCGCGATTATCCGTTTCCGTTCCTCAAGCGACTCTTCGGTTGGACGCCGTTCTTCAGTGGGCCGATTTACGGGCCAAGCATGCTCGCCGGCGGCATTATTATCGCAGTGATGATTTTGCCGATCATCACGTCGGTTTCGCGCGAGATTTTGCGCAGTGTTCCGGATCTGCAACGGGAAGCCGCCTACGGTCTGGGCGCCACCCGGTGGGAAGCTACCCGCATCGCAGTGTTAAGTTATGCCAAGAAAGGGTTGTTCGGCGCGGTGATTCTGGGCCTGGGACGCGCACTTGGCGAAACGATGGCTGTCACGATGGTGATCGGCAACACGCCGCAAATCGCTGCGTCGCTTTTCAAGCCCGGGTATACGCTGGCCAGCGTGCTTGCCAATGAATTCACTGAAGCGACGACCGATATGTATCTTCAGGCTTTATTCGAAATCGGGCTGGTTCTGTTTGGAATAACGATCCTGGTGAACCTTCTCGCTCAATTGCTTTTGCGGACCATCACCACCACTTCGACCACACGCGCGGTGCAGTAACCACGTCTATGAGACGATCAGACAGCCATACCTGGCGGAAAATCAAAAGCGCCCTGGCATCGGCTATCGCCTTCATTTCGGCCGTCCTTGTGATAACGCCCCTGGCTCTGGTATTTTTTCATCTTGTCATTAACGGCGCCAGTTCAGTGAACTGGGATTTTTTCACGAAATTACCAGCGCCAGTTGGGGCGATTGGCGGCGGCATGGCGAATGCAATCCTCGGCTCGCTTGAATTGCTCGCTCTTGCTGGCGCGATCGGAATACCAATTGGCGTCCTGGGTGGAGTTTACCTCGCGGAATACGGCTCGGCACGAATCAATTCTGTTCTCCGCTTCCTGGCGGACGTGCTCAACGGCGTTCCATCAATCACCTGGGGTGTCGTGGTTTATGGTCTGGTGGTTTTGCGTTTCAAAGGGTTCTCGGCTTACGCTGGCGGTCTTGCGCTGGGTCTGATCATGATTCCACTGATCTTGCGCACAACTGAGGAAGTTGTTCTGCTTGTGCCAAACGGATACCGCGAAGCTGCGCTCGCGCTCGGCGTTAGCCGCTGGAAAACGATCGTCCACATTGTGATGAAGACCGCGTCCAAGGGAATCATCACCGGGATTCTGCTCGCGCTCGCTCGCGTGGGCGGTGAAACGGCCCCGCTTCTTTTTACTGCTTTCGGCAATCGTTTCTGGAACCACAGCCTCAATCAGCCCATCGCCGCGCTCCCGTTGCAAATTTTCACCTACGCAATCTCTCCCTATGACGACTGGCATCGCCAGGCTTGGGCCGGCGCCCTCGTTCTGGTCACGGGAATTTTTTGCGTTAATATACTCGTGAGATTCCTGACCCGCGGGCGGGGGGCGACGATTGCCTAGAATAACTCGCAAATGGAGAATTTAGTTATGGCAACACCCGAACAAAGCGTTACGGAGCGCGTCGCGCAACCTGCTCAGGTGTCGACCAACAGCGAACCAGCGCCAAAGCTTACTTTTGAGGCGAAGAATGTGTCGATCTGGTACGGAGAAAAGCGGGCCATCGACGACGTGAGCCTCAACATCGCTTCGAATGCCGTCACAGCGATCATTGGGCCGAGCGGTTGCGGAAAATCGACGTTTCTCCGGGCTCTCAATCGCATGCACGAGCTGGTGCCAAAGACGCGGATGGAAGGGACGGTCCTTCTTCATGGCGAAGACTTGTATTCGAGTAGCGTTGATCCGGCGATTGTTCGCCGCCGAGTTGGCATGGTCTTCCAAAAATCGAATCCGTTTCCGACAATGACGATTGGCGAAAACGTCATCGTCGGCTTGCGATTGAACGGAGTGCGCAACCAAAAATTTCTCAATGAGCGTCTGGAAAAATCGTTGCGAATGGCCGCTCTTTGGGACGAGGTGAAAGATGATTTGCATAAACCCGGAACAAGCCTTTCCGGTGGGCAACAGCAACGGCTCTGCATCGCCCGCGCGCTTGCGGTGGAACCGGAAGTGATTTTGATGGATGAACCGTGTTCTGCGCTTGATCCGATCGCTACGGCGAAGATTGAAGAATTGATCTACGAACTCAAGGCCCAATACACAATCGTCACTGTGACGCACAATATGCAACAGGCGGGCCGTATCTCCGATTACACCGCTTTTTTTTATCTTGGAAAGCTGATCGAATTCGGGGCGACCACGCAAATTTTCACAAATCCAACTGAACGACAGACGGAAGATTATATTACTGGCCGATTTGGATAGTTGTAGCCGTCGCCCTGTGGGCGACGCGCGCGCGTCCCACAGGGACGCGGCTACAGCGGGTCAAAGATGAACCGGAAGAGGAATAAGAGTAAGAGAAAGAGCAAGAGGAAGAGCTGAAATAGACATGGTTATACCAAAACATATTCTTGGGACGTTCGACGAAGTGCTCGCTTCGCTGCGCAATAACGTGCTGATGATGTCCAGCCTGACCGAGCGCAGTTTGGAGCGGGCGATAAAAGGCTTGTTCGATCGCGATGACGATCTTTGCGCAAATGCGATCGCCGACGACGAAGAGATCGACCAACTGGAGATACAGATCGACAAAGATGGCGTGGCAATTTTGCTGCGGTTTCAGCCCGTGGCTTCCGATTTGAGGCGAGTCGTTGCCGCAATGAAACTCTCATCGAATCTGGAGCGCATGGCCGATATGGCGACTACGATTGCGCGACGCGCGCGGAAATTGAATCAACATCCGCCGTTGCCCGAAGTCGAATTAATCAAACCGCTGTATGAGCAAGCCATGTCGATGTTTAAGGACAGCATTGATGCCTTCGTGCGCGAAGATGTCGATCTGGGCCGCGCGGTCGTTACGCGCGACGAAAAACTGGACGAACTAAACCATGAAGCCAGTCGCAAATTGATCGAGCGCATGGCGAACGACCGGGAACAGTTGCGGGGTTACTTGAACCTGATTTTTATTGGCCGCTGCCTCGAACGCGTGGGCGATCATGCCACCAACATTGCCGAGGACGCCGTTTACGCCGCCGCAGCGGAAGACATCAGGCATCAGACTGTCGCGGCCTCCGTCTGAACGAGGGGCGTTGCGTATGCGCAGTTGATTGTCGATGTTGAAAGATGCCGGAAGCCACTGCCGCTCGAACCGAAGAGGAAAACAGCGCGGTTGCCGCTCCAGAGGTCGTACAAACTGCGCATGAGCGTTTTGGCGACCCGAAAAATTTCATCAACCGCGAGCTGAGCTGGCTCGAGTTCAACCGCCGCGTTCTCGAAGAAGCGCAAGATCAGAGGCAACCGCTCATCGAGCGTGTCAAGTTTCTCACGATTGTCAGCTCGAATTTGGACGAGTTTTTTGAAATCCGGGTCGCCGGGATCAAACAGCAGATCGAGAGCGAGACGAGTGACGTTGGTCCTGACGGGTTGAGCCCCACAGAGGTATTCGATCGGATCCAGAAAACAGTGCGCCAACTGGTGGCGACCCAATGTGCACTTTGGAAGCACGAGTTGCAGCCGGAGCTGGCGAACAAAGGGATCTACGTCCGCGAAATCGGGGAGTTACCTGCGAAACGAGCAGCCTGGGCGCATCGTTATTTTCAACAGGAAGTTTTTCCAATGCTGACGCCACTGGCAGTGGACGCCAGTCATCCGTTCCCGCATCTGTTGAACCGCAGTCACAATTTACTCGTCCGCGCAAAGGCCGGGCGTCGTGGCGAGCCGCTGCATGCGATCGTGCAGGTGCCGCGGGTGGTCCCGCGATTGATCCTGATGCCTCGGGGCAAAGGCGTGGACGAACCGTGGGAGTATATCTATCTCGCCTCACTCATTAAACAGCATATCGGCGAATTGTTTCCAGGTTTGATCTTGGACGAGGTGCACGCGTTTCGAGTCACGCGTAACAGCGACCTCTACATCGACGATGAGGAAGCGGAAAATCTTTTGCGCACAATTGAACAGGAACTGCGGCGCTCGAGCCGCGGCGATGCTGTCCGCCTCGAAGTTGAAGCCGATTGTCCAAAGGATTTTCTCGAATTGCTGTTGCGGTTTTTTGAGCTGACAGAGGCCGACGCTTACAAACTCGACGGCCCGCTTTCCATGACGCATCTCATGCCGCTCGTGACGAATGATGCATTTGCCAAGCTCAAGGACCGCCCATTCCAGCCGGCGCGCGATCCGGCCCTGCCCCCGCATGTAGATTTTTTTGAAGTGTTACGACGGCAGGACGTGCTGTTGCATCATCCTTACGACAGCTTTGATCAGGTTGTCGAATTCATCGAGAAGGCGGCAACCGACCCGCAAGTGCTGGCGATCAAGATCACTCTCTATCGTACCAGCGGCGATTCGCCTATCGTTGAGGCGCTGATTGATGCGGCGAAGGCAGGGAAACAAGTCACCGCGATCGTGGAACTGCGCGCCCGGTTCGATGAGGCGATGAATATCCAATGGGCGCGGCGGCTCGAAGAAGCCGGCGCCCACGTCATCTATGGCGTGGTCGGGTTGAAAACGCACTGCAAAGCGCTGCTTATCGTCAGGCGCGATGCCGATCGACTCCGGCATTATGTCCATCTCGGGACAGGCAATTATCACTCTCGTACCGCCCGTATCTACACAGACTTCAGTCTGCTTACCAGCGAACCACAGTTAACGGAGGAAGTGGCGACCGTGTTTAACACGCTGACCGGTCTTGCCGGTTATCCCGGTCTGAAAAAATTGATGGTCGCCCCGTTCGACATGCACAGCCGGCTTATCCAGTTGATCGAGCGCGAGCGCGATAACGCCCGCGCGGGCAAACCGGCGCGCATCGTCGCCAAACTGAATGCATTGGTCGATCAAGAGCTGATCGAAAAGCTGTATGAGGCTTCATGCGCTGAGGTGACGATCGATCTTATCGTGCGCGGAATTTGTTGTCTGCGTCCGAAAATCCCCGGACTGAGCGAGAACATTCGCGTCATCAGCATCGTCGGCCGATTTCTGGAACACAGCCGCATCTATTATTTCGAAAACGCTGGAGATCCGTTGGTTTACCTTTCCAGCGCTGATTGGATGCCGCGCAATTTCTTCCGGCGGATTGAAGTGGCATTCCCAGTCCAAACCCCAGTGCTGCGCGATCAGATCGTCAATGACGTGATTCCAACTTTTCTGCACGATCGCGTGAAAGCGCGCGAGTTGCAGCCGGACGGTACCTACCGACGCTTGAAGCCGGAAGGGCCGGAACCGAGCCGGCAGGCGCAGTGGCAATTTCGCGAAGTATCGCGCGAGCGCACAAAAAAGCTCACCGGATCGAAGAAAAAACCGCGCGCAGACAAATTAATTCCGATCAGCGTCGTGCACCAGGAGTCGGCCGCGGCGGCGCCAACGTCGGAGAAGCCGTTCACCCCGTGAGATACGACGCACTATCGAGCACACAATCGCACCCACGGTCATCTCACGGGATGAAGAAAAGAATTCTCGCCATCGACGTGGGCGGCTCGAACGTGAAGTTGATGATTTCCCGCTGGGAAAAACAAAAATTCAAATCCGGTCCGGACCTGACGCCACGCGAAATGGTGGCTCAGATGAAACCGCTGCTGAAGGATTGGAGCTTCGACGCCGTCTCGATGGGATTTCCCGCACCGGTCCGCAACGGTCGCATCATGAGCGAGCCCAAACATCTGGGCCCCGGATGGACGCGCTTCAATTTTGAGAAGTCCCTGGGCAAACCCATCCGGATCATTAACGATGCAGCCATGCAGGCCCTCGGCAGTTTCCACGGCGGGCGCATGTTATTCCTTGGACTCGGCACCGGGCTGGGATCAACATTGATTTGGGAGACGAACGTCCTCCCGTTGGAGCTCGGCGATCTCCCTTACGGCAATGGCGATATCATCGAGGATTACCTTGGCAAATCGGGAATGAAACAGCTCGGTGAAAAAGAATGGAAACGCGAAGTCCTTCGCGCGGTGTTGTTGTTAAAGAAATCGCTTATTGCCGATTATGTCGTTCTTGGCGGCGGGAGTGCGAAGAAGTTCGACCGACTGCCGAACGGAATTGAGTTGGGGTACAACCGAAATGCTTTCCTCGGTGGCGTTCGCCTCTGGCAAACCGATCCGCGAACGCGCCGAGCGAAGTGGCGGATAATGTAGAGTGGTTAAAATGTTAAAAAGGTTACAATGTTACATTGTACAGCCTCATCTCTCCCCATCTTAACTTTGTAACTCATTTAACTTTGTAACCATTCTTCACATGGAACTTTATTTCCTTCGTCATGGCGAGGCCGATTGGCCGGATTGGAAGAAATCTGATGATGAGCGCCCGTTGACCGATTTTGGTAAAAAAGAAGTGCGCGACGTGGCAAAATTCCTCGCGCGCCTCAAGGTGCGAGCGGATTTGATCGTCACCAGCCCGTTACCACGTGCAGCGCAAACTGCTGAGATCGCAGCCGATTATTTGAAACCGAAATTGCGGAAGGACGAATTGCTCGCGCCCGGCTTTGGAATGAGCGAGTTGGGGACCATACTCAAGCGACATCGCTCAAAAGCTTTGATGCTGGTCGGTCACGAACCGGACTTTACCAACGTGATTTCGGGATTGACTGGCGCTTCGCTCAAGCTTTCGAAAGCAGGCGTCGCCTTGCTCGATGTCGATCCTGAGTCTCAAGAAGGAAGAGTTCTCTGGCTTTTCCCGCCAAAGTTCGCGCGAAAATCTAAGTGACGAGCGCTTCCGCCAGCGAGTGTGCTGATTTGCTTTCCCACTCCTGAAGCCAGCTCGTAACGCGAGAGCCGAAATCCCGCGGGCGCTCGGCGAAAAAGTGTTGAGCCAGCTCCGCCGCGCCACGCTGCAGATCGCTCTGGCTGACTTCAATAATGGCAAGCAACTTGTGACCTTCGCGCTGCCATTGCGATTTACCATGTTCGTTCCGCAATCTTGCGCCAAGAAAACTCAAATCGTGTGCACGACCCAGCAGATCGGCTAGCGAACGCAGGTCGTCGGCCAGGCTTTTTAAGACGACTGGATTAACCGGCCGGAGAATACGCAATTGGTACCAAAGTGTTTTCGCCCTGGTTCTAAACGCATGAAAATTTTCGGCGCTCGGATTCGCTGTTGCTTCCGCCAACGCTTGCCTGGCCTGCCTGTAGCTTGCCTGCACCGCACCACTGAGCTGCTTGCGGTTGAATTGGTCTAGCGTCCAGTGATTAAGGGCCGAGGCCGCCTGCTCCAACATTGGAACCGCCTGTGCTTGCCACTCCGCGAATGCGGCCATGAAATTTTCCAGTTCCAGCATGAGCATTGCCTCGAGTTTTTCGTAGGCGCCTCGGCCATTGCGTTGCGTGACTTCTTGAAGCTGCCTGACTGTCTGCAAACGCACTTCGGCATCGCGGATGTCCGAAGTAAGCCGCCCGACATCGCGCAGACAACGGTTTTGTTCCCGAAAGAGACCGCGTCCGATCTCCTTGCGCACCAGTCGCAACGCCGCGCGCGCTTTCTTCAAATGCTTTCGCATTTCGTGCACCGGCGTGTCGTCGGTTTTGACTTCGTCTTTGGCAACACAAATGGCGGCCTCGATTTGTTTACGGCAAATCCGGCTAAGATTGTCGCCGAGCGTTTCGCCATTCGTTAATTGGTAGCTCATCATCAACGCCGATGTTGGTTAGTCACAATGTTGTAACATTTCTCTCCGGTGATTTCACGCCAAAATATGGCGGCTGTTTGAATCGGTTGGCCGTCGCGATAGCGGGATCCGGCCTGCGGTCACGACAGTTTGTGCTCAGTGTCCCGGTTGCAGGATTACGAGCGCCGATGGTTTTACCGTGATTTCGATGTCGCTCGTAATGACGTGAATATGCGAGCCTTGATCGGCTCCGCATTTTCAGTGCGCTTTTCTGAGGAGGCCCCGGCCTTACGGTTTCGCTGTTGGCCGTGGAGTGAAGGTTGGGGAAGTAGCTGGCGTCATGGTGCCGGCAGGTAATGCGCCTACGCCGGAATCAGGCGCAGCAGAAGCGCCTGGTGAACTCTGAACAGGTGTAGTCGCCGGGGATGAGACGGGCGAGGGCTTTGCTGCCGCAGGCACCGGCGAATTTTGCGGCGCGGCTTGCGTCTTCATCAGTTCGCGACGGAACGCGCTGTCGGCCGTGCTTCTGTGGGCATAAAGCACCGACAACGCGAATGTGAGCGCAAAGAAAATCCCGGCCAGCCAGGTGGTGAACTTCACCAGCACATTCGTGGTTTGTGCGCCGAAAATATTGTCCGTAACCGCGCCGCCAAATGCCGCACCCAAACCTTCACTCTTTGGCCGTTGCATCAGGATTACCAGCACCATCACGAGCGACACGAGCACGAAGAGCGCCAGAGCCAAATTGATCAGCAAATTCATTGGGACGCGAAATATCAACGCTAAATGACGAATGACAAATGACGAATGGCGAAGGAAGGCCTAAATGACCAAAACCGAAATAGCGCGAGGACAGCAGCGCGGTCATTCGGGCTTCGTCATTGATTCGGCATTCGTCGTTCGGGCTTCTTGATTCTTAATACGGTTCCAAATCTCATCCATTTCCGAAAGACCGAGATCGCCCAGTTCCCTCCCACGTGCTTTCACTTCGTCTTCCAGTTGATTGAATCGAGTCACAAATTTGTCCGTTCCGCCCTGCAGCGCGCTTTCCGCGTCGATTTTGCATTTCCGCGCCAGATTGACGACTGCAAAGAGCATGTCGCCAATCTCGTCCTCGATTCTCGCGCGATCGGGCGCCGCAATCGCCTCTTTCATTTCGCGCAGCTCTTCTTCCACTTTCGCGACCACATCGCGCACCTCAGTCCAGTCGAAATTTACACGAGCGGCTTTTGATTGGGCTTTTTGCGCGCGCATAAGCGCTGGAAGCGCTTTAGGCAAACTGGCGAAATAATGCGAATCGGCCTTTTTCTCTTCGCGCTTAATCGCTTCCCACTGCTTGAGCACAGCGCCGGAATCGCGGGCATCGCTGGTTCCAAACACATGGGGATGCCGCCGGATTAGTTTATCCGAGATGTCGCGGATAATTTCGTCGATGTTGAAGCGTCCAGCTTCACTCGCGATCTCCGCGTGCATCACAACCAGCAGGAGCAGATCGCCCAGTTCCTCGCAGAAATGCGCGTCATTCCTGGCGCGCGCAGCCTCCGCCACTTCGTAAGCCTCTTCGATTACAGCAGCCAGCAGCGATTCATGGGTTTGTTCCCGGTCCCATGGGCAACCGCCGGGGGCGCGCAGCTTCGCCACAATCTCACAAAGCTGCGCAAAGTGATCGGTGATCTGTGATCGGTGATCGGACATGCGCTCAGCAATCTTTACTGTTCACTAATCACCGATCACTGATCACCTCTTCAAATCCGCCATAACGATCGGTGCGTACCGAACTCGGAGATTTCCCCGGAAGATCGTTTGCTGACGTAAATCGTGATTGCAATCACACTGATAAACGTGCCGGCAAAAATCAGCGCCACGAGCCAGGACGGGATGTGCCCGATCCGCAACGCATGGTAAAACGAGACCACATCGTTAATCGGCGCGCTGGCATGTAAAAATACTTTCGTTATCCAGGCCATCAGGATCAGAATGAAAATGAAAACGTAATTGCGTTTCAGGCGCCGCCCCACTGCTTCCAGCTTGCTGATCTTGAAGCAGGGCAAAATCAAATCTTCGCAGACGAGCTTTTTCCATTCCCCTTGAAGCAACTCACGATTTTCCATCACCATCGGGACAAGAAAATGCGCTTCGAGCATCCGGACACGCGCGCGGAATGCGTCGTAAAAACGGTAACGGCGCGACTCGATCCAGAGCAATACCCAGACAATGGCCAGATTGAAAAAGAAAATGATGTGCGGCACTTCGCGAGTAGAAAATGCGATGGTAATAATGGCCGTGGTGCTGGTAATCGCCCAGTTTGTGGTGACATCCAGCCGCTGCCGCCACACCATGATCCGGCCCATCTCGCCGCGATAAAAATGCGACATGGCGTTGACGTAGCCCGGGTCGTAAATGCTCCGTTGAAAGGAGACTGTTCTCTCCTCGCTGGAAGCTACCGCTGTGTTTTGTGTTGCCACGGCTGGTTACTTAACTGGATAACTGGCTTTGCCGCATAATCCAATAATTCTCTGTATCAATGGCTATCGCGCTCTCCGAGCTGCTGGATGAAAAGCAGGTAATCCTGCCGCTACGTTCACGAAAACTGCAGAACGCACTGCGCGAGATTATTCAGGTGCTCGCGCAAAATGGGAAGATCGACGATGCAGAAACATTTCTTGAAGAAGTTCTGGCACGTGAACAGGCGCATCCCAGTATAGTGGAAAACGGTGTCGCGTTTCCTCACGCGCGAACTGATTCGGTAGACGAAATTGTCATCGGCATTGGGCGCAGTCGCCCGGGGATTCCAATCGGTGCAGATCAACAGCGCGCGCAATTGCTTTTTGTGATCGGCGTGCCGGAACGCTTGCTGAATGATTATCTAATCTGCGTGGGAACGCTGGTGCGCTTGGTGAAGAATGATGCGATCCGCTCAAGGCTGCTCCGAGCCAAGACGCCTCGCGAATTCATTGACGCGCTAACGGCGGAAACGCTGTAGCCGGCATCGGTGACGCCGGCTGTCCGGGAGTTGAGCTATACGGCGACGCGCTCGCCTTCTATTTCATCTGCAGCAGGAACCGCCAATTTGCTGCTGCGATATCGCCAGATCGCGAAAGCAACGAATAAAAGATCGAGAACAATGAATGTCGCCACGTATGTCTCACCGCCAATGCCGAATCCATAGCTGTGCAGACCTTTTCCCAGAACAAAGTTCACGCCGTACCAAGCCATTAACACAGCGAGAAAACAAACAACGCTAGCGACCGCCAAACCGAATTGCGTCCACCAACCTGCGAGCCGGCCGTGCAACGCCAGGATGTAACAAAGCAGGGCAATCAGCGCCCAGGTTTCCTTCGGGTCCCACCCCCAAAACCTGCCCCAGGAATAATTTGCCCAGACGCCGCCAAGAATTGTGCCTGCGGCAAGCAAGAGCACCCCGAGCTGAAGCACGCGATAAAGCCAGAAATGCATCGGCGCATCCCCGCGCGCCTCCGCGGGATTGCGCGCGTATCGCCAAAGAAGGATGTGCCCGAAACCCATTGCCAGTGCGAACGCCGCGTAGCTCAACGTGATTGTAAGCACATGAACGGTGAGCCAAAAATTATCGCGCAACACCGGCACCAGCGGCTCAATGCTTGACGGCATGGCGATCGGCATCTGATGCACCAGTAATAATGCGACAAGCGTGACCGGCAACGCCGCAAGCAAATAGACAGGTGCCCGGTACCGCGTGAAAAAGATCATCCCGAAAAATGAAACCGCGAACGAAACCCATATGATTGATTCATACATGTTCGTGACTGGCGGCCGGCCGGCAATCATGCAGCGCATCACGATTCCCGAGGCATGGAACGCGAGAGCCAAAAGCGCAACTGCGACGCCGATGCTTTGCAGCGCTCGACCGCGGTTCCGCAGATGTGCCGCAATAAGAATCACGAGCGCAATTCCGTAACACCAGATCGCACGGTAAAAGGCTTCGAAATGATTATAGAAAGATTCAAGCCGCAGTTGTCGTTCCTGCGGATAAATTGATGGACTCAAGCCGCGCAAATTGTCGCGAAGCTGATTCGCTGCGCGGCTAAAGTTAAATCCGTCGCCATTGACATATGCAGTGGCGGCTTTCTGCAATTGCGTTTGGACCGGCGCAAATTGTGCTTCCGAATAAAATTTCGACCAACCCGATGGTTCGACCCACGGGTCCGTTTCATTTGTCGGCGCTGGGACGATCAACAAATCGCTTCCATCTATCACACGAGCAAAAAGCGTAAGCCGATCGCTAACGCCCAATGCTTCCTGTTGAACCCGGTCGAGCGGTTTCTCTGCGCGCTTGAGCGTTTGCGCCTCGTTGGCAAGCCGTTGCAATTCGATCGATCCAGCCAATTGCCCGAACGAAAATCGCCGCTGCGTTTTGTCGAACCCGAGTTGTTCCTTGAGCTTGCCGAATGAGACCAGCACCATCGGCTCGTTTTTCCAATCGTGCGTCTCCAGCAGAGCCGACAAAACGAAATCGTTCGGCTGCCATTTGCGGCCGCTGTTATCCGTGTATGTCGATTTTCCAGTGATTCGAATCAGCGTTTCCCTTGCAAATGTGTCAATCGGCTTCCGGCGGCCACCATCCTGCGTCGCGAGCAGACCCCATTGCTTAAAATCCAAGCCGCTCGTATCTGCCGCGGACGCATCCGTTGATGCAGCGTAATCGGTGGCGCTAAAAAGCGCGTTGGCTACCGCGATAAGGATGAAAAGCTGTGGTTTCAAGCCGCGCGAATCTAATTCTCACAGCGCGGTATGTCGAGAAAACCGGCGCATATTACTTTTACTTTTATTTGATTGACGAAGAATCGCGAACTCGCTTGCATTGCCGCTCTGTGCTTGTTGCGTAGCCGAGTTACAAGCCGGTGGCTGACATGACGCACCGCGGTGTATTGCCTGATGAACGAATGGCGATGTGATAAGTAAGGACTGATATGGCAACGATCGATAACCGCGCCAAAGCCGGGGGGCCGCTCGCCGGTCATCCGCTGCTTCTGTTTTTCCTTTCCTCCTTTGTGCTCACTTGGGGCTATTTTTGGTTGATCTGGGCGCCGTTAGGCTTGCCAGCCTCTTTGATAGGGCTGGGTGGTTTCGGGCCAGCCATTTCAGCTTTCCTCGTGCTAGCTGTCACGTCGGGAACGCCTGGAATTCTTAGCTTGTTGCGCAGCATTGTTCACTGGCGAGTTGGCGTGCGTTGGTACTTGCTGGCCCTGCTCGGCGTTCCGCTTCTGAATTTGTTCGCGTACCTGGTCGTACCAGGGACTCTTTCGGATTTTGTGGCCCCGGATTCGCGCCTTTTACGGGTTTACCTGAGTGAAATGGCAATGTCGCTCACGATTGGCATTGCTCCGCTGTGGGAAGAAGTTGGCTGGCGTGGTTTCGCACTACCGTGTATCCAGCGGCTATACGGTCCTGTAAGGGGCACCCTGATTCTTGGAGCGCTCTGGGGATTCTGGCACCTACCTTTCTTCTTTGGCCCGCTGGCGCAAACCGGACCAGATTCTACTTGGCTTAGCGCCACCATCGCTCTAGTCGAGTTTTCGATTGGCTTAACGGGCCTTTCGGTCGTGATGACGTGGATCTTAAATAACTGTGGTGGCAGCACGCTACTGGCGATTTTGATTCATGCTGCTTTCGACAGCTCGGGCCTCGCGCTCGTAGCGCTCTTTCCGTCGACTTCCCCGTATTATCTCCCAGTTCATTATCAAACCCTCGGTATAGCTATCGTCTTTAGCATCGCGGCATTGGTTCTTATCGTTGTGACTAAGGGCGACCTGAGCTACCAGCGCTACCAGCGCGAGGTAGGTTAACAGGAACTACCATACGCCGAAACGGAATGTCGTTAAGTTTGAGAACATCAGCGGCGTTAGATGCCGCTGACAGCAATATTCGGCTCCGGGCGCGTCGCGGTCTGGCCATATACTTCGCCGTCCTTGTGCCGCTCTCGGCCGTGTTCGAGGCGCTTATGATCAGAGGTAGTTCCTCGTGGGTTTGGGCGCTGATGTGGACCCCCGCGGCGGCGTCCGTCGTAGCGCGTTTGGCACTCCGCGAGGGTTTCGGCAACGTCTCGTTCCGTCTTGGGGGCCGACGCGGCTCGAAGGCGATTGGACTGGCGCTGATTTTTCCGATCGTCGTAGGGCTAATTGCTTACGGCATCGCGTGGACGACGGGCCTGGTGCAGTTCAGCCCGCGCCCCATCGGGCTGGCGGCGCCGTACATCGCGAAGACAACTTCCGCTGGCGTCGTGTTCATGATTAACCTTGCCGTCGCAGCCACTGTCGTAACCGTCTACAGCGCTCGCACGGCCGCCGGCGAAGAGATCGGCTGGCGTGGTTACATGCTCACACGCCTCGTTGACGCTGGGTTGCCCAAACCCATTCTAATGAGCGGCTTGATCTGGGGCCTCTGGCATGTGCCGCTAATTCTGGGAGGCATATACCTCGTGGGTTCCCCGCGCTTCCTTGCAGCTCTGCTCTGGATGATCACGGCCACGGCATTTAGCTTCGTGTTCGCGCGCCTGCGGCTGGAGACGGGCAGCGTCTGGCCCGCGATCACGCTACACTCAGCCTGGAATGCCATAATCCAAGCCGCATTTGATCCGGCGAGTGACGGCGCTCGTGCACAGCTGTGGATCGGCGAGTCGGGGATGCTCGTCGCTCTCACCATGATCGTTGCGGCCGTTGTCTTCTCTTATGGACGATGGACGATCCGCAGCACACCCGGATAGTGACGGGAACCCGGTTCGGCGTGTGCTCGTCGGGGAACCCCTTGCAGCGGTCATGAATCACTTTGCTCGTCGGGTGAACCGCACATTGTTTGTCGCTCACAATAGCGGCGCGAGGAATACGTCCACGACAGGCAGAGCCAGGGCAGATGTCGTGGCTGCATGCCGCGAATGGGATAACCAGCCGGATCCGAATCAGATTGATGTTTCACTCATTGATGAATATGCGTACTGCGATGAGCGGACGTATTAGCGAGGCGGCCAGGCGATTGGAGCTTAGACTTGGGACACCAGTCCTTATCCTTCTAATTGGCATTATCTCGCTTACCGCAGCCGGGCAATCACCATCACCTGGTAACAGCACCACAACCGCGTCTGAGTCTTTGCTCCCTCGCAAGGTAGTCGTTCCAGTCAGCGTGGTGAATCGCTCGTTTCCTGAACTCAGCCGCGAAGCTAGCACGGGCCAAAACGTAACCGCCGTCGGTAACCCCATAGCCACGAGGAGCGTCATCTACGCGAATAAGGACACCTCAAAGAAAGTGACGATCACCGTGGATCAATACGCGAGCGCAAGTGATGCGTCGTCTGCCTTTCAGAACGCTGTTCAGAAGAGCAGGACTGTTGCGGGCTTCAAGCCAGTCACCGCAGCGAATCTCGGCCAGGATGCTTTTATTGGAAGCGTAACTCAGGATGGCGAGACCCACATCGGCCTCGGCGCGCTGGATGGCACGCTGATCGTGGGAGCAACGCTGGCGGGCTATGATCTTACGCCTGCCACCACAGCTAAGCTTGTGTCTTTAGCGCGCGAGGAAGAAGATGCTGCCAAACACGCCTTAGCTGAAAACGCGCAGAAGTAATCGCTGCGAATTTTGAGATTTACTTCGGCAAAAATTTTCCGGGATTTTCAATCAACATTTCTCCATTCCTGTTTCGCCTGCCGCGCAGTGGCCTTGGCTAAAGCCGATCGTTCTGATGGTTTCCATTTGCACAAAGTGAAATGACGCGGATATCTTGAGACCCGTGTTCAGTTTGACGATGCTCGGCAGCGGGAGCGCGGGAAACAGCGCGCTGGTCGCCACCGATCACTGCAAGCTTCTTGTCGATGGCGGGCTGAGCGCGCGACAACTGGCGTTGCGTCTCGATCATTGCGGCGTTACGCCGGAGCAGCTCGATGGCGTCCTGCTCACGCACGAGCACGGCGATCACGTTTGCGGTCTCGAAATTTTCTGCCGCAAATTTGAGGTGCCGATTTATTGCAACGCCTTAACGGCGGAGACGATTCGGTGCGACAGCGCGTTCGATCGATATCGCAACTGGCGGATTTTCCAAACCGGCGCCGAGTTTTCGATTTGCGACATCACGGTTCAAACGTTTCCCGTGCCGCACGATGCTGTTGATCCGCTGGGGTTCGTCTTTCACGCAGGCTCAGGCAGCCTTGGGTTCATTACCGATCTCGGTTACGTGACTAAATTGATCGTCGAACGCTTGCGCCAGGTGCAAACGCTCGTGATCGAGACCAATCACGACGAAAAACTTTTGCAAAACGACACGCATCGGCCGTGGCCGGTGAAACAACGGATTCAATCGCGGCATGGTCATCTGTCGAACACATCTGCGGCCAACGTGATCGAACAATTGTTGCCGGGAAGAGTCGAGCGCGTCGTGCTCGGCCATCTCAGCCGCGATTGCAACACACCCGAGCTCGCACTGGAGACAGTGCGCGGTTCGTTGTCCAGACACGGCAAGCTCGATATGGAAATCCATTGCGCCACGCAATTCGAAATCAGTCCGCAATTTCGAATCGGCGACTCCGACCCCGGCCCGTTCCAGCCGACGTTCGAGAACGCCTTTTTCCAAAACGCGTTGTAGCGGCTGTCTGCGTGCTGGGGAGCGCAGGCTGCCAGCCTGCAGGTCTCGGCAGCTTGCCAAGACCGGGAATGGCATTACCTGAGAGTTGCGTGTCCAAAGATGTTGCCGGCAGAGCTGCCGGCAACTACAGGCTGGCAGCCTGTGCTCCCCAGAAACATGCGCCGCGTGCGAAAGGAACTACTTCTTCCTGTGGCCGACCATCTCGCCACGCACAGTGCGCCGATCGACGCGGGTGAGATTTTTTTTCATTGCGGGTGTAAGCAATGCAATGTGCGGGATTTCGCAGAGATGTTCGGCGATGAACCAGGTCGGTTTTTCCGTCGTCATCCAGTGCAGATGATCGAACCGCGCGAGGTTCACCGGGCGCGAATAGCGCCGGAGGGTGCGTTCGCCGCGCAGGTTGAAGTAAATGTTAAAATAACTCATGGCCAGCTCGCGCAGGCCGCGGTACACCGGCTCGCGATAACGGCAGCCGGTGAAATTCGATTTCGCCACCGCGCCCCAGTGTCCGCGCACTTTAAAAATCGCGACCACGTGATCGGTGTCTTGTTCCGCTTCCAAATCAAAAATCAGTGGCGGGAACCCGATTATACGAAGCGCTGCCGCGGCGAAAATCCCGCCTTCGAGACATGATGCCGTGCGATCGTGCAGGACTTTCTTTGGCGAGCGCGCGTTGTAACTCAAGTTGTAAGGCAAGTCGTCGAGCAATTTCTGTATGCCGGCCGGCGTTTTCAGGGCGCGCAGTCGGCGCAACTCCGACCGCGTGAAACCGAAAGTATCCGTGCTTCGCACGAAGGAAGCTCCATCAGTCAACACGCAAGCTCCAGAGAAATTCGACCCGAAATGTTCGCTGCTGGCTCGGAGCTTCCCCGGTAATGGGCTGTAGTGTGCGCTGTCCTCAGCGCATCTGAGGGAGCGCAAATCCGTTGAGGACAGCGGACGCTACAGCGCCCGCGCCTACGGGTCGCCTCTCTCTTTCGAAGGGCGAGGGGCAGGGTGAGGGTTATTCAGAGCAAGGCGAGGCGCGTAACCGCCAAAACCCCTCACTTTAGTCCTCTCCCCTTACAAAGGGCGAGGCCAGATAAGTCAGTCGGCAGCGCCGATCGATGTTGAAGGATCGCGAGCGCGCCTTGTCTAATCGTTCGGTCAAGGGTCGATTAAAGCGCGGTCGTCCACGACGACGGATTGCGGACGGCCTCGACAACCTGCTTGATTGCGTCAATCACCAGTTGCGGTTCCTGGATTTGAATATAGTGCGCGCTTTTTGTGGCGACTGTGTGTTTGGCATTTGGTGCAAGCGTCGCCAGCGCGTCCTGTCCCGCGTGCCATGCCTTGTTCAGCGCCGCAGGAAAATCAGCGGGCAACGGCTGCCATGGACTCAGGTCGAACGGTTGACCTTGCGTCAGAACAAAAAGTGGAATCGCGCGGAGCGGTTGTGCGGTAACGGCTTTTTCGATCTGATCTAAACTGGCATTTACGTCGAGCGTTTCGATGTCTTTGTATTTTTCGAGCCCGGGCGTCGGCTTGGTAAATCCAAAGTTCACATACAACTTCCATTGTTCGGGAGTGAGACCGGACTTCACCTTTTCGGACAGCGCATCAACCAGAACCATTCCGACAACCTCATCCGGATAAGTGCTGGCGTATAAGCGGGCAAAAATGCCACCAAAGGAATGCGCGGCGATGACATATGGTCCTGGGACATTCGCCGCGTGGAGTAACGCATGAAGATCGGAAACGAGATCGCGCGCGGTGCGCGGCATGGGGACTGCGGTGCTCCGGCTCAAGTGATTCGCGTCAAGAAAAGTTCCCGGGCGATCATAGGCACAAACCCTAGTGAACTTGGCAACCTGTGGAAACACAGTGGTCATCCCAGGCTCGAGCGGGGCGCTCCAGATTGCGGCATCGTTCCGGTACCCGGATTCGAGAATCACAGTCGGGCTGCCCGAGCCGCGGCACTCGAGGTACATCTTGCGGCCGTCGCCGATCGCGACCAGACCGGCAAAATCACCCTTTTGCTGCGCGTAAGCGGAAAGTGATGCGAAAAGTATTAGCGAATGAGTATGGAAAAGATGCCGCCAAAAGCACTTGGGTTTCAGATTCACTTGTTTTCCTTAACCCGTGTGAAAATCCCGAAGCTTTCGTTTTCAAAACTTTCCGCCTTTCCGTCTTCACCGATCATGAAGGTTGTGACGGTCGGGGTTTGGGTCGCGCCCGGAAATTGCATCAGGAAAGCGCCGTTGTTCCAGTGTTTGAACGTTGCGGGATATTTTGCGGGACCGCACTGGACTTTGAGCCCGCCGCCATCCTGCAGGATTTCCCAGCGGCCGTAATAATCGTTTTCATAGACGCCGACCAGCGACTGCAGCGAGCCGTTGAATTTGCCTGGATTCTTTGGCGGCGGCGGCGGCGCCATCAGTTTTTTCAATTGCTCGTTTAGCGCAAGGATTTGTTTCTGATCCGCGTCCGGATCTATGCCCAACAGTTGATTCAAAAAAAACGCGCGCACCGCTTCGGGAAACGCGGTGAGATTGAGGTTCGCGAGAACGACGATACCGGCATTCTTGTCCGGCACCAGATTGATAATCGTTCGCACACCTGCGAGTGCGCCGCCTTTTTCAATGATCTGGTGCCCCGCATAATCGTAGCTACCGACGCCGAGTCCATAATAAAAACCTGTCTTATCGCTGATCGGCGGCAGATCGGTGAAATCGATCTTCGATACCATACTGCGCTTGAAAATTTCCGCGACGGTCTCGGGTTTCAAAATGCGTTTGCCGTTGTACGTGCCTTTGTTCAAAAACATCAGCATCAACTTCGACATATCGGCCGCCGTAGATGTGCCGGAGCTCGCCGCGCCCGTAATGTCGAGTTCTGTTGGCTCAACGGCGGCAATTTTGCCTTCAACGAGCGCGTGCGCTGCCGTGGCATTGGGGCCTTGCAAAGCCTTGATAACCGTCCCAGACCGCGACATCTCCAGAGGCTTGAACAAGCGCTGTTCGACGAGATCATTCCACGACTGCTTAGCGCAACGCGCCGCAACTTCGCCCGCTACAAAAAATCCTGGATTCGAATACTGCGCCACCTCGCGCAAACTGTAGCGTGGCTTGAAGAACCGGAGCCTTCGCAATATTTCCGCGCGGTCGTAGCCAAAACTGTCGAGCTGGTCTCCCGTGTAGGCCGGCCAACCCGTGCGCTGCGCAAGCAAATCGCGTTCGGTCAGCCAACGCGTCATGTAGGGGTCGTAGCCGACGAACTCTGGCAGGTAATTAAAGATCGGCTTGTCCCAATCGAGCTTGCCTTCGTCAACAATCGTTGCCGCAGCCGTGGCGGTTAATGTTTTAGTAACGGATGCGAGCTGAAAAATCGTATTCTCATCCACGACGCCTGGTTTAGTCACGTCGCGCAGGCCGTATCCCTTGAGCAAAATCACTTTGCCGTCTTTCACAGTCGCGACCGCTGCTCCCGGAACTTGATATTCTTTTAAGGTACTGCTGATGAACGCATCCAGCTCGGTGACTGGGTCATTTGCAGCCGCAGCGGTGCCAGAAGATCCGCGCACAAGCAATGCCACGGCGAACAGACCAAAGAAGCTAATTTTACGAAAGAGTCTCATTTGACCTAGAGGGCGGAACATTGCTTAACAAGCAGCGAACACAACTCTGAAGAGCGTGTGGCTGTAGTGTGCGCTACACCGCCAGCGAAAATCACAAGCCAATCGGGTGTCTCGCGTCGAAACCGCGCGGTGGCCGATAAATGGTTTGCCAGCGGGGCGCCCATTTGCCGGTGTAACGATCGTATGGCGTCGTGTCGAATCGCAGCCCGGCAATCACAGCGAACGTGTGACCCTCGCGCGCGTAGACCGTGATCCACTTGCCCGGGCCGCGCTCGCCGTAGCTGCGAAACTCGGTTGAGCTCAGCGGCGAACTTACCAGTCCCGCCGCGCCGAGTGCATAGGAGATTGTTCCCGAACAATCGTAGCCGCGATCATCAAATGATTTGTCACCGCCGCCATAGCGATACGGCTTCGATCGAAGTTGATTGGCGGCCCAAATTGCGCGTTTCACTGCGAGCGGCGCATTTTTTGGCGCGGCTGCACGACCGAAACGAAGATGCGCTGTCTTACCCGAGACAACAGGTCCGGAGTCCGGGAAGAGATCGGCAGATCCCCGCGGAACGAACAAGATTAAAACAGCGACGCCTAGCAGGACTTGACGATTAACCGGACAGATAAACTCCTCCGGGGCCGTCTTCTACAAAAGGAAGCCGGCGGATGAAAAGAAAGAAATTAAGAAAGTTTGGCGGATCGTCTTGTCCTCAAGAGGACGGCAGAGGAATCGCGCACGGCGCAAATATCAGCCCCGAAAGTTTTCGGGGATTGATTCCGACGCGTTGCGGACAACGCGTTCCACCCAGTTGAAGCGGGTTTGCAAATGAGGAACGCACATATCGTGTCAACAGAAGAATTTTTGTGTTAACCTCACGATATGATCCGGGCAATCGGGTTGCCGGTCACGCTTCTCGCTACCGCGATGATTGCGTTGGCTGCGGATCCGTCGCCACAGCCCCAATCCGGCGAACCCGATGCGTTCGACATCGAACCGGCCATATTGAAGCAAAACCTCTCAAGTGAACCATCGCCGGAGGCTGGGACGCCCGATGCCGACGTTGCGCGTTTGGAAAAAAAATTGGAGCGCGCAAAACAAAATGCAGCAGGCGCGGAGCGTCTTTGCAAAATTGGCGTGCTCGCAAAAGTGGAAGTCGAGCAACGTTTGTTAAAGGTGGTTCGATGTGAAGCTGATCTGGCGAATGCGCGGGTCGCTCGCGAAAAAGATGAAGTTGCCACCGAGGAAGCCAAAGTGACAGCGGGCGAAAGTACCAAGGCAGAACTGGAAACGGCGAAAGCAACTCTCGCGCAATTAAGCGAAGTCGCCCAAATCGCCGATGCAAAGCGCGAGCGCGCCGAATTTGAAGCCGCGGAAGCGAATTTACGCCGACAGCAAAAACTTCTTAAGCTCGGCATCGCACGCGAGTCGGACGTTGCTAATGCGGAAGAAAAACTTGCTGAGCTGAAATCGCCGAAACAGTAACGACGTTGTAGAGGCGTTTGTGTCAAACGCTGAACTCTGGAAATCGGCGCTCGCCGCCGCGAGCGTCGCTACAAGTTTGAGTTCGATGTTGGGCGTTGGACGTTGAGCGTTCGATGTTCTCCGAATCTAATATCCCGCCGCCATTCCGTCTTTCCGCGATTCGCTGGCGCCGACGTACACCCGCTGACCGTCGTGCATTTCCACTTTGATGGCCTGATAACCTCCGTAGCCGCCGACATCAAAACGCACGTCATGACCTTTTTTGCGCAATTCCCGCACGGTCTCGTACGGAATACCGCTCTCAACTTCAACGTAGCCACCTGATCCGGTCATCTTTTCTCCGGTCGGTTCGTTGTCGCCCTCATGCTGCCAGCGCGATGCGTCCCCGGCTTCCTGCATGTTCAAACCAAAATCGATCTGGTTCGTGAGCACTTGGACATGACCCTGCGGTTGCATGCCGCCCCCCATGACGCCGAATGCTTCCCACGGTTTGCCGTCTTTCATCACGAAACCGGGAATAATGGTGTGAAACGGGCGTTTGCCGGGAGCGTAAACATTCGCGTGAGTCGGATCCATCGAAAAAAGTTCACCACGATCCTGAAACATGAACCCGAGGCCGGGCACCACGATTCCGCTGCCCATCCCGCGATAATTGCTTTGAATCAGCGACACCATGTTGCCTTCGTCATCCGCCGTGCACATGTAAATCGTGTCGCCTTTCGGAAGATGAGCGTCCACGCTCATCTCGGCGAGCAAGCTTCTAGCTTCCTTACCTTCGATAGGCCGGAGGCCTGTCGGCCGAGTGAAGCCAGAGGCTTCTCTTCCGATCAAATTGCCAGCCTCGACCTGTTTGGCCGCGTGATTCGGGTCAATCAGTTTGCGACGTTCTGCTGCGTATTTTTTCGAAAGAAGACCGGCCAGAGGAATTTCTGCAAAGTCGGGATCAGCATAAAACTTTGCCCGATCAGCCCACGCGATTTTCTTCGCTTCGACCATCGTGTGCAGCGTTTCGGGTGAATTGCGTCCCATCGCGTGCAGATCGAATCCTTCGAGAATGTTTAATATTTGCAGTGCCGCAATGCCCTGACCATTTGGTGGAAGCTCGAAGACGTCGTAGCCACGATAATTCGTCGAGACCGGGTCGACCCAGGTCGATGTATGCTTCTCGAAATCTGCTTTCCGCAGGAAGCCGCCATTGGCCCGCATGAAATTGTCGATCTTGTCGGCGATTTCTCCTTTGTAAAAAACGTCGCGACCTTTTTCACCGATCAGTCGCAAAGTTTTCGCGAGATCCGGATTTTTGAAAATATCGCCCTTCGCAGGAGTGCGGCCCTTGCCGTCGAGCGTATAAGTTTCGAGAAACGCGCCTGGCAATCCTTTATACAGGCGCGGGCCAAACGCCCAATAATAGGCAATCAATTCCGTGACCGGAAAACCTTCTTCGGCATATCGAATCGCAGGCGCAAGATCATCACTCAGTTTCAGTTTCCCGAATCTTTTGTGCAGCTCGGCCCAGGCGTCCACTGTGCCCGGCACGCTGATCGGCAACATGCCTGTGGGTGGAATTGTCTCACGATGCAGTTTTGCCAGCTCAGCCTTCATCTGATCGTAGCTCAGACCGGCAGGCGAACGTCCGCTCCCATTGATTCCGTACAGTTTATTTTCCTTCGCGCTGTAAATGATCGCGAAGAGATCGCCGCCGATTCCGTTGGAGACCGGCTCCATTAAGCCAAGGGTTGCGTTTGCGGCGATTGCCGCGTCTACTGCGCTGCCGCCGCGTTTAAGGATGTCGATCCCCACCTCTGTTGCCGCTGGCACGCTGGTGCAGACGATGCCATGGCGCGCAAGAACCTCCGATCGTGTGGCGAAATTCTTTCCGGTGATGCGATCGATCTGGGCGTCGAGCCGAAGACCAACGGCTACCGGAGCCAGCAGTGCAAAACTTAGTGGCTTAATCCAGCGCACCAGCCACACTAGCGCCTTCCATTTAAAGAGTGCACTTGAATTTTAGTGTCGGATTGTATTTGATTGCTCACCGCGAATGAGGATTTCTACCGATGACCAAAAAGCGATCGGCTTGATACTGATCTGCGTGGGATTTCTTTTCTTTCTGATAGGGCTTGCTGCGCAACTCAAAGAAAGTTTTCAGTCTCGCGCTGAAATTTCGACCGCTGGCTTCACCGCCGCGGCGATTGCGGCAGCGCTCGGCATCATCTTCGTCTTGTTTTCCCTGAGAAAGAAACAAGGCTGAGATGGAAACGTGGCGCAGACAATCCCTGTCTGCGACTTCAACGCCCGCGCGGCAAACCGTCACCGATGGTCGCAGGCTCGCCGCAGCGAGCCCGTCCGCTGGCGGACAGGATTGCTTGCGCCACGAAAAACAAACGACGGCGACCGTTTCCGGATCGCCGCCGTTCTCCCATCGCTCCCAAAATTGGGATCGCTATTCCTGCATCGCGTTGTGAAGCTCTTTATGCGCGTTCATCATGTCCTGATGCGCTTTCTGAATGTCGTCGAGCTTCTTCTGCTGATCCGGATTTAGCAGCGGACGGATCTGCGATAACGAGCTGTCCATCACGGTTTTCATTTTCTGCATCGCCTCCTGATGGATGGCTGCGATCTGCGGTTTGGCCTGATCAAGGATCGGCTGAACCTTTGTCTGTTGATCAGAGGTCAGGTTCAACTGCTTGGTGATTCCCTGAAGGCCAAACGCGTGGCCGTGCCCACCAGGGCCGGCTTGAGCCTGCAGGGCAATCAAGCCGCCAAGTGCAATCGCACCGGCGGCTACAACTGTTAATAGATTTCGTTTCATAGTTAATGTTTGTTGTTTGCTGTGCGCTCTTCGCGCTTTCAAAGATGATGACCGAACATGCGCACCAGCGGTTACAAAAATTTTTTGTCCGGCCGTCTAGCGGCGCTCGCCGCGGCGAGCGCCTGCGCCAATTAACGACAGGTGCTTGGCACAAGCACCTCTACACACAACTTGTAACCAAAGCCCATCCCCATCGGTCATTGGTAATGGTGTGGATACGCTCACGACCACATGGATTATTCTGACGCAGGCGCGCTGGTTCAGGCTGCGCTTGAGCATGATGATGAAGCAGCTCGGGCGCTGGTGCGTCAGCTTTATCCACTGGTCGCAAAAGTGGTCCGGGCGCACCGTCCGCGCCGAACGGCCGAGGAGGACCTTTCCCAAATGATTTTTATCAAAGTTTTTCAAAAATTATCGCAATATTCGGGCAAGGTGCCGCTCGAGCACTGGGTCTCGCGCATCGCGGTGAACACATGCCTCAACCAAATCGAGTCGGAGAGGGTGCGGCCTGAACTTCGCCATGCCGATTTGAGTGTTGAGGAGCAAGCGACGATCGAGAATCTGGCCACCTCGGCCGAGGAGTTGGCTCCAGACCAGCAGTTCGCATCGCGTCAGCTCGTAGAGCACCTTTTGGCCGCGCTGAAACCGGTCGAGCGACTGGCGATTGATTTGCTATACTTGCAGGGACGTTCGGTTGAGGAAATCCGTAAGATCACCGGCTGGAGCGCGGCGCTGATTAAGGTGCGCGCGTTCCGGGCCCGGCAGAAAATGAAACAACAGCTGACGAAAATTTCGGCAAAAGAGAAACAATGAAAGACGAAAAAATCGATCGGTTGCTGAGATCCGCGGCCCGGGCACGCGAAGAGACCGCGGCTACGATGCCGTTTGGGTTTGATACGCGAGTAGTGGCGCTCTGGCGCGCGACTGCCCAGAGGACGAATGGAGTCACGTCGCTCGTCCGGCGCGTCGCTGTGTTGTCGGCAGCGGTGATTATCATATCTACAATCGGTGCGGTCCGTGAAGCCAGTCAAAACCGCGAAATCAGTGAATCTTTTACGAATGAATTCGCTATCGCAGACTCGGCAATCCAAGATGAGTTCGTGAAATGAACCGCGCGTTGCAATGGAAACTCATTGCGGGATTCATTCTGGTGTTTGTTGCCGGTGGAATCAGTGGCGCGTTTCTTGGAGGATTGTATGTCCAGCATCATTTCTTTCAGCTTCATCATCCCCAACTGATTGGCGCACGAATGAAGGAAAGACTCCGTGCCGAGCTCAACCTGACGCCAGAACAAGTCGCCAAGATTTCGCCGATCATTGATAAAACAGCCGTACAACTCAGAGATCTTCGGCGGGACACGGCCCGGCGCGTCCATGAAACGATCGGGGAGGCGCATCGGCAGATGGCTGTTAATCTAACAGATGAACAACGCCAAAAATTGCAGCAAATAGAAGAGCGACATCGTCGCTGGCGTCATCGTCGTTTTCACGAAGCTCCTGCCGAATCCGCGTCGCCGAGTCCATAGTTTCCTGGTGCTGTACCGTGCGCTGTCCTTAGCGCATCGATTTCCCGCCGTGGCAATCCTGTGTTCTCCGCTCAGGACAGCGGACACTACAGCAAATTTTGCCACGCTGGGATAACTCATATCCTAAGCCGTTAAAACGGCTGGTGTCATGCGTGGCTGATCACTGGCCTGGAGGCCGGTGTTAATTACAGATTAGTTTGGGAGAATGTGTTACATAACGCCATATTATGCGGGAGCAGTAGCCGGGGGCGCTGACCCCGGCAGCCGTGATCACCCCGACGAGCCGGGGCTACAATTTAGCCGGTCGAGCAAGACGTCTCATTAACATCGGGCTT